>Ga0182030_10022417_pt1 | contig 11751 bp, 12 predicted proteins | sample 812S3MmetaG_FD_121299 | JGI IMG/M metagenome (GOLD analysis project Ga0182030, IMG submission 121299) | Permafrost microbial communities from Stordalen Mire, Sweden - 812S3M metaG (Illumina Assembly) | ecosystem: Environmental > Terrestrial > Soil > Wetlands > Permafrost | place: Sweden... | reverse complement strand
GAAACGACATACCCAGAGCCCCCCGAATTCGTGGCGCAGGGAGACCGGGTTCTGGTCGTCGGCGTCGCTACGGGGAAAATCAAAGTCACCAATAAGCCGTTCAAGGACGATTGGGTCTTCGACATGACCGTTCGAGATGGCAAGGTGACGAAGATCCGCGAGTATATCGACACGCAGGCGCTGGCGCGGGCCTCGCAGATGGACGCGTCCGGGCCGGCGTAGCGCTGGCCATCTGCGGCCATCGGGTCGGGTTAGACGGTGGATCAGCCGTGGATCGCCCCCTCGCAGGCCACGCGCTCGTCGAACGCCCAACCGTAACGGAGATCCCGATGTACGACCAATCCAAGCTATCCGAGTTGATCCGGTTCGCACGAGTCGATGCGGGCTCCACCGTCATCGACGTTTACCCAGGCGACGGCGACTGGACCCGTCTCTTCTCCGACATCGTGGGACCCCAAGGACGGGTCTACAGCTTCGTGCCGGCCGAAGTCGCCAACTTCAAGAACGATCCGGTGGGCCGCATGCGGACTCTTGCGAAGGAGCCGGGCCGAGAGAACGTCGAAGCCGTCTCGGCGGACCTCGTGGCGATGACCGAGGTCACGCAGCCAGCGGATGTCCTGTGGCTGCACCTGTTCTACCACGATCTCCACACTGCTCTCATCCAGGCTAGAGGCGCGACCGCATCCGACTTCAATCGAGCCGTCTACGCCCGGCTGAAGCCCGGCGGGTCCTACGTCATCGTAGACCACGCCGCCGCCGTCGGGGCGGGCGCGAGCGACGCCCAGTCGCTGCATCGGATTGAGCCTGCAGCTGTTCGCGAGGAGGTGGAGGCGGCCGGCTTCGTACTGGACGCGGAAGGCGCCATGCTCGCAAACAAGGACGATTCGCACTCGATCAAGGTGTTCGATCCCTCGATCAAGGGCAAGACCGATCGCTTCGCTTATCGGTTCGTGAAGCCCTGACAGGTCCCGGCGCCCACCCCCAAGCGAATTTCAGGAGGCCGGCTTACCAGACAGCGGTGGTGGCGGCGCCATCTCGACCTTCAGCGTTCTCAGTTGTGAGTCGGCCGCGCCGATCCTGTCGGCCAAGCGATCGGCCAGAGGATCTTCTTCGCCTGCGGGTTGATCGTCACCTCGGCGCTAATAGTCCACCTGGCGGGCCCCGCTCTCGCTGAGCGGAGTGGCGAGGAGCGCCTTGCGTTAGCGGAGTCGCGTTGGGCGGGACGATGGTTTTCGAAGCGTGCGGATGAGGCCAAATCGAACGTGGGGAGCGGCCATCTCTTGAACGCGATGGACAACTTTCCTGTCATCGGGCCAGGATTTGTGTCGGTGGCCAGGATTTCTGTCACGGCGACACAAACAGTGGCGGACGACAGACGCCTACGGTTTCGGAATCGCAATGCTGGCGGGATGTCCGCTCTAGGGAACTGGCGCATTGCCTGGGACCGGCCGCAATGGGCGCGCAGCAGTCGCGCCGCTACTGAGTCGAGACGAGATCGTTTAGCCTTTTGCGGCGGGCGCCAAGCGCAGGATTTTATCCAGGTCCGGCACGACACGTCGCGCTCCACAGGCGTGCAGCGCGCTCCCTCGTCCCTTCGCGTTGCTCAGGGCAGGCTCTTCGACACGCCTGCTTTCGCAGGCTCCTTAGGATGAGGGAGCTTCTGTTAGCGCCCCCTGACCCTCATCCTGACGAGCGCCGCGACAGCGGCGCGTCTCGAAGGATGAGCAGCGCCGCTGCGCTTCAACGACGCGAAGCGACGAACCACGCTCAGCGAGCCGGCGCTTGCGCCTCGGCGCGCGGCAAGTCTGGATCGAAGCAGGCCCATCTCGGCGCCGACTTCGCCCAGATGACCGCGCCCGGCCTGCCAAGCTCGGGATCGTCGAGCGAGCCGGCCCGGACAATGATCAGGTGCGGCCGCGGCTCGGCCTCGCTGAACAAGGGCGTGCCGCAGGTTGGACAGAAGGAGCGACGCATCACCGCGCCGCTGTCGGCGATCGAGGTGAAGACTCGGGCCTCGCCGGTGACGTGAATCGCGTCCTTGTTGAACACCGCGTTGACCGTGCCGCCGCTGCCGCTGAAATACTGACAGACGCGGCACCAGCATTGCCGCGCGCTGATCGGCGCCTCGGCGGCGATCTCATAGCGCACGGCGCCGCACAAACAGCCGCCGGTGATGGGCATTCGTCACTCCCCGCTTGATGCGTCGATAGGGCATTGTAGACGCGATCGGCGAAACGCGTCAGACGCGGCCGGCGGCGTCTAGAAATCGGCTCAGCCGAGGTTCAGCTCCTTGAAGAAGTCGTTCCCCTTGTCGTCGATGACGATGAAGGCGGGGAAGTCGACGACCTCGATTCGCCACACCGCCTCCATGCCGAGTTCGGGATACTCCAGAACCTCGACTCGTCTGATGCAGTCCTGGGCGAGGCGCGCCGCCGGGCCGCCAATCGATCCGAGATAGAAGCCGCCGTGCTCGGCGCAAGCCTTGCGCACGGCGGAAGAGCGGTTGCCTTTGGCGAGCATCACCAGCGAGCCGCCCGCCGCCTGGAACTGATCGACATAAGAATCCATCCGACCCGCCGTGGTCGGCCCGAACGAGCCCGAGGCGTAGCCGACCGGGGTCTTGGCCGGCCCGGCGTAATAGACCGGATGGTCCTTCAGATAGTCGGGCGCCGGCTCGCCGCGATCGAGCCGCTCGCGGATCTTGGCGTGGGCGAGGTCGCGCGCGACGATCATCGCGCCCGTAAGCGCGAGGCGGGTGCGGATCGGGTGTTTGGTCAGCTCGGCGAGGATCGCTTTCATCGGCCGGTCGAGGTCGACGCGCACGACCGGTCCGCCGAGGCTCGCCTCGTCGACGGCCGGCAGGAAGCGCGCCGGATCGTGTTCGAGTTCCTCGAGGAAGACGCCGTCGCGGGTGATCTTGCCGAGCGCCTGACGGTCGGCCGAGCACGAGACGCCGAGGCCGATCGGCAGCGAGGCGCCGTGGCGCGGCAGGCGGACGACGCGGACGTCGTGGCAGAAATACTTGCCGCCGAACTGCGCGCCGACGCCGAGCCGCTGCGTCAGCTTAAGAATCTCCGCTTCCATCGCGAGGTCGCGGAAGGCGCGGCCGTCGGGCCCGCCGGAGGTCGGCAGCGCGTCGAGATAATGCGCCGAGGCGAGCTTGACCGTCTTCATCGTCAGTTCGGCGCTCGCGCCGCCGACGACGATCGCCAGGTGATAGGGCGGACAGGCGGCGGTGCCCAGCGTGAGGATCTTTTCCTCGAGGAAAGCGATCATCCGCTCGTGGGTCAGGATCGACGGCGTCGCCTGATAAAGGAAGCTCTTGTTGGCCGAGCCGCCGCCCTTGGCGAGAAACAGGAACTTATAGGAATCCTCGCCCTCGGCGGCGATCTCGATCTGCGCCGGCAGGTTGTCGCCGGTGTTCTTCTCCTCAAACATCGACAGCGGCGCGACCTGGCTGTAGCGCAGGTTCTTCTTCACGTAGGCGGCGCGAATCCCTTCGGCGAGCGCCGCTTCGTCGTCGCCGTCGGTCCATACGAGACGGCCCTTCTTGGCCGCGACGATCGCCGTGCCGGTGTCCTGGCACATCGGCAGCACGCCGCCGGCGGCAATGTTGGCGTTCTTGAGCAGGTCGTAGGCGACGAACTTGTCGTTGGCGCTCGCTTCCGCGTCGTCGAGGATGGCGGCGAGCTGGGCGAGGTGGCCGGGGCGCAGCAGATGGTTGACGTCGACCATCGCCGCCTCGGCGAGCGCGCTCAGCGCCTCGCGCGCGACGACCAGCACGTCGCGGCCGAGCGCGCGCTCGACGCGCACGCCCTCGGCGCTCAGTTTACGATAGGGCGTCGCGTCGGGGCCGAGCTGGAAGAGGGCGTGATAGGCAGGGCTCATGCGCCGCTCCGAACGTTCAACAGGGATGAAACGGGATGTAGCGGTTCGCGTCCGCCATTCCAAGCCTCAGGCGCGGACGCGGCGCGGCGATCAGACGAAGCGGTGGTTCAATTGCATGATGTCGCGATAGGGGATCGCGCCTTTCATGACGGCGCCCTCGCCGACGATCGGGATGGCGCGGAAGCTGTAGCGGGCGAACAGCTTGGACGCCTCGGCGACGGTGTCGTTCTCGTCGAGGCTGACGACGTTGGCGGTCATGACGCCCTCGAGCGTGTCGGTCAGCTCGGCCTGCAGCAGCTCCTTGATGTCGACGACGCCGAGCAGAACGCCGTTAGGATCGGTGACGTAGATATACATCACCACGTCGGCGTCCTTGGCCGCCGCGCGGAACTTGACCATCACTTCGCGCACCGTCGTCTGCGGCGGAAAGGTGATGTAGTGCGTCGTGGCGAAGAAGAGGACCTGGTCCTCGTGCTTCTCGATCAGCGACCGCACTTTCGCCGCTTCCGGCGCCTCGATCTTTTCCAGGATGGCGTCGCTTTCGCTGGCCGGCAGCTCGGCGAGGACGTCGGCGGCCTGCCCTGGCGTCATCTCGTTGACCAGTTCGGTGACGCGCTCGATGGTCAGCGAAGACACCAAGTCCCGCTGCACGCGCGGCTCCACTTCCTCCAGCGTGTCGGAAGCGTGCTCGGTGTCGAGCTGATTGAAGATCGCCATGCGCTGGTCGTGCTCGAGCTCCTCGAGGATGTCGGCCAGATCGACGGGATGGATGCCGGGCAGCTTTTCTTTCAGCACGTTGAGCTTCACGTTGCCGTTGAAACCGCCCATGTTCTGCGGCAACTGTTGCACATAGATCCACGGGATGGTGTCGTCGTCGATCTTCGCGGCGACCGAACGGATGAAGTTCGCCAGCTTTCGCAGTCCGATGCGGCGCAGGAAGCCGGCCCGCGAACAATCCACGTCGGTGACGTAGAGACGGCCGTGGCGCGCAATCAATTTGATGTCGTAGACGACCTCGACCTCGTCGTCGTCGCTGTCCAATACCTTCTTGTCGAGCAAGTGGTCGCGCAGGCAGATCTGTCCGTCGGCCGGTTCGCCCTCGTACGGTTCGAGCGCGGCGATTGACAGCTCAGCGCGGCCGTTCGCGGCGAGCCGCTCGACCTTGTCCCACGGCACCATCAGCGATTTGTAGCCGAACGGCCGGTCGATCAGCAGATGCGTGACCTCCGGCAACTTGCCCTGCTCGGTGACGATGACGTCGGCCAGTTTGCCGATCGCCTTGCCGCCGAAACGAGCCTTGCCGCCGATGAGTTCGCTGAGGAGATACGCGCCGTCGGAATTGTTGGTGTCGGAAGGCATGTCTTCCTCCCTCGCTCATTGCATGACGACGGTGATGAACTTGTAGCCGAGCAGGCCGACCAGCAAGAGCAAATAGAGGCGCAGGATCAGCAGCGCCCACGCCACCGCCGGCGACATGGCCAGTCTCGGCCTGGCGTAACGTCGGTTGATGGCGTGCACCTGTTCGACCTGGCGCGCCAGCGTCATGCGGAGGGCGTAGAGGAAATTCACTTCGTCCTCCCCTAGTTGAACAGCGTGGGAAACAGGGTGCTCACCCCGTAGAGGGTGGAAAGCGCGATGATGACGGCGACGATGGAGCCGTTGACGACGTTGTCCCACCGGGTGTTGACGCGGTCGCCCATGGTGTCCTTGTCGTTCAGCAGCAAGATGAGGAACACCAGGGCCGCCGGCAGCAGCGTCACCGCCACCACCTGAACGAACAGAGTGATCAGCACCAGCGGAGCGCGGGGGATCAGCACGACGAGACCGGCGGTGATCAGGGCGAAGAAATAGCTGACGTAGAACAGCGGCGCCTCCCTGATCTTGTTGTTGAGAGAGTGGGCCCAGCCGAACACTTCGCCGAAAGCCCACGAGCTGGCGAGCGAGATGCAGATCGCGCCAAGCAGGCCGGCGTCGAACAGGCCGATCGCCATGAAGACGCCGGCGTAATGGTGGGTCTCCATCAACTTCACGGAAGCCTGAGCGGCGTCGCTGATGTCTTGACCGTTGAGCACCGTGCCGGTGACGATGACGATGAAGACGGCCACCAGCACCGTGAAGAAGGCCCCGACCAGGGTGTCGAACTTGCCCCAGGCGATATCCTTCTCCTTCAGACCCTTGTCGACCACCGACGACTGTTGGAAGAACAGCATCCACGGCGCGATGGTGGTGCCGATGTTGGCCATCAGGAAAAAGAACAGCTGGCCGTTGAACCCGCCGGGGAAATTGGGAATCAGGCCGTGCGCGAGAACGTCCGAAACCTGCGGATGGACGATGAAAGCGCCAGGGATGTAGATCAAGTTCAGGGCGCAGAACGCCAGCGCCAGCTTTTCCCAGGTCCAATAGCGGCCGTTCAGCACCATGATCGCCATCAGCAGGCAGACGCCGACGACCGTCAGCCAGGGCGGCACGCCGAAAATCGCCAGCGCCGAGGTCATGCCGATGAACTCGGTGACCAGGGTCAGCCAGTCGACGAGCAGCAGATCGAGGAGCGAAAACCAGCCCCAGAACGGGCCAAATCCATCGAAGATCGCTTCGGCGTGGCCCCTCTTGGTCACCGCCCCCAACCGAACCGTCATTTCCTGGATGTAATAGGCCACCGGTCCGAGGATCACGAGGAACCAGATCAGGTAATATTCGTATTTGGCGCCGGTCGCCGCATAGGTGGTGATGCCGCCCGCGTCGTTGTCGGCGATCATCACCACGACGCCCGGCCCGGCGAGCACGAGATAGAGGCGGACCGCCTTGAACCAGCGCCGCAGCCGGTAATAGAGGAGGGCGACCCAACTCATTCGTTGTCTCCTCCTCCCGCCGCTGTGAAGCTTGGCGCGACGCGGAACGGCCTGAGCGACGATTCCCGCGGTTCCTCACGCCGACGCAAGGCGCTTCTGGTCCGATTCACAAGGCTCGCAATTGGGATTTGGCAGACGGTTCTCTTCTGAATAATTCCACGGCGATGTCCAACGTCTTGCGATGCGTCAAATTGGCTCGGGTCGACGCGTCGCCGGCGCCGAAAGCGGAAGAAGGGATCGCGCCCCGGCGGCCAGCCGATCGTTCGTCGCCGCATTTCCCGGCGCCGGGGCTCCGCCTGGAATCGCCTAAACGGCCGCGCGCCGCTTCACTCCCGGGCGGCGAGCGCTTCGATCCCTTGCGCGACGGCCAGCGTTCGGCGCGCCATCTCCGCGTGCAACAGCTCGACCATCTTGCCGTTGAGCTGGATCGCGCCGCGGCCGGCGTTCTCCGGCAACGCGAAGGCGGCGATGATCGCGCGCGCCACCTCGATCTCGGCGGCGGACGGCGCGAAGGTCGCGTTGCAGACGTCGATCTGGCCGGGGTGGATCAGCGTCTTGCCGTCGAGGCCGAGATCGCGAGCCTGCTCGCATTCGGCCTTGAAGCCCGCGGAATCGTTGAAATCGTTGTAGACGCCGTCGATGATGTCGCAGCCGTGGGCGCGCGCGGCGACGACGCACATCGACAGCCAAGCGATCGCCGTCGGCCGGCCGGGCGTCAGGCGGACTCGCGTCTCTTTGACCAGATCGTTGAGCCCCATCACCAGCACTTCGAGCCGCGAATCCGGATCGGCGGCGGTGGCGGCGATCGAGCCGACGGAGAGGATCGCCATCGGCGTCTCGATCGTCGCCCATAGCCGGGTGCGCTCAGGCGCGCCCGTCTCGTTCATGGCCCGCGCCGCGACCATGATCGTTCCCGGCCCATCGACCTTGGGGAGCAGGATCGCGTCGGGCGCCGCGGCGATCGCCGCTTCGAGGTCGTCATCGCCCCACGGCGTATGCGCGCCGTTGATTCGCAGCACGACTTCGCGGCCGCCGAACCCCCCGGCTTTGATCGCCTCAATCGCCGCGACGCGCGCCGCCGGCTTCAGGTCGGGCGCAACCGAATCTTCGAGATCGATGATGATCGCGTCGGCGGCGACGGTCCGGGCCTTGGCGAGCGCCCTCGGATTGGACGCGGGCAGGTAAAGGACGCTGCGGCGGGGACGGGCAGGCATGGCGGCGGGCTCCAGGCGCCTCTCTGCCTAGCGAAATTGTGCAGTGCACACAAGCGGCGGCGAACTACGACTTAAGGAGGGCGACGGACCTCCCGGCCGCCTCAGGCGGCCCCGCTTCAGCGCTTGAGCCAGCGCGCGAGGCGACGGGTCGCCTCGGCGATCTCGTCGGGCGCGCGGCCGAAGCATAGGCGCAGATAGCCCTCGCCGCCGGGACCGAAGGCCGAGCCGGGCGCGACGCCGACCCCGGCCTCGTCGACCAACCGCAGCGCCAGCGCGCGCGAATCGGCTTCGCCATCGACGGCGCAAAACAGGTAGAAGGTCGCGTCGGGCCGGGCGAAGCGAACGCGGCCGGTCGCCGCCAAGCCGTCGCAAACGATGTCGCACGCAGCGCGCATGCGCGCAACCTGGTCGGCGATGTGAGACTCGCCGTCGTCGAGCGCCGCCGCCGCCCGCTGGGCGAAGACCGGCACGCCGGAGGTGGTGAACTGGACGATGTTCTCGATCACCGGCGACAACGCCGGCGGCGCCTCGAGCCAGCCGATGCGCCAGCCGGTCATCGCCCAGTTCTTCGACAGGGTCTGAACGAACAGGATCTTGTCGTCCGGCGCGATGACGTCATGAAACGACGGCGCGCGGGCGCCGGAGAAAGTCAGGCGGCCGTAGATCTCGTCGGCGACGATCCACAGATTGTGGCGGCGCGCGATCGCCAGCGCCGCGGCGAGCTCCTCGTGGGTGGCGACGAAGCCGGTCGGATTGGCGGGCGAATTGACGAAGATGACCCGCGTCGCCGGCGTCACCGCGGCGGCGAGCCGCTCGGGATTGAGCCGCCAGCGGGTCTGGCCGCGCTCGAGCGGCACGAAGGCCGGCTTCGCGCCGGCGAGCCGGATCGCGCCGGCGAAATTCGGCCAGGCGGGCGAAGGGATCAACGCTTCCTCGCCCGCCGCAACGGTCATCTGGCGGCGATCTCCAGCGCATGCATGCCTCCGACCGTGACGAAGAAGCGGTCCGGCGCGAACGCCCCGCCGCCGGGTTTCGCACCGTAGACGCGCGTCATGTAGCGGGCGATCGCCTCGCGCAAATCGGCGACGCCGCGCTGATCGGCGTAAAACGTCTCGCCGCGATCGAGCGAGGCCTTGGCGGCGGCGGCGATGAACGGCGGAGTCGGCCGGTCGCCTTCGCCGACCCACAGCGGGATGAGGCCCTGACGGCCGCGGCCGTAATTGAACACTTCGACGATGCCGCTCGGCGGCGCGTCGCGCATCGCCGGCTGGATTTCGGCGAGCCAGTCGGGTCCGGCGGGGACGTGGGTGGGCGCCGAAACGGTCATCGCCGCCTCATGGACCGCGCCGCCGCCGCCGGCAAGGGGGAACGCGACTGTAGGCGCGATCGTTGATCGCGCCTGACGCGGCCACCGGCCGCGTCTACAACCGCGCCGCGGTCACTTCTTCAGCGCGTCACGAATTTCGGTCAGCAGCACGACTTCCTGGCTCGGCGGCGGCGGCGCGGCCGGTTCGGCCGACGCGGTCCGCTTCATCGAATTGATCGCCTTGACCAGAAGGAAAAGCGCCGCCGCGACAATGACGAAGTTGATGATGACGGTGATGAAGTCGCCATAGGCGAGCACGCCGCCTTGCTTGCGCGCGTCGACGAGGTTGCCGGCGGTGACCGCGCTCGACAGCGGCAGGAAGAAGTTGGTGAAGTCGGCGTGGCCGAAAATGCCGACGATCGGCATGATGACGTCGTTGACCACCGCGTCGACGATCTGTTTGAACGCCGCGCCGATCACTACCGCGACCGCTAGGTCGACGACGTTGCCGCGCATAGCGAAGTCGCGAAATTCCTTCAACATGCCTTGGATCCCCCTTTTGGCCCGTCTTGCGAGCGATCAAAATCACGCGGCGCGCGTCGGCGCCGTCTAGCCCGGCGGTTTCGCCTCATGGATCGGCTTGTCGGCGCGCGACTTCAGCCACGCCGCCCGCGCCTGGGCCATGCGCGAAGCGCAAAAGCCGTGTTCGGATTCCTTGTCGTAGTCGCGGCAGACCTCCTTGCCGCGCGCGATGAAGTCGGCCTGCTCGCGTTCGAGGCTGTCGGCTTCCGGTTTGCCCTTTAGCCGCGCCTGCAGCGCCTTGAGCAGCCGCGCCGAAACGTCGTCGGCGCGCGCCCGCGCCTTCTGGATCGCCTTCGCTTCATTGGCGAGCGACGCCGCATCCGGACCCCACAAGCCGCCCGGGCTGGCGCGACAGTCGGCGGCCTGGAACACGCAGGCGGAGTCCCGCGCCGGAACCAGCGCCGCGCCCTCAACCACATCGAAAGTGAAAGTGCAGACCGGGATCTCCGCCTCATAGCGTGCGAGCCCGTTCGGCCGGCCGAGGCTCTTGGTCTCGATCGGCTGCTCGCCGACGATGTCGATCCGGCACTTCTGCGTTGGGTCGGAAATCACTTCGCCAGCCAGGGTCAGTCTGACGATCTTCAGCGCGCGGTCGCGGCCCCAGAGGGTCAGTTCGCCGTTGCGACCGTTGAGCCTCAGCGGCCGGCCGACCGCCGAAGCGAGGCTGACGGAGAAATCGACGGCGTCCTTGTCCGACTTGTCCGGCTCGCGCGCTTCGGCCGACGCCTTGCGCGGCGGGGCTGGCTGGGCGGAGATCGCGCCCGGGGGCGCTCCGGCCGCCGCGCCGGCGCGCGTTGGCGGGACCGCTCCCGAGAGGTCGAGTTGAGCCTGGGCCGCGCCGATCGAGGCGGCGAGCACAACCCCGGCGATCCAGAATCGCATCATGAAGAAAGTCTAGATTCTAGGGTCGGAAATGGAAAGCGCGGCGCGCCCCTTGCGCCCCCCCGGCGGCGAAAGAGGTGGAAATTTCCTTGTCCTTAAGGGCCGCTGCGCGCCTTGCGCCTCCCCAGGGCCCCACTTATATAGCGGCCAATGTGCAGCGTCGGGGCAAATCAGTCTCGTCTGCGTCTTTTTTGATGCGAGCATCGGGGACCGCTGCGCGCCGGCGCCGGCCAGCTTGAGCAGGGGCTGGGCGTCGGCGCGTCATGGCCGCTTCGGGGCCTTCGCGGTCTCGCGGAACAACGAGGGTATGGACAAAATGGCTAAAGTCATCGGCATCGACCTGGGAACAACCAATTCCTGCGTCGCCGTCATGGAAGGCGCGGCCCCCAAGGTGATCGAGAACAGCGAGGGCGCGCGCACCACCCCGTCGATCGTCGCCTTCAGCGACGACGGCGAGCGTCTGGTCGGCCAGCCCGCCAAGCGCCAGGGCGTCACCAACCCCGAGCGCACCTTCTTCGCCATCAAACGCCTGATCGGCCGGTCCTTCGACGACCCGATGACCAAGAAGGACATGGGCCTCGTCCCCTACAAGATCATCAAGGCGGCCAACGGCGACGCCTGGGTCACCGCCGACGGCAAGCAATATTCCCCCTCGCAGATCTCCGCCTTTGTGTTGCAGAAGATGAAGGAGACGGCGGAAGCGCATCTGGGCGCCCCCGTCACCCAGGCCGTCATCACCGTCCCCGCCTATTTCAACGACGCCCAGCGCCAGGCGACCAAGGACGCCGGCAAGATCGCCGGGCTCGACGTGCTGCGCATCATCAACGAGCCGACCGCTGCGGCGCTCGCCTAAGGCCTCGACAAGAAGAAAGCGGGCACGATCGCCGTCTACGACCTCGGCGGCGGCACCTTCGATATTTCGATCCTCGAGATCGGCGACGGCGTGTTCGAGGTGAAGTCGACCAACGGCGACACCTTCCTTGGCGGCGAAGACTTCGACATGCGCTTGGTCGAGTATCTCGCCGGCGAG
>Ga0182030_10022415_pt1 | contig 11752 bp, 8 predicted proteins | sample 812S3MmetaG_FD_121299 | JGI IMG/M metagenome (GOLD analysis project Ga0182030, IMG submission 121299) | Permafrost microbial communities from Stordalen Mire, Sweden - 812S3M metaG (Illumina Assembly) | ecosystem: Environmental > Terrestrial > Soil > Wetlands > Permafrost | place: Sweden... | reverse complement strand
CTCGGTTGGCTCGGGAACCCGGGGACCCCGCAGCTTTCGCGCCACGGACGCGCGGCTCGCTTCCCTCTCTTCCGGCCTCATGAAGTCCCAGATCGGCCGGCCAACCATCTGCGAGGCCTCCAGGCCCAGCATTTCGCACTCCCTGCGATTGACGCGAACCACAATCCCGTTCTTGTCGATCTCGTGATAGGGAACGGGCGCGTCCTCGAACACGGCCCGCAGGGATTCTTCGCTTTCCAGCAGTTCCTTCTCGGCCCGTTTTCGCTCGTTGATTACCTCGAACACGGCGACGAAGAAACCATTCTCCGAACTGAACGCCGAAATAGAAAACCACGCCTGCCGCGCTTCGACAAATGTCTCGGACTTCTCGGCGATCCCGGTCCCTGCGACCCTGGCATAGGTTCGCAATAGCTCGGGATCGCTTTCGCGAATTCCCGGGATGGCCTCGGTAGCCCGCTTGCCGACTACGTCTTTCAACCCGGTGAGGGTCTCGAATGCGCCATTGACATACAGGTATAGGAAGTCGGGCTCTTCGCCATCTTTCAGAATTACCTGGCAATAGGCGACTCCCTCGCGCATGTGCGCGAAAATCTCGCGATACGGGTCGCCGGAATGGTCCGCGAGTCCCGTCGGAGCGAGTCGGCGTCCCGTTTCCAAATTGGAGTCCGCGAGCGGCGTTGTCACAGTCATTCAGTTCGCCCCGCCTATATGCGTCAGATCAGGAGATAGAAGAGCCTTTTATATACTCACCGTTCGGGCTGGATTTATCAATAATGAACTTGGTTAGTATTGACGAGATATCTAAAAACGGGCGCCTAGTGGGCACGGCCCGTTTGACCGGTCTCCGACGATTCCCACTAGAAAATCGAGGCTCTTCGACCGATATTTGGTATTCAGAGGATATTTAGTATTTCAAAGGACATTTAGCAGTCCGAGGCTCGAACAGGCAAACCCATATGCAGATCTCCACTGGAGTTTCCAACATTCCCGGCGGACCCGTCCAGGTCCCAGCAATCAACCCAGGAGTCAATGGGAACCTGGCAGCGGAGAGACGCAAGCTGGTGGGGGCCATCGCGGCAATCAACCAAGCCGGCGCGCTCGGACCGCAGCGACAGATGTCTTTCCTCGTGGATCCGGCCTCCCGCCGCCTGATCGTCCGCATCATTGATACTGGGAGCCACGAGGTGATTAGCCAGATCCCGTCGGAGGGGGTTCTGGCAATGGAGTCCCAATTGGCGAAACTGGGGTCTGGATCCAGTTCGTCAGCGCCCCTGCCGCGGGGAGCGAAACCAACCGCGTGAAGCGGGGGTGTCAGGTGAGGAGAACACGGTGAACACCATATTATTCGTAGACGACGACATCCGGGTGGTAAGCGCTCTGCAACGGGCCCTGCATAAGACCTACGAGATCGAGATCGCGGGGTGTGCTTCCGAGGCGCTGGAGGCGATCGACGAGTCCTCTTATGCTGTGGTGGTCTCGGATATGAAGATGCCCGGCATGAGCGGCATTGAATTTCTCGCGCGAGTCAAAGAGATGTCTCCCGACACCGTCCGGATTTTGCTCACCGGGCAAGCCGATTTAGATGTGGCAATCGCCGCCGTCAACGAGGGCAACGTGTTCCGTTTTCTGTCGAAGCCTTGCCCCCAGGATCTTCTCGCCAGGACTCTGGATGCTGCCCTGGAACAGTATCGAATGTGTGCCGCTGAAAAGGATGTACTTCGGGAAACACTGATGGGGACCGTCACCGTGCTGGTGGAGGTCCTGGGCGCGATTCAACCGCTGGCATTCGGCAGGGCCGCCCGCCTGCGGCGCTGCGTGCGAGCGCTCGCGATCGAATTGAAGGCCGGCGAACTGTGGCCTTTCGAGGCGGCGGCCATGCTATCGCAGATCGGCTGTATCTCGGTTCGGCCGGAAGTCCTCGAAAAGTACTACGCAGGCGAAGATCTTTCGGGGGAGGAGTTGAGCCAGATGCTCTCGCATGCGCAGTTCGGCCGCAGGCTGTTGCACGGAATTCCCCGGCTCAGTTCGGTGTCCCGCATGATTGAACGGCAACATGAAGCCTTCGCCGAATATCGCGGTTTGCCGGAGGAAGAAGACTCGGTCGCGCTGGGTTCGCAGATGCTTCGCGTGGCGCTGGACTTTATCCGCTTGAGTGGGACCGGCATGGCAGCCGAAGCCGCCATTATGCGGATGCACGCGGACGAATCTCAGTACAACCCCGAGGTGTTGGCGGCCCTCGGCCGTGTATACCGGGAGGTCGGCGAAACCGATCTTGTAAGTGAGGAACACTACACCTCCGAAGCAGTGCCGTCGGAACACCAACTGTTTCGCCCAGTCGCCGAGCAGGTGCTTCGTGCCTTGAGGACCGCGTAGCCCGGCCAAAACGGGTGGGTGGCTAAAACCGCCCGCATGGCGCAGTTGCGATCTTCAGGTCCGTTGCCCCACGCCGGCACAATCTCGCAACCGGGTACAGCGTGCAGGTGATGGCGTCTCTGGCGGACGGGAAAGGCCTCGCGGGCAGCTCCAGTGCCTGTAGCGCCCGGATCGCTGCACATAAGAAAGCACCGTTCGAGTACCCCTTCCGGTGCGCGCGGAACCGGACCGCGCGAGCGAGTATTAAACCGGACCGCGCACCTCATTCGGCGCCGCTCATGAAGGCCCCGATGCATCCAACGCAAAACGTCGTGCAAAATGAAAGTCAGCCGCCCGCAAGGGGCGCTGGTAAGTCAGTCTCGAACGAAAAAATGCCGTGGTCAATCCCTGGCTGTGGCGTCTTCCGGTGCGCCCACCAGCTCGCGCAGCGCCGCAGGCTCCCGCGGCGGCGAGAATGCGCCTGCCTGCTTGCCGGTGAGAATCCACTTCCGCAGCACTGCGATGAGGTCGGCGCGCCGGACAGGCTTGGCGATGTAATCGTTCATGCCGGCGCGGAGGCAGCGTTCCCGGGCGCCGGCCATCGCTTCGGCCGTCATGGCGACAATGACCACGTCCCGTTCGGGCCGTTCCTGGTTGCGAATCTCCCGGGCAGCTTCAAAGCCGTCCATTTCGGGCATTTGGCAGTCCATCAGGATCAAGTCGTAAGGCGCCTGTCGACTCATGGCAACTGCCTCGCGTCCGTTCACCGCCAGGTCCGGCCGGATCCCCAACTGCCCTAACATCAGGGCTGCAATTCTCTGATTGACGGCATTGTCCTCGGCAACCAGCACCCGCACCGCCCGCCGTTCGAACTCTGCGGCCATCCCGGTCTTCCCGTCGGGCAGCCGAGGCGCGTCGCCGCGCTGGGCGGGAGGGTCGGTCCCTTGCTTTCTGGACCACGCGGTGGCGAGCGCATTTAACAGTTGCGATTGCCGCACTGGCTTGACGACCGAAGCGTCGATGCTCGCGCCCTCCAGGCGCCTCACCTCATGTCGCCGTCCGGCGGTTGTCAGCAGGACGACTATGGTGTCCCGTATCGATGGGTCGCTCTTGATCGCCGCGGCCAGCGCGGCGCCGCCAGTGCCGGTCAATTGCTGGTCGACGATCGCGAAGTGGTAGGGATCGCGACTCTCCCGGGCGGCGCGAACGGCCGCAAGCGCGTCGGCGCAGGAACCGAAGCTGCCGTTGCGCATACCCCAACTGCCGATCTGTTCGTGCAGCATTCGCCGGCTGGCTTCGTTGTCGTCCACAATCAGCACGCGCAAGTCTCTCAAGTCAACCGCCGGAACGGGCAGCGCCGGAGGCTTGTCATCGAGCGCCAGAGGCAGCGTAAACCAGAAAGTGGATCCTTCGCCCGGGCGGCTGTTGACGGAGAGCGAGCCTCCCATGAGCGCGACTAACTGTTTGGAAATTGCCAGCCCCAAACCCGTGCCCCCGTACACTCTGGTGGTGGAAGTATCGGCTTGCTGGAATTTCTCAAACAGCGAGCCCAGCTTGCCGGGCGGAATACCACAGCCGGTATCCTGCACCGAAATCCGCACGGCCGCCGGCTGCGTCTCTTGCGTCTCTTGCATCTCTTGCTCTACGGTTATCGACACCTGCCCGCGGTCCGTAAACTTGACGGCATTCCCGACGAGGTTGATCGCTACCTGGCGGATTCTTCCCGCATCCCCGACAAAGTACCGGGGCACATGGGCCGGATATTGGAGAACCAGGTCGAGCCCTTTGTCGTCCGCCTTGGGCGCCAGTATCTCATTGACTTCCTCCATCACCAGGCGCAGGTCGAAGGCGACCGATTCAATTGCCAGCTTGCCGGCCTCGATTTTGGAGAAGTCGAGAATCTCGTCGATGATGGTGAGCAGTCCCTCTCCGCACCGGCGGACCGTGTCTGCATAGTCCCGCTGCTCCGCCGTGAGATTCGTATCCAGGAGCAGGGTGGTCATGCCGATCACGCCGTTCATGGGCGTGCGGATCTCGTGGCTCATGTTGGCAAGGAACTCGCTCTTGACCTTGCTGGCTGCTTCGGCCGCCTCTTTTGCCCGCTTCAGTTCCTCCTGCTCACGCCGGTGCTGAGTCACATCGCGATATCCCCACACGCGCCCCACGCCTTTGCCCTTGACGAGCTGCGGTTCGGAATGCCGCTCGAACACCCGGCCGTCCTTGAAGTCGAGCACCTCATCGACTTTAGCCTCGTGATTGTGGTAGATGGCCAGCACTTTTCGGAGGAAAGTGTCGGGATCCTTCACCTGCCCGGCAGAGAACTGCAGCAGATCGCCATCGGAGTGGGAGTTGCGGAGGGATTCCGGAAATCTCCACATGTCGAGGAACTTCCGGTTGCGCGCCACGATCCGGCCGTCCGAGTTGACCACCAGAATGCCGTCGGCGGTGGATTCGAGCGCGGCACGAATGGTTTCGGTCTGTTCTTCCACGCGGCGGTGCAAGACCATCATCCAGAGGGATCCAGAGAATATAATGCCGGCCAAGAGGCCGAGCAGTCCCAGAACCCGCTGCTTCGTCCACCAGACAGTTTGTCGGCGAACTTCGATGTCCTGGGCGGAACGCAGAAGAACCCGATATGCGGTGGGCAGATTGTGGCCGTCGGTCTCCACCGACCAGACCCCCACCAATCGCAGCACGCTGCCGGCGCGGATGGAACGTACGCTCCGGGTGGTGGCAGATTCCTCCAGTTGGCCGGTGAAGATTAGATCGCCGGCCTGTACCGTGAGGATATGCGACACGCCGTGGTGCGCCTGGTCGAGCAAGCGGCCCGTAACCGTGACGAGTTGTGCATCGTGCTCCGTGGTGGGGACGCTGGCGGTGATGTCCACGGGCGCCGGCAGGCGGCCTTTCCCAATTCTCCGGAAATCGCCATCCTGCAGGATGGGAGCGTAGCGTCCCGCGGCGGGGAAGCCGATGGCGACCACGAGGTCGCCGAGATTGACGCCAGCCCTTTGGTCCGTCTCGACCAACACTCCGCCAGTTTCGTCTTGCACGAAGACCCCGGAACCCGGGCTGCTGTGTGTAACGACGCCCCGGACGTGGGTGCGGCGCCCGGACGCGTTCGCCGCGCTGAATTGCATCAAGCTGCCGATGGGGACGACCGGGGTTCCGTACTGGTCGCCGGGCGCCGCTTGGATCACCGTTACCTCTGCGGCGTCGGGGACGAATAGCTGAATGCCGGTGAGCTGCCGCCGACTGTTGAAGAGTGTCCCGCACGCTCCGCGGACGGTGACGATCGCATCGACCAAATGACGATAGTCGGCGCCGGCGCGGAATGTCCGGATTCTGGCCCGAAACTGGTGGCTGCCGGAAGCTATTTTCAGGACCAGTTGGGGCGGGCCGCGGCGCATATCCGGGGGCAACCGATCCTCCAGGGTCACGGAATGCACGATGCCCTCGATCTGGACCCACTGGCTGTCCTCGCTGCCGGACAACAGCTCGTCGAACGGTTTGAGGGGAGCGCCGGGCAAGGCCGCATGGCCGAGGACATGGACCGTCGCATTCTCGATAGCCGGCGCGAAATCCGCCGGTGTGGTGTTGCCGTCGACCACTACCAGGCTGCCGGCGTCGATCCGCGCGTCCGCGTGTTCGATCCACAGAAATATGCCGGCGCTGTCGTCCTGGAAGAAATTCACCCGGTATTCCGGTGCGCTGTAGGTAATCGCTCCGCGGAGGTGGATCGGGTACTTCCGCGCGGCCTCGGCAAGGGTGAGGGCGCGGATTTGGGCTACGCTGGTCAGGACGCGCCGGCTCCCGGAGGGGGGTGGTTGGCTCCATCCGGCCACCGGCAGCACCAGGAGCGTAAACATCCCGAGGGCGGCGCAGGTGGTCTTTCGGCGTGACGCACGGGCAAGGTTCGACGCTAGCCACGGGGCAGCCATCGGTATTCTCATCGGCCGATCCCCTCGGAAACTCTATCTTTTCAGTTGCGGCAGAGGTGAGCGAGCGGTTCGTTCCCAATGATTCCGCGTCGAGGTTGACCCGCGTCCCGATTCATCGGGACGCGTTTTCGAGCACGCCCGGCAGGCGTCCCGATGAGTCGGGACGCAGCCGGCACGAGTGCCCGCGCCACATGGCCCACGCAGCCGAATGGGAAGTCATTTCTGCGTGGCCGCTAAAGGTTCACCCTTCGGCGATTGCAATAGGAGATCATCCCGATGCGTATTTCTTCAAACAGTTCGCAAACACGGGCCAGCCGCGCCGGGACGAGCGAAGCTTCCCCGAGTTGGCATACCCGCTCCAGTTCCTGACACGCATCGGCTACGGCAGGAGCTCCGATCTGTTGGGCGCCGCCTTTGATGGCGTGCGCTTCTTTGCGGATGGTCGAGAAATCGGAAGCTGCCAAAGCCGCGTGGATTTGCCGAATTCGATCGGCGGTTGAGGTATTGAAAACATCCACGATCTCCGCGATCAGGCCATCTTCGCCGGAGGCTGCTTCCAGCACCAATGGCGATGGCGTCCAGGCTGTCGTCCGGGCATCGGTTGGCTGCGATGGGGTAATCAACGTGCCTCTCATTTCAGAGTTACGGGTTGAAAATAACCATTATCAGCATGCATCCGGCAATTGCTGCCGGCAATGTTGACTTCGGTAAACACCCGGCCGTTTGATACAATTCTCTCGGCGCCAGGAGCGCGCCCCTATGAATCGCCGGACATTCGTCTCCACTTCGGGAATCGCGGCCGCGGCGCTCGCGGGAGTCGCGTCAAAGCCCGCCGCCGCGGCGCCATCCAAGCCAGCCATGATGAAGCTGGGATGCCAGAGCGCACCGACCAGCGAACAACATCTGCAATACCTGGCGCGGTATGGCGTCCAGGGGGTCTGCGGCTATCCCGAGACCTCCGCCGGACACCTCTATGCCACGGTGGACGAGCTGCAGCGCCTGCGGGACCTGGCGGAGAAGTGCCATATCAGCCTGGATTGCATCGCGCCGCCGTTTCTTTCGTCGACCCATATCGATAAAGAGAGACACCCGGCGGTGATGCTGGCCGACAGCCCGCAGCGCGATCGCGACATCGAAGATCTGCAGACGCTGATTCGCAATTGCGCCGCCGCGGGCATCCCGGCCATCAAGTACAACCTGAACCTGCTGGGCGTCCTGCGCACCGGCCGCATCCCGGGACGCGGCGATGCCAGCTACAGCAAGTGGGGCCTGGCGGACGCGCATCCCGCAACGCCGCTGACGCGCGCCGGCCGCGTCGATGGCGACGCCTACTGGGAGCGCATCACCTACTTCCTGGAGCGCGTCATCCCCGTGGCCGAGGAGTACAAGGTGCGGATGGCGCTGCACCCGCACGATCCCGGCGTGCCGCCCGAAGGGTATCAGGGTGTGGATTGCGTGCTGGGCACGGTGGACGGCCTGAAGCGGGTCGTGGCCATCAAAGCCAGCCCGTATCACGGTCTCAACTTCTGCCAGGGCACGGTTTCGGAAATGCTGGCCGACCCGGGCAAGGAGATCTTCGACGTGATTCGCTACTTCGGATCGCGGCAGAAGATTTTTAACGTCCACTTCCGCAATATCCGCGGCCACCGCAATGACTTCGTGGAGGTCTACCCGGACGAGGGCGACGTCGATTTCGTGAGGGCGATTGAGGTGTACAGAGAGGTCGGCTACGCCTATCTGCTGATGCCCGACCACGTCCCGCAGGCGCCCAACGATCCCGGCGGGCTGCAGTCGTTCGCTTTCTGCTACGGCTATATCCGCGCGCTGATCCAGGCGGCCGACCGGCTGACCTGATCGCGGGCAAGCTGGGGTGTGTAACCGTTATGGCGGTAGATCCTTAAAGCGGGCTCCGCACAACCGCTTGCTTGCGCGCGGCTCGGTAAGTGGCGTCGAATCAGCGACAGCCTTCTGAGCCACGACCGTCAGGGAGTGGTCTGCCCCCAAAACGGTTAGGCACCCGCAAGCTGGCGCATACCCCGACCGCGGCGGCGGATGGGCGACAATGGAAGTGTCGCACTCTTCCGGATGTCCATCTTCACCATCGTTCTCGGCATGATTGCCGCCAGCCAGGTTTATTGGGCGTGGCGAGGACTGTCTCTGGCCCGCCGGTGGATTCCTCAACCGGGCCGGCGCTGGATTCTGGTGGCCTTGGTCCTGGTGGTTTATGCAGCCTTGTGGGTCTATAATTACGACGATTTCCGGCGGCCCACGCCGGTTCATCTCACCCTGACGGAAGCGCTGCTGGTGGCGCCGTTTCTCTGCTGGGCGGTCAGTTCGCTGGTGGGCGCGCTGGTCGCCCTGCTGTTCGCCATTCCGCAATCGATGGTGGGGCTGGGGCGATGGGTGGCGGCCAAGACGCGCGCCCGTGCGGGCCACGACGCGCCGGCATCGCCCGCGCGCCGCGTGTTTCTGGCGCGGACGGCCCGTGTGGCCACCACCGCGCCCTTTTATGCCGGCGCGTACGGTCTGCTGTACGGGCGGCTCAACCTGGAGACCACGGTCCGGCCGATCCCTCTGCCCCATCTGCCGAAAGCCTTCGAAGGGTTCCGCATCGCCCAGCTTTCCGACTTTCACATCGGGCCGTTCATGCCCGCCGGGCAGATCCGCAAATATGTCGCCATGGCCAATGCGCTCAAGCCCGATCTGACGGTGGTGACCGGCGACTTCGTCACCTTCGACGGCAATACGCAGGACGCCGTGGTGGAGGTGCTGGCCGGCCTGCGGGCGCCGTTCGGGATCTTCGGCTGCCTGGGCAACCACGACGCCTGGTGCGGCGTGGAGGATTCGATTACCGCGCTTTTCCGGCTGCGCGGCGTGCGCATACTGCGCGGCGAGGCCGTGCCCATCGCGATCGCGGGCGACGCCATCAACCTGATCGGCGTCGATTTTCAGAGTCACCGCCGCTTTGGCCCGTCGGCCCCGGTGGCGCACGTTCTGGAAAATATCGAGCCGCTGATTGCGCGCGACCGCGTGAACATCCTGCTCAGCCACAACCCCGACACCTTCGACCGGGCGGCGGAATTGGGGATCGATCTGAGCCTGGCCGGACACACTCATGGCGGACAGGCGGCGCTGGAGTTTATCAGCCCGGAACTGGCGCCCTGCCGCCTGGTGCCGCCCTATGTGGCCCGCTGGTTCCGCAAGCCCGGCGGCCCGCTCTCCGTCACCCGCGGCATCAGCACCGTCGGAGCGACGCTCCGCATCGGCGCCCCGCCGGAGATTACGATTTATCAGCTCACGCGGGGCTGAGAAGGCAAGCTGCCCGGCGTTCACTTTCGGGAATGTCACGCGCGCAATCGGATATCGCGGCCCCGGCGAGGGGAACCGGGATATGTCCGTCTTCAAGAGCGTTCCGATCGGAGAACGCTTTACCGCCCAACACGCAGTTCGGCAGCGCTGCATTCGGCAGGATCGCTAATCAGGCCGACATTCCACGGCAAATCCAAATCGGGTTGCGGTTTTCGTTCTCACTCGGGCATCGCGCCGCTATACTCCAATGGAGTATACTGAGACGTGCAGACGGTAGTGGAGACACCGGCATTCCTTGGGGATGCACGGTCGCTGGGGTTGCCGGAAGCAGAGCGCCTTGCCATTGTGACGTGGATTGCCGCGAACCCGGCAGCCGGCGATGCGATCGAGGGAACGGGCGGCGCACGAAAAGTGCGTTTCGGCGGAAAGGGTAAGGGAAAGAGCGGCGGCTATCGGGTCATCACATTCTTCAGTGGAGCGGACATTCCGGTTTTCCTGCTCAACATTTTCGCCAAGAACGAGAAGACCGGCTTGACGCCAAAAGAACGCCACGTCCTGAAAACCGTGCTGGCGAATATCGTCAAGACCTACGGGTCGGCAAAGGAGTCGAAATGAAAAAACGGAAACCAACTGCAGGGCAACGAATGATCGAAAGCGCCCGGCAGGCGCTCGCATTCGCCGGCGGTCAAGATAACCTCGGTTGCGAGGTCCATGTCCCGGATGACATAGACGTGAGGGCGATCAGAGAGAAAATCTCCCTGTCTCAAGGAGAGTTTGCGAAGCTATTCGGTTTGAGCAAACGAACCTTGGAACATTGGGAGCACGGGCGGCGGGTCCCCAGCGGGCCTGCCCGTGCCTTCCTGACCGTAATCGCACGCGAGCCGGAGGCGGTTCGGCGTGCGCTGCTTGCCTGAGTCTCCTCACTCCCGCGCGCGTCGGGCGGGGCGCCGCGTCCCGTTGGCCGGCCCCCAAGCCTCGGTAATAAACGCGACGGAAGGAGCGCGTCCTGCTGATCGTCCGCGATGAGTTCCGACCGGCTACCCCCTGATCGGGTTGCTCGCCGGCAGAGCCCATCTCCACTTCACCGGCGCCGCAGCATAAACGCACACCTCAGGCGGGCTGGGAAAAGGGGACATTTCTACTTTGCGTTGACAGGCGTCCAAGGGCTGGTTGAAGCGCGTCCCGGCATTTGATACCCTATAACCAGTCTGGGATTTGGAAGCTGTTCGAGCACTTCCGGAGGGAACGCATTCTGCGCAACACGAAAAGACTCACACCAGGACTGGCGTGGGCCGTCCTGCCAATCGCAGGCATGGGAATCGCGTTTGCCGCGACCCCTGCGCCTCCGAAACCCGTGGTGGATGCTGCTGGTTTTGAAGCCAACGTCAAGCCCATCCTGAAGAACACCTGCTCCACCTGCCACAACGCCTCCCTGATGTCCGGGGACCTCAACCTGCAACTCTATCTCGACCCGGCCAGCGTGTTCGAAGACCGCGCCACCTGGGAGAACATCGTTCGCAAGATTTCCGCCGGCGAAATGCCGCCCGAGGGGGTCGCGCGCCCGCCCCAGGATCGCCTGGACGCGCTGGTGAAGTTCGTGCAGGGACAGTTCGCGCGAGCCGACGCCCTGGTCAAACCCGACCCCGGCCGCGTCACCGCCAAGCGCCTGAACCGCAATGAGTATCGCAACACCATTCGCGATCTGCTGGCGGTGGATTTCCGCGCCGACGAAGATTTCCCCACCGACGACTCCGGCTATGGCTTCGACAACATCGCCGACATCCTCACCGTCTCGCCGCTGCTGATGGAAAAGTATCTCAACGCCGCGGAAGCTATCTCCTCGCGCGCGTTGGGCGCCGATCCGCTGCCCGCGAAGCCCGTCGAGGCCATCTGCGACCTGAAAACCAAGACCCTCCGCCGTCTCGACTACAGCGCCGTCGAAGCCTCCCAGCGCATCGACTTCGATGGCGATTATACGGTCATTTTCGGTTTTCCGGGCCAGCGCGCCGTCGATGCCAAGCCGGTCCAGATGGTTTTTTATATGGATGGCCAGTTGATTCAGACCATGGAGGTCGAAACCAGGCCCTCGAAGCTGGTCTACTTCAATCCCTTCTCGGAAGGCCAGATGCGTCTGTACCTGCCCGAGGGCG
>Ga0182030_10022411_pt1 | contig 11753 bp, 10 predicted proteins | sample 812S3MmetaG_FD_121299 | JGI IMG/M metagenome (GOLD analysis project Ga0182030, IMG submission 121299) | Permafrost microbial communities from Stordalen Mire, Sweden - 812S3M metaG (Illumina Assembly) | ecosystem: Environmental > Terrestrial > Soil > Wetlands > Permafrost | place: Sweden... | reverse complement strand
GAAAGCGTCCCAGATACCGCTCTCCCAGTCGATCAGGGTTCCGTACACGTCGAAGGTGACGAACGTCGTCTTCGCTGGCAATGGCATCTAGAGCTTGTGCTCCTCGCTGACCGTGGGTGAGCCGCCAATTATGAACGTCGAATAGAGTCCGTGGCGGCCGATGGATTTGCTCGAGTATCAGGGGAAGCAGTTGTTCGCCCGTCACGGCATCCCCGTACCAGCCGGAGAGCCCGCCAGCAGCGTCGAGGAGGCGGTCGCCGCCGCCGGCCGAGTCGGCTACCCGTGTGTGGTCAAGGCGCAGGTGCAGGTCGGAGGGCGGGGCAAGCTGGGTGGGATCAAGGTCGCGAGCGACGCGGCACAGGCGCGCGAGCATGCGCAGGCGATCCTCGGCATGGACATCAAGGGCCTGACGGTCCGCGAGGTGTGGATCGAGGGGGCCTCTCAGATCGAGGCCGAGTATTACGCGTCGTTCGTCTTCGACCGCGGCGCGAAGGCCCCGCTCGCGATGCTCTCGACGCGCGGCGGTATGGACATCGAGGAGGTCTCTGAACAGACCCCGGAGGCGATCGCGTCGCTGCACATCGACCCGCTGATCGGCTTTCAGCCCTTTCACGGCCGCCGGCTCGCCTTCGAGGCGGGCGTGGACGCCGATCTCGTGCGCCCGATCGGCGATTTCCTCGCGCGGCTCTACAGCGCGTTCGTCGGCGAGGAGGCAACGCTCGTGGAGGTCAACCCGCTGATCGTCACGCCCGAGCGCACGCTCGTCGCGCTCGACGCGAAGGTCACCCTCGACGGAAACTCGCTGTACCGCCATCCCGAGAACGCGCAGCTGCGCGACATCTCCAACGAGGACCCGCAGGAGCGGATGGCGAAGGAGCGCGACCTGACATACGTCAAGCTCGACGGTGACATCGGCATCCTCGGCAACGGCGCCGGCTTGGTGATGTCGACGCTCGACGTCGTCGCCCAGCACGGTGGCGCACCGGCGAACTTCCTCGACGCCGGCGGCGGCTCGAAAGCCGAGGCGATCACCGCCGCGGTCGAGGTGATCACCTCAGACCCAAACGTCAAGGCCGTGCTTTTCAACATCTTCGGCGGCATCACGCGCTGCGACGAGGTCGCCCGCGGGCTGATCCAGGCGTTCGCTCAGATCCAGCCGACGATCCCGTTCGTGGTCAGGCTCGACGGCACCAACGGCGAGGAGGGACGCGCGCTGCTGGCGGACGCCGAACTGCCGAACGTCTATGCCGCGAGCACGATGGACGAGGCCGCGGCGCGCGTGGTGGAGCTCGCGCGATGAGCGTCATCGTCGACCGCGAAACGCGGCTGTGCACGTCCGGGATCACCGGCCGTGAGGGCACCTTTCACTCACTCAACAACCGCGCTTACGGCACCAACGTCGTCTCGGGCGTGACGCCCGGCAAGGGCGGCCAGGACGTCGAGGGCATCCCGGTCTTCAACACGTTCCACGAAGCGGCCGCACAGACGCAGGCCAACACGGCGATGATCTTCGTGCCGCCGCCGTTCGCCGCCGACTCGATCCTCGAAGCGGCCGACGCCGGGATCACCACGATCATCGCGATCACCGAGGGGATCCCGGCTCACGACGAACTGAAGGTCTACACGCACCTGCGGCGCACACCGCAGATCCGGCTGATCGGCCCCAATTGCCCTGGCGTGCTCTCGCCAGGCAAGGCCAACGTCGGCATCATTCCGGCGGCGTTCTTCCGCGAGGGAAACGTCGGCGTCGTCTCGCGCTCGGGAACCCTCACCTACCAGGTCGGCCACGAGCTCGCCCAGCGCGGCTTCGGCAACTCGTCGATCGTCGGCATCGGCGGCGATCCGGTTCCCGGGTCGAGCTTCGTCGACATCATCGACCTGTTCGAAGCGGACCCCGAGACCGAACTGATCGTGATGAGCGGAGAGATCGGCGGCGACGCCGAGGAGGTGGCGGCAGCCCACATCACCGCCCACATCTCCAAGCCGGTCGTGGCCTACATCGCCGGCTTCACGGCGCCGCCCGGCAAGACCATGGGCCACGCCGGCGCCATCGTCTCGGGCTCCAAGGGCACTGCGGCGGCGAAGGCGGAGGCGCTGGAGGCGGCGGGCGTGCGGGTTGCCAAGACTCCGACAGCGGTCGCCGAGATCGCCGTCGAGCTGCTGGGAGGCTGACGTGAGCGAAGCTGCACTGTCATTCGCGCGCGGCGCGCCGTCACTGGACATCATCGACGTCGACGGGCTGCGCGACGCGGCGCAACGGGCCTTCACCAACGACCCCGGCGGCATGACGGCCTACGGCACCGCGGTCGGCTACGTCCCGCTGCGCCGTTGGATCGCCGAGCGCCACGGCGTCGAGGAGGCGAACGTGCTCGTCACGAACGGCTCGATGCAGGCTGACGCGTTCCTGTTCGACGAGCTCGTCGGGGCCGGCGATGAGGTGGTTGTGGAGCGACCCAGCTACGACCGCACGCTGCTCTCGCTGCGCCAGCACGGGGCGGCGCTGCGGGCGATCGCACTGGAGCCCGACGGGATCGACACGGACGCGCTCGCCGCCGAGCTCGCAGGCGGCGCGCGGCCCAAGCTCGCCCACATCATCCCCAACTTCCACAACCCCGCCGGCTGCACGCTCTCGGGCCCGAAGCGCGAGCGGTTGCTGGCGCTGGCGCGCGAGCACGAGTTCACGATCTTCGAGGACGACCCGTATGTCGCGCTGCGCTTCCGCGGCGAGACGCTGCCCACGATGCTCTCACTCGACGCCGGCGAGGGCACCGTCGTGTACGCCTCGTCTTTCTCCAAGACCGTGTGCCCCGGCATCCGCGTCGGCTTCCTGATCGGCCCCCAGGATCTGATCGCGCGAATCGTCCTGCGGGCGACGAACACCTACATCTCGCCGAGCATGGTCGACGCCGCGATCGTCTACGAGTTCTGTGTGTCAGGCGCGATCGACCGCTCGATTCAGCGGGTGCGCATCGCACTCGAGCAGCGCGCCGGCACGCTCGCGCAGGCCCTGAACGAGCAGATCCCGGGCGCGTCATTCGTCCTGCCCGACGGCGGCTACTTCCTCTGGGTCAAGCTGCCCGAAGGCGTCGAGCCGGCGGCGGTCCTCAAGGCGGCCGGCGAGCGCAGGCTGGCGCTCGTCAGTGGTGATGACTTCGTATTGGACGGTGGCTCCGGCGCTGTTCGCCTGGCGTTCGCGGGCGTCACGCCGGATGAGATCCGCGAGGGCGTGACGCGTCTCGCCGCGGCGGTCGAAGCGGCCTGATCGATTCAGCGACCGTAGCGCTGCGCGCCGAGCACGAGATGCTCGGGCAGCGCGACCCGTGGCGGCGGCGAGGGGTCGGCGGTGACTGACACGGTCTCGGCGACGCTGCGCGTGATCGTGGCGCGCAGATCGCCGGACGCCACGACGATCTCGTCGGGGCCCGACCGCATGACCGTGCCCTCGAGTCCCGGCTCGAGCCCAGCCTTGCGCAGGTAATGCAGCAGATCCTCAGCCTCGTTCTCGAAACGCAGCACACGGATGCTCGCGCCCGGCGAGACATCGGCGAGCGGGACGCCGGGGATGCGCGTGCCGACGCGGATCGGGTGACCGTGCGGGCAGGTGGTGGCGCCGCCGATCGCCGCGAGCATGCGCTCCTCAAGCACCGGGGACATGGCGTGCTCGAGGCGCTCGGCCTCCTCATGCACCTCGTCCCAGGCGATGCCGAGGACGTCGGTGAGGAAACGCTCGATCAGGCGGTGGCGGCCGACAATCTCGCCGGCCTGGCGCTCGCCCGCCTCGGTGAAGCTGATCACCTTGTCCGAACCGCGCGTGATGTAGTTGTCGCGCTCGAGTCGACCGATCATTTCGTGCACCGCTGGTGCCGACAGCTGCATCGCACGCGCGATGTTGGCGGCCGTCATCGGCAGTTCGGCCTCATGCAGCCAGTACAGCGCCTCGAGGTAGCCGCGCTCCGCGTCAGTCAGCTCAGCCGTGGCCATCCAGCCTCACTCTAGCTACGCTGACTCTCGATGCGTTTCGGGATCGAGCCCCAGCTCGCGCGCGCCGCGCCAGCCTTGCCGGTCGGGCCGCAATGGTGCTACGAGCAGAAGTACGATGGCTTTCGCGCGATCGCGTTCGTCGACGGCGAGCAGCTGGTCCTGCAGTCGCGCGGCTCGAAGGATCTCACGCGCTATTTCCCGGAGCTCCGCCTGCCGCCGGGCCGCTACGTGCTCGACGGCGAGATCGTGATCGACGCTGACGGTCTCGGCCAGGCGTTCGGTGCACTTCAGCAACGCATCCACCCCGCCGCGTCGCGCATCGAACGCCTGGCCGCGGAGTGGCCGGCAGCCTACGTCGCCTTCGACCTGCTGGAGCTGGACGGTGAGGAGCTCCTGGCGGCGCCGTTCGAACAACGGCGCGCCGCCCTCGAGCGGCTGCCGGGCGTGCGTCGCTCCCAGCTCGTGCGCGACCCCGCCGCTGCCGCGCACTGGCTCGAGCAGACCGAGGGTGTGATGGCCAAGCGCCTCGATGCCGCCTACGCGCCGGGCAAGCGCACTTCGATGGTCAAGGTCAAGCGGCTGCGGACGATCGACTGCGTCGTGCTCGGCTTCCGTCCCGGGGTCGAGCCGGAGAGCGTCGGCTCGCTGATTCTCGGACTCTACGAGGCCGACGGGCAGCTTCGGCCGGTCGGGCACAGCTCAGCTTTCACGGCCGCCCGCAAACGCGAGCTGCGCGCGCAGCTCGCGCCGTATGAGACCGGCGAGCGCGGCAGCGGCGAGCCGAGTCGCTGGAGTTCCGAGCGAGAGCTCGAGTGGGTGGCGCTGCGGCCGGAGCTGGTTGTCGAGGTCAGCTACGACCACAGCAGCGATGGACGGATCCGCCACGGCACAAAGATCGTCCGTTGGCGCGAGGACAAGCAGCCGCACGAGTGCACGGTCGACCAGCTGCGCTGACGCTCAACCCCGCTTCGCGCGCGAGGGCGCGACGCGCGGCCCCTCACCCTCGGCCTTCGGGAAATTCGGCGGCCATGGCGCGTCGCCGAGGCCGGCGGCCTCGTCGCGGGCGGCCAGCTCGAGCAGGCTGTCCAGCGAGCCGGCGCGCTCATCGATCGCGGCCGAGGGGTCGCCGCGTTCGCGCAGCCGTGCCGGCACGGTGTCGAGCCGCAGATCGGCAGGCTCCACGTCGGGCACCTCATCCCACTCGATCGGGCACGACACGCGAGCGTCGGCGACCGCGCGTACCGAGTAGGCGGAGGCAACCGTGCGGTCGCGGGCGTTCTGGTTGTAATCGACGAAGACGCCGATGCGCTCCTCCTTCCACCACTTGCTCGTGGCGCGCCCGGGCATCCGTCGCTCGACCTCGCGAGCCAGGGCTAGCGCGGCGCGGCGGACCTCCTGGAAACCTCGCTGCGGCTGGATGCGGACGTTGATGTGGATGCCACGCGAACCCGAGGTCTTGGGAAATCCGATCAGGCCGTGCTCCTCGAGCACCTCGCGGACGCACAGCGCCACCGCACGCACCTCGTCGAAGGGGACCTGCGGCATCGGGTCCAGATCGACGCGCAACTCGTCGGGGCGATCAAGGTCGCGGCGGCGCACCGGCCACGGGTTCCAGTCGATCACGCCGAGGTTGACGCCCCATGCGAGGTGCGCGGCGTCAGACACCACCAGCTCCCGCGCCGAGCGGCCGCTCGGGAAGTGCACGGTGGCGGTGGTCAGCCACTCCGGCGCATTGTCGGGCACGCGCTTCTGGAAGAAGAACTCGCCGGCCACGCCGTTCACCCAGCGCTTCATCGTCGTGGGGCGCTCACGCAGGTGGCGGACCACCGCCTCCTCGCAGTCCAGGTAGTAGCTCACGAGGTCGAGCTTCGTGAAGCCCGGCTGCGGGAAGAACAGCTTCGCCGGGTTTGAGATCCGCACTTCGCGGCCCGCCGCCTCGATCATGATCGCCTCTGCCTTCATCGGCTTGAGAGAATGCCGCACGATGGCGCTCGACGACCGGCCGGTCCTGGTCGCTCCCGATTCCTTCAAGGGAACGCTTTCGGCTCATCAGGTGGCGGCGGCAGTCGGCCGGGGGCTGCGTCGGGGCGGAATGGCGGTCGACCTCGCTCCCGTCGCGGACGGCGGCGAGGGAACGATGCAGGTCCTGCTCGACCGCCTGGGCGGCGAGATCGTGTCGATCAGCGCGAGCGATCCACTCGGGCGTGAAGTGACGGCGAGCTTCGCGCTGCTCGGCGGCGGGCGCACGGCGCTCGTAGAGGTGGCGGCGGCGAGTGGACTCGCGCTCCTCGCCCCGGCCGAGCGCGACGCCGAGGCGGCCTCGAGCGCCGGCACCGGCGAGCTGATCGTCGCGGCCGTCGCGCGCGGCGCCGCGAGCGTGCTGGTCGCCGCCGGCGGCAGCGCGAGCACCGATGGCGGCCGCGGCGCGCTCGAAGCGATCGCCGCGGCCGGGGGCCTGGGCGCCACGCAGCTGACCGTGTTGTGTGACGTGCGCACGCCATTCGAGCAGGCCGCGGCGATGTTCGGCCCGCAAAAGGGCGCCGACGCCGGCGCCGTCGCGCGGCTGGCGCGCCGGCTTGAGGCGTTTGGGCTGCCGCGCGGGGTGGCGATGACTGGCGCCGCCGGCGGGCTCGCCGGCGGGCTGTGGGCAAACCTCGGCGCGCGCCTGCTGCCCGGAGCGTCGTTCGTGCTCGATGCGCTGGATTTCGACGAGCGGATGCTCGCGAGCAGGGCGGTGGTCGTCGGCGAAGGCCGACTGGACGCGACCAGCCTGGAGGGCAAGATCGTCGCCGAGGTCGCGACCCGCGCGCGCCAGCATGGCGTCCCTGCGCACGCGATCGTCGGCAGCTCCGCGCTGGAGCGCTTCGACGCGAGAATCCTCGACTTGCAGGAGATTCTGGAGGCCACCGACGAGCGTGCGCTTGAAGATGCCGGTGCGGCACTCGCCTGCGTGATCGCCGCGCGACCGCTACGCTCGCAGCAGTGAGCACCGAGATCGCCGCCGACGCCGGCACATCTGCCAGGCCCGCCGTGCTCAGCCGGGCACAGGCGTCGCTGCCCGGCGCGCGGCGCGCGACGGTGATCGGAGCCGGCTCCTTCGGCACCGCGATCGCGGTTCTCCTGGCGCGTGCCGGAGTCCGCACGACCCTGCAGACGCGCACCGAACAGCAGGCCGCGGAGCTGAACGACAGCCGTGTGAACGAGAAGTACCTCCCCGGCGTGGAGCTGCCCTCGCAGCTGCGCATCGAGCCGGTCTCAAGCGGCGTGTCGCGGGCCGATTACGTCTTCCTGGCCGTTCCCTCGACGAGTCTCGTCGAGGCGATTGCGGCGCTCGAGAGCGCCGGGCTCGGCCGGCGCAGCGCGGTCGTCTCGCTGTCCAAGGGCCTTGTCCCGCCCGACGGGGCGGCGCCGACAGCCGCGCTGCGGGAGCGCTTCGGGGCGCACCGCGTCGCCTGCATCGGTGGGCCCGCACATGCCCAGGAGATGGTGCACGCTGGCGCCGGCCTGGTGGCCGCGGCGTTCGACGAAGGGCTCGCCGAGGGCCTCGCCGGGATCTTCAACCGCGCCGGCGTGGTCTGTGAGCTGGCCAACGACCCGGTCGGCGTCGAGCTCGCCGGTGTCGCCAAGAACGCTGCCGCACTGGCCGCCGGCGCCACCGAAGCTCAGGGCCTCAACGCGGCAGGGGCCGCAGCCGGGCACATCTTCGCCGAGGCCTGGCGCCTCGCTGAGGCCGCGGGTGCGCGCCCGGAATCCTTCATCGGACTGGCAGGGGCCGGCGACCTCGTCGCCACCGCGCTCGCGCCGATGAGCCGCAACCGCCGTGCCGGGGAGCTGCTCGCGCAGGGCGTGCCGGCGGCCGAGATCCAGGAGAGCGTCTCGCAGGCGGTGGAGGCGCTCCAGTCGGTGCCGCTGCTCGCGCATTCGATCCAGCGGGCCGGACTTCCGGCGCCGGTCACCGGCGGCCTGGCACGCCTGATCGACGGCGAGCTGCCGCTCGCGGAGTGGGTGGCGCTGGTGCGCGCCACGGTGCCGCCGCGCGCACGCTGGCGACGCTCGCGGGGCTTTTGGCAGCGGCTGCGCGAGCGGCTCACGCGCCGGCGCCGCGACGCTCCGCCAGCGTTGTGATCACCGCCTCATAGACACCCTCGCCGTGCCCGGCGGCGGTTACGCGCACGTTCGCACCTGCGCTCGCCGCTCCTCGCATCGCAGGATCGCGCGCGAGCGCGTTGGCGACCAGCCAGAAGGTGTGCACGACCTCGGCGACGGCGAGATCCTCGCGCGAGTCGCCGACTGCGAAGGTGTCGGCGACCCGGAAGCCGCGGGCACGCTGGTGGCGAGCCACCGCCGCGGCCTTCGACCCGCCGGCCGGAATCAGGTGGTAGGCGCGCAGCAGCTCCTGCGGGCCCACGTTGCTGACGTCGGTGCTCACGCCGCCGTTGTCGACAAGCCGCAGGCCACCGTGCCCGTGCTCGCGCAGCAGCGCGTCGGCCTCGGCGGCATCCACCCTGCCCCGGAAGACGTGCGAGATCTCGCGCCCGCGATGCCAGGGGTCGTGGTACTCGAGTCGCCCGGCGTAGTGCGCGAGCAACAGCTCGGGCGCGCCGGAGTCGTCGATCTGCTCAAAGACGGAGCGCTCGCCGGCCACCAGCTCGGTCATCCACAGCTGCTCGCCGTCGAGCTCGAGCACGCAGCCGGCCTCGTAGATGAACGCGGTCTGGCCGAGCAGCCGGGCGTCCTCGGCGACCTGGGCGCGCCGGCGCCCGCTCATCAACACCACCTCCACCGATGCGCGCAGGCACGCCTCGATCGCCCGCACCCCCAGCAGCGAGACGGCGCCCTCGCCGTCGTGCAGCAGCGATGCCCCAGCGCCCAGCAGCGTGCCGTCGAGATCGAGGTAGAGGGCCCCGCTCACCGCGCGCCCGCCATCGGCGGGCGCTCCGCCGCCGCCGCCGCCGGCGAGCACCCCGCGGGCTCGCTCAGCGGCGCCGGGTCAAGCTCGAGCAGGCGTCCGTCGCGCTCCAGGCGCAGCGCGATCTGGGCAAGCACCGAATAGGCCATGCCGCTGAGCTCGAGCAGCGGCTTGTGGCTGTTGTGGTGGGTATCGAGGTCGACCTGGGCCATCCCGTCGAGGCCGACCGCCTCGAGTACGTCGAGCAGCATCGCGATCTCGACGCCGTAGCCGGTCGCGAACGGCAGCCGCTCGAGCAGCGAACGTCGCGCCGCCACCTCGCCCGCCAGCGGCTGGCTGACACCGGCGAGCGCCGGGTAGAAGATCGCCAGCGCCGGACGCGCCAGCAGATGGTTCACCCGCCCACCGCCGTCCGCGAGCAGCAACTCGCCCTGGCGAAACGGGCGACGGTAGAAGGCCTTGACGAACTCGATCTCGTCGAACTCGATCAGCGGGCCGAGCAGGCCGATGGCGTAGTGCGACGGAAACTCGAGCACGTCGGCGTCCAGGAAGCACACGAGGTCGCCGTCGAGGACGCTGAGCGCGCGCCACATCGCGTCGCCCTTGCCGGCCGCCGGGCCGTAGGCGGGCATCAACGCGGACTCCGCGAAGACGCTCGCACCGGCGTCGGCGGCAATCGCGGCGGTATCGTCGCTCGATCCGCCGTCGATCACGACGAGCTGGTCGATCGCCCCGCGCTCGCGCAGGCCGGCGAGCAGTTCGACGATCGGGCCGATCGTCGCCGCGCAGTCGCGCGCCGGCAGACACACCGACGCAGTGCACTCGCGTGCAGCGAGTGCGGTCTCGTCGTAGCGGGAATGGTGGAAGCTGCGGGCTTGGCGCCAGTGTTCCGCGGAGTCGAACGCCATCCGCCCCTACTATGGCAAGGCGTGAGCAAGGCGGCCGCGATGACGCGCGAGATCGAGCCCTGGAGCGCCCTGCTGGAAGTCGCGCGGGGGGATCGGCGACTCGTCGGCGAGAGCTTCGAAGGTGCCCGAGCCGCGCGCTTTGCGCAGCTCCCGCCCCAGCTTCACCCCGAGCTCGCGGCGGCACTGCGGGAGGCCGGCATCGAGCGCCTCTACAGCCACCAGGCGCAGGCGCTCGAGGCCGCGTGGAATGGCCCGACGATCGTCACGACGGGCACAGCCTCCGGCAAATCGCTGTGCTTCAACCTGCCCACCCTCGACACGCTGCTGCGCGACCCCAAGGCGCGCGCGCTCTACATCTACCCGACCAAGGCCCTCGCCCAGGACCAGGCGAGGGCGATCAGCGCGCTCGGCCTGCACCAGCGGATCCGTCCCGCGATCTACGACGGCGACACGCCCCGCGAGTCACGCGGCGAGGTACGCCGCAAGGCGAACCTCATCCTGACCAATCCCGACATGCTGCATCTCGGCATCCTCCCCCACCACGACGCCTGGTCGACGCTCTTCGCAAACCTCGCCGTGGTCGTCGTCGACGAGGCACACATCTACCGCGGCGTATTCGGCTCCCACGTCGCCAACGTGCTGCGGCGGCTGCGTCGGATCGCCGCGGCATACGGCACGGCGCCGCGAATCCTCCTGGCCTCGGCGACGATCGCCAACCCGGTCGAGCTCGCCGAGCGCCTGACCGGCCTCGAGGATGTGACGCTGATCGACGACGACGGCTCCCCCTCGGCCGGCCGGCGGATCGCGATCTGGAACCCGCCCGTGACCGACGAGGTGGCGGGCGCGCGACGCTCGGCGCTGGCCGAGGGCGCCGAACTCCTCGCCGGGCTGGTCGCCGCCGGGGCGCGAACGATCTGCTTCGTGCGCTCGCGCAAGGGAGTGGAGCTGCTCAGCCGGATCACGCGCGACGAGCTCGAGCGCCTCGGCGCCGGCGAGCTCGGCGAACTGGTCACGCCGTATCGGGCCGGCTATACCCCGGCGCAGCGGCGCGAGATCGAGGCGCGCCTGGTTGCCGGCGAGGTGCGTGCCGTCGTCACAACCGACGCGCTCGAGCTGGGCATCGACGTCGGTGCGCTGGACGCCTCCCTCGTCGTCACCTTCCCTGGCACGATCGCGAGCCTGCGCCAGATGTGGGGACGCGCCGGCCGCCGCCGCCGCGGGCTCGCGTGCTATGTCGCCGGCGAGGATGCGCTGGACCAGTTCTTCGCGCGTCACACCGAGGATTTCCTCGACCGGCCGGTGGAGTCGGCGATCCTCGATCACGAATCCGAGGAGATCCATCTCGCGCATCTGCTCTGCGCGGCGCACGAGGGCCCGCTGAGCGAGCGCGACGCGGAGTTCTTCGGGCCGCGCACGCTCGCATTCCTCGAGCGCCTCGAGGGACTCGGCGAGCTGCGCGCAAAGGACGGCCAGTTCGTCCTGCGCCGCCGCGAACGCTACCCGGCCGGCGAGGTCTCGCTGCGATCAGCGTCCCGCGACTCCTTCGAGATCGTCGATCTGGGCACCGCCGAGGCGCTCGGCACCGCCGAGTTCGCGCGGGCCTTCTCAACGCTTCACCCTGGCGCGATATATCTGCACCTCGGCCGCTCGTTCCACGTGCGCGAACTGGACCTCGACGCCCGCCGCGCGCTGGTCGAGCCGTTCGACGGCGACTGGTACACCCAGCCCAAGCGCGAAACCGACACGCTGATCGAGGCACTGCTCGACCGGCGCGAGACGCTGGGCGTGACGCTCTCCTTCGGGCGCGTGCTCGTTACCGAGACGGTGCTTGCCTACCAGCGCCGGCGTCTCTCCGACCACGCCGAGATCGACCTGACGGCGCTCGAGCTGCCGCCGACGCGCTTCGCGACGCAGGCGATGTGGTTCGAGCTGGACGGCGGCACGCTCCAGGGCTT
>Ga0182030_10022410_pt1 | contig 11754 bp, 10 predicted proteins | sample 812S3MmetaG_FD_121299 | JGI IMG/M metagenome (GOLD analysis project Ga0182030, IMG submission 121299) | Permafrost microbial communities from Stordalen Mire, Sweden - 812S3M metaG (Illumina Assembly) | ecosystem: Environmental > Terrestrial > Soil > Wetlands > Permafrost | place: Sweden... | reverse complement strand
CTCCACAACCGTGAACTCCCCCGACCCTAAACCCGCCACCCCCTGTCACCGACTCCAATACCCACCCCACCGCCACCCCCAGTCCGTCCCGCACGCACAGGCCCCCCGAGCAGCCCACGAAGTCGTCTGGCACATTGGCACAAATATGTGCCAGACTGGTTGCGACCGCGCTGTGCGCGGCCGCAACCGCTCGTTCCCCGGTCACGATTGAGCCGGCGCATTGGGGAGGTGATCAAGTATGTTGACGATTTCCCGGCTGTCGCGGTGGAGCATCGCCTACTACGAGAAGACCGCCAATGAGGCCGAGCAGGCCGCGATGGATCGGCAAGCCGCCGGCGGCGGGCTGGGCGAGTACTACTCCGAAGGCGACACCCGGATGCCGACGTGGATCGTGGCCGGAGATGCCGCGCGCGTGGCCGAGTTGACCGGATTGGGCGGGGCCGCGCTCGCCGGCGGGTTTGCTGACGGGGATGTCGCGACCGCGTGGCTCGACGATGGGATCGCCCCCAACCGGGCCACCGGGCGGGCGTTCACCAAGGAATCCGTGCACGGCTTTGACCTGACGTTCGCGGGTCCCAAAAGTGTGTCGCTGGTGCGGGCCCTGAACACCGGCGTCACCGAAAAAGTCATCGCGGAAGCGCACACCAGAGCTGTAAGCGCCGCCGTCGATTACCTGCACCAGCACGCCGGCTATACCCGGGTGCACAACCCGACCACCGGGAAAAAAGACCTGCAGCGGCTGCCGGGTTTGGTGGCGATCGCCTACCAGCACGAAACCTCGCGGTGCGGAGATCCGCACCTGCACACCCACGTCATCGTCCCGAACCGGCAAGCCCGCGCCGACGGCACGCTGGTGTCGATCGACTCGAAGTCGTTGCACCATGAAGCCAAGGCCGCCGGGATCATCTATCAGGCCGTGTTGCGGCACGAGTTGCGTGCCGAGCGGGGCTTCGAGTGGGTGGCAGTTGATGCGAGATCGGGGATGGCCGAGATCGCCGGGGTCACCAAAACGTGCATCACGGCGTGGTCGCGGCGCTCCACACGGCTGCGGGAATGGGCGCGCAACAACCTGGTCGTCGTCGACGGCGCGCCGACCGCCCAGCAGCTCGCGGCCGCGCAGAAATCCACGCGGCCCGCCAAGCCGGAATCCAAATCGTGGGCCGAGCTGAAAGAGGAGTGGCGCGCTGATGCGCGCGGTCTGGAACTGGACCGCGGCGCGCACACCGCGGCGCAGCGCGCGCGCCGCGCCGCGCCGCGCATCCTGCTTGATCGCGTGCGGCTGGCGCGCATGGTCGCGCGCATCGACAAGAGCGCGTTTACCCGCGCGGACCTCGTTGAGTTGGTGGGCGCGCTGCTGCCGGTGGACGCGCCCGGTGATCCGCGCGCGCTGATCGAACAGATCGTCGACGCCATAAGCCTGCGCGTCACCGCGCCACGCGAAGCGCATCACCGCGAAGGATATGAGCTGTTCACCGTGGACGCGGTCGTCGCCGAAGAGCAGCGCATCTTCGACATGATCGACGCGGCAGACACCGGCACACGCCTGGATGTGCGCGCCGCGGATCTGGGTGATCTGTCCGCGGACCAAGCGCGCGCCATCGGCAACATCGCGCACTCGCCCTACCTGGTGCAGCCGCTGCAAGCGCCGGCCGGCGCGGGCAAAACGCACTCCTTGAAAGCGCTGCGCGCCGCCGCGCACCGCGCCAACAAAGAAGTGCTGGTGCTCGCACCCACCGGGAAGGCCGTCGATGAGGCGATGCGCGACGGGGCCGGTGACCGCGGGCTGACGGTCGCCAAAGCGCTTCAGCTCATTGAGGACAACCAGCTCGATGTCGACCGGCGCAGCGTGGTCATCGTCGATGAAGCCTCCATGGTGGGCACCCCCGACCTGAAGAAACTGCTGTCGGCCGCGGTGGCCGGGCGCGCCAAGATGGTCCTGGTCGGCGACCCCTATCAGCTGTCTCCGGTCAAAGCCCGCGGCGGCATGTTCGAGGATCTGTGCGAGGAGCTGCCCTGGTCGCAGCGGCTCGGTGAAGTGTGGCGGATGCGGGACGCCGACGAACGCGACATGTCCCTGGCGCTGCGGTCCGGGCACGGGAACCGGCTGCGCAAAGCGGTCGGCTGGTACCGCAACCAGGGCCGGCTGCACACCGGTGACCCGATCGCGATGGCCGCCGACGCCACCACCGGCTACATCGACGCGCGCGCCGACGGCAAAGACGCGGCCATCATCTGCGACAAATGGGAAATCGCCGACGCCATCAACACTCGCCTGCACGACACTTACACCGACGCGACCACGCCCGCAGTGCGGGTTGCCCGGGACCAAGACGTCCGGGCCGGAGACATCATCATCAGCCGTAACAATGACGCGACACTGACCGTCGAACCCGGGCGACAACACGGGCGTGGCGAGCGGATCGACCAGGTGCGCAACGGCAACCGCTGGCGGGTGGTCGGCGTCGACCCCGCACAGGGCCGGATCGCCGCTGAGCGGCTCACCGATCAGGCCCGCGTCGTCTTCGCCGATGACTACCTACGCGAGCACATCACCTTGGGTTATGCCACCACCCTGCACGCCGCTCAAGGCATCACTGTCGGCAACTCCACCACGCGCGGCGCCTGCTTCACCGTGCTCAGTGACAACGCGTCCCGCGCCATGGCGTATGTCGGCATGACCCGCGGCAAAGACGAAAACCACGCCTTCATCTACCAGCCGATCACCGGTGAAGCCGACCACCAGCACGGTCGCGTGGCCTCCGGCGCCGAAATCCACGCGATCCGGCGCGGCAACAAATACGCGGCCGCGCACTACTTCCGGATGATCCTGGCCAACGACGACCGGCCGCGGACCATGCACGCGCAAGCCGACCGCACCGACCGTGAGCTGCTGCCGCCCGCCGTCGGGGCTCTGCTGGATCGCAACGACAAACGCCGCGCAGCGCGGCGCGCCACCTGGCGACAACACAGCGCCGAAGCCCGCGGCCGTGAGGCCGCCATAGAGCGACTCAGCCAGGCCGCGCGAGATACCCCGGAACGGGCCGCCGAGCGGGAACGCAGCGTCGACAGTGACAGTCTCGAACTCTAAACCAGTTGCCCGCCCCGGCCCGCCGGACCGGGCCTCCTAAAGCCGGTGTCGCAACTTCGAATCCTGCCGGGGGCACAGGTCAGACATGGTAATTAGCTAATCTACACGAGGCAATCCATTGTATATTCATCGTTTATGGTCCGGTCCAGAAGTTCAGCAACCGCCGTATGAACGCGGCCGCGGGCCATGTACTTGTCCTGAGTCATGCTGATACGGGAATGGCCCAGGTGATCGGCGTCGATTCGAGCCGATAGTCCCTCGTCATCAATGAGCGTGGCCACCGACTTCCTGAATGAGTGCGTGGTCACCCCTGGCACCCCGAGATCGTCGCGGACCTGGATCCAGCGGGCACGGAAGTTGTCGGGGTCGCGCCAGGTGCCCGCCGTCGACGGAAACACCATCGCCTGCTGACCGAGGTATGGAAGGCTCCGGCGAGCGGATAACACCACAACCGCGAAGCTGGGAAGTGGCAGAGTGCGCCGGCCGGCGGCCGTCTTCGTCTCATCTATGCGCACTAAGCCCTTGCCGGCAGCCCTGATGAGCTTGCCCGTGATCGTCAGCGTCGCTGTTGCCTCGTCGAAGTTGGTCCATTCCAGCCCGAGCAACTCACTGATCCGCAGGCCAGAGGCGATGAACAAAGTGATCGGGTCGACGAGATCGTGGCGCTGACACGCCTCAGATGCCCGCAGCTTGTTAAGCAGTCCACGCAGCTCGTCGCCCGTCAGGGCGGTTGCGCCTTTAGGCGGCGACTTGGATCGCATCGGCGACGTCGCGCACCGGGTTCGACCCGATCAGCTGGAACAGATCAACACACCGCCGCCGAGGTTTCCGGCTCATGCCGCCACAGGCTCGGCATAGTCGCGGGGTCGGCATAGATCGATCTATCCCGATATCGGCATAGATCGACGAGGCCGGCTACATTCCATTCGACCGGGACGCCGCCAACCTGTTCTTCCAATTAGTGGCGTCCCGCTATGAGCAGGGCTCGATCACGGTCACTTCAAACCTCCCATCGCTGGGGCGAGACCTTCTCCGACGACGTCGTCGCAGCGGCCATGATCGACCGCCTGGTGCACCACGCCGAAGTCCTCACCCTCACCGACGACTCCTACCGCACCCGCCGACGCTGCCGGCTGTTCGCTAAAGAGAACCGCGCCGCCGACGATTAGCTGGTAGGTGCCGAGGGCTTCCGTGCGATGAGGTAGGCATGCGAAGTGGATTCGAACCCATCGTCATCAGGCCCCCCGCACAAGCTCGGCGTAGACACGGAAGCCTGAATCCACCAAGCATTCCTCGACTTGCCGTGGCCGCCGGCGAATGAAGGTCAACGCCACTTTCTGATCGAAAACGCTGGTAAGCACTCGAGGCTCGTCGCCAACCTGAAACGCCAGCAGAACCAGGCCGCCCGGCGCGAGTACCCGGTAGAACTCGTCGATGACACGGGCCAGATGAGCGTCGGGTACGTGGACGATCGAATACCACGCACAGACCCCACCGACGCTGTGGTCCGCGACATTGAGATCCGTCATCGATCCGACACTGAACTGCAGGGCAGTGTTGAGCCGCTGTGCTTCGACAACCATGTTGGGAGACAGGTCAATCCCGACGACCTCAGTGCCGCTGCTGGCCAACATGGCGGTGGTAGCTCCGGTCCCGCAGCCCACGTCGACGACTCGTTTGTTGTCACCCATCATGATCAAGCCAGCGAACGCGTTCACCATCGCCCGATCGACCGGCTTGTCATCGAGATGGTGGTGGAAGCGCTCAGCATAGATAGCAGCGGTGCGGTCGTAGCCCTCCCGTGTCAGGGTCAGAAAGTCAGGCTGATCCACGATGGGCATTGTTCCTCACGAAGTTGACTCGGGGTCACTCCCAGCGAGTTGTTGACAGCGTTATCCACCGCGACTAGGCCGCCGCCACGCTCACTCTTAAGGCCCGTGACGGTCGCATGGTTGTGCGGCTCTTTCCCGTAGACCCCCATGGCGATTCAGCGGAATCGCATCTTGTCGTCGACAGCCGCCCGGCGGAGGTGGTTGATCTTCGACGCGGCGGCCTGATCAATGGCAACGATCGGGCCAAGTTCGTGGTGGAACCGAGGTGCGTGAGAGGAAGCTCACCGGCGAGCGATCGCCGCAAACCAGGCCAAAGCACCGCCGACCGCAAGCTCCATCCGAGCGGGCACGATGGACTCGACCCTCCAGCTGCTGCCTGTGAATATAGCGTGAATCTCCCGCTCAGTTAATCGGCGCGGACCCCAGTCGCCCCGCTGCCTATCGCTGAAGCACAGCATGTAGTAGCGACCGCCTGGCCGCAAGACGGCGCCTAGGCTGGCGGCAAAGCGTTGTCGATCAGCATCTTCGAAGACGTGGAAGAGTCCGCTGTCCAACACGGTGTCAAACTGGTGGTTCAACGATGGAAGTTCAAGCGCCGAGCCAACAACGAAGTCAACGGCGAGTTGTTGCTCGAGTGCCTTACGTCGTGCAATCGCGATTGCGCCTGCCGCCAGGTCAATCCCATATGCCTCGTGGCCCGCTGCGGCCGCCATAAGGGCGTGTTCTCCGGTCCCACAGCCAACGTCCAACACACTCCCCACAAGAAGTCCGGAAGCCGCCAGTTCCAGCAAGGCGGGCTGCGGACGGTTGATGTCCCAGGGGGGAGGAGCACTCGCGTACAGCGGATCGAAGCTTTCGCCGCTTCTGGGCCGTAGTGTTCCGGGAGTTCTGGAAAAGTCTTGGTTCTCCGCCATTGGTAGTCAGAGGCGCGGTGTCTGTAGGGCAGACCCGTTTCCCAATCCCCTTTCAATCCGTGCGTGCGGTTCTCGGGTTCGACATTGCGGGCGCACCAGCGCACCGCAGGCGCAATTGGGCTACCTTTTCCTTTTCCGAAGCCGCCCTGGTATCCCGGATGGTCGGATTTCCAGAGTCCGGTTCTGACCCCGACTCTGCGCGCCGAAATCAAAGTATAGGCCTACCGGCCGGCGCGGAGGCATAGCGATGAGCCGCATACTCCCCCCTCGCTCGACGGTCTGGCTGCCTCTCGCCGCGGAGACCGGGCACATCCCAGCTGGTGAGCGACAATGGGTGAGTAGTGTGCCGGCCCATCGGCTTTCCATTACTCGCGCCCGACGTTGGCCACTATGACCGCCGGCTGACGGTAGGTCGTACCAGGCGGTCTCGGTCAGCTCCTCCCACGGCCCTGCTCGTTGCCCACCCAGAGACCCAGACTCCTGTAGCCGCCCGGTTGTTACCTGACTTGGGCCACATTTTGGGTGCAGGGTTGAAGCTGTAGCGTTGACCTGCGGGTTCTTGTCGGGTCGGGCCGAAAAGTGTGCACTAGGCGTGGGGTCGTAGGGTGCCTGCGTGGCGTATGTGCGCACGGTGAAGACCAGTTCCGGGGGCACGGCGGTGCAGATCGTGTGGTCCTCGCGGCGTGGTGCACGTTCGATCGAGCATCTTGGTTCGGCCCACGACGAGGCTCAACTTCAGGCGCTTAAAGCGGCGGCTGCCCAACGTCTGGCTGAGGGCCAGGGTGCGTTGGATCTGGGGCTGAACACCGCCGGTGCCGCCGGCGAGCCGTTGGAGATCTTCAGCTCGCAGTCGCGCCACCTGTGGGACGGGCTGTGCCGGGCCTACGGGGTGCTCGGCTTCGATTCGGTGCTCGGCGGTGATGAGGTGCTGCGCGATCTGGTGTTGGCGCGCATCATCGAACCGACGTCCAAGATCGACGCCGACCGCGTGCTCACTGAGACTGGAGTTGCCGCCGCCTCGTATCGGACCGTCAAGCGACGCCTCCCGGTGATCGCTAAACCCGCTGTCCGGCAAGCAATATCAGCAGCGTGCGCCGCTCATGCAGGGTTGGGACCAGCATCTCTGGTGCTTTTCGATGTGTCGACGCTGTACTTCGAAACCGATGCCGCCGACGGGTTCCGCGAGCCGGGATTTTCGAAAGAGAGACGGCTGGAGCCGCAGATCACCCTCGGTCTGCTCACTGATGCCGCCGGGTTTCCCGTTGGCGGTCGAGGCTTTCGAGGGCAATAAGGCCGAGACCGCCACCATGGTGCCGGTGATCAACGCCTTCAAGGCCGCCCACCGACTCACCGACGTGACGGTGGTCGCTGATGCAGGGATGATCTCCGAGGCCAACCAGGTCGCGCTGAAGGCCGCGGGACTGTCCTACATCCTCGGCGCCAGAATCCCTTTCCTGCCCGATGTGGTGCGCGAATGGCGCGACAAGCACACCGGGGAAGCGATCCTCGATCAGCTGGTGCTGACTCAGCCGTGGCCGGCCACCAGCAGCGAGAAAGCCCGCGGCATCCCCGATCGGGTCACCCACTACCAGTACCGCCACCATCGGGCCGGCGCACATTGCGCGGGATCGATGAGCAGGTCGCCAAGGCCCAACGTGCTGTTGACGGTCATGCCGCGGTGAAACGGAATCGGTTCATCAAGCTGTCCGGGGCGACCAAGCGCGTCAACCGCGAGTTGGAAGCCGAGACCCGGGCGCTGGCCGGGTGGAAGGGCTACACCACCAACCTGACGACCGAGTCCGCTGACTTCGTGATCGGCGCGTATCACCAGCTGTGGCGCATCGAGAAGGCCTTCCGGATGTCCAAGCACGACCTGCAGGCCCGCCCGATCTATCACCGCACCCGCGAATCGATCGAGGCGCACTTGACGATCGTGTTCGCCGCGATGGCCATCAGGCACCACATCGAGACCCAAACCGGCGGGAGCATAAAGAAATTCGTGCGCACCTCACGCCGCTGCTGCACCGTCCAGATCAAGGCGGGCCGACAAATCCTGACCGCCGCTGACCCGCTACCCGACGACCTCCGCGATGCCCTCGCGAAAATCGGCTCCACCGGTGTGCACTAGTTTGGCCCAACTCGGGTCACAAAACAGATGTCCCGTTAGCTTCGGCTACGTCAGAGGCACAAACAGAATATTACTCCGACGGTCCGGGTTCGGCGGACGATTGTACGAAGTTCTTTCCGTCGAAGAGTTCAGACACGTTGTAATCGAAAAGCGCTTGCAACTCGGTTATCCCGTCACTGGAGACCGGATCATCGAAGTCGAGAAGGCTTCGAAGCGCTGGCGCGTAAACAAAGGTGGATCGTTCCCTAGCGCCGCTACTGCAATTCAAACCCAGGCAAATTCCGCTAACGCGATCGATTTCGAAAACCAGCGGTAGTCGACGTGATGATCAGTGAGCACATTGAGCGTGGCACCCTGTTGACCGTGCCCTAAGTGCTCACTTAGCATTGCTAAGTCGATAGTGAAAATCGTTCGTGGTGGACGCCAGGGGGTCGGTGTGGAGTCCGAGTGGGATTCGGCACGTGTGAAGTCGAGTTCGACGAGCGGCAAGACCATAATTTCGACGGAGCGCTTGAAAATCCCTTTCTGCGACGAAGACTGGTCCGAGTGGGCGCCGGTGTCAGGACTTAGAGCGCGGTTGCCGTCGCGGTGCTCGTGGTCATATCTAGGCCGGTCCGGCGCGGGGACGTCGCCCCGGGAAAACTCAACCCGTTCGCTGGTGCGATCGGTAGATCGGCAGCGCAAGTGCTTGTCGTCGCACGTCCTCCGCATCGCATTGTTCATGGTCGCCCTCTCGGTAACCGCACGCATCGGCGACCGTCATAAAGCACAGCAGCTAGCGCCGCAGATCGTGTCGACATGACCGAGAGACATCTCAGGAAGTTAAAAGTCAAGCTGCGAGCTGGAGAGGAGGTGGGAACGCGACGTGTTCGTCGTAGAGCAGGCCGGTGTGCAGGCAGTGGTGAAGTTGACCGAGGAACTTGTTGAACAGGTGTCGTTGGGCTTGTTGGTTCCAGTCTCCAACCGTGCGGCGGGCGTTGTAGTGGCGCCGGGCGCCGGGCGAGGCGCGCAGCGATCCCAAGGCCCAGATCGAGCCGACGGCAGCCAGCCTCCGGTTCTTGATATGCCGGTGCAGAACAACGGTTTTCTTCCCACTGGCGCGGGTGATGGGCACGGATCCGGCGAAGGCTTTCAACCCGCGGGCGTCAGCGAAGCGGGAGCGGTCATCACCGATTTCGGCCAACACGCGGGCCCCGGCCAGCATCCCCAGACCGGGGAAACTGGGGTTGATCTCAGTGTCCGGGTGTTGCTCAAAATGGGCGATCGCCGCCTCGGCGAGCTCGTCAGCAGCAGTGCAGGCGGCTTCGAACTGGCCCAGCAGCGCCGTGAGGTGGATGCCCATCGCGTTCTCCACCGCCGGTGGTTGGTGCAGGTAGGTGTCGGTAAAGACCTCACGCAGGCGTGCGATGTCGCGATCGAGATAGCGTTTGCGGCCGGCTTTGATCAGCAGCCGGCGCAGCCTTGCGGGAGTCAGCTTGGCAGCCTGCGCCGGCGTCGGGGCCGCAGCCAAGATGGTGCGGGCATCGGGGCGGGTCAACCCGCCATCGAGGTCGGCGAAGGCAACGGTCGCGGCTGGGTAGAAATCCTTGAGCAGGTCGCGGACCTGGTTGCCGATCTGCTGACGCGACCAGACCGCGTCTTGCTGAGCCCGGGCGAGTACCCGAATGGCCTGGGCGGCTTCAGTGTCGGCGGGCAGCGGCCGATGCGCGCCGCGATCGGTGCGCACGATGTTGGCCAGCAACACCGCGTCGGTCGCATCGGATTTGGCTCCCGAGACCGCATATCTGGCGCGGTAGCGCGAGGCAGCCAGCGGGTTGATCGGATAGATCGTCCGGCCGGTTTCGCGCAGAGCGGCCACCCACAGGCCGTGATCGGTTTCAATCCCAATCGGGATCGGGTCGGCAGCACTGTCTCCGGCCTCGGCCAGCAGCGTCAACAGCGCCGCGAAGCCGGGCGCGTCGTTGCCGACCCGTCCGCGGGCCACGACATGTCCGTCGCCGTCGATGACAGCGACGTCGTGATGTTCGGTGGCCCAATCGATTCCACAAAACAGGGGCAAGGTGTCATCACTCCTTCGCTCAGAGGTTCTGCCGTCACCAGCGGACTCACGCGGCGCCCTAATCGTAGGACTCAAAGGTCCGTCATCTCACTAGCCGTCCGTGACTCCAACACACCGCAGGACTTCGTTCTGCCGAAGAGCTCAAGGCTCGGGAACAACAATCAGGAAGTCAACCCTGCGGCGGGCTCGGGCAACGGAATCCCATCACCACCAGACAAGATCTGCCGCCAGGCGCGCCGTTCTCTCGTAAGGCGTCGCACACCGGGAGCAACCAGGCATCACCCGGCGGCAGACCGATCAGGAACAGCCCGATCAACTCGACCGGTTAACCCATCCCTACGAAACGATTAGGAGCGATGGGTGGCCGGCATCGAAGATGTGATCGAGCTCGGTCCGCTTCAGCAGGGACTGTTCGTGTTTGCGATGCTCAACGACGACCCGTCCAACGACCCCTACGTGATCAGGATGGCCGCCGACGTGTCGGGGCCATTGGACACAGAACTGTTCCGTGACTGCGCGATGGCGATGTTGAAGCGCCACCCGAACCTGCGGGCCAGTTTCGTCAGCAGCAACCTGCCGCATCCGGTACAGGTCATACCGACTCAAGTTGAGCTGCCGTTCAGGCACGTCACCGCGACGCCAGCCGCGGCAGGTGCCCTGGAGGTCGACGAGTGGCGCCGTGGATTCGACCTCGAGCACGGCCCGGTGCTCCGGTTTCTGCTCATTGAATTGCCCGGTGCGCGATGGCGTTTTCTCATAACCGCCCACCACATTGTGATCGACGGATGGTCGATGCCGATCTTCTTGGGTGAGCTGCTCACCCTGTACCGGGCTGGTGGCAACGTCGACTCACTTCCTCCTCCTCCGCGACCCTATCGGGACTACATCGGCTGGCTGGCCCGCCGCGACTCGCGGTCAGCAGAACAGCTCTGGCGCGAGCACCTCGCCGGCCTGGCCCCGACCGTGCTGTCGATGGCCCTGCCTGGTGGCAAGAGTGCGCAATCGGGCGGCCAGCCCAAGCACGCGCAGCTGAGCCTGGACGAGGCTGCGACCGCTTCCCTGGTCGACTGCGCCCACCGCTGCGGTGTCACTGTAAACACGCTGATGCAGGTTGCCTGGGCGTTGGTGCTGTCGGGGTTGACCGGTCGCGACGACGTAGTCTTTGGGGTGGCGCTATCGGGCCGACCCGCCGAACTGACAGGCGTCGAATCAATGGTCGGCCTGTTTGCCAATACCGTGCCGCTGCGGGTCCGGTTCGACCCGAAAACAGATGTGGCCGGACAATGCTCGGCTGTGCAGCGGGACGCAACACGACTGCGTGAACATAGCTACTTCAGCCACGCGCAGTTACGTGAGCTGGCTGGTATCGACGAGATGTTCGACACGCTGCTGATATTCGAGAACTTCCCGCAGGGTGGTGCGGGGGTCGGCAAAGTGCAAAGAGCCGGTCCGGTGACCTTCCGCGGGTCGACTGTGGAGCGCCCAACGCACTTCCCCGTCACCGTCGGTGCGAATCTGGCCGATGGTCGGTTGACCCTGACGATAGACGCCAACGACAGATCGCTGGGCGCAGTCAACGGCGAGACGAATCTCGACGTCTCCGATTTGGCGGAGCGGTTGCAGCGGGTGTTGGTGGCGATGGCTGCCGATTCGACGCGGCCGCTGTCGTCGATCGATCTGCTCGATGAGGGTGAGCACGCTCGCCTGGACGTGCTGGGCAACCGCGCTGTTTT
>Ga0182030_10022408_pt1 | contig 11755 bp, 8 predicted proteins | sample 812S3MmetaG_FD_121299 | JGI IMG/M metagenome (GOLD analysis project Ga0182030, IMG submission 121299) | Permafrost microbial communities from Stordalen Mire, Sweden - 812S3M metaG (Illumina Assembly) | ecosystem: Environmental > Terrestrial > Soil > Wetlands > Permafrost | place: Sweden... | reverse complement strand
GACAGCTCACGTCGAAGATCTTGAGATTGTTGGCATGCGCGCCCAGCACCGCGATGGACTGACCGTTGACCTTGCGCCGCTGCTCGCGCCCCGGACTGGTTTTGCGCCCGGAGATATACTGCCCGGTCAGCGAACCGGCGATCTCCGCGACTTCGGCGGGAGTTCCGGCGCCCACCAGCTCTCCGCCCAGTTTGCCCGCGCCCGGTCCCAGGTCGATTACGTAATCGGCGCGGCGGATCGTCTCTTCGTCGTGCTCCACCACGAGCACGGTGTTGCCCAGATCGCGCAGGGATTCGAGCGACTGCAACAGCTTCTCGTTGTCACGCGCGTGGAGTCCGATGGAAGGCTCGTCGAGCACGTACAACACGCCGCGCAGCTTGGAGCCAATCTGGGTTGCCAGCCGGATGCGCTGGCCTTCGCCGCCGCTCAAGGTTGCCGCCGAGCGATCCAGCGACAGGTATCCAAGCCCGACGTGGTTCAAGAAGCCGAGCCGCTCCTGGATTTCGCCCACGATGCGTCCTGCGATCTTTTCGTCGCGCCCGGTCAACCGGAGCTTCGCCGCCGCTTCCACCGCGCGAGAGATAGCAAGCGAGGTGAACTCCGCGATGCTCATGCCGTTGACCTTTACCGCAAGGCTCTCGGGGCGCAGCCTGCGTCCCAGGCACACCGGGCAGGGAGTGGCCGACATATACTGCATCAGGTACTCGCGATAACCCTCGGTGGTCACCTCTTCCAGGGTTTGCTTGTGGAAGGCGAGAATGCCTTTGAAGCCCGAGCGTGCGCGCCGCGACGGATCGCCGTTGAGCAGAAATTTCTGCTGCTCTTCCGGGAGTTGCTCGAAGGGCGTGGCCAGGTTGATGCCCTTTTCTTCGGCGGCGCGCTTGATCATGGCCTGCAGAGAGGCCGAACCGGCGCCGGGGCCGAGTCCGCCGTCGATCGGCGGCTGGGACCAGTCAACGATTACCTTGGCCGGGTCAAAGTCATACTTTGAACCAAGCCCGTTGCACTCCGGGCAAGCGCCGTACATGCTGTTGAAGCTGAATGACCGCGGCTCAAGCTGGGCCACGTTGACGCCGCACGCCGGGCAGGCCATGCGCGAAGAGTACAGGTGCTCCTCGCCGCCCACCACGCTGACGACCAGGAGTCCGGAGCCCAGCTTCATTGCGACCTCAATGGAGTTCGCCAGCCGCTTCTCGATCCCCTCTTTCACAAGCAGGCGATCCACCACAACCTCAATGGTGTGATTGCGGCGTTTGTCCAGTTTGATCTCCTCGTCGATCGGGCACAGTTCGCCATCGATCCGCGCCCTGGTAAATCCGTGGCCCGCCAGCTTCTCCAGTTCCTTGGTGAACTCGCCCTTGCGGCCACGTACGATCGGCGCCAGCAGCATGACGCGAGGCTCCGCTCCCGCGTCCGCACTTCCAGCCAGTTCCATGACTCGCGCCGCAATCTGCTCCACCGACTGGCGTGTGATCTCCTTCCCGCAATTTGGGCAATGGGGAATGCCGACGGAGCTGTAGAGCAGGCGCAGATAGTCGTAAATTTCGGTGATGGTCCCGACCGTGGAGCGAGGGCTGCGCGAGGTAGTTTTTTGCTCGATGGAAATCGCTGGGCTTAGTCCATCGATGGAGTCCACGTCGGGCCGCTCCATCTGGTCAAGAAATTGCCTCGCGTAAGCCGAGAGCGTCTCGACATAGCGTCGCTGTCCTTCCGCATAAATCGTATCGAAGGCCAACGACGATTTGCCGGAGCCGCTCAACCCGGTGATCACCGTCAGGCTGTTACGCGGAATTTCAACGTCGATGTTTTTCAGGTTGTGCTGGCGCGCGCCGCGCACCGTAATATTGCGGATAACCATGTTGATCGGTTTCAGGTGAACCACGCTACTGCCCCGAGCGCCAGTGCCACGTCCAGTACATGGCCGTTCGTAATTTGCTGCGGCGCCCACGGACGGGTTAAGAACGGCAGGAAGATAGTTCTACTCAGGTATCTTATTTGCCAATAGCGGTAGCGGTCAAACGGCATCATATTCGTTCTGGGCGCACCAGACGGTATGCGGGAGCGCCTATGCGGTGGATTCAGCGGTTAAAAGTTCGCGAATTTGCGGTTTTTCCGTGTGCAGAATCACAGCTTCGCAAGCACAACAGAGGTACCATGGAGACATTCCCCGGCGTGGTTGCCGGCGCAACCTGGGCATTCAGCCCAGGATCAGAGTAGAAGGTATAAAGTGATATCGCTTTTCATGTTTCTTGCTTTGTTTGCCGTAATCGCATTGTCTTTAGCCGCTGGGGTTGGACTCGGCTATGCCATTATTTTTGGCATTCTCAATGCGTTTGATCGCAGCCGCCAGTCGGTCAAAGGCGCTTCCGCACATGCTCTCACCACATCCGCAGGCAACGACTAGGCGCGGCGCCGGTGGTCTCTCGCCGTGGAAGGTTCGATCCCGCAAACTAAAATGTAAAAGCCCCGCCGTTTCTTCTGGCGGAGCTTCCTATTTTGAAGCTTTCTCTCCCTGCTTCCTGGGTTATTTCTGCTGTTTCTGCTGATCCAGTTGTTGCAAATCCTTTAAGAGCTGATCTGGAGTTTTTGCCGCCTGCGGCTGCATCGCCGGCTGCGGCTGCACTGCCGGCTCTGGTTCGCTTTCCGTGGCCGGTTGCGTATCCACGTCTTCGGAAGCCGGGTGGTCCGCCGGATTGTCCCCCAACTGTCGCGGCCGGAGCCCCCGCTGTGGGTGGCGCCCAGAGACGCCCGATGAATCCAGCGCCGGTTGGCCGTCGCCAGATGCGGATTGCGTCAGCAGCACACGCGTCACCACATCCTGGTTGCCCAGCGAGCCGAGAATTACATAATCATAGGGCGTGCCGTGCAGCAAAGCGGCAATCACCTTCCCTGGATCGCCTGGGCCCAACCTTACCGCGACACGCTCGGTGGGCGACTCTCCTTCAATCGCCGCGCCGGTCGCCCTCTGAACCTCATCCAATACATCGCTCAGCGTGCAGTTCGGCGCATCGATGGTGAGCAGCCCGCCCGCCATCGTCACCGTTGGCATTACTGGCTTGCTGTTCATCAGGGTAGCCGGAACTGGCGGCATGGTTTGCGCGGGGAGCGGCATGGCCGGAGCTGCGGACGTGGCCTTTGCTCTTACGGACGCTCTCTTCTTTTTCGCAGGCGTCTTTTTCGCAGGATTCTTTGCCACCGCCGCCTTTTGCTGCGGAGGCGCCTGTGGAGTGGGCTGTTGCGCCCAGACCGCACCCGTCAGCATCGCCAGCACACACGCTGTTGTGATCGCTCGTCTCATTGCAGGCTCCGCCTTGCAGGGCAACTCATTGCCGATTCTAACGCGTTCCCCCGTCTTCCTGCATCCTGCGGGCTCTTCCCGCTTGCGGATATGCATTTCCGTCTCCGCAATATGCACGCATCTGTCATCGCACAACGGACATCATGTTCCGCATGGGCTTGGTTGCCGCGAGGATGTATTCTGTTGGCGCAGCCCAGCATTCGATGCTTATCACCGGAGAGACCATGTCTCGCAATTCCTGCTTCGCACACTTGTTATCGCGGATTGTATTCCCGGCCTGCCTGCTATTTTCCGCCACGGCCTTTGCGCAGGAGTGTGCCCAGGCCGGTGAGATTGAGTCTGCCACGCGTGCTGCCATCGATGACGCCGCCACGCACTTCATTCAGTATGCGGCTCATGGCGATGCGCAGAGTCTCCGCCAGGCGGCGATCCCCGAGCTTGCTTCCTCCTTTGACGGCGTTCAACGGGCGCTCGCCCACGACAAGGGTCTGATCGGAGACCAGGTTACAATCCGCCGCGACTACTTCCTGGACGCCTCAAAAGCCACTGCGCGTCAACCCCAGGCCGAGTTCTTCTGCGGCGTCTACGGACCGAGCGGGCACACGCCCTCGACCGCCAGCTTTACGATTCCCGATCTCGATCCGGGCCTGTACGCCCTGGTGTTGGCCAACGCCAGCGGCGGCAAGGTTCCCTATATGGTCACCGTTGTTTTGCAGAAACTGCAGAGCCAGTGGAAATTGGCGGGCTACTATCCCAAACCCAGCGAGGTCGCGGGCCACGATGCGGCCTGGTACCGGCAGCAGGCGCGCAAGTTTAAGCAGCAGGGCGAGTTACACAATGCCTGGCTCTACTATGTGCTTACCTGGGAGATTTATTCTCCGGTGGACTTCATGAGCAGCCTGCAACTGGATAAGCTCTCGAACGAGATTCAAGAGGCGCGCCCGGCCGATTTTCCCGCAGGCGCGCCGGTGCCTCTGGTGGCGTCCAACGGGCGCACATACAGCCTGACGCAGGTATTTGCCGTGCCCGACGAGCAGGGCCAGCTTTCGCTTGTGGTCAAGTACGAGTCCGCCGACGTTAGCAACACGGCGCAATCATTTCAAGACAATACTGCGGTGATGAAGGCGCTGGTCGGCAAGTTTCCGGAGTTGCGTCCGGCCTTCAGCGGAATTGTGGCTCGTGCCACCACGGCCAGCGGCCAGGATTACGGAACCCTGTTATTGATGAAGGACATTCGGTAAACAGGGAGGAAAATCGCGGACCTGTGATTGAAGCTAAATTACCGCAGCCGATGCGTCCCTTCACATCCCGGTCACGGTTTGTCATTCCCCGCTTGACTTTCGGGCCGCTCAAGTTAAAATACCCGCACCTACCGCTTCGGCGGATAGTTCCTTTATGCCTTCACCGCAACCTCAGCAAAACGCCGTGCAAGCAGTGAGTCGTCCCATGAATCAGAAGTGCCGCCACCCCTGCGTGCAGATCGTTGCCCGCGAAGAGGATTCGGAATTCGTAGAATGCCTGGAATGCCGGGAGGTATTCGAAAGCAGCGAGTTCAAGGATATGGCTATCGAGGATTCCGCCCTCGGCGAAGTTTGACCGCGGCGGGGAACCGGCTAGTTGTGGGATTGCGTTGTGGTGTGTCATCTCGCAGAAGCGCTCCCCGTTTGAGGCGCAAGCGGTCAGGAAGTGTTATACATAGAACTCGGAGCACGCCGAACCCTCTGTCACATCATGCCTATCCAACCCCCCATTCCGAAGACCGCTCTGGTTGTGGACGACTCCATGCTTATACGCCACAGTGTCTGCCGTTTCCTCGAGGAGCGCAGCTTCATTGTGGAGTCGGCAACCAACGGCGTAGAAGCGCTGGCGGTCTTGAACAATTTTGTCCCGGACATCATCATCACCGACCTTTCCATGCCGCGCATGGGCGGAGCTGAACTGGTTTCCAGAATCAGGCAGATCGAGATCTTTGCTGATATTCCCATCATCGTTCTGGCAGCGCGCCGCAGCGCCAGTGAGATGATCGCGGAGCGGCCTGACGGAACCGCTGCCATTATATTCAAGGACATCGACATTGAAGAGCAACTCGGCCATGCGCTCGACGCTACCCTGGTTTAAGGACGCACACTCCCCGGTTTTCCTTATTTGCCGGTCACGCTTCCGGCATCTGCTTTGCATCCCGCTCCCTTTAACTTAGCTGCATTCGTGAGATAGTCGCAATGTTGCTATTCTGCTGAAAATAGGTCTAGGACAAGAGAGTGGAACCAAGACATTCGGGCAAACTCCCGGCCTTGCTGGACCCGCTTTACGATGCGGCCATACAGCCTGAACTATGGAAGGTCTTCCTGCAGAAGGTTTCCGAGGCGCTGCGCGCCGACAAGGCGGCGATTCTGGTTGTTTCTCCCGGACGCCAGCGGACAGAGGTTCATGCTGATATTGGATTCAGCAAAGAGATGCGCCACGACGTGGAAGAGCTGGCGATCATTAGCCCCTGGCTCGCGGAAATTGAGAAGCACAGGAGTATCGGCTGGTATGCCGGCCGCACGGAAGACGAGCTATCCATGGCGAGCTTCCGTAAGTCGAAGTTCTACCTTGAGACGCTTCGCAAGCACAATGTCGAGTGGAGCGCCGCAGCGGTTCTCTTCATGCCTGGAGGCGCAATGCCGGGCCTGGTCACGTCGCGCCCGAAGACAGGACGGCCATTCAGCGCCGGTGACAAGGAACTGTTAAAGCAATTGGTGCCGCACCTGCGACGGACCTTCAATATTCACGGGACGACGGCTGCGCTGCGCCATCGCAACGCCGCCAGCCAGAGTGCCCTCGACCTGATTGGCGCCGCCTGCATCTTCCTCGATGCGAATGGCCGGGTGCTGTCCATGAGCCGGCTCGCCGAGGCCTTGATTGCAGATGCTGCAACCCTGCGCCTCAGGAATCACCGCATGCTGACTTCGCTCTCCACGGAGCAGAGCGCGTTGGAGGCCTGTGTCCTTGCTGCCTGTGCCTGCGGCGCAGGCAAGTCTCTGGATCCCGGCGCGGGCGCTGTTGTGCTGCATACCAGCCACGGAGCTCCACTCTACATATCGGTGCTGCCCTGCCATTCGAGGCGGGCTTTTCTGGAGAACAATCCGGCAGCGCTGCTTTTCATCACCACGCCGGAGCAGCAGGGGCACGGTGAGCATCGGTTCTGGCAGTCAATGTTCGGATTGTCTCCTGCCGAGTGCCGCGTGGCGGAGATGATGAAGCAGGGAATGGAGGTCGCTGAGATCTCCGAAGCGATAAGAATCAAGGTGGACACCGTTCGCTACTATCAGAAATGCATCTACCGCAAATCCGGCGTGCGCGGGCAGGGACAATTAATGAGACTGCTGACGCGATTGCCTTCCAGCCTCCCATAACAAAAGTTCCTCCCGTTTGGGAGGTATCCTTCTGTCCAGAGTAGCCCTATATTGCTAACCAAGGCTTACACGGCGGCTTGCCTCCGGGGGGAGGAGTTTCAAGCTAAAGGGTGGCCCTATTGATTCTCAAGGTAGAGGCGGCCTGAAAACCGCTTCTGCTTTTTGCCGCCAGACCTTTTCCCGCAATTCAGAGACTCACCTTAACGCAACTCCAGATTTGCCTGTGCAGAGAGCTCCAGTCCGGCGAATTCCCCAGACATCCACTTTGAATACGCCGCGGCGGCGATCATGGCGGCGTTGTCGGTGGACATCAGGCGCGAAGGGAAGTGAACCCGCACGCCACTGCGCGGGCCGCACCGCTCAAAGCGTGTACGCAGGGCGCTGTTGGCGGCAACGCCGCCGGTGACCAGCAGGGTTTGCACTCCATACTCTTCGCAGGCAGCCATCGTCCTTTGCGTAAGATCTCCGACCACTGCCGCCTGGAAGCTGGCAACCAGGTCAAGGGTCTGGCGATCGCAATGGCTCTTGTAATCCTCGTCGGTTGGCGCAGCGATTTGCAGCAGGGCGCTGCGGCGCGCTTCGATGGCAGGGAACATCCCGTTGGTTTCCACGTAGCGCAGCACCGCCGTTTTGATTCCGCTGTAGCTGAAGTCAAAGCGTTTGTGGTCGGGCTCGATTCTCCCCGCGCGCTTGGATCCATGACGCGCTTCATGCTTGAACTGGGCGAAGGTGAACTTGACCGCCTGCGGGTCGCCGAATTTTGAGATGCGGTCGATAATCGGTCCTCCGGGATAGCCAAGGCCAAGCAGCTTTGCCGTCTTGTCGAACGCTTCACCGGCAGCGTCGTCCCGGGTGTGCCCGACGTTTTCATAGTGCCAGCCGTCGCCTCGCAGCTCGGCAAGAAACAAATGAGTGTGTCCGCCGCTAACCACCAGGGCAAGCACGGGAAATTCGAGAACTCCCGGACCCTTCTGGCGCTCTTCGAGCAGGACGGCATGAATGTGCCCTTCAATATGATTGACGGCAATCAGCGGTTTTTCCAGCGCCCAGGCGAGCGACTTGGCAAAACTGACCCCGGTCAGCAGCGCGCCAGCCAGTCCTGGGCCATTGGTTACGGCGATTGCGTCCAGCTCTGCATAGCTCAGCCCCGCTTTGGCCAGTGCGGCGCGGGTCACGGGCACCAGATTCCGCAGATGCTCGCGGCTGGCCAGCTCCGGCACCACGCCGCCGTACGGAGAGTGAGTTGCAATCTGCGATGCGACTACGCTCGACAGCAGCTCTTCGCCGCCGCGCACAATGGCCGCAGCCGTTTCGTCGCAGGAGCTTTCAATTCCAAGAACCAAAACACGCTTGTCCACCCTTAAAGAATACCGCCTCCGATCTACAATGTCCCTATGCACTTCATCCCTAAGGCCGGCAACGCCGCACTGCAAGCGCTTCGCATTCTCCGGGAGCAAGGCCATCAGGCCCTGTGGGTGGGCGGCTGTGTGCGTGACCTGCTGTTGGGCCGCGCTCCCGCCGATTACGACGTTGCCACCTCGGCCACGCCCGGCGAGGTGATGCGCATTTTTCCCCAGAGCTCCGCCGTCGGCGCAAAGTTCGGCGTCGTGCTTGTCCCGGTGAAGGTTTTGGGCGATGCCGATGCTTGCGGCCACATCGAGATTGCCACCTTCCGCTCCGACGGCGCATATCTGGACGGACGGCACCCGGACTCGGTGCGCTACACCACCTCGGCGCGGCATGACGTCGAGCGCCGCGACTTCACCATCAACGGATTGCTCCTCGACCCGCTCTCCTCGCGCCCCAACACTCCGCATGGAGAGCTGCTGGACTATGTTGAAGGCAGACGCGATCTGGAGCGCGGAATCGTCCGCACCATCGGCCAGCCCGGGCAGCGTTTCGCCGAGGATAAACTCCGCATGTTGCGCGCGGTTCGCTTCGCCGCGCGCTTCGGATACGTGATCGAAGCAGCTACCGCGGAAGCGATTCGCAGCCTCGGCCCCGAGATCCACCAGGTTTCGTGCGAGCGAATCCGCGATGAGCTTTCCAAGATGCTGACCGAAGGCCGTGCGCAACAGGCCTTCCAGTTACTGGACGAAACCGGACTGCTGCGCCAACTCCTGCCGGAGATTGCGCGGATGAAAGGTGTGGAACAGCCTCCGCAATATCATCCCGAGGGCGATGTCTTCGTTCATACTCTATTGCTGCTGCGAGGCTTGCCGCCGGGATGCTCGCTGACCCTGGCTTGGGGCGCTTTGCTGCACGATGTGGGCAAGCCCGCGACCTTCCGCCGCGCCCCCGACCGCATCCGCTTTGACGGCCATGTGGAAATTGGCGCGCGCATCGCCGACGATCTGCTCCTGCGGCTGCGCTTCAGCAATCGCGAGCGCCTGCAGATCCTCGCCCTGGTTGACAATCACATGCGCTTTGCCGACGTGCGCAAGATGAAAGACTCCACCTTCAAGCGCTTCGTACGCCTGCCGGAGTTTGATGAGCACCTGGCGCTGCATCGGCTGGACTGCCTGGCCAGCCACGCCAATTTCGATCTCTACGACTACACCCGCGAGCGGCTGGCATCGCTACCAGCCGGAGCCGTACGTCCCGTGCATCTGATCAGCGGCCACGACCTCATCGCCGCCGGGTACGCGCCGGGGCCGCGTTTTGCCGAGATCCTCGCGGCCGTCGAAGACGCACAGCTCGAGGCTACGATTGCGACTCGCGACGAGGCGATGGGATTTGCCGAGAGCAACTTTCCCCGGCCATAACAAGCGGTGAGGACGTCAGCCTTCGCGGTGATTGGGTGTCCACAATGGCATTGACTGGCGCCAGCTCAAACCGTTGCGGATTGCGTGCGCTCTGCTGGCGAGGCAGGCTCGATCGGGAGAACAATCGAGAAGATCGTTCCCCTCTGCGATCCGCTTGCATTGGAGCGCATCTGGATGCTTCCGCCGTGGTGGCCGACAATTCGTTTGCTCACCCAGAGGCCAAGGCCGGTGCCGATTGTGCCCTTGGTGGTAAAGAACGGCTCGAATAGATGTTTCCGCGAACTGGCAGGGATGCCCTTGCCGTTGTCGGCAATCGTGACCCGGACACAGCGGTGTCCCTTCCCGGATGCTGTGCCGGCAGACACTCGCAACTTAATCGTGCCGCCCTCGTCTATGGCGTCCAGACTGTTGGCCAGGAGATTGGAAAAGACCTGCCGCAATTCGCCCGCCACGGCGGTGATCTCCACGTCCCCATCCCATTCTCTCTCGATGACTGCCCGCTTCGCTGCGATCTTGCTCTTCAGCAAATCAACCGCGGATTCCATTACCGCATTGACCGATGTGAGCGCCGCTGCATTGCCCTCGCGATAGAAACCGAGCGATTGCCGCGTGATATGCGCCACCCGCTTCAACTCGCCATCGGCAATCTCCAGATACCGGCGCGCGGATTCAGGCAGATCGTCGATTTCCTGGACCAGGAATAGCAGGTTCGTCACGGCTCCCAGCGGGTTGTTGATTTCATGCGCGATAGATGCTGCCATGCGCCCGACGGATGCCAGTTTCTCACTGCGGAGAAGCGCCTGTTCCACCTGCCGTCGCTTAGTGACATCGCGGAGAATGACCGTGTAAAGATTCTCTCCGCCCGTTTGCAGCCGGGAAATAGTGGCTTCAATCGGAAATTCTTCCCCATTGGAACGAATCGCGGTCAATATGCCAGGCGAGTTCATGGAACGAGCGGTTACGCCCTCGCTTCCGAAGCGCCGAATGTGTTCGCGATGACCCTCGCGCAGCGACATGGGGATAAAACGGTCGAGAGTAGAACCGACTGCCTCGGATGCCGCGCACCGGAAGACGGCTTCCGCCGCTCGATTGAAGGCGACGATGCACTGCTGCTCATCGACCGAGATAATCGCGTCCATTGCTGAGCCGATAACTCCCTGTAGTTTTGCCTCACTGGTGCGCAGCGCGTCTTCAACCCTTCGGCGTTCGCTGATGTCGATGTGCTCGACTGCAACTCTGGAAAGTCCCTGGCTGAGGAAGCGCGTGACTTTGCACAAAAACCAGCGCTGTTCCCCATGAGAATGAAACGCATACTCCGCCGAAAACAGTTCGCGCTCGCCTTGTAGAACCGCCCTGATGCCAGCGGCAACCTCGGCGGCACCGACGCTCTCCGGGCCCTGCACCATGTCGAGCACTGCCAGGTAATTGACAGACTTGTTTAAGTCCCCACCGTTATGCGAGCCAGACCGGGGCTCATCGGAACCCACTCTCCGGTTTGCTCTTCCAAATTCCCGCCAGGCCCGGTTCACCGCAATGATATTGCCTGCCGCGTCCAACACGCAGATGTGTGAAGCGAGTGCATCAAACGTGGATTGGGCAAATGACCGGGATTCGCGGAGTGCCACCTGCGCTTGCTTCTGCAGCTTCTCCCTGCTCTCGTTCAGTGCCACTTCGTGCTGGCGAACTTTCAGCCTGCGGTAGCGCTCGGCCAGTAGACTCATGAAAATGCCCATGGCGAAAAAGATACCTGGAGCGACTGCCTGCGAGCTGCTCGCGAATGCAAATGTTCCGAGTGGCGGCGAAGTCCAATAACCTGCCAGCGCCGCGGCCAGTGCAGTGGCCAACAATCCCGGCCAGAGCCCGAAGAGCAGCGCGACAACCATAACGGCAGGATAAAAGGTAATGAACGCAGGAAGTTCGAGGGCGAAATGCAGCACCAGTGTCTGCCGAAGCAGAAAAGCTGCTAGAACCACAACTGCCGCGAGAGCGAAACGAAGATAAGGCCGCTCAAGCTTGCGTTTTTCGGCTCCTGGCATAGCACCAACCCGCGGTAGGCTCATTCTTAATGCTAAGTAAAAGGAAGTGAAGCAATTACCCCCAAAATAATATATTGCTAGAGTACCATCCGGGCGGTCAACCGAACAGCGATCAATTTCCCGATGCGATATTGTGATTTCGCTTCTCAAGAAGGCGGATGTTTCGTTCGCATACTATCGGCCGGGGGACAGGCAAATCGAAGGCGTACCCGTTGCCCGGTCCCGGAGGGAATTGCTCTCCGTTATAATCGACCGATGGAG
>Ga0182030_10022406_pt1 | contig 11755 bp, 9 predicted proteins | sample 812S3MmetaG_FD_121299 | JGI IMG/M metagenome (GOLD analysis project Ga0182030, IMG submission 121299) | Permafrost microbial communities from Stordalen Mire, Sweden - 812S3M metaG (Illumina Assembly) | ecosystem: Environmental > Terrestrial > Soil > Wetlands > Permafrost | place: Sweden... | reverse complement strand
CCTGGCCGAGCAGTAGCGGAAAATGTCGCCGATGATCTTCATGGAAGGCGCGGGCGGATAGATGTAAGTGTTGCGGACCATGAACTCTTTCAGAATGTCGTTCTGAATGGTCCCGCCGAGTTTCTCCGGGGGAACACCCTGCTCCTCGGCGGCAACGATATAGAACGCCATGATGGGCAGCACCGCGCCGTTCATGGTCATGGAGACGGACATCTGTCCCAGCGGGATCTGGTCGAAGAGAATCTTCATGTCCTCGACCGAATCGATGGCCACGCCCGCCTTGCCCACATCGCCGGAGACGCGCTCGTTGTCGGAATCGTAGCCGCGGTGCGTGGCCAGGTCGAATGCCACCGAGAGCCCCTTCTGCCCCGCCGCCAGATTGTGCCGGTAGAACGCATTCGATTCTTCCGCGGTGGAGAACCCGGCGTATTGCCGGATGGTCCACGGCTGCATGGCGTACATGGTGGAATACGGCCCGCGCAGAAACGGCGGCACGCCCGCGGCGTACTCCAGGTGCTCCATGGCGTCGAGATCGCCGGCCGTATACCACGCCTTCACGGGGATGTGTTCCGCCGTTTTCCAGACCGGCGAGCCTTCCCCAGGCCCCGCCGGAAGGGAGTTCCGCGGCCACAGTTGGTAGTCGATTTTTGTGAAGTCCGGTCTCATTGCGCGCTCCTCATGCCGAGTTTGTCCTGCCATTCGGTCAGGGTTTGTATGGCGTCGCTGAAGACGTGTATGAATCCCCGCACCCCGGCCTTTTGCAGTGCCTCGATCTGGTCCTTCGGGTTGCCGGCCACCAGCACCGGCGCCTTCACGGCCGCGCAGACTTCCTGGGCGAAGGCCAGGTACTCGGGGTCGGAGCTGCATAACACGATCAGGTCCGCGTCCGTCCCCTGGTAAGCCTCCGCCTCTACCATGTCGAAGCCCGCGCAGCCGAAGAAATTGAAGCAGAAGTTGGAGCGCGCGCCCCTCATCTTCACGTCGCCGCGCTTGAGCAGCAGCACCTTCGGGTAGCGCCCTGTAAGGCGCGCGTGTGCGGTGGTGCGGCGGCGGATCTTCTCGTACGGTTCGGCCACACGGGCCGCCGGCAGCGGGCTTGCGGCATCCGTCGCCGGGATCTCCTCATCCGGGGTTTTCTCCGCCACGTTGGGATAATTATTGACTCCCACCAGCGCGCGCTTTCGGGCCGAATACGCCTTGTCGCGCGCCGCGCGCGTTTCGCCGATGGCCTTGCCGATGGAACCCGCCTCCAGCGCTTTCGCGTAGCCCCCTTCGGCCTCGGTCTGCCGGAAGAGCTTCCAGCCCTCGCGGCCCAGGGCATCGGTCAGCGCCTCGATGTAATACGAGCCGCCGGCGGCGTCGGCCACCGCGTCCAGGTGCGCTTCTTCCTTGAGAATCCGCTGTACGTTCAGCGCCAGGTGCGAGTCGAAGGCGAAGGGCTCGACGGTAAGCTGGTCGCAGCCTCCCAACACCGCCGAAAGCGCCTCGGTGGTGACGCGCAGCAGGTTGCTATACCGGTCGTAGGCGCTTTTGTTGCGCTCGGGCGTGCGGACGTGCAGGCGCATGCGGCAGGCGCTATCGTCCTCGGGACCGAAGGCGTTCACCGCCAGCGCCCACAAAATTCGCGCGGCACGTAATTTGGCAATCTCGATAAAGTAGCTCGGCCCCACGGCGAAGACAAATTCGATCTGCGGCGCGACCGTGTCCACCGGCAGGGTGGCCGTCAAATCCGCCAGCCGCTCCACACCCGCGGCGATCCCGTAGCCCAATTCCTGCACGGCGTGCGCGCCGGCTTCGTGCAGCAGGTCGGCCCGTATCGCCTTGGGTCCCGGCTTGGAATTCTGGGCGATTTCCCAGCCTCTGCCCATGCCGCGCGCGAAGGGATAGCGGCCCGGCGACGTCCGCAGTTGCCCCTCCAGCCCGGCGAGCGCCTCCTGGCGGTAGTAGGGGCGTATGGCCAGGCCTTCCTCGCTGCGCCAGACCAATTTCTTTTCGTAGTCCGCGCCCTTGAGGTCCTTGGCGATGGCGGCTTCCCACGTCGCCGTGGAAACCGGCGGAAAGTCCAGGCGCAGATTCAAATCCTGGCTGCCTGCCGCGGCTTCAGGCATGGACGCCCTCCTGCACCACTTCCAGCAGGTAGCCGAAGGCCGCGGTCTCCGTGCTCTTGGGATGCACGAAGAAAACCGTGGTCCCGCGCGACCCTTTGCGCGGCGCCTTGTCGATGATCTTGAAGCCGTTGGCCTTCAAATGATCGAACGCCTTCTGTATATCGGCCACGCGCAGCGCCACGTGGGCCATGCCGCCGCGTCCGCCGTTCTTCTCGATCTGTTTGGCCACCGGAGATTCCGGCGTCAACGGCTCCAGCAATTGCACCAGGTTCGGCCCGTCGCCGACCTGCAGGAGAACCTCCCGCACCTGGTCGCCGCCCAAGACGTCCTCGCGATGCACTTCCTTGAAGCCCATAGCCTGGTAAGCCTTGACGTGCGCTTCCAGCTCGCCCGGCTTGACCGAAATGGCTACATGATCGAAAAACAGAAAGCCCGGTACCTGTTCCAGTTGTGTGCTCATTATTCGAACTCCACCACCACCTGCCCGGCCTGCACGCTATCGCCCTGATTGACGCGGATGGCGGCAATCTTGCCCGCGCCCGGAGCCGTGATGTTGGTCTCCATCTTCATCGCCTCCAGCACCAGCAGGATGTCGCCCGTCTGCAGGCTCTGGCCCACCTGGGCCGCCACCCGCACCACGATGCCCGAAACCGGACTGCGGCACACCTTCTGCTCGTTTACCGGCTGGCCGGCGGCCGGCGGCGCGGCCGGCGCGGCGGCGGCCGGAACACGCAGCGGCGCCGACCCGATGTTCAGGCCGCTCAAATTGTGCGGCGCCCCCGCGGGCGATTCCGGCTCCGCGGCATCTACCTCAACTTCGTATGTCTTTCCGTCAATTGTAATGTTCAGTTTCATGGCGTTTCCTAGCGCGGATGTGGGGCAGCCTATGCAGGCTGCGGACCCGCTTTCCAGCGGGTCCAGCCGGCTGAAAGCCGGCCGCAGGCAAGATTGCCTGCCCCACGATGGTTGTCATTTGCAGGAGACAGGACATTTACCCCAACCGGTGAGACGCCTGGATCGACACGCGTCCCTGCTGTGCCCATGCGGTTGTGCTGAGCAATCGAATCTGCCGTATATGCGCGCGCACTCCGAGGTACGCGCCGATAGCGGCCGAGATGGCGAGCAGTTCCTCTTCCGCGATGCCGCTGGCGGCCGGCGCCGCGGGAACCGGCCGAGGCTCCGCCGCGGCCGCTTGCACGGGGACACTCGCCGCCACCCCGGCGCCTTTCCCCCCGGCTTCCCGCTTCTCCAAAACCTCCAGCCGTGTGCAGAGTTCCGCCAACTGCGCCTGGAGCTGTTCCAGCGTCGCGGCGGGTTCCGTTAGTGTGACGTTTGCCATGCTTCCCCCTCGCCTCTACAGCGGCATCAGCCCGTGCTTCTTGGGCGGACGCAGTTCCCGCTTGGTGTGCAGATATTCCAACACCTGCGCCACGTGGCGCCGCGTTCCGGAAGGCTCAATGATCGCGTCCACCAACCGCCGCCCGGCCGCCACGTAAGGATTGGAAAACGCTTCCCGGTAGCGCTCGATCAGCTCGGCGCGCTTGGCCGGCTTGTCGGTGGCCTCCTGAATCTCCTTGCGGAAGACAATGTCGGCCGCGCCCTCCGCGCCCATGACGGCTACCTCGGCCGTCGGCCAGGCGAACACCCGGTCGGCCCCCAGATCCTTGCCGCACATGGCCAGATACGCCCCGCCGTAGCACTTGCGCAGAATCACGGTGATCTTCGGAACCGTCGCCGCGGAGTAGGCGAACAGCATCTTGGCGCCGTGGCGGATGATGCCGCCATGCTCCTGCTGCACCCCCGGCAGGAAACCCGGAACGTCGGCGAAGGTCAATAGCGAGATGTTGAACGCATTGCAGAAACGGATGAAGCGCGCGGCCTTGTTGGCCGCATTGATATCCAGCGCGCCCGCCGACACGCAGGGTTGATTGGCGATGATGCCGATGGTGCGCCCGGCGATGCGCGCGAACCCTACGACCATGTTCATGGCGTAGCCCGATTGCACTTCCAGGAAGTCGCCGAAATCCACCACCTTGAGGATGACTTCGCGCACGTCGTAGCCCTTTTTGAGATCCGTGGGCACGATGGCGTCCAGCGCCGGGTCGGCATCCACGTTTTGATTGCCTTCCACCCGGGGCGGATCTTCCAGGTTATTGTTGGGCAGAAAACTCAGCAGTTTCTGCGCCAGCAGGATGGCATGGCGGTCGTCCTCGGCGATGAAATGGATCACCCCGGAGCTGGCCATGTGCGCCTCGGCGCCGCCCAACTGCTCCGCCGTCACGATCTCCCCGGTCACGCCCTTGATCACCTGCGGGCCGGTGATGAACATCTGCGCCTGGCGCGTCTGAATGATGAAATCGGTCAGCGCCGGGCTGTAAGCCGCGCCGCCCGCGCAGGGACCGCAAATCAGCGAGATCTGCGGCACCGCTCCGGAGAGCATTACGTTGGTGTAAAAGACTTTTCCGTACCCGGAAAGCGAGTCGATGCCCTCCTGCACGCGCGCCCCGCCCGAATCGTTGATGAACACGAAGGGCGAGCCCGTCTTCAGGGACTGCTCCATGATCTCGGCAACCTTGATGGAATGCACTTCCCCGGCCGAACCGCCGGATACGGTGAAATCCTGGCTCGCCAGATGCACTAGGCGCCCGTTCACCGAAGCCGCGCCGGTCACCACGCCGTCCGCCGGGAACTCCTTCCCCGCCATGCCGAACAACGTGGCGCGATGCTCGGCAAACAAACCCGTCTCCTCGAAGCTGTCCGGGTCCACCAGCGCGTCCACTCTTTCCCGCGCGGTCAGTTTGCCGCCCAGCCGCTGCTTTTCCAGCCGTTCCTTGCCGCCGCCCAGCATGGCTTTGCTGCTGCGCTTGCGTAGATCGGCGATCTTCTCCTGCATTGTATGAATGGCCATATGAAGTCCTTTACGAATTCTTATTGCGCGGGCGCTACGGTTACCTTGTGCGTCTTGCCGTTGCACTTGACATCGTAGGTAACCTCCAGGCGCACCGGACCCTTGCCGTTGTCCGCTACCGGCGCCTTCGCGGGGGCCGCGGCCGCCACCGGCTGCGCGCCCGGATCCTTGCCCACGTTCTTCGGGCCCTTTTCGCGCGTGGCGAAAAACTGCGGAGCCACCTTGGGGAACATCGCGTAGGTCAGCACGTCCTCATCGGAACCGTTGCATCCCGCCACCGCCACGGCGGCGTCGCGGAGTTCATGCCACTCCGGCTTCAAGAGGTCGGCCGGCCGCCCGTTAATGGGCGCCTTGCCGGCTTGTTTGATCGCCAGGGCCATCACGGCCCGGTCCCGCGGGCCGATGGTTTCGCCGTAGTAACCCAGCATCAGGTCGGCGAATTCCCCGGTCATTACTTTATACCGGCCCATCATCACGTTGAACACCGCCTGCGTGCCCACAATCTGGCTGGAAGGCGTCACCAGCGGCGGATATCCCGCGTCGGCGCGCACTTTCGGCACTTCCAGCAGCACCTCTTCCATCCGGTTGCCGGCGCCCTGCTGCTTCAACTGGCTCTCCATATTGGAGAGCATTCCACCCGGAATCTGGCTGTCGAAAATCTCCGTTTCCACGCCCGTGATGTTGGAGAGGAACTCCTTGTAGCGCGGCCGTATGCCGGCGAAGTATTTCTTCAGCTTGATCAGCCTGGCTTTATCCAGCCGCGTGGTGAAACCGGTGCCGTCCAGCATCTCCACCAGGCTTTCCGTCGGATTGTGACCCGGTCCCAGACTGAGCGAGCTGATGGCCGTATCCACGCAGTCCGCCCCGGCTTCGATGGCCTTCATCAGGCTCACCAGCGTCACTCCCGTGGTGGCGTGCACGTGCACATGCACCCGTACCGACTGCCCGCAGGTCTCCTTAATGCCTTTGACGATATCGAAAGCCGCCTGCGGCTTGAGCAGCGCCGCCATATCCTTGATGCAGATGGAATCGCACCCCAGTTCGAGCAGTTTCTCCGCCATTTCCACGAAATCGTCGGGCGTGTGCAAGGGGCTCACGGTGTAGCAGATGGTGCCTTGGGCGTGCTTCCCCGTGCGCCGCACCGCCGCCACCGCGCGCCGCAGATTCCGTATGTCGTTCAGGGCGTCGAATACGCGGAACACGTCCATCCCGTTCTCCGCCGCCTTGTCCACGAAGCGGTCCACCACGGTATCTTCATAATGGCGGTAACCGAGCAGGTTCTGGCCGCGCAGCAGCATCTGCAAACGGCTGTTGGGAAGCAGCTTGCGGAACTGCCGCAGCCGCTCCCACGGGTCCTCGTTCAAAAAGCGTATGCAGGAGTCGAACGTCGCGCCTCCCCAACACTCCACCGACCAGTACCCCGCCTGGTCGATATCCGCGCAAGCGGGAATCATGTCTTCCATGGCCATCCGCGTCGCCATCAGGCTCTGGTGAGCGTCGCGGAGGACGAGTTCGGTTACATCGATGATCTTTGGCATATCTGATTCCGTTTCCTACCTGTGCACTCCCATCCGGCTTTCCAACTTGAAAGAGAGGGAGGCCAGTGAGTGGTAAAGGTCCTCGTTCTGCAAAATTACCCGCTCCGGTACCTGGATGTGGGTGGGCGCAAAGTTCCAAATTGCCCGTATTCCTCCGGACACCATCAAATCGGTGACCGATTGTGCATCCGCCGCCGGGGTGGCAATCACGCCCACCAGCGTGCGCCGCTGGCGCACGAAATCCGGGAGAAACATGAGCGGTTGAATCTCCCGGCCGTGAATCCGCTGGCCGATTTTGTCCGGATCGATATCGAAAGCCGCCACGATCTCGATCCCGTGGCTGCGAAACTTCTGGTACCCGAGCAGCGCGCTGCCCAAACTGCCGGCGCCGGCCAAGACCGCGTCCTTGGGCCGGTTCCAACCCAGGAAGTTCTCGATCCAGCGCACCAGCTCGCCCAACGGATAGCCTACCTTCGGCTTCCCGACGATGCCTGTAAGTTCAATGTCTTTGCGGACTTGGGTGGGATCGAGGCCGAGCACGCGGCCGAGGGTGGCGCAGGAAACCTGGGTGGTTCCAGTGGCCAGCATCTCCTGTAAGGAGCGGTAGTAGATGGGCAGGCGGCGGAGGCTGGCTTCGGGAATATCGTCGGGCCGCGGGTTGAAGCCGTTCGCCTTCATAACGAGAAAGTTTTATCGAGAAAGTATTCTCTATTCCACGATACTACAAGGCAGGCCCCTGTTTCAAGACCCTAAGGTCTTTTATTTTTGGCCTCAGCACAAACCCGTGCTACGGTAATCCTGAACCTTAGGAGCAATCGCAATGCCTTTGTCGTCTCGATCCAACCTCCGCCGCGACTTCCTCCGGCTGGCTACTGTAGGCATCGGCGGTGCCACGGTCGCACTACACACCCACGATACGGTGGCGTATGCGGCCGGCTCTTCCGCCGCCGGAAGCCTCGACGTAAAGACCTTCGGCGCCACGGGCGATGGCAAGACCCTCGACACCGCCGCCATCAATAAAACCATCGATGCCGCCGCGGCCGCTGGCGGCGCCACCGTCCTGTTCCCCGCGGGGAATTACCTCTCCTATTCCATCCACCTCAAAAGCAACGTCACCCTGCAACTGGAATCGGGCGCCACCCTGATCGCCGCCGACCCGGCAACCGACGGCGGCGCCGGTTACGACCTCCCCGAGCCGAACCAGTGGGACATGTATCAGGATTTCGGCCACAGCCATTTCCGCAACAGCCTCATCTTTGGCGAATCCATCGAGAACATCGCCATTATCGGTACCGGCCGCATCTGGGGTAAAGGCCTCACCAAAGGCGCCGGCGCCCAGACTCCCGGGATGGGCAACAAGTCCATCAGCCTCAAGAACTGCCACAACGTCCTGCTGCGCGATTTTTCCATCCTGCACGGCGGCCACTTCGGCGTCCTCGCCACCGGAATCGACAACCTCACCATCGACAACCTCAAGATCGATACCAACCGCGACGGCATGGACGTGGACGCCTGCCGCAACGTCCGCATTTCCAATTGCTACGTCAACTCGCCCTGGGACGACGGCATCTGTCTGAAGGCCGATTACGCTCTCGGCCGCGCCAAGCAGACCGAGTTCGTCACCATCGCCAACTGCTACGTCAGCGGATGCTGGGAAGAAGGCACCATGCTCGACGGCACCTACAAGAAGTTCGCCCCCGAGGTCCACGTTCCCCACACCGGCCGCATCAAGTTCGGCACCGAATCCAACGGTGGCTTCCGCAACATCACCATCTCCAATTGCGTCTTCGAAGGCTGCCAGGGACTGGCGCTGGAGTCGGTCGACGGGGCCATCCTCGAAGACATTACCGTCACCAATATTTCCATGCGCGATATCGTCAGCGCTCCCATCTTCCTGCGCTTGGGCAACCGCATGCGCGGCCCCGATAACACCCCGGTGGGGACCTTGAAACGGGTGATCATCAGCAACCTGGTATGCTCCAACTGCGTCCCCGGCCTGGGCTCGATTATCAGCGGGATTCCCGGCCACCTCATCGAAGACGTCAAAATCAGCAACATTCAGGTGCTCCACCAGGGCGGCGGCACCAGGGAAGATGCCGCCTATGAGCCGCCGGAATACGAGGCGACCTATCCCGAACCCACCATGTTTGTCGCCGGTCCGCGGCCCAGCGGACGCGGTCCGGAGGGACGCTGGCTTCCCGAGGGACAGGGCCGCGGAGCAGCGGGACGGGGTCCCGGAGCACCCGGCCAGGGCAGAGGCGCCGGCGGCGGCCCGGTCACCCTCCACAAGATGCCCTCACACGCCTTCTACGTGCGCCACGTCAAGGGCATTCAGTTCGACAACATCGAGATCCGCACCGAAAAAGACGACTTGCGGCCAGCCTTCGTGCTGGACGGCGTCGAGGACGCCGACTTCTTCCGCATCAAAGTGCCGCACACCGCCGGCGTGCCCGCGTTCGCCCTTCACAACGTGTCCGATTTTGCCGTCCACATGTGCGCCGATGTGCCCGATACGCAACTGAAGACCGTCGCCACGAAGACAGTGGGATAAGGCTCTACCTTGTCATCCGAGCGAAGCTCGGACGCGCCTTCAGACGCCCCTCAAGCCTCCGCGATCAGCTCGATGCCTTCTTTGAGGCCCAGATTGCGCGAATATTTGCGGGCGGTGGCGTTGTTCCAGTGCTCGTGCACGCCGAGGCTGGCCAGCGTGCCGCTGCTGGGGTTGTAGACCGTGCCCGACGGCGGCTTCGCCGCCTGTGCCGCCTCGTGGAGGTAGTTGTCGGCGTTGCCCCGCACCTGCGTGGCCCGCGGCTCGCTCGCCAGCAGGTCCAAGGCCACCGAGTCCATCGCCACCGGGTCCTGCGACATCAACATGCTGGACGCCCAATGGTCGCCGAACGAGGCCCACCGTATCACGCTGCCTTCGTTGTGCTCCGCCGTATACAGGCCGTCCAGGACGAAAAGCATGGTCTTGCCGCCCAGGTGCCGGTGCCCCATCAGATCCACGAGGGCGTTGTAGCTGCCCATGGGCTGCGTCCGCAAGACGCTGTCGTGCAGGATCCTCGGCGACCAGCCACCGTCGTTCGGAAAATGCACGCTGCCGAAGTGGTTCTTGCCGCTCAAGGTGACGCCGGCCATGCCGTGCGGCCGCAACAGCGCCATGTTGATCATGTACTTCGCCTCGGTCACCTGCCGCGGCAGATAGCCGGTGGGCAGTTCCGCCTTGGCGAACCGGATGGGGTTCGCCATGTCCGGCGTGGGGGACATGCGGTCGCCCAGGTTGTAGTCTGTGCCGACCAAAAATTTGACCTTCTGGAATTCCGCATTGGAATTCGCCCGGATCCTGTTGTGGATCGGCTGCCCCACGTTGCGAATGCCCGTGGCATCGTAGAGCAGGATGTCGTCGCCCCGCACGCCGCCCATTTCGATCAGTTCGGTGACCAGGGCGACCACCGCGTGCGGGCTCGGCAAGCCGTTCGGAACTCCCCTGCCCGGCGCCGCGCCCGGAGTCATCGCGCCCCACTCCGGCGAGCGGTCCTGATTGCAGTTGATCTTGATGGCGATACGCTCCCCTGGACGATACCCGCCACTTCCCAGTTTGTGGCTGTCGTTGAAACTCCGGAAAAGCGCGTCCCACGCCTGCTTCTCATTGCTTCTCCCGGTCAGATTCCGCAGCAGCCGGGATGTCATGGCGTGGACCACTTTCTGGTCGGTGTGCGCGTCGTCCCACCAGTGCCCCGTCACCCCGTCCCAGTTGGTGGCGGCGGCATCGCGCACCCATGCGACTCTGCCCGGGAAGATTCCCAGCCCGGCGCCCATCGGATGGTTCGCCTCCTCGCTCGGCTTGAACGGCTCGACCGGAGGCAGCCCGCCTCGTTGTTGCGCCACCGCCTGCCATGGCAATACCAGAGGGACATGAACGAGGCCGGCGGCCTGCGCCGCGGCGAGCGACCTCAAGAAGCACCTTCTATGCATACGACTGCTCCTTTTGCGAATTCCTGGCGAGGATTCTGTCCGGCGCGAACGGCCCGCGGGCACGGCCGCGCCGGTACCCTCTGGCATTCCGGCGGCGTGCTGCCCGTATTGTATCCATACGCCACGCGGCGCGTAAATCCGCCAAGAGACCCGCGATTTTACATCTGGCCCTGCGAGCCGTCGTCACGCCGTTACAGCTTCCATCCCGCGCGATACGCAGGCTCCACAAACCGGTTGGCCTCCGGCTGGTTGGTGACGCGCATCGCCGCGCTGTCCCACTCCAGCACCTTTTCGGTGCGCAGGGCGAGCGTGCCCAACAAGGCCACTTCGGTCATCTGGCAGGCGAATTCGACGGGCAGCGCCGTCGGGACTCCTCGCTTGCACGAGCGCGTCCAGTCGGTGTAATGGTCCGGCTTCTCGCAGCGCGGCAGCGTTTTCGGAGGCTGCTGGAAATCCTTGAACCTGGCGGCGGGCAACAGCAGTCCTCCGGGCAGGGCTGGCGGAGCGCCGGCGGGGGCGGGGCGGCCAAACGGTGCGAACGGATTGCCGCCATAGTAACTGCTCATCAGCTTCCCGTTGTCGCCGATAAAGAGCACCCCCTCATTCGGCATGGCGATGGCGCGATCGAGTTCCGCCGGCCGCACCGGCTTGATACCGCCGTCGTAGAAGTGCATTTTGAGCGGAGGCATGGCGTCCCTCGCCGGGTATTCCCAGACCACCATGTTGGCCGACCCTTCGGTTTCGGGCGTGCGGGTTTGCACGGCGATGTCGTCCCATCGCGTCGAACAATTCCCGTAGATCACCGACGGAGCCTGGAGCCGCAATTCCTCGAAGTAGGCGTGCAGCGTGTGGCAGCCCATGTCGCCGACATCCGCCGTCCCAAAATCCCACCACGCGCGCCAGTTGCCGGGATGGTAGGCCTTGTGATAGGGCCGGAAAGGCGCGGGGCCGACCCACATGTCCCAATCCATTCCCGCCGGTGGCGTCATGGTTTCGCTGGGACGCACCAGCGAGGCCGGATAGATGGGGTGAAACGTCCAGATGTGGATTTCCCGTATGGGACCGAGCACGCCTGTGTTGAGGATCTCCGTGGTGGCGCGCGCATAATCGGTGCGCGAGTCCTGTATGCTGCCCTTGGTGACGATGCCTTTGGCGCCGAGCAACGCCTGGCGCACTTTCCGCACCTCGCCGATGGAATGGGAGATCGGTTTGGCGCAGTAGATGTG
>Ga0182030_10022405_pt1 | contig 11755 bp, 7 predicted proteins | sample 812S3MmetaG_FD_121299 | JGI IMG/M metagenome (GOLD analysis project Ga0182030, IMG submission 121299) | Permafrost microbial communities from Stordalen Mire, Sweden - 812S3M metaG (Illumina Assembly) | ecosystem: Environmental > Terrestrial > Soil > Wetlands > Permafrost | place: Sweden... | reverse complement strand
TACACACGGGATGCACTGGCGCCAAAGATAACCGCGGCATTTGACTTTGTCCCTTGGGCTCCTCTTATTTTCACCAGCGCCGTGACAGGACAGAACGTAACCAAGATTTTCGACCTGTTATTACAGATTGTGGAGGCACGTCAAACGCGGATCTCGACCAGAGCGCTCAATGATTGGCTGCGCAAAGTTGTCGCCAAACATCCGCCGGCAGGACTGAAAAACCGTGCGCCAAAGCTCAATTACATGGTCCAAGAAGATGATAATCCAACACCGGCATTTAAGATTTTTGGGGCACATACGAAATTCGTTCACTGGAGCTACCGTCGTTATCTCGAACGAGGGCTTCGTTCCGACTTCGGGTTCGAAGGAACTGCACTCCAAATATGGTTCATCGAGAAGCACATCACACATAAGCACGGTGAAAGTCCCACTCGGACAGACCGTTCCGACGTACAGCGTGATATCATTGCTAAGAAGCAGCGGACCAATAAGTAGGAGGCGAAACGCTTGTCACTTTTTCAAAAACGACCCCAGGTTAGCAATCCCGTACAGTTCACGACCGTCGGACTCAATAAAACACTTCTCATCGTAGGGCTAGGTAATCCCGGCGAAGAATATGCTGGTACTCGTCACAATATCGGCTTTTTGTGCCTCGATAGTTTCGCACGCAAGAACAACTTCGACGCATGGATGAATAAGAAAGACCTGAAGTGCGCAATAACACAGCAGACGCTTGGTGATACCCGGGTCTTCCTTTGTAAGCCCCAGACGTTTATGAACTTAAGTGGCGAAGCAGTGCAGGCTATCCAGCACTTCTACAAGCTAAACAATACCCAGACGGTAGTCGTACACGACGAACTAGACGTCAACTTTGGACAGATTCGCTTGCGCGTCGGTGGATCAGCGGCCGGTAACAACGGTATAAAGTCACTATCACAGCACCTCGGCGAAGAATACGCTCGCGTACGTATAGGGATCGGCCCAAAACAGCCGGAACAGATGGATACCGCAGATTTTGTACTACAGGAATTCTCTGAACCCGAGCAAGCTAAACTTCCCGCGCTTATACAAGAAACCAACTCAATTCTCAGCGAATACTCTTATGGCAGTCCCTTTACTGCCGAGACGCGCACATTCCTCTAGAACTATCAATCCATAAAAAGGCCCCCGAGAGGTGGTGGGCACCGCTCGGAGGCCTATTTATGGAGACGAACTAAAGCTCGTCTCCCTCCACCCTTCAACCCACCACGGAAGCGAAACATCATCATCGTTAATCAAAAGATGTGTGTCTCCGGTAGCCGCCAAAGCAGCCATCGGAACCATTTAGGCTCACTGTCAACCGGGAGCGTAGGCTTGAGCGAACTCAAACTGCTGCTTCTAGTTAAAGGGGTTAGTTTGTCTTAGAGCCCCGGAAACCGGAAGAGAAAAAGTGGAGGGTAACAACTTTTAACTGACTCTAAAACAATCTAACAAATGTTAGAATGGGGGATATAAGGTGCGTAAGAAGCCTCTAGAGCGACTTACAGGTTGCTATTCTAGCAAAATCATGTCTATATGTCAATACCTATACATGAATTAGCACTAATGTAAAAGATCTTACTAGATACGCTTATGCTAAACTTTTAACTATGAAACTGGCTATTTCAATCGGTATACTAATATTCAGCTCACTCGGGGCTTGGTTGGGTATGATTATGGATCATGGCAACAGCTTCGGGGGGTGGACGATCATATGGAGCACCATCGGCGGGCTTTTTGGAATCTGGCTCGGCTATAAGATCGGCAAGAACTACTTCTAAAGCAAATCCAATTATAAAAGTATCTATTTGTAATACAGTAGGGGTAAGTCGTCGTAGTTCGTCAATACAACCATCAGTGCACTTATACTACAGCGGATGGCTGTACTTGCATTTGCCAGTCATTTTATATAAGCTTGACGATTGTGTAAGCGTTGAAGGCGCTATACTAGAGAAATACTTATGGCAAAAAACTTAGTTATCGTCGAGTCCCCAGCAAAGGCTAAAACGATTGAGAAATATCTCGGCAAGGATTATGTCGTCAAAAGCTCAATAGGTCACATACGAGGCCTACCGAGTAAGGACGGCAGTGTTGATGTTGCCAATAACTTCGCACCGAAGTTTGCAGTTGACCCTGATAAAAAGAAAGTTATCGCCGAGCTAAAAGCCGCCACGAAGACCGCCAGCACTGTATTACTCGCAAGCGATGAAGACCGCGAAGGGGAAGCTATTGCATGGCACGTGGCCGAAGTACTGAAGTTAGACCCTAAGACCACCAAGCGCATAGTATTCCATGAGATAACAAAGCAGGCACTGGACGAAGCCGTTGCGAACCCTCGTCTTATAGATATGAACCTCGTAGAAGCCCAGCAGGCACGTCAATCGCTTGACTACCTGGTAGGATTTGAGCTCAGCCCCGTGCTGTGGCGCAAAGTCCGTGCCGGCCTGAGCGCCGGACGGGTACAAAGCGTGGCCGTACGGTTAATAGTTGAGCGTGAGGCCGAGATAGAAGCCCACACCCCTGAATCAACGTTTAAACTAACTGCTGAGTTCAAGCTAGTAGACGGCAGCGTACTGCCAGCCACATCTGAAACGAAGTTTAAGACAGCGGAAGAAGTACGGGACGTACTAACCGCTTTCTCGAAAAGCAAATTCAGCGTAGCAGATATCGCTAAAAGGCCTGGCACCAGAAGTCCAGGCGCTCCATTCACTACTAGCACCCTGCAGCAGGAAGCAAGTAGCAAACTGGGGCATAGCCCTCGTTCTACCATGCGGCTCGCGCAGCGACTTTACGAGTCTGGCCATATTACCTACATGCGGACCGACTCGGTCAACCTTAGTACACAGGCACTTGGTGCAATGACGAGCTTTATCACTGAAAAATACGGAAAAGAATATCACCAATTTCGTACGTTCAAGAGTAAGAGTGCCAACGCTCAAGAAGCACACGAAGCCATTCGACCCACCGATGTCCGCAAGGAGTTTGCGGGTGATGACGACCAGCAAAAGAAGCTGTACAACCTTATTTGGCGTCGCACCGTGGCAAGCCAAATGGCCCCCGCCAAACTTGAGAACACCACAATCTCAATCGCTGCCAGCGAAAGCAAAGAACGGCTGGAGTCCAAAGGCCAAATTGTGCTATTCGACGGTTTCCTCAAAGTATATGGCCGAGGAAACGATGACACGTTGCTGCCACCCCTGACAGCCGGCGATCCTCTAGACCTTACTCGCGCAGAGGCGCTTGAGAACCTAAGTCGTGGACCAGCTCGATACACCGAAGCTACTCTAGTGAAGAAACTGGAAGAAATGGGAATCGGACGCCCGAGTACCTACGCAAGCACGATTAGCACCATACAGTCGCGCGAATATGTTGAGCGGGGCGATCTCGAAGGCATAGAGAAGGATGTGCAAAAACTCGTACTCGATAAGGGTCAGGTTACGCAGACAACTGAAAAACTCATGTACGGTCGTGACACCAACAAGTTATTTCCTACTGACACAGGTAAAGTCGTCACTGACTTTTTGGTGAAGTACTTCGGAGAAGTTATGGACTACAACTTCACGAAAGGCATCGAAGAACAGTTAGACCTCATAGCCCTAGCCCGTAAGGACCGCGTAGGCGTCCTCAGCGAGTTTTACGGACCATTTCACAAGCTCGTCGAAGGGAGTGCTGATATATCCCGAGCTGAAGCGACACAAGCTCGACTGCTAGGGAACGACCCCAAGAGCGGGCAACCTATCTACGCTAGATTTGGACGATTTGGGCCGATGCTACAGCGTGGTGAGCAGAGTGATGATCCAAAGCCCGATTTTGCCCCTATGGCCCCCGGTCAAAGGATTGAAACCGTAACCTTTGAACAAGCACTTGAAATGTTCAAACTACCTCGAGTAGTCGGTCAGACCGAAGATGGCAAGGATATTAAGGCAAACATTGGCCGATTCGGACCTTATATTCAAGTAGATAAATTATTTGTAAGTATTAAACCGCACGATCCTCACACCATAACGCTCGAAGAAGCCCGCGAGTTCTATGCGGCGAAATTAAAGGCCGAGTCTGAAAAGAACATCGCTGATTTCGGAGATGGCGTAAAAGTATTAAATGGCCGATTCGGCCCCTATGTGACTGATGGTAAAAAGAATGCAAAAGTCGCCAAAGACACTGATCCAAAGAGTATAACTCGAGAGAAAGCCCTCACGATGCTTGCTGAAGCACCTGAGGCCAAAAAACGCGGCTTTCGCCGCCGTACGGTGAGGAAATAGGCTTGATAAGGGAACAGAAGGTAATTTATCAACTTTTTGTCTCTCCGCAAACTTGTGGCCTTAGTAATATTCTACAACACGAACTATGCATAAGCGCATAGTTTATGCTAATATATTTTATATCTCCTTGAGAATAGAGGTTGACTTTTACAAACAATAGTTTTATAGTAGGGAACATTATGAATGCAGCCGAGTCTGTGTTAAACACTGAAACTATCGTCCAGGATATCCTGGCGAGTATTGAGCGCGAACGCGAACGCGAAATTATTGCTCGTCGCTATGGACTATTTGATCGCAAGGAAACGCTAGAACAGATTGGCGAGCTCCTAGGTATTACTCGAGAGCGCGTACGTCAGCTAGAGAAGTCCGTTATGACCCGCTTGCGTAGCAGTGCTAACACGTTACCCCATATCGTAGAGATAGAAGCCACTTTACTGTCAGCAATTGAGACTGCAGGCCAAACTGCACGTATTACAGCTCTTGGCGCCGAATTAACAAGTGAGAATACGCGGACCGACCAGTCTCGTCTGGCATTCTTAACCGAACTCTGCCCGAAAATCAGTGCGATCTCTGAAGACGACGACTACTATCAGTCGGCCGGCAATGCGAACGTACACGATGAAGCAAACATCAAGTCTGAGGTTGGAAAGCTTGTAGAAGCCATTGCAAGCGCCGGTAAGCCACTAGACATAAAAGAGCTTACACAAGCTTCAACAATGCCAAATGACGTCTACACGGGCGCTCTAGCGACCATAAGCAAGCAATTAGCTACCTTAAATGGGCGCTGGGGACTCGTAAAGTGGCCTACCGTCAATCCGAAGAACATTCGCGACAAGATCTACGTTATCTTGAGCGAAAACGGCAAACACATGCATTTCAACGAGATATCCGAAGCTATTAAGGTCAGTGACTTCAAGCGTAAAGACGTAACAACTCAAGCAATCCACAACGAACTTATCAAAGACAGACGATTCGTACTGATCGGTCGTGGAATTTACGCACTACGCGAGTGGGGTTATCAGAAGGGAACTGTCGCCGATATTATCACTGAAGTTCTCAAGGAAGCTGGCGAGCCTCTGCACCGTGATGAGATCGTCAAGCGTGTGCTAAAGAGCCGTTTCGTAAAAGAAACAACCATCTTATTGAATCTACAGAGCAAGCCGCAATTCAAGCGCGTTGCTAAAGCCACTTACGAACTTGCTGAGTAATAGAGATCCGTACCACAGCTGGCCCACAGCAAAGTTCCTACATGCAGAAATGAAGCAGGACACTAAGCAAGTTAGGGGTATACGTACAGGAGATTTTTACGTTTATGCTTAAGCACGCATCAGTTTGACATGCCATGGGTTAGCGAACATTATACGAACACTAATTAGTAGCCGTATCCATTGGCTAAAGCACAAAATGCGAACAAAGAATGATAACAAAAGGAATTGCATAAAAGAGCCAGACATTGGAAAGCTAGTAAAAGATTGATAGTACGTGTGGGGTAGGGCGTGGATACTGAAAAACCATTGGAAGCAAAGTGACAAAGTCCGAAGATTATGAATCAGCCAGAGTTGGAATCGAGTATACACAAGATGTCGCACAATGTATATTTTGCGACGCTAATATAGATAATATACATGATTAACTCATACCTCTACCGCAGGGGACTTGCTACTGAATGGTTGCGGTAACTGTCTATATATCGATCGTCGTCTTGTTATCACACGTACTGCGCTACTCAGAGGTGTGTCTTCGTAGCGCCACTTGAGCGCTGTAAGATTACTTGCAAGCTTATGATAGACCGTCTAGTGTTTGACATTACGCGACAACGCTAGTCAAATATATAACTTATCCACAGCAAGCCGTGAAAACATTTGCATTTTCACGCTTTATATATTTTTATGTACTTCCCCCTCCTTTACCTCCCTGTCCAGTCTAATATTTGACACATGTGACAAAATATATTTTTTTATATATTTTTATACTTCCCTTATCTTCTCTTACCATGTGAACAAATTCCGAACATAATAGGGGTATGGGGGAGATTAACTACTTATAGTAGACTCTGCCCGGGACTCGAACATCAATATAATCACTCGGTACTTTGCCGCCCAGTTGCTGCACAGTAGCGATAGCTGCCCCGCTCTGTGTCAACGCATCATTTTCAAGATTAAACCTTATGGCGTAGGGCTTTCCCGTTAGATGAGCATCAAGTTCGTAGGGGCTGCCCGCAGGTAGAACGAAGCTACTTATCGTAAGATGAGCGGCACCAAACTGATACGCAACCGTCTTGACAAAGGAGACCGTCCCGCTTGGGATAAGTTGCCTTCCAGGACTAGGAGAAAGACCTGATTGGTCTATCACCAGAGGTACTCCAGAAGGAAGCGATGACAGTTGTGAGAGTACGAATCCTGTGTCATTGATGGCAAAATTGCTATCCTTAGTGCTTTGGAGCACAAGGCTCGGTACAGCTGGCTGGATATATACCACGGGGCGGTTACTGACGAGAGGTATGCTCATAGAAACATCTGCAAGTTCTGGAAACTCTCGCTTAAGGCTTTGTGTGATACCATTTGTGTTTACCGTCAGCTTACTTTTATTAGTTATACTCGTCGCAAGTAACTTCTGGGCAGCGACAACGTAGACTGCGTCAGACTGCAGATAATTACTTCCAGACGAATTATCCCCCACAACGATAACTTTCGGATCATTACTGAGGCTGAGTATCTTGATCGTACAAACAACAACTACTAAAAGGAGTATCCAGAATGGCAACCGAGATAGTACGGTCGGTAGTACCCGCGCTTTTTTACTTTTTTTATCAGAATCTTTATTGTTCTCTATCGTCTGGCGAACAGCTGTTCTAGCCGCAGTCGGATCCGATACTCGACTTGCGTAATACGAGAAAGCCTGCGGCGTATTACCACGTTGTACTTGCCGACGGTCGGATGTTTGATCGTTCTTAGTATTCTTTGTGCTACGACCGAACATCGCTTTTCCCACCGCTATATTCAAGTATGAGTTCCGCGAGTTCCGCAGCTGCCTGCGGGTGCGCATATCTTGCTAGATTGCGCCCTAGGACCACCCGTTGCTTATCATCGTCCAGAAGCGCGCCTACCGTTCTGCCAAGTCGCTCAGGCTGCTCTAACTGATCTTCCGTAAGCTGCACGATCGCTTTGCTTTGCACGAGGACCTTCACATTCTTAACTTGATGACCACCGACTAGTTGGGGCGCTGGAACTATAACGCAAGCCTTCCCTTGAATAGCAAACTCAGCCAGATTAGTCGCACCGCCTCGACCGATAACAACATCAGCAGCACCACATTGTCGATACAGATCAGTTACGAAACCATGCACATAGACTCTTTTGCGGGCGCCTCCGAGGTTTAAGGCATCATAGGCGGCTATAGTTTCACTTTCCAGGGTTCTGCCAGAGACATGGACAATGGCGAGGTCCCTATAGGTAGCCAGTAGATACTTCGCATTAGCTATCAAAGCCTGATTAAGCTCTCGAGAGCCATTACCGCCGCCCGTCAAGAAGACAATATGTTCATAGTTAAGGCCTAGTTCATTACGATACTTGCGCTGCAACTGCGGAGTAACTGGTTCGTACAGCTTGCTGACGGGCACACCGACTGTCACTGTCTTGTCTTGCGGATAAGGATATACTGTTGCTGGCAATGCCACCGCATGTACAGCTGCTCGAGGTGCTATCAGTCGATTCGCGAGGCTCGGTACGCTATCGGAGTCATGCGTAATATAAGGAATATGATTTAAGTAGCCACCTATCGCCACGGGCACACTGACAAAGCCACCTCGTGTAAATATTACATCGGGTTTCAATCTCTTGAGCAAGCGATAGCTCTGCCCTGCCCCACGCGCCAGTCGGCTCGCATCTCGCACATTAAGCGACTGAGTACGAACATTGAGCCACTGCTTCCAATCTTCGTCGGCATAACGACGAAGCTTACCCGCCCAAATCGTGTACACCTCGTCAATACTGGGATCCCCAGCCGGTATGTCGGAAAGCTGGTCCCCTTTTTGACCGATGTAAATTATCTCTATATTCGGGCGCAGTCTCTTGAGCTCATGCGCGACCGCTAGGATCGGGGTGATATGCCCGCCTGATCCGCCGCCCGTCACTACTATCTTCATAATTTTTCCTTTGCCCGCCACGAGTAACGTTACGCGAGTTGAAACTTGTATAATGCGAGATCTGAAAAACTAAACCAAGTGCCGCCCCCACAAAGAGTACGCTCGTCCCGCCATAACTCACGAATGGCAAGGTAATCCCCTTCAGCGGTAGTAAACCGATCATCGCTCCAACGTTAATTATAGTCTGTACGCTCAGCCATGCGAGCACTCCAGCGACCACCAGACGACTAAACATATCCGGCGCCCTTTCTAGTATCATGCGAAGCCGTGCGAATAAGGTAACGAATAGGCCGAGTAGTATCATAACTCCTATAAAACCGAACTTTTCGGCATATATAGCAAAGATTGAATCGTCCTGCGCTTCAGGCAGGTAGCCATACGCTTGTACACTTCTGCCTAAGCCTAGGCCGCTCACACCACCAGATCCAACCGCAATAAGGGCTTGGCACGCTTGGTATCCAGTTGTGAGACAGTTGCTATCAGGGTGTAGATACGTAAGAAGACGTTCTCGGCGATACGGAATGGCCGAGACTGCTAACACAGTGCCTATTAGCACGATGGCGACAACCATCATTATTCGCTTCATAGGGAGGCCCGCTGTGAAGGCCATTGCCCCCATCATCGCCATGATTACCCCCGTTGAACCGAGATCACTTTGGATACCCGCTACGAAGATGCCTATGATTACAATGACTATGATTAATGGTCGTAACGTTTGTCGGCTATCAGCCAGCTTACCCTGGATAGCCTTGGTCGCTAGAAAACTGGCGAACCAGATGAGCAACGCAAACTTTAGCAATTCCACTGATTGTAATGACAGCCCAGCGATACGAATCCAGCGATGTGCCGGATACTCAGGATTTACGGGTGTCACGAGTGCTACAAGCGTACCCAATACAGCAAGCACAATAAGCGGTTTCTGCCACTTTTTCCAGACACTCAGCGGTATCCTTGCGGTCACTAGGAATGCGATGATACTCAAAAAGACAGCAATTAGTTGGCGAGAAACATAATGCACCCCAGACCCACCTTGCGTTGCACTCAATGCAGGACTAATGGCGTACACAACGGTCAAACCAATCGCTACCAAGAAGACAGCAATTACAACCAGTGAATAATCAGGACGATGCCGTCTAGTCTGATTAGTCACTTCTTCGGCAATTTTGTTATTTCGGCCGCGTATCGCCCCTCCTGCCATATGCGTTGCAGTGCTCAAGTCTTTAAGTGTACCTTCCTAATAGGAAGATGCCGAGCCCTGCAATAGCCGCAACTTGACCTAGAATCCAGAAGCGCATCGTAACTTTGGTCTCGGGCCATCCTATAGCCTCAAAGTGATGATGTATCGGAGAACTTAGAAATACTTTCTTACCGTGACGTAGCTTACGCGATGTACGGTTGATAATTACCGAACCAGCTTCCATGACATACACGATACCGATAATCGGCAAGACGTATATGGTATCCGTCTGCATGGCGATCACCCCTAGAGCCGTACCTAGCGCAAATGCACCAACATCACCCATAAAGAACCGAGCTGGGTTGATATTAAACCAGGTGTAGCTCAAAAGCGCTCCGACTATCGTGAGGCAGAAAGCGGCAAGATCATACTTGCCTTCAATACCAGCAATAAGCGCATATACGGTAAACGACGTTACTAGCAGACCGCCCGCGAGACCATCTAAACCATCGCTCATATTGACAGCATTCGCCGTCGCCACAACGACAAACCAGAAGATAGGAATAATAAACAGACCTACATGCCAGTGGTGTATGAGGGGCAAATATAACGACGTAACATCTAGCTTGGAGTAAAACCACCATCCTCCAGCAAGAGCTACAAGGCTATAAAGAATGATTTTTGGCTTGGCACGCATACCAGCGACACCTTTTCCTCCACTGCGAACGTTCATAATGTCATCAGCGAGTCCAACGGCACCTGCACCAAGCATACCCGCTATAGGAAGCCAGGTCTGTCCCCTATTCAAATTTGCAACAAGCGTCACGATTGTAGCCGATGCCACAAAAATGATACCTGCCATTGTAGGTATGTTGCGCTTTAATTTAGCGGCGTGGAGTTTCTGGTATACAGGTGTCGCAACTCCACCCATACCTTCGCTTCGCATTTTCTTCCACCATTCCCCTTTATACGCAAAATGCGTATAAATCGGGGTAATGATCATACTTAAAACAAAGCTAGCGAAACCTAGCCACAAAATACGCGCAAGCGTAGAGGTCTGAACAGCAATATGTATGGTTGTCATACTTGTTTATTCTTCCTTTTACCTGACTGGATTATAGCATGGGTTCACTGTTTAGGCGTCACTCCGAAGTCGTTGACTAGCATGTGTGCAATATTGGCAAAAACAGGCTGTCCGGCGCCTGCTCCAGCGAACTCGCCATAATCGTTCGGCTCCATGTTATACACAGTAATGGCGTATTGTGGCGTATTACCGCCAATAAACCCAGTGTACGTACCCATGTACTCATTCGGTAAGTAGCCACCCGTTGGGCTGGCAATCTGCGCCGTTCCGGTCTTACCCCCGACTATGTAGTTCGGACCGAAATTGAGATACGGATAACCCTCATTAATATGAAGGGCGTTATTCTGTTCCATAAGCGAGATAATGTCACTACTCACCTGCTGCGATACCACGTTTCGTTTCACGACTTTAGGCAGTACGTTTGTCACTTTGCCGTCAGGACTTGTGATCCGATCAACAAGAGTCGGCTGGTAATATGTACCACCATTCAGAATACTGCTTAACCCCGTCACCATCTGCAGAGCCGTGGCCGTGTAGCCCTGTCCGAATGAGACTTCTGCGTATGTTAGGTTAATGGCGTTGCCATTATCAACCGGCGACGGCAAATAACCGCTCGCCTCTTCCCCGTTACCCTGCTGGATGCCCGTAGGTTTACCTAGCATGAAATGATTACTAAAAAAATCGTAGAGCGTGTTTCGTGCTTGCGTGTCGATCTGTCCACCGCCAAGCTGCATGAGCATCCATGTAGCACCGGTGTTTAGCGACTTGTCGAGTGTAGAGAGTATGGTTTCCGGCCCCTGGCTATGATCCGACGCCACGTCACTGATCGTAGAGCCGTCTATAGTCCAGGAACCCGGGTCATAGAATCCCGTCGTCGGCGTAATAACACCTTTTTGCAAGCTTGTTGCTACCGTAAACATCTTCGTAATAGAACCAGGCTCAATCGGATATGTGACGGTGTCATTCTCAAACAAACTCGGACTCGTAACATCCTGGTAATTCGACGGATCGAAGGTTGGGTAGTTTGCCATTGCCACTACCTGCCCGGTATGCACGTCCATGACCACCGCGCT
>Ga0182030_10022404_pt1 | contig 11756 bp, 13 predicted proteins | sample 812S3MmetaG_FD_121299 | JGI IMG/M metagenome (GOLD analysis project Ga0182030, IMG submission 121299) | Permafrost microbial communities from Stordalen Mire, Sweden - 812S3M metaG (Illumina Assembly) | ecosystem: Environmental > Terrestrial > Soil > Wetlands > Permafrost | place: Sweden... | reverse complement strand
GCCTCCGCCGAACGGATCAGTTCCAACGCCTCGCGCGGGTCGAGCCGGCCGTCGTAGAGCGCGCGGCCGGTGATCGCGCCGGCGAGCCGCACGCAATCGGGTTCGAGCAGGCGCCTGACGTCCTCGATCGAAGCAAGCCCGCCGGAGGCGATGACCGGCGCCTCGACCGCCTCGGCAAGCGCGACGGTCGCCGCCACATTGAGACCCTGCATCACGCCGTCGCGGCTGATGTCGGTGTAGATCAGCGCCGCCACGCCGGCGTCCTCGAAACGTCGGCCGAGGTCGACGGCGGCGACGTCGGAGGTGCGCGCCCAGCCGTCGACCGCGACGCGGCCCTCGCGCGCGTCGATACCGACGGCGATGCGGCCGGGAAAGAGGCGCGAGGCCTCGCGCACGAACGCCGGGTCCTCGACCGCGGCGGTGCCGATGATGACCCGCTCGACGCCCTTCTCCAGCCAGCCGACGACAGTCTTCATGTCGCGCACCCCGCCGCCGAGCTGCACCTTCATCTCGACCGATGCGAGGATGCGGTCGACCGCAGCGGCGTTGACCGGCTGCCCGGCGAAGGCGCCGTCGAGATCGACGAGGTGCAGCCAGCGGAAGCCGCGCTCCTCGAAGATGCGCGCCTGCGCCGCCGGATCGGCGTTGAACACCGTCACCTGCGTCATGTCGCCGCGAACGAGCCGCACGCACTGGCCGCCCTTGAGGTCGATGGCCGGGAACAGGATCAAGGACGCCACCTCAGGAAATTGGCGATCAGCGCGAGGCCGAGTTTCTGGCTCTTCTCCGGATGGAACTGCGTTCCGACGACGTTCTCGCGACCGACCATCGCCGTCACCGGTCCGCCGTAGTCGGCGATCGCGACGACGTCGTCCGGGTTGGCGGGATAGAGCTGGAAGGAATGGACGAAATAGGCGTGCAGGCCGCCGTCGCCAGTCGCGATTCCGGCGAGCAACGGGTGATCGCGGCGAACCTGCAGCGTGTTCCAGCCCATGTGGGGAATCTTGAGCCCGGGCGTCTCGCGGATTTGGGCGACGTCGCCGCCGATCCAGTCGAGGCCGGCGACGGTCTCGTATTCGAGGCCGCGCGTCGCCATCAACTGCATGCCGACGCAGATGCCGAGGAACGGCCGGCCGCGGCGCCTCACCGATTGTTCGAGCGCATCGACCATGCCCGGCACGGCGTCGAGGCCGCGGCGGCAATCGGCGAAGGCGCCGACGCCGGGCAGCACGATGCGCTCGGCGCGCGAAACGACGTCAGGATCGCTCGTCACTTCGACGACGCAGTCGAGACCCGCTTCGTGCGCGGCGCGCTCGAAAGCCTTGTGGGCGGAATGCAGGTTGCCCGAGCCGTAGTCGACGATCGCGACGCTCATCTCAGCCGCCCGCCTCCGGGAAAAGGCCGATGACGCCGTGCGGCGCGCCGGCCGCCGGTCCGCCGCGCGGCGGCGCCGGTGGGCGCGGGGCGTCAGCGAAGTCGCCGGCGCGGGCGAAAAACGCGCGCTCGGCGCAGGCGGAATCGGCTGCGCAGACGATGTTGGCGAGCGGCCGGCCGCGGCGGGTCAGCGCCGCCGCTTCGAGCGCGCGGCCTTCGAAGGCGAGATAGAAGGCGGCGAGCGCGTAGAGGCAGACCGCAGCGCCCGGGGCTAGCAGGCCGCACGCCGCCGCCGCTCCGACCAGCGCCGCGACGACGATCCACAGCGCCAGCGGCCGCCACAGGCGGCGGGCGAGCAGCCACAACGGACCGAAGATCAGCGCCGGCCAGACGAACCCCACGCGGTAGATCCGGGTCTGCTCCAGAGCTTCGGCCGATTGCGGAAATTCAGGCGCGCAATGCGCCGCGAAGATCGTCATTTGACGCAGCCGCCCAGGCGGCATCCTTTCCAACTGGTTTACAACGCGCCCTTGGTCGAGGGAATGCGCGCGGCTTGCCGCGGGTCAATTGCAAGCGCGGCGCCAAGCGCCCGCGCGACGCCCTTGAAACAGGTCTCGGCGATGTGATGGCTGTTCACGCCGTACACATTTTCGATATGCAACGTAAGGCCGCCGTTGACCGCCAGCGCCTGGAAGAATTCGCGCACCAATTCGACGTCGAAGGTTCCGATCTTCTGGGTCGGGAACGCGACGTTGAAGACGAGAAACGGCCGCCCCGAAACGTCGATCGCGACGCGGGTCAACGCCTCGTCCATCGGCAGCAGACAGTGGGCGTAGCGGGTCAATCCGCGCTTTTCGCCGAGCGCCTCGCGCAACGCCTGGCCGAGCGCGATGCCGACGTCCTCGACCGTGTGGTGGTCGTCGATGTGCCGGTCGCCCTCGGCGCGCACGCTGAGGTCGATCAGCGAATGGCGCGCGAGCTGTTCGAGCATGTGGTCGAAGAAGCCGACGCCGGTCTTGACGTCGGACTTGCCCGAACCATCGAGATCGACGGCGACCTCGATCTTGGTCTCATTGGTTTTGCGCGAAACGGCGCCGCTGCGCATGATCTGGCCTTCTCATGGCGTGCTTTTGGGCGGCGTGATAGCAAGCCCCGCGCCAATTGGCCACCCGAAGGCTGCGCGAGGGGTGGATTCCCCTCACGCGCAGGCGCGCCGTGGGCATTGTCGAACAATGCCCGACGGCGCCTCCAATTTGACCTGAGGGAGTGTTCGCCGCGCGATAAAACCTCTAAATATGAGATGGTTGCGTGCTCAGAAGCGCGGTTTGGGCCTGTCGGGATCAGACGCGGACCGGGCTCTCCGGGAACGAAAGCTGCTCGCGCGCGCGCCAGTCGTGGGTGACGTAATTGAGGATCACCGAGCGGCGCACGCCGTCGATCTTGCGCTTTTCGAAGCCGTGCCAGGTGTTGTCGCCGGGCACGAACACCATCGCCGCGCCGCGCTTGAACGGCGAAACGCCGTAATGGCGCTCCTTGCTCCAGTAGATGTCGGTGCCGAGTCTTTCGTGGCCGGGGCCGTCGGAGAGATAGATCAGGCAGGTGAACTTCTTTACGCCCAGATCGGTGTGCGGCTCGAGCCAGAAGCCGTCGACGTCCTGCGCGTATTCGAGCCTGAGGAACGTGTCGTCGATCGGCGCGGCGAACGTTTCGGCGATCAGCTTGACGACGCGCGGCGACTGCAGCGCCTCGGCGATCGCGCGCATGACGGGAAAACGCGCCATCGCCGCCGCGTCGAAATAGCTGCGGGAATCGTTATGCAGTTCGCGCCGTCCCGAAACGCCGCCGAGATCGGGCGCAGCGAACGGCAATGTCGCGAGCGCGTCGACGACGTCGGCGGGAAAGACGCTCTCCAGCAGATAGTGGCGATAGGGCGCGTCGAAGCTCGCGCGCCGCGCGGTCGATGCGGCGAAAGCGTCGGCGACGCGGGCCGCCTCGCCGCCGAGGAGATCGGCGGCGCTGTTGTCTTGAACCGTCATGGCTTCACCTCTCGCTTGCGCGGTTCCCGTCAGCGCCCAGGCTTCGCGGCGCCCGTGAGTCAGGCCATGCCGAGCGCAGCGAGATAGAGATCGAGGATCTCTTCCTCCTCGCGCAGCTTGTCGCGATCTTGCTTGCGGATCGAGACCACCTTGCGGATCACCTTGGCGTCGAAGCCGTTGCCCTTGGCTTCGGCATAGACGTCCTTGATGTCGTCGGCGAGCGCCTTCTTCTCTTCCTCGAGCCGCTCGATGCGCTCGACGAAGGCGCGCAACTGGCCCCCGTTGACCGGGTCAGAAGACGAAGATTCGACGACTTTGGCTTCCTTGGCCATTTCCCGTTCCAATGCCTGCGATCTGGGAGACTTTTTGCGACCCGGTCATGGCCGCCCGCGCGCGGCGCGTCAAGCCGGCGATCGAGGTCGGATGTCTGCGCGCCCGATCTCTTGCTACGGCGCCCGGATCGCCGCCGGCGCGACGAGGGGCGCGACGAGCCGGGCCAGCCGGTCGGCCCAGGCTTCGGCGCCTGCGCGCTCGCCGATCAGGTCCTGGCGCACCTCGATCAGCGCGTTGGCGAGGCCGTGCGCCGAGGCGATCGCGTCGATCGTGTCGCCGGGCAGGCCCCCGGCATAGGGCTCGTTGTCGCCGACCGCCGCGGGGCCGATGTCCGGTTCGGCGGCCAGCGCGCGAATCAGCGGAACCGGCAGGCGTGGATTGCCGTCCCACAGCACGCCGACCTTCCATGGCCGCGCCGAACCGCGCCATCGCGGCGTGAACGAATGGATCGACAGGATCGCCGGCGGCGCGCCGGTCGCCAGCATCGCCGCGACGGTCGCCGCGATCGCGGCGCGATAGGGCGCCCAATAAAGGCGGCGGCGGCACTCGATTTCCGCCGCCTCGATCCGCGCGTTGCCGGGCACGAGATCGCCGTCGGAGACCCGCATCACCAACGTGGGATCGTCGCCGCCGCGGTTGGCGTCGATCAACAGCCGCGAGAAGGTCGACAGGACCGCCGGCGCGCCGAGCCGGGCCGCGAGCCGGCGCGTCAGCCACGCGGCGCCGATGTCATAGGCGATGTGGCGTCCGAGCGACTCGCGCGGCAGACCGAGATCGCCATAGCGGCCCGGCAGAGCGTTCGAGGCGTGGTCGCAGATGACCAGCACGCCGCGGTCGAGCGCTCCGGGAATCTGCTCGACCGGCGCGAAGTCGTCGTCGGCCTCGTCCGCTTCGCTCCAAGCTCTCGCGTCCATGCCGCCCCCTTGCCCGCCGCCTGCGGCGAGAATAAGGACGGATCGGCGCGACGCCAACGCCTTCGCCCGCTCCGGGCGCCGGAATCGAAACGGATGACGCAGACGCAAGCCTCCCCCGCGGCGAGGCCGCAGGGCGGCTTCGGCGCGCCTTTCTCCGCCCTGGTCGTTGGCGCGCTGGCGATGGGGATTTCGCCGATCTTTGTCCGGCTCGCCGACGTCGGTCCCTTCGCCAGCGCCTTCTGGCGGGTGACGCTGGCGCTGCCACTGTTGTGGGCCTGGCTGCGAATCGCCGAGGCGAGCGAACCCTCCGACGGTCGGATCGGCCGCGCCGACATCTTCGCCGGCCTGGCCTTCGCCGGCGACTTGTTCTTCTGGCACCTGTCGATTGTCACCACCAGCGTCGCCAACGCGACCTTTTTCGCCACCTGCGCGCCGGTCTGGGTGGTGGCGTTCAGTTGGCTGCTGTTCGGCGAGCGCGCCGCGTTCGGCACGCTGGCCGGCATCGCGCTGTGCGTCGCCGGCGGCGGGGCGCTGCTGGCGCAGAGCTTCCACCTGCGTCCCGCCGCCGCCATCGGCGATCTCTACGGCGTCGCCACCGGCGTTTTCTTTGGCCTCTATTTCATCGCCGTGAAGGCGGCGCGGCGCGTCCATTCGGCGGCGCGCGTCACCTTCGTCGCCACCGTCATCACCGCGGCGTTGCTGTTAATTGTCGCGCTGGCGCTCGATCACACGATCCTGCCGCACACTCTGCGCGGGGTCGGCGCGCTGGTCGGCATGGCGTGGATCAGCCACGCCGGCGGCCAGGGTCTGCTGTCGATCGCTCTCGGCCGGCTGCCGGCGGCGTTCTCGTCGCTGGTCATCTTCCTCGAGGCGATCGCCGCCGCCAGCTTCGCCTTTCTGCTGCTCGGCGAGCCGGTGTCGCTGGTTCAGGGGCTCGGCGGACTGCTGATCCTCGCCGGCATCTACGTCGCCCGCCCGACTCCCGCGGCGCCCGTCGGCGCCGCCGCGGAGCGCGGTTGACAGGGCGGGCGCGCCGACGATTATGACGCCGGAGACGAAGCGCGAATGGCCATGCGGCGCACTTACGCCTTCCTGCTGACGCTGATCGCCGCCGCGCCGTTCGCCGCGCCGGCGGCGCGCGCCGATTTCCGCATGTGCAATATGACCGACCGTCGCGTCAGCGTCGCGCTCGCCTATACCGATGGCCAGAGCTGGGTCAGCGAAGGCTGGTGGAACCTGAAGCCGACCGACTGCGACACCCTGGTGCGCGGCGCGCTGGCGGCGCAGTACTATTACGTCTATGCGATGGATGAACGCGGCGGCGAGTGGAAGGGCAAGGCCTTCATGTGCACCAGCGACCGCGAGTTCAAGATCGACGGACGACAGGATTGCTTCGTGCGCGGCTACGACCGCACCGGCTTCTTCGAGGTCGACACCGGCAAGGACGCCAAGAACTGGACGGTCCAGCTCACCGACCCCGCCAACCCGTGAGCGCCCGCAGCGCCCAATTGACGGCGCGCAATGAAGCCGGCCGCCCGCGCGCCCAAATACGACAAGCCCAAAAAGCCGTCGAAACTGAAAAGAGAGAACGTTCGTGATCCGTCGCAGCCGCCGCGTCAAAATCATCGCCACCCTCGGCCCGGCTTCGGCCGACCGGGACATGGTCGCCAATCTGTTCAAGGCGGGAGCCGACGTCTTCCGCATCAACATGAGCCACGCTTCGCATGAGGCGATGCGCGAGCGTGTCGCGATGATTCGCTCGCTCGAAGAGGAATTCGACCGGCCGATCGGCATTCTCGTCGACCTGCAGGGACCGAAGCTGCGCGTCGGCGAATTCGAGGCGGGCGCCGTCCAATTGCGCAAGGGCGACGTCTTCACGCTCGACGCCAACGCCAAGCTCGGCGATTCGACCCGCGTCTATCTCCCTCACCCGGAAATCCTCGGCTCGGTTGAGCCTGGTCACCGAGTTTTGATCGACGACGGCAAGGTGCTGCTGCGCGTCACCGCTGTCGCGCCCGGAAGCGCCGAAACGATCGTCGAAGTCGCCGGCCGCGTCTCCAACAAGAAGGGCGTCAGCCTACCGGACACGACCATCCCGACTTCGGCGATGACTGAAAAGGACCGCGCCGACCTCGCCGCGGCGCTCGAGGAAGGCATCGACTGGATCGCGCTCTCGTTCGTGCAGCGCCCCGAGGACGTCATCGAGGTCAAGGCGATCGCCGGCGACCGCGCGCTGGTGATGGCCAAGATCGAAAAACCGCAGGCGATTCAGCGTCTCGACGACATTCTCGCGGTGTCGGACGCGGTGATGGTGGCGCGCGGCGACCTCGGCGTCGAAATGCCGCTCGAGCAGGTGCCCGGCCTGCAGAAGACCATCACCCGCCGCGCCCGCCGTCTCGGCAAGCCGGTCGTCATCGCCACCCAGATGCTCGAATCGATGATCACGACGCCGGTGCCGACCCGCGCCGAGGTCTCCGACGTCGCCACCGCCGTGTTCGAGGGCGCCGATGCGGTGATGTTGTCGGCCGAAAGCGCCTCCGGTCAATATCCAATCGAGGCGGTGTCGACCATGGATCGCGTCGCCACGACCGTCGAATCGGAGGGCATCTATCCGGCGATCATCACCGCCCAGCGCCCCACGCACGATCGCAGCGGCGGCGACGCGATCGCCGAGGCGACGCGCGACGTCGCCGAGGCGCTGCAATCGAAAGTCATCTGCGCCTGGACCGCGTCCGGCACGACTGGCCTGCGCATCGCCCGCGAGCGGCCGTTCTCCGCCATTATCGCCCTGACCCCGGTCGTCGCCATCGCCCGCCGGCTGGCGCTCGCCTGGGGCGTGCACGCCGTCGTCACCGAGGACGCGCGCGACGAACGCGACATGGCCGACCGCGCCTGCCGTCACGCCTATATCGACGGCTTCGTCGGCGTCGGCGAACGGGTGATCGTCGTCTGCGGCGTGCCGTTCGGCAATTCCGGCGCGACCAACAACCTGCGCATCACGAGCGTCGGTCCCGACGGCGGCGCCGTCTGAGGCGGCGCGCTCTTCGCTCCTTCGCTCCTCGCAACGACGGGGCCCGAGTCGGTTGCGCGCCGTCAGTCCGGCCCGATCCGCACGAAGACGGGGTCGCGGTCGACGAATCGGCGACGCGAGCGCGCGGCGCGACAATCGCGGTCACCCGGTCTTCTCCTTCAGCGAGCGGGCGAGCGCGGTCAGGCGCTCGATCGGAATCTTGCCGATCAGCATGAAACCGCGCCCGCCCTGCGCCCACGAGGCGACAGCGAAGCCATCGCGCGTCCCGGTCGAGAGCGGCGCATCCGCCTCGCCGTCGCGCACGATGCAGAAGGCGACTGGCGTCGCGCCGTCGAGGTAGCCGATCTGTCCGAGCGGCGAGCCGTCGAATTGCAGCAGCTCGGCGCGGCGTAGCGACAGGCCGTCGAGCTGCAGGCGGTCGACGTCGAGCTGCGCGTCGAGCCGCTGCGACAGCGTCGCGACGTCTTCGGCAAGCCGCAGCGAGGGCGCAGAGCCGAAGCTGTCCGCCGTGTCGAGCGCCATGGTTTCGACCACCGACTGGCGCCAGTCGTCGCGGCCCGCGACTTCGCCTGGCGCGCCGCTCCATCGCCCAATCCAGAGACCGGCGGCAAAAGCGACGATTGCGGCCGCGGCGGCGATGGCGAATGCGCTTCGCGACCGGGTCGACTTGGCGGGCGGCGTCCGCGCGGCGAGCGCCGCCTCGAGCCGGATCTTCATCTCGGCGACCGGCGCCGACTCGAGCAGCGCCGCAAAGGTCGCTCGGTTGCGGTCGGCGGCTTGGCGCAGCGCCTCGAGCCGGGCGCGCAAGGCCGGTTCGGCCGTGAGCCGCGCGTCGAGCGCCGCGCGCTCGCGTGCGTCGAGCTCGTCGTCGAGATAGGCCGTCAGCCTGCGATCGTCCTCGCTATTGGTCGCCAATTCATGCGTCCCTCGTGTCGCGCGCCCGAAAGCGACGGCGCGTAACGCCGCTGCCAGGCGAGATGCGCCGGCCCGTCGCGGACGTTCCCCTTGGGTCCGTCGCTCATCGCCCTCCGCTCGCCGCGCAAGCGAGGCCGAAGAGACGGCGTCCGACGCGTGTTGATGCCGCGTTCCCGCACAGCAGACTGGCGCAATGGGCGCCGACTTTCAAATCAAGGCTCGGCGAACTCCTCCGTCGGCGATCGTCGCAGCGTCGCTCGCCGCTGGCGCGCGGCCCGGCTGGCGTCGTTCCGCGCTGAGGGCGCGCGCTTCGACGTCGAGGATGGCCGCGACGACGCTGTCGGGCGCGCTGTGGTGCGGCGAATGGCCGACGCCCGGCAGCACCGTCAGCGTCGCGCCGGGAATGTCGCGCGCGCAGCCGGCCGCATGGAGACTGGCGTAGACGACGCCGTCGCGATCGCCGGTGACGATCACGGTCGGCGTGCGGATCGTCGCGTAGCAGGGCGACAATTGGGCGACATAGGCCTCGGCGGCGACCACGTCCTCGGCGTTGGCGCGGAAATGACCCGGACGAAAGACCAGCGGCAGCCGCGTCGCCTCGAGGTAGTCCTTCGGCGGCGGACTCGGCGCGAAGACGTCGCGCACGCCGCTTTTCATCGAGACGAGCCCGGCTGGCAGCACGATCAGGCGGCGGAACGCCGGTCCGAAAATCGGCGAGGCCGCGAGCCTGTAGTACCAGGCGACGCCACCCGGCCAGGGATGGCTGACCGGCGCGAGAAGCACCAGCCCGCGCACGAAATCCGGCGCGTCGAGCGCCATCGCCAAGCCGAGAACGCCGGACAGCGAATGGACGACGACGATCGCCCGCGTCTGGCCAGTTTTCACCAAAGCGGCGCGCAAGGCCGCAGCCTGGGCGGCGGGCGAAGCGGCGGCCGCGCCGGCGAGCCGGTCGCTCCAGCCGTGGCCCGGCCGATCGACGGCGAAGACGCGAAAGCCCAGCCCGCTCAGCCGTTCGCCGATCGCGAGGTCGAGGTCGGCGTAATTGCCCGAGGCGCCGTGGACGAGCAGCATCGCGCCGCGCTCGGGCGCGCGCGGCGGCCGCTCGACGACGTGGATCGCCGGGCCGCCCGGCGCTGTCGCGACGCATTCGCCGACTGGCGGGTAGCGCGCCTCGATGACGCGCGCGGCGACGGCGGTGAAGGCGAAAAGGCCCGCCACCGCGGCGGCGAGCCCGGCGAAAGCCGCGATCACGGCGCCGTCAAAGCTCTTGGCCGGCGATCGCCGCGCTCAGCCGGTCGGCCGCGTCGCGCGCCGGCCGCCATTGCGGCGCGATCTCGAGCGCGCGCTGGTAGACGCGCAGGGCGTCCTCGCGCTTGCCCGCGTTCTCCAGCGCCGCTCCGAGATCGGCCAGCGCTTTCAGATGCTTGGGGTCGTCGGCGAGCGCCTGGGCGAGGTCGGCGAAAGTCGCCGTGGGGTCGCCGGCGAGATAGTCGGCGTTGGCGCGCGCCGCCCAGGCCTCAGCCCAGCGCGGCTGCAGCCCCGTCAACGCGTCGAGCAATTTCTGCGCGACGCCGACATCATCGCCGTCGAGCGCCGCCGCGGCGCGGGCGAGCAGCAGGTCGCCAGTGTCCGAACCGGAACGCCGGTTGAGCCGGTCGAGGCGAGCGATGATGCCGTCGGCTTCATCGGGGTCGGTCGTGGCGGCGAGACGGGCCAGCAGAGCGTCGCGGCTGGCGTCGTCGCTGACTGCGGCCTGCGGCGCCGCTGAGGTCGCGGCCGGCGGCGAAGTCGGCGCGTCGGCCGCGCGCGCGGGCGCGGCGAACGTCAGGAGAAAGAGAAAAACGAAAAGGGTGCGTCCCGTCATCCGGCGAGCCTAAGGCCTCGCCGCTTCACGGTCAAAACACGATCGCGGCCGCTTCCCGGCGACGCGGCGCGGCGCTCAGCCTTGGCGCGCCTTGAAGCGCTTCTGCGTCTTGTTGATGATGTAGACGCGGCCCTTGCGACGCACCAGGCGGTTGTCGCGATGGCGATTGCGGAGCGACTTGAGCGAATTACGGACCTTCACGGGAGCACCCAGGGAACAAGAAGCTGCGGGCGAACCCACGGCGAAACGGTGAGCGCGCTCCTATGCCTCATTCAGGCGCGCCGATCAAGCGCCGTGGTGCGATCTTGGGCCGGGTCAATGCGCCGGCGCGGCGAAGCGTTAAGAACCTCACCTCGCCAGACCTGACGGGAGCCGCCGCGATCCGGGCGCCAGCGGGCTTGCGCGCAGCCTCCGGTGGGGCCCAAAAAGCGGTAAGATAACAAAAGACGCCGACGCGCTGGGCGCGCCGACCAAAGGGCGAGGAAAACGGGGAGCGCGCAAATGGCTTACAAAGACATTCTGGTCTATCTCGATCCGAGCGCGGACGCGTCCGACCGCCTGCGTCTTGCGGTGGATTTGGCCAAGGCGCACGGCGCGCGGCTGATCGGCGTCGACGCGAGCGATGAATCGGGCTTGGTCGGCGCGTGGGGCGACCGCGCGCTGCAAATCCGCCCCGCCTTCGAATCGGCTATCAAAGCGGCGGGCCTCGACGGCCAATATATCGGCGCCGACGCCGACCCGCCGCTCGGCGGCGACATCATTCATTGCGTCGACCTGATCGTTGCGCCGCGGCCGGAGGACGGCGCGCGCAAGCTGGTGCGCGAGGAGGTGCCCGACAAGGTGCTGCTGGCGGCCGGAGCGCCGGTGCTGATCCTGCCGCAGAGCTGGCCATACGGGCCGGTCGGCGCAAACGTCGTCGTCGCCTGGAACGCGAGCCGCGAGGCCTCGCGCGCCGTCCACGACGCGATGCCGCTGCTGGAGAAAGCGAAGAAAGTGACGATCTTCAGCTTCTCGCTGCGAAGCCGCGCACTGAGGGCCGCCTCGCACCGTCTCGCCGATCATCTGCGTCGTCATGGCGTCGAGTCGGGTGTTTCCGAGTGGATCGACACCGGCGATATTTCGGCGCTCGAGGCCCTGTTCGCCGACCTCGACACCCAGGACGCCGACCTCGTCGTCGCTGGCGCTTTCGGCCATTCGCGGCTGTTCGAGAGCCTGTTCGGCGGGGTCAGCCTCGATCTGCTGAAGCAGCCGACCGCGCCGATCCTGATGTCGCATTGAGGAGCGCGTCG
>Ga0182030_10022403_pt1 | contig 11756 bp, 8 predicted proteins | sample 812S3MmetaG_FD_121299 | JGI IMG/M metagenome (GOLD analysis project Ga0182030, IMG submission 121299) | Permafrost microbial communities from Stordalen Mire, Sweden - 812S3M metaG (Illumina Assembly) | ecosystem: Environmental > Terrestrial > Soil > Wetlands > Permafrost | place: Sweden... | reverse complement strand
TTTCAATACTAAGACAAAGCTCCTCTAAATTCCCTTCTTCGAATATGTACGCTTTATTATCTATAATGTTTGGTATTTCTCCTGAATTGGAGCCAACAACTATACACCCACACGCCATCGCCTCAACTATCACACGGCCAAATTGCTCTTTCCAATTTCTCAGCGTCCGACTCGGAACAACGGCAATATCGATTAAATTCATCATGTCGGAGACCAACTCTATATCCACGCCTCCGTAACAATACGCACGTGCCCCCTCGCGCCTAAGTCTCTCCACCTCGTAAGCTAACATGCTCTCCGCTGGACCCGTACCAACAAAGACTAAGGTAAATCTCTCATACCAGTCGCTACCTCTGAGTCGAAACGCATTGATTAAATCAAAAACCCCTTTTTCCTTTTTAATAGCGCCGACGAACCCAACGACTAGACGCCCTTCCGTTTTTCTTAGGCCCTCAACGACCCCTAGGCCTTTTGCCTCTAATCTCGCCGCAGCTTCGTCCGAAGGTTTCCGCCGAAATAACGTTACATCATACCATAACGGGAAATAAAGGCATTTCCTTTCAAAGCCACACCGCCGTAATACAACCTCCTGCTCACGGCCTGTCACGAGAATAGTCCATGCATTCTTAAGCATTACCTTCTGAATCCATCCAATAATTGGAGTTCGCCATTTATATATATTTTGCGCCGAATATAATACTAAGGGACATTCAGGTATCCCCGCTGATCGCATAGCTCTAAGAATTAATATGCCAGTAAGCGAGTAAGGCTCTGTCATACTAATCACAGTCTCGATTTTAACTCCTGCCTTAAGAATTTTTTTAAAGTAACGCTCCAACCCAACAAATTTAATCACCTGTGAATGCAAACGAATAGCCGCGATCACAGTCGTTATGAGCGGTACCCCCTCCCCTTCATCCTCTCGGATAACAGCTTTAATTTCCTGTCCTCCTAACTCTACCGACGCGTCAGGCACGATCAAAATTAAGCGATCGCCATGTTTAGCCAATTCCCGAAAAAAGCGCCGATACGCAGGTACAACCAAACTTTGCCATATCACAATGGTAACGGGCTCGTTCGCGAACATTTCGTACAAAACATCAGATCCTAGCTCCCTCTCGTCGCGATGATCATATATTTTGGAATACTCAAAGAGAATGCGATCCTCTACAAATTCTCTGGCTGACTCTTTACAACGATCTTGTATCTTTTCGAGCTCATTACTTGGCAAATCAGCTATCTTCGTTAAAATACCAGCGATCTCTGCACTCGAACCCTCGGGCACTATAAACCCGTTATCCCCGCTACGAATCAGCGACCTTGGGCCTATATGATCGGAGGCTATCGGAATTACGCCACACGCTTGTGCCTCAATAACAATTCTTCCAAAGAGCTCTTCCCATCGTGCGGTCCGAATAGACGGAACTACTAACACCGTTAATCCGGAGAGAAACTCTGCAACCTGCTCCGGCCGAGAAAGCCAATGATCCACAAGGTCAACCCCTGCCTTCATACATTTGCTGGAGTCTCTCTCCTTAGCCGCATAACACGCAACAAAGGAAAATTTTTTGCGGTTCACCAACGGAACAACTCCTAAAAATATATCGAACCCCTTCTCCGGCACAGATCTTCCGATGAACCCCACTCGCAGCTTAACGTTAGGCGCACGAATATTTTTATAGAATACCTTATCTACAGGGTGCGGTATAACGGTTGCATGAGAGCACCCAAGGAATCTTTCGACCCCTAGCGCCGACATCCGGGTGACACATACTATTTGCGTTCTTCGGTCCGTCATGAAACGCCTAAAAAGACGTTCGAACAAAAACGTAAATACACCATACCCTCTAGGAACGGATCCTTTCCCCCATTTTACCCAGGATGTATGATAAATTACTTTACCTCTTCCTCCTAAATACATCCAAGGAATAAAATAAATAATGCGAAAATCGAATGGAGCAATCGCCACTAATTTAGTCACACTCGAATATTGTACAAAAAACTTTTGGGGTACATTTGTTAACGCCTTTATCCAACTAAATGGAAATCTCTCTGGAAATAATAGATGCCGTAGTAAATTCTTTAAACTCGAAAATTCGACATAGCTGATGTCATAAGCACTACACAAATGGTGAAAATAGGTTTCACCCCAGGTTTCGTGCATCACGATTAACTTTTTCATGTTATCACCGTTGTCACCGAGGTTGCGGACATTTGTGAGCGTGGCTAAGAACCTCCAAAGATTTCTTTAGCTCTCGCTTCATATGCTCCAAATCAGTTAATTGCACGATCACGCCAGTCGAATTAGACAATTTGAATTCGCTGTTAACAGCCGCACCTAATTTTAGGCTCATATTCTCAATTGCTGCTCCCTTTCGAGCCGCAACTTTTTTTCCAAGCACCAGCCCCTCGAAAAACACACCTGACGACTGATCATAATCGGACTCCTGCATCGCCCATACTAGATCCGCCGCCTCCAACATTTTCGTATATGTTTCTTCCTCCAAGTAACCAACGACCAACTCTCCTCCTCGTCTTATGAAGCGTTGAAGTTCTGCTGTTTGAGCCCCTATTTCAAGTCGCCCAGCCAGGAGGTAACGACCTACATAAATTTCCGTGTTAATTTCATTTTTTTCTAGATACTCAAAAAAATTGAACACTCCCCTGCTTTTGTTTATTCCTCCTAAATATACCACATTGTACGTATTCGTACCCAGCATCCGTTTGTGTTTCAGCGAGCAATAAATGATAGGGTCCACTACTACACCTGCTAAGTTTTTTTCCACGATCTCCCGTGAAAGCGCTATATTAGTCGAGTACACCTCAGCGAGTTTTAGATTTTTTAACGCCCTTAACATACTTCTCTTTATATAATACTTCGCCGCGCCCCCGCTAAAGCAATATTCACTTCGAATGCTGATCCCTATAGTTCTTAATCGCCCTGCCCCACTAAACCAGCGAAACAAACTCAATAGAAAAAACCGTATAAAATAGTCATCGCAGGTTGAGCAGACAAGTAAATCGCACCGCATCAACTTCCAGAACCTCGCTTCACAAAGGAGAGACTTTTCTCCGCCAAGTACCCGTGCAATATTATCGAGATATCTTGCGCGGTGATATCTTGCTGTCTTTTCGACGACCAGGATATTTCTATAAGCAGGCATCGCCAAAAGAACTCCTGGAAGACGACGCCTGCACGTTGAAGGGAATCATCCCTTTAAGCTGTTCCCTACGGCCGGCGCTCACCATGAAGCTAAGTAAACAACCAATTGCGTATCCAGTTGTAACTCTATTAAGTCCAAAGAAAGGTGATAGCAAAAGACCCGCCCAAATTGTTAACGAAATGAAGATCAGAGCCGCCGCGCAACCCGAGTGAAATCGCATACGGATTTCGAACAATCGCCAAATACTAAATGAAGCGATATAGGCCAGATACAGCCCGAACAAAATCCCAATTATTCCTATTTCGTAGCCCCATTGAAGAAGCCACGAATGCACACCAACGAACTGTGTTTGGTCAAATGCGCTCTGAAAATTTGTAGCGTGTGAATCAGTGCCGCGCCCTAGAATTGGATTATCCAATATACCATCGATTGCACTCCGCGCCATCTCCCCTCGAGTTACGTCAGAATTAAAGTGACTATCGCCTTGGTGCTCGATCGAATTCAACAGCGTCTGAAAACGGAGAGCGATCGCGCCAAATACACCCAAACTTAAAGCAATACCCACGCTAATTTGCCATCTGCTACTCGTCTTTATTATCGACCTCAAATATAGCACACTCGCAAGCATCAACGCGATAGTATAGGTCACCGCGGGCCCTCGGGAATCAGCTTCCAGCTGAACAAACACTAATGCAACCATTGTTGGTACTATCCAAACCCATCGTCGAGAAAAGAGCAGCACTACGCCCACCATCCCGTAGCTCAACCCACCATATTTATTAATGTAATCGAATGGGTCACCCTCCCATAAACCTTCCATATAAATCTGCACACAGTTTCCAATCGGCAACAATGCATAGAGCAATAAAGTCTTTGTCAGCCCAACCTTCCTATAAAAAAAGCACCCGCCCCACGCACAAAGCATAAAAGCTAAATTTCGATAGAGCCCTTTTAGAAGTAGCTCATCCGGGGAGTGATTTGCTAAGTCAGCTACAAACTCCGCTAGGACAAACACTACGAATGCCACACGCGTAAAAAGCGGCATGTAGGATTTTTCACGCATGAAGACAGCATAAATAAATAAAAATGCTGTATATATTTCTATCAAAAACCCCCCCTGTAAGAATTCAGGCTTATAGCCACCAGTTATACCAATGAGCAGCAAACCCGTATTCCAGCCAAAATGGTTCGCCCCACGTAATCCGCTCCCAAACCCGTATCGCTTGAGCGGCCTTTCCCTGTTCGCTTTTTGTGTTCTTGCTTCCATCTATTTTACCCTGCCTGCAAGCGCCGACCTTGCCAGCTTCTGTCTCTCTTTCGAACCGTCGCGCCGTGTTTGTTTCGCGACATTTTTCTATAGTTTAGATGCAGTATTTGCATTTCATTCCATATGAATTCTCGTAGATATATAGTACCTCAAAAGGTAGCTCAATCCGCTTAGGAACGCGCTAGGTATCAATTCAAACCCAATCCTATCCGACGAATCTCTACTGCAACAACTTAAAAACCTACGCTCAAAGCCTACCAGAAGAAAGCTCGGTCTCTCAAAACCCAAAAGATCTCGATTGCAGCGGAAAAAGCAACCTATAGTCCAGCTATCTGAGCGACACCTCACCGAATTATCGGATTTAAGCTCAAAAGCCGAACCGTCATCTTGGTATTTCTTCGGCAAAGATAGCCATTTATAGGAATCTAATTGCAAGATGCTTCTAAGTGCCAGCCCACGGGTCAGAAAGAAAGTCTGCTATCTGCTAAACTTCTCCTATATCAGATTCAATCTCCTTCGTACGCGGCTGTTCACCTTTGTCTCCAGGCAAGTTACCGTAATAGTTTTTATATGACTTATCGTAGTAATAGCGGTGATAATACCCGCCTACATTGTGGTCCACACCGTTGAGAACGGCTCCGAAGGTAGGAGTGCTTGATGCTATTAGGCGTTGGACTGTAAACTGCGCCGCTTTTCTCCGAACTTTATTAAAGAAAACGGAATACAGAGAGCCGTCGGTTAAAGGCAAAATTAGTAAAGCATCGCTAACGATAGCAATTGGCGGAGTATCCAAAAAAATTCTGTCGTAGCGCTTCCGCGCTTCCGCGAGCAAAATCTCAAAATTCTTGCTGGATAGATTTTGGGCGGGATTCTTGGACCGGCCCCCAGAGGGTAGGAGATCGAGTCCTGGTTTAATATTCCTCACAATGACATCGTCGAATTGTGCCTCGCCCGTACAAATATCTATAACTCCCTTAAGATTTTCCACGTTAAACCTACGATGCATCACGGGACGTCTGAGATCGCAGTCGATTACCAATACTCGTTCACCATGCGATGCGAAATTCATCGCAAGATTGCGGGCAATGAACGATTTACCTTCACCAGGCACTGTGCTTGTAACTAATATACACTTTGCATTCTTGCTATCTTCTTTGATTCGCAGACTGGAATAGAGCGCCGAGAACGTTTCATCGATCTCCGGTTCCAAAGGTTGGACGAAAGTTGCGCCAAGAGTTGAGTCAATACGGGCTAGCGTCTTAAATTTCGGTATAATGCTTAGCAACGGAAGTCCGATTACCACCTCAATGTCATAAGCACTTTTTGCTCGGTCGTCTAGGTAAGCTACAGAGAATGCAAGTGATACTCCTAAAACGATACCGCTCATTAGTCCGAGCCCTAAGTTAAGAGGGTAATTGGGAAATATAGGCTTCCGTCCAGGAGTCGCATGGTCAACGAGCCTTGCATTTTGCGACTCCACAGTGCTGCTCATTGAAGTTTCCCTCATCCTTCCAAGGATATTTTCGAGCAACTTCTCATTGATAGTAAAGTCTCGCTCCATGTTTGTGTACTCGACTCCAAAGCGATCGAGGCTAAGCGAGCTTGTCTCTTGGTCAGCTAAACCGGATCGAGCTTGGCTGTAGTTCTGCAGTGCACCCTGATAGCTCGCCTCGATCTGCGACGTCGTCGTGGCCACAGCGAGCTTCAACTGCCGCTCCCCTTCATTTAGCGAATCCACCGCTTCGATCATTTTAGGGTGCTTAGCCCGGTAGTGCTGACTAAGCTGTGCTACAGCAATCCGAAGAGGAGCCACTTGTCTCTGTAATTCTATAATATTGGGGTCACTTGCAATGAATGAAAGAGTAAGTGGATCATTGCCCTTTTGACGAGCAGTCAAAACCTGCTTCCAGCGCGTCTCAGCCTCCTGTAGCGTGGCGGCAGCTTGCGTTACGTGGCTAGCTAGCTCTTTTAGCGCGTCGGTACTTATATCTTTGCGTTGATCGAGTGAAATTAAATTGTTTTTCTCGCGGTAACTTTGTAGGGCCCTTGCAATATCATCGACCTTTTTTCTCTGTTCGGTTGCGCGAAGTTCCAACTCTTCGACAGCCTTGAGGGATTCATCGACACGAACGTGTGCGCTATAGGCAATATAACTATCGGCAAACAGATTAGCCACCTTAGCCGCCATTGTTTTATCAGGATGTCGATATTGAATATTAATGATTAGGCTTAGCCGTTGTGGGATAATTTCTCTGTTTAATTCCAAGATACGGGGCACACTCAACGGATGCATACCGGAAAGCTCGTTGTGATACGGAGCCAAGAATTTTTCCAAATCCTCTCCTCTAAGTTGATCGGCCACTTCTTGTATAATCGAAGTGCTTTTCAGTATATTAACCTGCGTATTCACGTCCTCTGCCGACCGTACCTCACTGTCCATAACTTGCTGAACTTGCATAACAGTCGGGTTCCGACGAAATATTTCTACTGTCGCCGTAGATTCATATAGCGGCGTCCGAGTATAGGTATAAATAACTGCAACCGAAAAAACCAATAGGAATGCAGCTAACACATACCAAATTCGCTCACGGAGGATGAGAAGATAATCTTGCAGGGTCTTCTGAATAACATTATCGCCGTAACCTGGATAACCTCCATAGCCGTAAGCTCCGTGGCCGTCGGGGCTTCCCCCACCGTATCCGTAGTTGCTAGCGTATCCGTAATGGTTTGAGCCGCTACTATATCGCTGGCGTTGTCGTGGTTGTGGTGTTTCCTCCATGCGGTCGGTAAATATCTAATCGAAATGCTGGTTAATCAAGGTTAGATAGACAGCAAACGAAAGTTAATGTGAAACGGGTAAACAGCTGGGATCTGAGGCCTCGCTCCCCGACTCACTCAAGCGAGTCGTAGCCATTCCAACGTTATTCAGCTTCGGGGCATTATCACAGAATACGCTCGGGAACAAAAATCACATCACCCTCCTTCAAAAGCCAGGGATCTACCGAATTCTTGCTCTGCAGAATATTGTCCGCATTGATCACCGAAGTCACAGTCGTCCCATCAGGATTTTGACGCGTGAGCGTGATGTGTTTGCGGTCTGCCAAACGCGTAAAACCTCCAACTAGAGCGATGGCATCAAGCAATTTGAGCGGTTTGTCTGTCGGAATCTCCACCGCACCCGCCTTGTCTACTTGGCCCAGCACTTTTACGTCGTGTTTGGCATATTCGAGCACCAGGAGGTTGATCTGCGGATTGACTAGGTAGTCTCGGTCGTAGAGTTGACGAATGAGGTCCTGGGCCTGTTGGATTGTCTTCCCCTTGAGATCGACAGTTCCTATGAGAGGCAAAGTGATCTGGCAGTCCCTTGACAGTCGAACCTGCCGCTCCATATCCGTCTCTTGAAATACCTCAAACTTGACCAGATCCTGAGGCTGCAGGACGTAGTCGGCAACCGTTCCGGAGGACCGAGATGTCCCACCCTCGTTCAAGACTGTTGAGTCAGAGGTGCTGGTTTCTGAGCCGCTTTCCGCAGCTCTTGCCAGCGTCGAGATGGAGACGAGCAGCGATAGCACACCCAGGAACCCACGAGGGAAAATCATAGCTCCGAGCAGAAAAGTGGAGGAGCGGAGCCCGAAGCGGGCCTTTTTAATACCGGAACTTGGCACTGATGCTCAGTATGTTGTCCGTGAAGCTGGCCCCGGAAAGTGTCGAGCTATTGTCAGCGTAGGCATAGGCTACGCTCACGCTGATCTCCCGACTCACGACATAGGTTGCGCTCACCTGTCCCTGATAGAAATCATCTGTGCGTAACTCCGTGGTGTAATCGTACCGGCCATAAGATAGCTGGCCACCGACCTTCCATTGATCGCTCACCACGGTTTCAAAGCCTCCATTGATGCCAAAATTCTTGTAGGCATTGCCATCCGCTCCGTAACCGTTGTCATTGTTCGCTCCGAAGAAAATGTTGGTCTTCTCGTCTGCCGCATAGGTGAATTTTGATTCAAGTCCCAATGCGCTCCGCGTAGGCCGACCGTCCATATCAATTGTGTTATAACCGACTGAAAATTCACCCGTCAGCTTCGGGGCCAATTCGCCGCGCGCACCCACATTGTAGTAAAGCTCGGTGCTGTTAATACCGCCGTTCCCAAGCTCGTTGTCCTTGTAGGTCACGCCTGCGCTCAGATCGAGCTTCGGCTCCACCTTGAAATAGTAGTCGGCAAACACCTGGTCCTGCTGCCAGTTCGTAAAGCCGGAACTTTTATACTGGGTGTCATCGTAGGAGAACCCGAGCTTCACGCTGTCCTTTGCGTCGATTGAGTTCTCGCCGGCCAAATTGGCGTTGCTCACGTCGCGGTGAATCAGCGAGTCAGCGCCCCTGACATCCCTCGTCGCCTGATCCACCTGGTGGAAGAACGCTCCGGCATTAACCTTGGTCGCGCCGTCGTCATAGACTGAAGTGAAATCAGCCAGGGCCAAGTCCGCGTTCAGGTCGCTGTTGCTGAAATACTCACTAAAATCCTCTTTGTATGAGATCTGACTCTGCCACTCGGAGCCCTGGCCAAAGGTCGCCAGAAGTCCCGGCGTGATATCAAACACCTCGTCGCTCTTCTCGTTCGCGCTGCTCAGCAAGACGTTGCTGTTGTACGCAAGGCTCGCGTCAGCCGTGAAGAACAGGGACGAATCCGGGCTCAGCTTGATCTCGGCCTGGGCTTGACTGACAGCGCCGAAAAGGGCCGCAGCGGCGATCAGGTGTGTAGCGAATGAGGACTTCATGATTTGTTTGGTGTGCGTCAGAAAAAGGTGTATTTTAAATGGTACGGTTACTGCCCAATGTGTTATCAGTTAGCTGCTTGACGAATCATCCACACTTCAGAAAAGAAATGTACCCAAGCTGCCAGTGAATAGATTAGTGGGAGGGGCTGACGACCGTCGGATTGATCGGCTGTACTACAGGGGCAGGAGCCGCAACGGGAGCAGCGGGCGCGGCTGCGACATTAGCCGCCGTGGTGATGGCTGCGGCCTGCGCAGGTGCTGCCGTGGTCGCCGCCGTGGTAATGGCCGCTGCCTGGGTCGGAGCCGCCGTGACGGCTGCGGTCGTGATCGCCGTGGCCTGAGCCGGGGCTGCCGTGACTGCTGCGGTCGTAATGGCCGCGGCCTGCGTCGGAGCAGCCGTGACTGCTGCGGTCGTAATCGCCGCGGCCTGCGCCGGGGCAGCCGTGACTGCTGCGGTCGTAATCGCCGCGGCCTGCGCCGGGGCTGCCGTAACCGCTGCTGTGGTGATCGCAGCCGCCTGGGCTGGCGCTGCCGTTACTGCGGCGGTGGTGATGGCTGCGGCTTGAGCTGGATCAGCTGTTACTGCTGCAGTTACAATGGCCTCAGCCGCAGACGGATCGGCGGCAACCGCCCTGGCGACAATCTGAGCGGCGTTCGCGGGATCCGCCTTCACCCTGGCGGCTACGCTCGTGGCAATGGCGTTAGCTCTTTCGTTGTTTTCAGCAGCGTGGGTGAACGGTACTGCGAGTACAAACGCGAGGGCGATGATCAGGGAGCGAGCTTTCATGAATTTAAAAGTGGTGTAAATGAATGGTATAAAATCTGTAATTCCATAGGTCTTGATGTACAGGTTAATCGATAGCTCAAGACTTAAAATCGTACATTGTTATCACTGCTTGGGAACCAAGACGGTAGCAGATCACAGGCCAATCGCAAATAAGATGAAAAGATCCCGGTTAATTGCAAATGGAATGACAATTAACGGTGCCTGCAGGAGTGGGATCGCAGGGATCTTGATTCGGCATCAGGTCTCATCCTTTGGCATGTGTCACTCCCAATGATTGAGTGGGTACCTATTCGTCGCGATCGGCCTACGGAGGAGTCTAGGGTAAAGCCCTCCCTCGAGTGCCGAAATTTCGGCAAGTCGGTCTCATGGCGATCGATTATCAAGGTGCCGGAGCGCAGCCCGTTTTCGAACGGCGTGCGCCGACTCGGGTGTCGCAAAGGTGAATGAACCCTCCTCGGGGCGAGCCCCGAGGTATCACAAAAAGGGGCTTTGCCCCGATGCCAGCGGGCGGCATCCATCTCCGCAGCAAGCTGCGGAGAACTGTGCCGTCCAGATTAGACTGCATGTGCGGTTCTGATCGCGAACCTCAATAGAAGCCGCACGGGGCGCCCGAACCTGTCGCCCGCCTCTTCGCATTCCTTTCCGCCGAAGGCTACCGGAGCGTCCTGCCGCCCATGGAGGACGGCGGCACGCGCCGCTGAAGGAGCCCTGGCCATCACCATGACCGACGGCGCGCTAAGCGGCCAAGCGCCAGTCAATGGGTTCCAGCTGCGGGAGCTTTCGGTCGTTGAAGAAGTTCCCGCTGAGCTCAATGGCTAGGTCGTCCGGCACTCCCACGGGAGGGACCCGGTCGACCCTCTTCCAGGCCACCCCGCTCAAGCCCCGCGAGCGCTCGTCCTCGAGCCGAAAACGGAAATGCCGTGTCTTGAAGACCTCGGAGCGCCGGCTCGCACGAAGTCGACGTGGATCAGCGTAGGGGACTATAGCGGCTACTCTTCGATCCCGGATCGTGGGTCTTTCACCGAACGGCGCGTGAAGCATCTACCCTTGCCTGATACCCCCGCGGGGTGCATGGCTCAGCACCCCCCACACCCTAGGAGACGTTATCCTGAAGTCCTTCTTCGCTTCACGCTGCTGGCGCTCCTCGCCGCTTCCCCTCTCTGCCTCTCCCGGTCGTATGCCGATAATATCCCCCAATCCGACTCCGCGGTGCCTGTCGGTTCGGCCGGGGCTCTCCGCACACGAGGTCAAGGAGTCGATCATCGCCGCATTCATTGGACGGAAATGGAGCCTCCGCGAGTCGGCGGACCTCCCCGTGACGGGCTATCTCAAGCACCGCGGTCGCGAGGTCTTCCTCATGATCGCCTATACCGCGACGTCGACCGACTTGACCTGAGCTGCATGAACGATCGCCAGCGAGGGAGTGCACGGGAAATTCGACCTCCCGAAGGGCTGGATCGACAACATCAAGAAGGACCTCGCGCTCCAGCTACAGAAGAAATAGGCTGCGGGATCCGCACCGACCTCCCTGCCGCAGAGTGCTTCCCGCTGGAGACCGTCTTCCCTGAGGTTGAGGCCCGGCCCCGCTCGGGGGTGTTCGAGATCCTGAGTTCCGAGCACTGGAGGGTGGGGATCGGGTCGGTGCCGTGCGAGGGCGACCCGGAATCCGCCGTCCGGCACCTCTACCGGGACCTGTTCCTTGCGGCCGAGGGCATGAACGTGTGCCGTATCTGGAACTTCGTCCCGCACATCAACCTTCGGACCC
>Ga0182030_10022402_pt1 | contig 11757 bp, 11 predicted proteins | sample 812S3MmetaG_FD_121299 | JGI IMG/M metagenome (GOLD analysis project Ga0182030, IMG submission 121299) | Permafrost microbial communities from Stordalen Mire, Sweden - 812S3M metaG (Illumina Assembly) | ecosystem: Environmental > Terrestrial > Soil > Wetlands > Permafrost | place: Sweden... | reverse complement strand
TTAAGAATAATAAAGCAAAGAATAGATTTTTCATATCTGTAAGTTTTCATAAACTTACAAAATATATCCATATTTTTACTTTATGGGTTAAACTAAGTGATAATCACCTAAATTTATTACCCCTTTCCCTCATCCTCCAACAAACCCGGCCTTCTATCTTCCGTCCGTTTCAAAGATTCCTCATGCCGCCAGGCATCTATCTTTTTGGGATCGCCGCTGAGGAGCACCTCGGGTACCTGCCAGCCGCGGAAGTCTGCCGGGCGGGTGTAGACCGGGGGGGCGAGCAGGCCATCCTGGAAGGAGTCGAATAGGGCAGAGGTTTCGTCATTGAGTACGCCGGGCAGCAACCGGCCTATGGCATCCACTACTACTGCCGCTGCCAGTTCGCCGCCGCTGAGTACATAATCACCTATGGATATTTCTTTAGTTACGAAGTGCTCCCTGATGCGCTCATCAATGCCTTTATAATGCCCACAAATAATTATTATATTTTCTTTTAGTGATAGATTGTTGGCGGTTTTCTGGTCAAACAAATGACCATCAGGCGTCATGTATATGACTTCATCATACTTGCGGTCTTTTTGTAATAGCTCTAATAATATGGCCAGTGGCTCTGGCATCATCACCATGCCTGCGCCTCCGCCAAATTGATAATCGTCCACCTGTCCCTGCTTGTATGGGGTAGTGTCCCGCAGGTTGTGCAGGTATATTTCCAGCAAACCACGTTCCTTGGCCCGCTTCATCATGGAGTGGTTAAAGGGGCTTTCAAGTAGTTCGGGCAGTACAGTTATGATGTCTATTCGCATGTTTCTACTATTCAAATTTCACGCAAAGATCGCAAAAGGAGTTGCAAAGACTATCTTTAAGATCACTCTTTATTTATAAGCCCTGTTCCAATTCAATATGTCGTGAATAGCCCCTAAAATACATTTTACGACGGATTCCAACTTTCTCCACAAAAATTATGCGTCCAGGTAAACTTCCAAAAGCCCGTCAGGGAGCGTCATATTGATAATTTTTGTTTTAATATCCAGCGAGTCAATTGTCTGATCTATAAGCGGAATGAGGACTTCAGTGTTTTTGTAAGTAATCTTTGCAAGCCATTGGTTACCAGTTTGCATTACATCTTCAATAGCACCTAATTTGCCATTTTTGCTATCAATTACGGTAAAACCGATCCAAAGTAGCGGAGATTGCCTTGCAAATGCCGTTAAAATATTTTCATCAACATACACATGCTTGGTTACCAATTTTTTAGCTAACTCTATCTTGTCTATGTCTTCAATATGTATAATGTACTCCTTATTATTATTTTCTTTACATTGTGAAATAAAATATGGTATGTAGCTTCCCTTTTGCATTTCAACTTGTAATATGTGTTCCTTTTTAAGCCATTTTGAATTCCCTAATACGTGTGTAAGTATCAAATCGCCATTAATGCCATGGGTGGCTACAATTTTTCCTATCCTGATCATGTGGACAAAGGTAGCTTAAATTTGAAAATTTGAGCATTTGAAAAAAATGACCCCAGGAAATGACATCACTAATATCTATGAATTTTTTTAATGAAAATAAGAATATTGCAGTATTTTTGGTTATCAAGATTTCGAGAAATGCGTATTAAATTTTCATTTTATGATTAAAGGAGTCCTTGTTGCATTCGTGTTATTCTTTATGTTTGAAACTGCAATCGCGCAGAAATATGTGTTTTATCTGCATGGGAAAATTGTCGAAGACCAGGGGGCAAATGCCTCGAACGGTGCATTTGGTAAATATGAATATGATAATATATTAGGAAAATTCAGGGATGCGCATTTTGCCGTTTTATCAGAATGCAGGAAGCCAAATACCGATGTGAAGGAATATGCACATAAGGTAGTTTTTCAAATAGATAGCCTGCTGAAGGGTGGGGTGAAGCCAGGAAACATCACCGTGGTCGGTGCATCAAAGGGAGCGCTTATTGCCATATATGTTTCTACTTATCTCCATAATCCTGCAGTCAATTTTGCATTCCTGAGTAGTTGTAATGATTATGTGTTTATGTCTTATACTGATATTGCATTTTGTGGAAATATTCTATCCATTTATGAAAAAAGTGATGAAGGCAACCAAAGCTGTGAAAAATTTAAAACAAACTCTAAAAGTCCAATACTTAATTACAAGGAAGTGGAACTCAATACGAGGCTCCACCACGGCTACTTATACAAGCCAATACCGGAATGGATGGGGCCTGTAATAAAATGGGCAAATGGGAATTATAATTAACCTGTTTTGCGATTAAATGAGCGTACTTTCATTTCACAGTTTCTGAGATTGATCACTTCGATAAAATTTTCCTACCCGTAGCAACACCTAAATGAAATCAGAATAACCGACATTTACACTTACGCAAACTAACCTAACATGCAAACTGTAAATAAAATGTCAAATCGCCCCTTGTCCGCCGAAGCTCAGCATAGGTGGGAAATAGCTGAATTGGCAGAGCTCTGGGTGAAAAGTTTCACTTTTACAAAATACACGGAAAAGTCAGGGTGTTAACTAAACCGGATTGTCCAATTCGGAAACATCAAGGCACCCTCTTCTCAAAAGGTTAAGTTTAGGTAAGGATTGTTAAGTTTGGTTAAGTTTTAGGCATAGGGTAATCCCACAATGGGCTATAATTACATTAAAAACGCCGCCCGAAGGCAGCGTTTCAAATATTCTAGATTTTTTTATTTCTTAAATATCATATCATCCTGAAATCCTCAGAATCTTAGTTCAGACTAGTTATAATTTACAGTCACCGGAACACCAGACGCGTTAGTGTAAGTACCTGAAGCCTGTCCGGCAGCTACGTTAAGGGTAGCGCCTACGGTCAGTGTCTGTGAACCACCTGAGCTTAAAAGGCCGGTTGCTGATGGGCTGCTCGTGAAAGCATTGACAGTCATGGTATTACCAGATGAAGTTATAGTAGCAGTAGAAGGTAAAGTAATAGCGTAAGTGTAGCTGGCTTGTCCGGATACTGTGAAAGTAGCAGCGGTAACAGTACCTACAGTAGCTGGAAGTGTAACACCACCTGCACCGCCAGTTGTACGTGTACCTGCAGGAGCAAGAACTGCTGTACCGGCTAGAGTAGCGGAAACAGCTACATTACCAAAGTTCATATCCACTGTCTTGGCGATAGTGATAGGAGTGATGATGGTAGCAGAGGCAGCTGCTGTAGCTGTTGCCTGAGCGAAAGAAGAAGAAGTTGCTGTAAGAACTACTGCTGCTGTTACGATTGCTTTTACTAAGTTTTTCATTTTGAGTTATTTTAGTTTGTTTGAGTTTTTGAGTTTTGACTTTTAATTTTTAATTTTTTAACGTTGTTTGATTTGTTAGGTATATAACCAACGACGTGCCAAAGTTTTAATTAATTGATAATCAATTAGTTGATTGTTTGGCATGGTGATGATTCTTCCGCGTGGCGGATGAGTTTTCCGAAAAATGGAATTTAGTAATCGTTTTTCCAGCATTCCCAGGCGTATCGTCTATAAGATTTGTCTCTGGCACACTAAGATTTACTCCGGGATTTTATGCGCATCGCACTTTTTCAGTAGACAGGAACAGACCATCCTTCGATAAACTGGTTGTTTACTTACCTAACGTGTACTTTGGCCACAAATAACTGGCATACATCGGGCAGTTATTTGATTCACAAATATTGCTTAATTTTAGTATCGCAACTATTTATACATGGAGTATCTTTTAGAACAGCCTGTACATGGCTCTATAGCAACAGAAAAGTACAAATGCACTATTGCGTGGCGCAATGGCAGTTTTATTTCAGATGAGCCGGAAAAGTCAGGAGGAAGAGATGCTGGCCCTGACCCGGTTACACTTTTATTATCATCACTGGCTTCCTGTACGCTCGTTACATTGCGTATGTACATAGACAGGAAGGGTTGGGGCATTCCGGAAATAGAGGTGAATGTGAATGCGGACCAGGCTATACAAAGCGGCAAGCTCATCACTACCATAGACAGAGATATAAATTTTTTAAGCCCGGTATCTGAAGTGCAAAGAAAAAGACTGCATGAGATCGCATCGAATTGTCCGATCTCCAAATTATTGCAAAGCGAGATTAAAGTAAGAACATTCACTTATAGCAGTGCAGATACCGAAAAAAAGATCAATTATGCGAATGATGAAGGCGCTATAGTATGGAAACCTGAGCTATGCGAGCACTCTGCCCGTTGTGTAAATGGATTACCGCAGGTATTTGATGCTCATGCAAAACCATGGATAAATGCGCATGGCGCGGCTACCGACAAAATAATAGAACAGGTTAAAAAATGCCCATCAGGAGCATTGAGTTTTGCAAAGAAAGAAGGATAACAATTAATGGCTTAAAATAATTTATATGGCAGACCAGGCCCCGTGTAAGCATATAGAAGCGATCAAAGAACTTAAACTTCCTAAAGAATATGTTTGCGAGGAATGCATAAAAACAGGTGATGATTGGGTGCATTTAAGAACGTGCCAGGCATGCGGCGCTACACTATGTTGCGATGCATCGCCAAACAGGCACATGACCGCGCATAATCATAAAACCAGGCACCTGGTAGTCATTTCTGCCGAGCCGGGGGAGAAGTGGATGTATTGTTATAAGGACGATCAATTTGCTGATTATGAATGATCAAAAAAAATCAGGATGATTTATAATACTATATTGCCTCCTTTGCCGCTTGATGCATGGGTGGATACTAAGAAAACGTTACATCTGTATGTGCAGATAATCGGCAAGATCCGGTTGATGCTCATGCCGTATAAAAATCATTGGTGGCATGTGCCCCTTTATGTAAATCCGCGCGGAATTGGCACCGGGCCTGTACCATCGAAGGACAAGATATTTGAGATCAATTTTGATTTTTGCAGTCACAAACTCGTTATAAAAACCTCTCACAGCGAAGTCGAAGAAATAGCGCTGAAAGATGGATTGTGCGTGTCTGAATTTTACATACTGGTATTTGATACGCTTTCCCGGTTACAGGTAGACGCGAAGATATTGGCAAAACCATATGAATTGCAACCTCAGACTCCTTTTGCAGCAGACAATGAGCATTGCACGTACCAAAAAAACTATGTGCACGACTTTTGGCAAATACTTTGTTTTGTTGATGCTGTTTTTAAAGAATTCAGCGGGCGCTTTATTGGCAAGTGTTCTCCGGTTCATTTATTCTGGCATAGCTTCGACTTAGCCGTAACACGGTTTTCCGGGAAAAGGGCTCCAGGTTGGGATGGCGCTAGCAAAGTAAACGCGGAAGCGTACTCTCATGAAGTCATAAGTGCAGGTTTTTGGCCGGGTGATGAGATTACAACCGAGTCGGCATTTTATTCTTATACCTATCCGTCGCCACAAGATGTTGATCAGGAGCTATTATTGCCTGCAGGCATAGCCAGATGGATAGACCAACGAGGAAGCCCTATGGCATTGTTCACTTACAATGATCTCCGTAAAGAACAGGACCCTAAAGCGGCTTTGTTACAATTTCTTGAAAGCGCTTATGTAGCCGGTGCCGAAAAAGCTGGTTGGGATACAGATGCGTTGTCTGCTAATCGCTGGTAAATTACCTGCGGGAGCAAGGAAAATGATGAGGGATGATTAACCTCTTTAGTTCCTGATTTCAGAAATATTTATATCTTTAGCATTCCTAATTGTTCTGTTTGAAGCGAAAATTACCTTTTGCGGTGACGTTGCTGCTGCTGATATCCTTCAGCATCAGTGCCCTATTGTACCTTTTTTTCGACGTAGCCCAGCTTCAGTTTAAAATGGAGGCGAAGCGCGATATTGCCGTAAAAAACAAACTGCAAACGATAAGATTATCTATTGGGGAATTTAATAAGAATAAAGAAAAAGACGAAGTGTGGATAAACGGGAAGCTTTATGACATCAGTAGTTATGTGATTATCGATGATGAAGTACTGGTCTCCGTATTACATGATGAGTGGGAAGAGGGGCTTGTGAAAAGTATTGTGGACAGCTTTGAGCCCAATGACCGATATGTCAATGATAATTTCACACACCTCGGCAAGCATCGCATTCATATGCCGGACGATGGCAAAGTGCTTGTAACCCGTTATGCTATTAAAATCGTGTTGCCTTTGGATATTTCCATGGCTTGCTTTTCGACGGTAGATTACGCTCCACAGTTGATCGCATCTGTGATCAAACCGCCTCCCAGGGCTTTATTATCCTGATGTGATCTTTTTTCTCTTTTAGTTGTTAACTGCAATTCACTTGCCTGAATTGCATATTCCTCATTTTTATAAAATATTCTTATGTACGCAAAACATACTTATGTCCTAATATTATTGTTATGCCTGGTCAGCTTCAGTGTAATAGCTCAAAATGAGCTAACCGGGAAAGTTTATAACACACAAAACAATTCGGTAATCCCTTATGCAAGCATATATATCCAGGACCTGAAGGTAGGCGCGGTAAGTGATTCCGAAGGCACCTATTCGTTAAAGAGAATACCTGAGGGCTCATACCTGATGGAAATTCATGCGCTGGGTTATAATCTCAAAGCAGAACAAGTTAAAATTAAAGGCACGGTGATGCACGACTTCGCCATGACAGTTTCGGAAGTGAGCGAACAGGAAGTAGTAGTGACAGGCAATTCCAGGGCCAGCCAAATCAGGAATACGCCGCAATCCATAACGCAGGTCTCGAATGAATATCTGAATGAAAATTCGGCCACTAATGTTATTGACGCTATTGCAAATGTTCCGGGAGTGTCTGCAATGACAGATGGCCAAAGCATTTCAAAGCCAATGATCCGTGGGCTGGGCTATAATAGGGTACTGACCGTAGATGACGGGGTTGTACAAATGGATCAGCCCTGGTTCGATGAGTTCGGCATAGAGGTAGATCCTGATGCCGTGCAGCGTGTCGAAATTCTCAAAGGCCCGGCTTCCCTTGCTTACGGATCGGACGCTATTTCGGGTGTTGTAAACATGATCCCTGAACAGCCATTACCGGAAGGAAAAATGGAAGGTGATGTGCTGTTTAATTACCAGACCAATAACGGGCTGATCAATAATATGGCGCATCTTGCCGGTACCGAAAACGGTATATCATGGAGCGGCAGGGTTGACAATATCATGGCGCACGCTTACCAGAACCCCGCAGATGGTTATGTACTCAATTCCCAGTTCAGCGACTTTAATGCAGATGGTACCATCGGTATACGCCGCAAATGGGGATATTCACAAATACACGCCAGCTATTTCGACATGGCGACGGGCATTGTAGATGGAACCCGGGATTCTGTAGGCATACAGGAAAGGCAGGTTTCCTATAATGGTTTTGGCACCCCCGGCGGATCTCCAACTTATATAGAGCCTACCTACCAGGAACTGACTTCTTATACCCCATTGGTCATCAACCAGCGCATACGGCATACCAAGATTGTTTGGGATAACAGCATAGCCGTAGGCGAAGGGCGTATTACCGGTACTTTTTCTTATCAAAGGAACCAGCGCCAGGAAACAAACGACCCTACGCAGCCCAATACTCCTGACATTTATTATGCTTCCAATGCAGCTACTTATGACCTGCGTTATATCTCGCCGCAGATGGGCAACTTCAATTTTTCATCAGGCGTTAATGGAGCCTACCAGTCTTCACAAAGCTTAGGCACGGTAATGCTGATACCAAATTATAATTTTTTTGAAGGTGGCGTTTTTGCGATAGGTAATTACCAGGTGGGCAAATTATCACTCAGTGGTGGTGTCCGGTATGATCTGAGAACCTTTACCGGGGAAGGTCATTGGATAGACACAACTAATGTGGCTCAAGCTCCCGTACCGCCTAACACTCCGGGTTCTTTTGAAGAGTTCATACCTTTTACATCAAATTACGGAGGCGTTTCGGCAAGCCTCGGTGCCGTATATAACTTTACCAACGGGCTGTATGTAAAAGGCAACATAGCAAAGGGCTATAGGGCGCCAAATGTGGCCGAATGCGGTGCCGATGGTGTTCACGACGGGACAGTTGTTTATGAAATTGGAGACCCTAACCTGAAACCGGAAAGTAATATTGAAGAGGATCTTATCCTTGGCATGAATTTGAAAGACGTGAGCTTTGAAGCAGACATCTTCAATAACAGCATTAATGATTTTATTTACGCCAAAGGGCTGTTAGGGGCTAACGGATCGGATTCACTAAGTAATACACTGAGCGTTAACGGTACTTTATTCCCCAATGCCCCCGTTTACAAGTACACCCAGGGTCCTGCGCAACTCTATGGCGGGGAAGCGGTGCTGGACATTCACCCCGCGGCACTGCCTTGGTTAGAATTGAACAGTACATTTAGTTATGTAGACGGCGGACTGCTTAATGTTCCCGACACGATTAAATATTTGCCATTTGTTCCGCCCGCAAGGATTACCGCTGACCTTAAATTCCATTTTAGGAAAATAGGCAATGCAATAAAAAACGGCTTCATAAAAGTAGGTATGCTTTCAGCTTTCCAGCAAAATCATGTGTATCTCGAAGATTCTGTAGAGAGCGGGCTGAATACGACGCAGACGCCCCAGCAATATGCCGCCAGCCGTGCGGCGCAGGGAGGATATACCCTGTTTAACGCAGGAATAGGTGGAGATGTACAGAGCAGGGGCCGCACTTTCTGTAAAATATATATTACCGGCACTAACCTGCTGAATACAGTGTATATGGACTATATGAGCAGGTTTAAATATTACCCGGTAAATGCAGAGAGTGGAAGAGTTGGTGTATTTAACATGGGTAGGAATATTAGCGTTAAAGTGATCATACCGATTGATTTTAAGGACAAAAAATCTTAAACGTATTGATATTTTTAACCAATTTTTTTCGTTAAATTTGTGTTTTACTTATGCTTATTTATTTATTCCAGGTCTAAAAACCAACTTAATTAATTCATTTTTCATGAAAAAAGGATTTATTTGTCTTAATGTGCTTGCATTAACTATGTGTGCAGGTGTAGTGGCCTATGGCAAAGCTATAGATGAAAATACGGCGAAAACTGTAGGTAGTAATTATCTTATTTCAAATGGTATTCAAGGCGTGAATAGTCCATCCGATCTATCCATCGCAAACGTTGCAACTGCCAGCGTAAATGGTTTATCTGTTGTCGATTATTATGTGTTCAACATTAATGGAGCTAAAGGTTTTGTAGTAGTGTCGGGGGATGATCACGTGATACCAATACTTGCTTATTCCAATGAATCTTCATTTGATATCAATCACATGAGCCCGGACGCTAAATGGTGGATGGATGGTTACAAGAACCAGATCACTTATGTGATAGAGAATAACACACCTGCAAAGGCGAGTACTGCGGAACAATGGACCAACCTAAAAACAGGTAAGTTCAATTCTAAATCAGCTGCACGCACTACTACCCCTTTCCCTTCTTCCACCGCACATTTGATTCAAACTAAGTGGGACCAGGAACCTGGTTACAATTCTGATTGCCCTTCCGGTACACCTACAGGATGCGTAGCTACCGCCATGGCAGGGATAATGCAGTTTTGGAACTGGCCTACGGTAGGATGTGGTTATCATACTTATGCAGCTGCTGGTTTTGGTAACTTATCGGCTGACTTTGGTAATACTGCTTATGACTGGGCTACTATGGATGCTAACCTCAACAGGAGTACTAGTGCCACTGCATTATTGATGTATCATGCAGGTGTTGCAGTAAATATGAATTATACCACTACATCTGCTGGTAGTGGTTCTTATGTAATTAGCCTGGAATCACCAATTGTAAACTGTGCGGAGTTTGCTTTTAAGACCTATTTTCATTACAAACCTACTTTGAAGGGCTACCCCAGGTTTGGAGAAACTTCCTTATCAATTCCTGCTATTCCTGATGCAACTTGGGATAATATGATAGAAACAGAATTAAATGCCGGTCGGCCGGTAATATATACAGGTCAAGGCTCTGATGGAGGCCACTGCTGGGTGTGTGATGGATATAATGCCTCCACTATGTTTCACTTTAATTTCGGTTGGAGTGGATCATCTAATGCCTGGTATTCTATTGACGATGTAGCACCTCCGGCATTAGGCACAGGCGGGGGATCAACAGGTAACAACTTTAATTTAGACCAAACAATAATTATTGGCATCCAGCCTGATAGCTTTCCGAATACTACAGGGCCCCTGCAATTAGCCGCTAACCTGAATACGACTAATAGCTCTCCCCTTGGTTATGGTTCACCTTTCTCTTTCACTACCAAAATACAGAACACCAGCTCCACTTCATTCAGCGGCAGTTTTTGTGCACAGGTATTTGATACAAGTAACCACCTGATGGGTACTATACAGACTTTAACCGGGCAAACAATTGCTGTAGGCGCTACTAGTGGTACCCTTACTTTTGCAACTACTGCCATGTATGATCTGCTTGCGGAAGATTATTATCATGTACAAGTTATGTACCAGTCTTCTGGTAGTTCCTCATGGACTGCAGTCGCTAATAGTAGTACTTATTTTAACTATAATATAGTTGATATTACCAACGATACAGATATTCACTTAAATACTGATTTAAGTGTTACTTCGGGGTTGCCGGTACCACTCGGCGGAACAATTTCTGTTTTTTCGCAAATAGCTAATTATGGCTCAAGCGCGTTCTCTGGTACTTTTGAAGCTATTTTAATAAACCTGGCAACGGGAACATCCTATACAGTCCAGACACTTCCCGGAAGTACGTTGGGTAGTGAATTGGATGATGATTTTACTTACTCTGGTTCAGTTGGAACAGCTCCGGCTGGTACTTATGCACTAGAAGTCAAACATCAATATAATGGCGTTGGCAATTTCTACGTGACAGGCAACCAGTTTTATGCAAACCCAATCCTCGTTCATATAGGGAGTGCTGTAGGTGTAAATGCGGTCACTGCTTTGGAAAATAAAGTATCCATTTATCCAAACCCTGCCAGCGATGTCATAAACATAAATGCTACGGGAGTAAGCCTAAATGAGATCCGGATCGTGGATATCAACGGACGTGAAGTGAGAAAAATTGATGGAGCCGGTCAGTCTGCTCTAAGCGTTCCTGTGGCTGAGTTGGCAACAGGAGTCTATTTTGTGCAATTGCAGTCCGGTTCGGATGTTGCAACAAAGAAAATTGTAATCGCTAAATGAGGAAACTACCTTTAGCAGTTGTATCGGTTTTCCTTTTTAATACAGCTAGTGCACAGTTATCAGGAGTGAGGGTATTGCCACATGTTATTGTTTACAAAACACGGGCAAATTACAATGACCTGGTTCCGGTAACGCTCTCAAAAGATAAGAAAACAATATCGTCATATCCGGGTCCGGATGATATAAAAACAGGAAGCGGTTATTCGCTTCCTGTTTTGTTACATAAAGGCTATTTACTGGATAGAAGGGGGGTAGGCATAAACACGGCATTCGTAAAGCTTACTTATGTGCAATATGGCAATTTGCAGGCTGTTCCTTCAACCGCTGACTTATACAACATGATTGCTGACAAAGACCCGATGACCGAGCTTTACGACTGCGGTGTACGATCAGAAGGGAAAAATTCTGTAGCGCAACTCAATGATCTGATAGATAAGAAACAGTTAAAAAAGAAATGTAAGTCGTTCAGTAAATGAGGCTGTAAATTAAACTGTGTCAAAGTCCACAAATAAGTGGAACTTTAAAAACACAGTATATGAAAAAAACGAGTAAGTCTTTTGAGTTTGACTACGAAGAGGTGAAGAACAAAGCCTTGG
>Ga0182030_10022401_pt1 | contig 11757 bp, 10 predicted proteins | sample 812S3MmetaG_FD_121299 | JGI IMG/M metagenome (GOLD analysis project Ga0182030, IMG submission 121299) | Permafrost microbial communities from Stordalen Mire, Sweden - 812S3M metaG (Illumina Assembly) | ecosystem: Environmental > Terrestrial > Soil > Wetlands > Permafrost | place: Sweden... | reverse complement strand
GACCCGAGCCAGATCCGCATCCTCGTGCTCGACGAGGCCGACGAGATGCTCTCCATGGGCTTCGCGCGGGAGCTCAACGCGATCATGGAGACCTTGCCCAAGAACCGGCAAGGGATGTTCTTCAGCGCCACCATCCCCGCCGACATCGAGCGGCTCGCGCACACGCACCTGAAGGAGACGGAGCTCATCACGCTCTCGAGCGACCAGGTGGGGGCGCTCGAGGTCGCGCACTACGTCTACGTGACGCAGGCTGGCGACAAGATCGGACAGCTCGTGCGCATCCTCGAAGTGGAGGACCCCGAGAGCGCCATCATCTTCTGCAACACGCGCGACGAGACGCAGCGCGCCGCCGAAGCGCTCAAGAACCGCGGGTTCGACGCCGACTGGCTGAACGGCGACCTGCCCCAGAACGACCGCGAGCGCGTGATGAGCGCGACCCGCGAGGGGCGCCTCCGCTTCCTCGTGTGCACCGACGTGGCGGCGCGAGGGATCGACATCTCGCACCTGACCCACGTCATCAACTACGACTTTCCCGAGACCGCCGAGCAGTACGTCCACCGGACGGGCCGGACGGGCCGCGCCGGGCGCACCGGCACCGCCATCGCGCTCGTCGGGCCGAAGGACATCGGCAACCTCTACATCCTGCGGCTCACCTACAAGATCCGCCCGATCGAGAAGCAGCTCCCGAGCGCCGGCGAGGTGAAGACGCGCGCGGAGATGGATCTCCTGCAGCTCTTCGTCGAGGCCTTCGCGAACCGCGTGGCGCATCCCGACGACCTGTCGCTCGCGCGCAGGCTGCTCACTCACCCGGATTCCGAGCGCATCGTGGCGGGGCTCCTGCGCGATCACCTCGGTGCGCGCAGCGGCGATGTCGCGGGGGAGGCGGCGGAGGCTCGTCGCTCGCGCAACCCGCCGCCGCAGCCGGCCGAGCCCCCGCCGCGCGTCGAGGCGAAGCGTGAGCCCGAGCGGCCGCGTCGCGAGGAATCCCGGAGGAGGCCGCCCGAAGCTCCGAAGGCTCCCCCCCCGCCGCAGGGCCGCGAGCAGGGAGCGCGGGAGGCGGCGCGCGTTCCGACGCCGACGCGACGCACGGCGCGAGAAGACGGGCGGCAGCGTGCGCCGGTCACGTCGTACACGAGCTGGGAGCCGCCGGAAGAGGCGGACGACGAGAAGCCGATCCTCGCCGATGCCGAGGACACGACGTCCCCCCTGCCCCGCTACACGGTCGAAGGGGAAGAGCGCGCCGCGACCCCCGCGCCGGAACGGGCGGAGAGGCCCGCGCCGGCGGCACGGGCGCCGTCGAACGAGGGCTCGGAGCCTCCGGGCTTCGTGCAATTGTTCGTCAACGTCGGAAAACGCGAGGGCGTGAACCCGGGTGATCTGCAGAAGCTCCTGACCGACAAGGGACTCGTCGAGGCGGAGGCAGGACGCATCCGGGTCCGCGACCGGATGAGCTTCATCAGCGTGAAAAAAGAGGTCTTCGAGCGCGCGGTGGCGGCGCTCACGGGCCAGGTGATGGGCGGGCGAACGGTGGTCGCCGAGCTGGCACGCGGGCGCGGATGACGGCTTACACCCACATGCCCTGCATCGAGCCGCGCCCGCCCATTGAGGCGTGCCTCGCGCCTGCCGTATCCTGACGCACGACCATGGCCATGCCCTCGGCCCCCCCGATGCCCGCCTCTCCCTTTGTGCAGTCGTCGATCCCTCCCACGATGACCCTTCGCTCGCTGCTCGACGCGCGGCGCGCCGAGGGGCGACGCATGTCCCTCGAGGAGGCCATCGCGGTCATCGTCCCGGTGTGCCTCGATCTGAAGGAGCGGCACGGACGCGGCGAGAAGCTGTACGTGCATCCCTCGGCCATCGCGCCGTCGCCGGACGGCCTCGCGCGCGTCAACACGCGGCTCTCGCTCGTTCCCACGACGACGCACGACAAACACTGCCTCGCCCCCGAGCTCCAGCGCACGCTCGAACCTGGCGATGCGTGCTCCAGCGTCTACTCGGTCGGGGCGATCCTCTACGAGATGGTGACCGGCCAGCACGTCGGTCCCGCGATGAAGCGGCCGCGCGACATCGAGGCGTCGCTCCCCGAGGCCCTCGAGATCCTCATCGGCAAGGCCATCATCGGCGAGCGCTCGCACCGCCCGGCCGACCTCGGCGCCCTGGCGAGCGCCATGTACCACGTGGCTCCGCAGAAGAGCATCCACCCGCCCGACATCAGCGAGGCGCGCCTCGACATGAGCGCGGAGCTAGACGTCGACGTGAAATTCTCGATGCTGCCGCCGGAGGTGCGCGCGCTCGGAGAGGCGGAGACGAGCGGCGTGAACACGGTCCCCAGGTCGCCGGCCGTGCCACGTGTCGGTGGAGGCGATCCGTTCGGGGCACCGATCATCGACCGCACCGCCGTCCCACCGAGCCGCAAGTCGGTCGACGATCCCACCGCACGCCTCGGCGCGCTCAAGGCGCGGCTCGAGAGCGATCCCCGCCCCCGCTACGTGGTCAGCAAGGACAAGATGGACCACGGCCCCTTCACCGCCGTGGAGCTTCTCCAGCAGATCGCCTCGCACGCCTTCACCTCGGACCACGGCCTCCGCGACGAGATCAGCGGCCGGTCGCTCCCCATCGCGGAGTGGGAGGAGTTTGCTCCGTTCGCCGAACAGACGGGGCTGATGCGCGAGAAGCGCGCGGAAGACAGGGCGGTCGTTCGCGCCGCCGACGCGGACAAGAAGCGTGGCGTCGCCAAGTCGATCATTGCGGCCAGCGTCGTCGTGGCGCTCGCCGGCGTCCTCGCCGTCTGGTTCTTCAAGGTGCGCGGGACGCACAACGACCAGATCACGGTCGCGGGCGACCGTGCCGGCACGGTCGAGGTCAACGGCGACATCAAGGGAAAGAAGAAGGGCATCGGCGGGCCCGGAGGCGGAGGCGGAGGCGGAGGCGGGCCCGGCTACTCGGGCGGCACGAGCTTCGAGAACGTCCTCAACGGCAACAACGAGACGATCACGATGGGTCAGGCGCAGGACCAGCCCGATCTGACCAACGCGCAGCTCGCCGCGCCGCTCCGTCACGCGTCGTTCATCACGGGCTGCGGAGCCCCCGACGACATGAAGGTCTCCGTTCGCGTGGCGGTGAAGATGGGCCGCGCGGTCGGCGTCACCGTGAGCACCAACCCAACGAGCCCGGGGGTCGCCGCGTGCGTCGATCGCTCGGTGCGCGGCGTCCAGTGGCCGGTCAGCCCGAAGACGGACTTCGTGACGACGTCGTACTGAGAAGGCGCGGTCGCGTCGCCCGCGTCAGTGGCTCGCGGCCGGCAGCGGCACGCAGAGTCCGGCCATGCAGGAGTTCGGCTGGAGACAGTCGGCGGCCGACTGGCAGGGGAAGGCGCACTTTCCGTACTGCACGTTGCAATGGTGCGTCCCGCAGGGGACGTCGTCCTTGCACTGGAAGGCGATCGGCCCCGGGACGGCCATCTGGCCGGAGCCGGCCGGCATGGGCGTCGTCGGCGCGCCGGTCGGAGCCGTGGCCCCCGGCGGCGGATAGCCGGGAGGCGTCTGACCCGGGGGATATCCCGGAGGGGTCTGTCCCGGCGGATACGCGGGGTAGCCGGTCGGCGGCATCCCGTTGGGCGGCGCGCCATCCTGGGTCCTCGGCTGGCACGCAACCACGACGACGAAGACGGACGCCACGACGGCGAAGGGGGAAAGCGTTCGCAGCGTTCGCATGAAGAGCCTCCTGGAAGGGACGGGGTAGCTTGTCCGAAGGGCCGCTCGGCCGTCAACAAGGCGAACGCCCCATCGGCGCCGGACCTTACAGCGTGATAGACACGCTGGCGATGCCTCGCGCCGCCCTCGTCGCCGGCATGCTCGCTGCGACCGTGGCATGCGGCCGACATGATCCTCCGGCGCCCGACGCGTCGCCCTCGGTCGCCCTCCCGGAGGCGCCGCCGACCTCCTCGGGCGCGGCCGCCACCGTCGCTCCCGCCGGCTCGACGCGGGTGCCGGCGCCGGCCCCTTCCCCGTCGGAATCCGCGAACGTCACCGACCCATCTCTCCTGCCACAAACGCATGACCATCCCCCGGCCTCTGGCGCTGGCCTCGACGCGCGCGTCGCCGCTCTCTGGGCAGGAGTCGTGGCCGACGACCCGGAGAAGGCGATGCCCTTCTTCTTTCCGGTCGGCGCATATCAGCAGGTCAAAGACGTCTCCGATCCGGCCTCCGACTGGAAGCACCGACTTGTCGCCGCCTACGGGCGCGACGTCCACGCGCTGCATGCGCGCCTAGGCGCCGAGGCCGCGCGCGCCACGTTCATGGGTCTCGACATCCCCGACGCGCACGTCCGGTGGGTCGACCCCGGCGAGGAGTATAACAAGCTCGGGTACTTTCGCGTGTTCGGCTCGAAGCTTCGTTACACGGTCGACGGCGACGCGCGCTCCTTCGAGGTGAAGTCGCTCATCTCGTGGCGGGGTGAGTGGTACGTGGTCCACCTCGGAGCCATCAAGTGAGCGGCGACCTCGCGCGAGCTCTTCTGACCGGCGTGGCCGACGCCTCGATCTCGTCTTCGGTCGCATTGAGATCGCACGGCGCACGCTTCTCGGGTGACACCATCGACCGCGCGGCCCTCGGCGGCCTCGCAGCATCGGGCGTCGGCTGGGCGTTCGCCTGCGGGTACCAGGCCGCCCTCGCGCGGCTCGATCCCGAGCCGGCGCGCGGCACGCTGATGGCTCTGTGTGCGACCGAGGAGGGCGGCGGGCACCCGCGAGCCATCCGCGCCACGCTCACGTCGGGCGGCGGGGATGGCCGGTACGCGCTCACGGGTCGGAAGGCCTGGGTCACGCTCGGCGCGGAGGCCGAAGTCCTCCTCGTCGTCGCGAGCGTGGGCGTCGATCCCCAGGGGCGGAATCGACTGCGCGTCGCGCGCGTCCCGTCGGGGAGGGCCGGCGTTCGGCTCGAGCCCCGCGCCGACACGCCCTTCGCGCCGGAGATCAGGCACGCTCACGCAGTGTTCGAAGAGGTGGCCGTCGACGAGAAGGAGCTGCTCCCCGGCGACGGCTACGCGACGGTCCTGAAGCCGTTCCGGACTGTCGAGGACACCCACGTGATGGCCGCCGTCCTCGGCTGGGCCATCGGCGTCGCGCGACACAGCGCGTGGGAGCCCGGCTGGATCGAGGAGGCCGTGGCGCTCGTGGTCGCCCTGCGCGCCATCGGAGCAGCGCCGCCGTCCCACCCCGGCGGTCACATCGCTCTGGCCGGCGCCCTCACCGGCACCAGGCGGCTCCTCGACGCCGCCGCCTGGGAGCGCGTCGAGGCTGGCGTGCGGGTAGCGTGGGAGCGTGATCGCCCCCTGCTCGCGGTCGCGTCCACCGTCCGCGCTGCGCGCCTCGAGGCGGCATGGCGTACGCTCGAGGGAAGCGAGCCGTCATGAAGCGCACCCTACCGTTGTTGTCGCTGCTCCTCGTCGCGTGCTCGTCGCAGAGTGCGTCTTCCGACGGCTCCCCGGCGGACAGCGGAGCGCTGCAGGGCTCACCGTGCGTGCTCACGACCGACTGCATCGCCGGATTGCTCTGCGGCTATCCCATCGACGCCGGCTGCGCCGCGCAAGGCGTCTGCATCCCGGAAGATCTGTCGTGCCCGACCGACGGCCCCATCGTCTGCGCGTGCGACGGCACCCCCGCCGGTCTGGCGTGTATCTACGGACCCGGGTACGCGGCCGTACCCGTCCCCGGCACCACCCCGGGCTGCATGCCGGACTTCGACGCCTCGTTCGACTGAGCCTTCTCTACGGGTCGCCGTCGTCGCGCTTCGGGCGCCTGGGGTCCGTCAGGCCGTGGTCGTCCATCTTCGTGTAGAGCTGGGGCCGCGCGATCCCGAGCAGACGAGCCGCCTCGGCACGGTTACCACCGGATCTCTCCAGCGCGCGCTCGAGCAGATGTTTCTCCAGCATCGCGAGCGCTTCGCGGAGGGGCAGGCCCTCGAACGACGCGAAGATGCCGCTCGGCCGCCCCGGCGCGCTCGTGAGCGCTGGGGGCAGATCGGGGACGTCGATGACCTCGGTGCTGCACATGACGGCGGCCCGCTCGATGACGTGAAAGAGCTCCCGCACGTTGCCGGGCCAGCCGTAGGCGACGAGGCGCGCCATCGCTTCCTCGCTGACGGCGCGCGCCTTGGTGCGGGTGAGCGCGTGCGTCACGAGCAGCGGGATATCGCTGCGCCGCGCGCGGAGCGGCGGCAGCTCCACCTCGACGACGGCCAGTCGGTAGTAGAGATCCTCCCGGAGCGTCGCCGCCGGGTCGCCCGGTCGAACGGGCTTGTTCGTCGCGGCGACGATGCGCGCGCGACTCGTCAGCGTCTCCGTTCCTCCCACGCGCTCGAAGCGGCCGTCCTGCAACACGCGCAGGAGCTTGGTCTGAAGCGTCGCGTCGAGGTCCCCGATCTCGTCGAGGAAGAGCGTGCCGGCGCCGGCCAGCTCGAACCTCCCCGGCTTGCGAACGGTGGCCCCCGTGAAGGCTCCGCGCTCGTGTCCCATGAGCTCGCTCTCGAGCAACGTCGGAGTCAACGCCGCCAGGTTCACGGCGACGAACGGTTGCTTCGACCGCGCCGAGTGATCGTGGATGGCGCGTGCCACGAGCTCCTTGCCCGTGCCCGTCTCTCCCACCACGAGGACCGGCGCATCGGACGCCGCCGCGCGCCCGATGACCTTCCACACCGCGAGCATCGGCGCGCTGGCCCCGACCAGCGGCCCGCCCCCCACCTCGGCGACCGTCGGCGCTTCGCTCACCGCACGCCCGAGCAAGCGCTTTCGTACGGCGCGCTCCACGGCGTCGAGGAGGACGGGCAAGTCGAAGGGCTTGGTGACGTACTCGAACGCGCCGGACTTCATCGCCTGGATGGTCCGCTCGCTGTCGCCGTACGCCGTCGCCATGATGACAGGCGTCTCGCGGTAGACCCCGGCGCGCATCTCGCGGAGCAGGTCCAGGCCGTCGCCGTCCTTCAGACGCACGTCGAGCAGGACGCAGTCGAGCTCCTCGCGCTCGAGCGCAGCGCGCGCTTCGCCGAGGCTTGCCGCCGCGACCGTCCGGTGCCCCTTGGACGCGACCGCCCGCACCAGCCCCTCGCGCACGCCGGGCTCGTCGTCGACGATGAGCACCGTGGCCATCGGCCGCTATCCTAGCCTTCCGGAGCTCGAGCCGACAGGGCTGCTCGTCCGGGGAGCACCCGCCGTACTCACCGTGAGGATGAAGCGCGTGGCATCGCCATCGCGTGCGTAGGTCAGCGTCCCGGCGTGCGCGGTCGCGACCGCCCTCGCAAGGGCCAGCCCCAGTCCCGTGCCCGATGGCTTGGTCGTGAAGAACGGCTCGAACAGCTCCCAGGCGCGCGAGGACGGCACCCCGGCACCGTGGTCGACGACCGTGACGCGTGCCTCGCCGTCGTGCGCATCCACGTGCACGTCGACCCGCGCTCCCGAAGCGGAGGCTTCGACGGCGTTGCGCAGCAGGTTGTCGATCGCGCGCGCGATCGCGTCGGAGTCGACGCGCGCCAGGGCCGTGCCTTCGAGCTCGACCGCGACTCGCTTTTCGGCCGCCCATGGCGCAAGGAGGGCCATGCGGCGGGCGACGAGCTCCCCGAGGTCGACCTCGGCCTGGGGTCCGGGGCGGCGACCGGCGACGACGAGCAGATCGCTCACCAGACGGTCCAGACGGCCAATCTCGGAAGCGATGTCGTCGAGGTCGCGCGCCACCGCGGGCGTGGCCTCGCCGCTCGTGCGAGCGAGATCGGCGCGCAGCTTCATCGACGCCAGAGGATTGCGGACCTCGTGCGCGATCCCGGCGGCGATCCGTCCGAGCGCCGCCAGCCGCTCGCGCTCACCGAGCTCGGTGGTCAGGCGCTCGCGCTCCCTCTGCGCCCCGTCGAGCTCCTCGGCGAGCGCTGCGACGCCGATGGCCACCTCGCCGAGCTCTCGCAGTACGGGCCGGCCCACCGGCGCGCGCAGGTCCTTTGCGAGAGCCGCCAGCGAAGTGCGCATGGTGGAGACGTCTCTCTCCACCGCCGTCAGTGTCCGCAGCGAAGCGATGACCAGGGCGAAGCTCAGCAGGCCGAGCACCAGCACGATGACCCGCAAGCCTCGCGTCTCGCGCCCGGCCACGACTCGCTGGAAGGCGAAGACGTACCCGCCGCCCACGACGGGGCTCGCCGCGACGAGCACGGGCGTTCCGTCCCCGTCTGCCTCTTCGAGCACCGTCAGCTGCCCGGCGCTCGCCGCGCGGTCGACGGCCGTCACCACGAACGCGCCCTCGTCGGCCTCGGTTGCGGCGTTCACATACCCGCTGCGCAGCTCGCGCGATTGCGGCTCCCGGCGACGGCGTTCGGCGCGAGGCACGGCGGCGAGCGTGGCGCATAGCCGCTCGACCTCGCGCGCCACGTTCTCCCGGTCGTGCTCTGTGCGTTCCTCGTTCGTCGTCCTCGCCAGAAGGAGAATGGAGGCGATCGCCGCCGCGCAGACGAGCACGGTCAACGCTGCGATCGCGAGCAGTCTGCGTCGGAACGAAGAAGCCATCGAAGGAAACTAGACCACACCCTTCGCAAGCGGCGTGCCCGGAACCGCGACGGGGGTGTACCTCGAACCCCCTGCGCAGGCGCGCCCTGCCCGCGCGGCGGCGGCTCGGGGACCGTCACGATTCGCGACGCTGTGACCGGAAAGTCGCCCGAGACTACGGATCCGGAAGCAAGAGACGAAGCTCGCCGATCCACGGTTCGTAGTTCCGCCAGCGTTCCACCGAGGTGCGGTAGATCGGTTGACGCGCCTGCCACGTGCTGGCCGTCTTCACGGCGTCCGGGTTGCGCTCGGGCTGGAGGCACGCAGGGTCCCACTCCAGACCGCAGAATGCGATGAGGCGTCTCGCGGTCTCCTCGGGCGCCGCGGTTGCGTCTTCGTAGTCGACGTCGAGCAGTCGATCGGACGGAAGCACCGCCCGCCAGTGCTCCATCAGCCGGAGGTACTGGCGATAGTAGAAGGCGAGATCGCCGCGATCGCTCGCATATCCCCAGCTCTGCGTGAACTGCGTCGAGTAGATCGACAGGCAAGTGTCGATCGGATTCCGCCGGCAGTGAATGAACCGCGCGTTCGGGAAGAGTAGACGCACGAGGCCGATCCACAGGAAGTTGAACGGCATCTTGTCGGTGACCCGTAGAGACCCCGGGCCGATGCTCCGCAGCAGCCGCAAGTAGTCCCCGCGGAGACTGTCTGCCGCCTCGGCGAGCTTGCCCATCTCGACGTCCACCCAGGCCGATGCGCGCTCGTTCCAGAAGGTGAGCTCGCCGCCGCCGCCGATCCGCGGATGGCTCGAGACGATGCGTTCGACGAGCGTCGTACCGGACCGCGGCATTCCGAGGATGAGGACCGGCGTCTCGTCGTCCTGGCCCATCGCCGCATGCGCGGCGAAGAGCTCGCGGCTGTAGCGCGCGATGGTGCGGTCGATTCTGTGCTCGAGGAACTTGCGATCGAAGGCCGGGGAGAGGCGGCGCCGGATCTGATTGGCCGCGTCGAAGTGCTGGATGGCGCCCGCGTAGTCGCGCAGATCATCGAGCGCCTTGCCGGCCGCGAAGTGAAGCGTCATCCGCTGACGCTCGGCGACGTCGGCGGCTTCGAGTCGCGACAGGATTCGTGCGACCAGCGGCCGGTCGGCTTCGGTGAGGCGTCTCGAAGAGACGAGACCGCCGTACGCGGTCGCCTGCCACGGCGCGAGCGCGATCGAGCGTTCGAAGCTCGCGGCCGCCTCGTCGAAGCGCCCGGCCTCGTTGAGGATGTGGGCCAGGACGAGGTGCGCTTCGCTGCTCGATGAGTCGTTCTCGATGAGCTGCCTCAACCGCTCTTCGGCTTCGCCCGGGCGATCTTGCGCGACCATGGCCTTCGCTCCGCACAGGCGCCCGAAGGTCGTACCGGGGGCGACCTCGAAGGCCCGCTCGTACTCCGCGACGGCTTCGTCCCGCTTCCCCTTGCGCAGCAGGATGTCGGCCGCACGTCCGTGCGCCTCGGCCAGTCTGGGCTCGAGCTCGATCGCTCGACGATGCGCCGCGAGGGCCGCCTCGTAGTCTCCGGTCTGCGCCAGCGCGAGGCCGAGACTGTAGTGCGTGCGGGCGAAGGTCGGCCGCAGCGCGATCGCGCGCCGCAACCACGTGAGCGCTTCGGGCAGACGCCGCGTGAGGAGGCAGGCCCTGCCGAGATCGTCGAAGACGACCGGGTTGTCGGGAAGGAGCCGGGACGCCTGCAACAGCGCCGGGATGGCGTCGTTGAAGCGGCCAGCCTTGAGATGCCTGTGCGCGAGGCGCAGGACACTCTCGACCGAGGTCTCTTCGTTCCGTCCTGGCTTGGCGCCGTCCGCCATCGTCCACCGTGGTTATTCTGCGAATCGTGGGCCCAGTGGGATTTGAACCCACGACCTATGGATTAAAAGTCCACAGCTCTACCGACTGAGCTATAGGCCCGACAAGCGACGCGATTACTAGCAGTTGCGCAGCGCTTGGGAAGGGGCGCAGCTTCACTGGCGGCGCGAGGGCGGCCCGAACCGCGTGGAGGTGCCGTCGCAACCGCCCGGGAGCCACGGGCATCCGAACCCTCATGCTGTCCATGCGCACGCTGCTCCAGGCCGAGGGCTCGCTTCCCGCCGAGATTCGCGAGCGAATCGCGGGCGGCAACGACGAGGCGCACGAGGCTCTCGTCGGCCTGGGCTTGAACGACTGCGAGGCCGCCGAGTTGCTCGACGAGCCCTGCGAGTCCTGGCCCTGCGAGTGACGCGGCTGCTCCGAGGAGGCCCTCTGCGCACCGTGTGCGCCGCTCCCCGGGGGACGTGATTACATCTCCCTCACGGAATGTCCTGCTGCCACGGCTACCCCCTCATCGACGGCCACGAGTCCGTCTTCTCCGTCGACGTCTCGGCGATCAGCTTTGGACCCGGCGTGCTCTTCGAGGCCGGCGAGCAACTCCGCGCGCTGGGATGCCGCCGCGTCGCGCTCTTCACCGATGCCACGGTGGCGCGCCTTCCGCCGGTGGAGGCGGCGCTCGCCTCGGTGCGCGCGGCCGGCCTCGATGTCGCCGTGTACGACGAGGTCCACGTCGAGCCGACCGACGCGTCGTTTCGAGCGGCAACCGCGTTCGCGCGCGCCGGGGCCTTCGACGGGTACCTCTCGGTCGGCGGTGGCTCGGTCATCGACACCTGCAAGGCCGCCATCCTCTACGCCACGCATCCCGCCGACCTCCTCGCCTACGTCAACGCCCCGATCGGCGCCGGGCGCCCCGTGCCCGGTCCACTGCCGCCCCACGTGGCCTGTCCGACGACGTGTGGCACGGGGAGCGAGTGCACGGGCATCGCGGTCTTCGACTACCTCGAACTGAAGGCCAAGACCGGCATCGCCTCGCGTCGTCTCCGCCCGACGCTGGCGCTCATCGATCCCACCGCGACGCGTACGCTGCCCGCGATGGTCGTCGCCGCCAGCGGCTTCGACGTCCTCTGCCACGCGCTGGAGTCGTACACGGCGCGGCCCTTCACGGCGCGAGTCCGCCCCGAGAAGCCCTCCGCGCGTCCCATGAGCCAGGGGAGAAACCCGTGGAGTGACGTGGGCGCGATGGAGTCGCTCCGCCTCGCGGGGAAGTACCTCGTACGCGCGGTGCGCGACGCCGCAGACGACGAGGCGCGCGAAGGTCTCTCGTGGGCCGCCACGCTCGCCGGGATCGCCTTCGGCAACGCCGGGGTGCACCTCCCGCACGCGATGAGCT
>Ga0182030_10022400_pt1 | contig 11757 bp, 10 predicted proteins | sample 812S3MmetaG_FD_121299 | JGI IMG/M metagenome (GOLD analysis project Ga0182030, IMG submission 121299) | Permafrost microbial communities from Stordalen Mire, Sweden - 812S3M metaG (Illumina Assembly) | ecosystem: Environmental > Terrestrial > Soil > Wetlands > Permafrost | place: Sweden... | reverse complement strand
GACATCACGGGGGTGGTGACGAACACGGTGAACCCGCGGCCGACGGCGGCGCTGGTGTCGTTCAATATGAGCATCTGCAACATTGGGACCAATTATGTCATGACCAATCTTCTGACGGGCATAGGGCCGTGGACCGTGTATTGGAATGATGGTTATGTCCAGACGACCAACGCGGGTTTGGGTAATTCGGCGACGCTGATTCGCACGGTGTATCCGACCAACAGTTACGAAGCGGATACCTTTAGCAACAACGTGTATTTCGTTACTAATGTGAGCAATGCCGACACCTGTTCGGGCAACCAGCCTGGCGATATCACTGGCACCAACACAGTGACTATTAATCCGCGGCCGACAGTCTATGTCACCGGTTCGACTAACATCTATATTGCCACCACCAATCTGGTCACAACGGTGATCCAAGCCAGTTTGCACGGTTCAGGTTCTTGGACGGTTTATTGGTCGGACGGCTATGTTCAGGCGGCTGGCACCAGTCCGGCGGTGCGCATTGTCACCAACCACTTGGCGGCGGCAGTTGTCACCACCAATTATACCTTGGAGAATTATGCGGCCACAAACTATCTCACCACTAACAGCATCGTGGGTGATCAGCAAAAAAACAGTAATCCGCATAAAAACCAGTATTATTTGACGATCAATGGCAAAGCATATTATATCATTGCCACCAACGCCGTGCCGGCTTATCTCAGTTCCAAGTCCATCAATTATACCGTCACAAATTTGACCGACGCAAATTGTATGGCTGAATCCGTTGACCTGACGGGCAACGCGCTGGTCAACTTGACGCCGCGCCCAACCGCTTATGTCTATGCCGGTGATTACACCAATATTTGCTTTGGTGACGGAACCTATGTGCAGGCGGTATTGTCTGGCACGCCGCCGATGACCCTCACTTGGTCGGATGGGACGTCAATGGTGGTCACCAATCCCAGCAATCCGGTGCTATATCCGGTGTTCCCGCTCACGAACACAATTTATACCATCACCAATCTGGTGGATGCCGTGACCAATGCAATGCCGGCTGATTTGACCGGCAGTGTGTCAATCACCGTGAACTCCATTCCGGGTGCGCCGGCGGCCATCAGCCAGACCAATGTTCTTGGCGCGCCGGTGGTGCCGTTCACGGCGGTGGTGCCGGCGGGAGATTTGGCAAACTGGTATGATGCTTCCGGCACAAATTTATTGGCTGGCGGCACGCTGCTTTATCCACCAACCAACAACATCCCTGGCATCTATCACTACTTTGTGACGGATCTCAGTTCAAACCAGTGTGAAGGTGCTTCCAACTCGGTCATCTTCACCTTGGTTCCGCCGCCGCCGTCGAGTCCGGTGGGAGCGACAATCAATGCCTCGGTGCCCGTTTATCCAACCCTCTCGGTGAGCTTATACACGGATGGGGCCAATCCAGTTGGCAGCATTGTCGCGGACTGGTATGCGACGGCTACCGGCGGCACGGCGCTGCTGTCCAACTCTCCCAGCTATACGCCGGGCGCGGTCTTCGGCACCACGACCTTCTATGCACAAGCCCGGGATCTAACCAGCGGCCTCGGCCTCGTCAGCCTGACGCGCACGCCGGTGACTCTCGTGGTGGTGACCAATCCGCCGTGTGTTTATTCCTACACGACGAATTACACTTACACCACAAATTATGCCATCTCACCGACCAATACTGAACTCATTGCATTCGAGGATTTGACTGACCATGCATTTACCGACACACAAGTCGTGACTAATGGTTATGCGGGATTAAGCTGGATCAATTGTGTAGCGCAAGACGTTGGTCCAGCCGAGGCGGGTTTAACTGCCGGTTTCGGAGCAGGTGATATTGTGGGAATCAATTATGGAGGCACGCCTCTCACCATAACGAACAGCTTGCCGTTTGATCTCGAGTCCGGTTCTTTTGTGGCGGCATCGCATGACAACCTGCAATTGGAGGTTCAGGGATATAACGGCACGAATCTGGTTTATGACACAACGAACTTTTTGAGTGCCACGGTGGCAACCAATCTTGTTTTGAATTGTTCCAATGTAACCTATGTGATCTTTATTTCTTCAGGCGGGACTCAAAATGGAGGCTACGGGTTTGATTATGGTAATGATTTTGCCATGGACAATCTGGTGGTGGATACCAACGTTGTCGTGGTTGGGATTATCACCAACTCCACGATCACCACCAACCTTGTCTCTTGTCCCGAACCTGACCTGCCGCAGCCGGTGGGCAGTCTGGAACAAACCAACTGTGCCGGGGTAATCAATTCGCCGCTGGTTGTGACGAGTTCGGTGCCGGGTGCGGTGTTCAACTGGTATGCCGATGCCACCGGGACGAATTTGTTGGCAGCCGCTGCCAATCCGTTCCTTCCGCCGACGGCCACGGTGGCCGGCACCTACTATTATTATGTGCAGACGCAGGACACCAACTATCTGGTCAGCTCGAACCTGACCCAATTTACTCTGCTGGTGGAGGCTTGCACGAATCCGCCGGCTATCACCTATGCGGGCACGAATGGAGTCGGGGCCATTCAGTGGTATGGCGATTTGACGTTGCAATCCACGCCCAACCTGCTGCCGCCGGTGGTCTGGAAGGATGTTTATACCAACGGGGTGATGTCCACGAATGTTTGGTATTGGACCAACGGCGTGCCGCCATGGACAAATCCGTATTATTTCTTCCGGTTGTTCACGAATTAGCCAGCGCAGCCAAATAATGTTGCCACGCGCGCAAATTCCATTTATCTTTCGAGCCGGCCTAAATTCGAGGGCGCGAGGGCGCGCTACTCACTGGAGCGAATGTAAGTTTGTCGGGGTGCTTTAGGCCTGCGGTGATAAGAACTTTGGAAAGCTCAAAGCAATTTAACGGTTTGCGCGCTTAGCTCAGTGGTAGAGCATTACCTTCACACGGTAGGGGTCGCAGGTTCGAAACCTGCAGCGCGCACCATTCCCCAACTTTCGACAGGATGCGACCAGCCGCGCCAGAAAGCGACTTTTCCCCTTTATTTACAATGGTTTCGTCGGCTTTAACCTGCGGACAATCCGCGCCACGTTGCGCCACGCTTTGACCCGTTGCGCCTAAAACTTGTGGGGCTATTTGTGGGGGTTGCACTGTTAGTTTTTCAACCGCCGTCTGGAGCGAAAGCAACGACGTATCCGTGTAGGTGTTCGCCGTCAGACGCGGATCACTGTGCCGCATCAATTCCATCGCCTCACGCTGCGACACGCCAGCCCGGTGCAGATTCGTGCAAAACGTGTGACGCAACGAATGGAAATCAATCACACGGCCTTGCGTGTCCATCTTGCTGATTTTCGCCGCTTTCAAATGAGCATTGAAAACTTTCGAGCGTGGCACCAGCCCTTTGAACACCAGATCGCCGGCGTCTGCATTGGCCGGACGAAATTTACGCAACGCCGCTGCCAGCGCCGGATGCAGCGGCAAGCACGCCTGCTTGTGATTTTTGCTCACCGACGCGCGAACCGTCACAGAGCGCTTTTCGCTGCCCAGGTTGAAATCATGCCAGCGCAGTTCTTTCAATTCGCCGTGCCGGATGCCGGTCAGCGCGGCAGTCAAATAGACAATCTGTTGCAGCCTCGCCACGGATAACAAGCTGGCCAATTCGGTTTCGGCAAAAGCACGACGGACGCGGACCTCATGGCCGCGCGCTTCAACTTTTTTGACGGTCGCCAGCGGATTAACCGGAAAGCGGCCTTGAGCCATCAGCCAGGTGCAGAATCCTTTTGCGCTGGTGAGATATTCATTCAATGTCTTGGCCGCTTTGCTTTGGCTGTTGCGCCAGATAATGAATGAATCCGCACTGACATCTTGTGGGAAAATCCACCCGCATTTTTCAGCAAGTTCCATCAGGTGATATTCCACCGAGCCGATGTAGCGATGATTGCGGCGTTGCGACCGGAGATCACCCACGAAATCCTGGATATGCTTGGTCAGCTCGCGCCGCGCAGAATCGCGCACAGCTTTCGCCGGAATCAGTCCGGCCTTTTCATGCTCCATTTCACGCAACAGTTCCGCGCGCTTCTTTTCGGCAACCTGTTTGTCCGTCGTGCCCAGGGACACATCAAGCGCTTTTGCGCCGTTCGAATCCAGTCGGCATTTCCAGCGCCAAATCCGTTCGCCTTTATGTTTGTAAATAAAATTGATCATAATCAGTTGCCGTTGATGATTGCCAAAACTTCGCTCTCACGAAAGCGAACACCGCCCCGCACTTTGACACGCGTAAGCCGACCACAACTTGCTTCCCTGTCAATCGTCCGCTCAGAGCACGCGAGGATAGCCGCCGCGTCCTTTTTGCGCAGCAACCTATCCTCCACGGTTTTATTCTCAAAACATTTCATTTCACACCGTTGACTTCGCGGTTCTTCAATTTGGCGTTTTGGAACTCGTCAAACGTGTCACGCTCAGAATCCTGTTCCTCTACAGGCGGCCATACATTGTCATCCAAGGACGGTAAGGACGCGCAATAAGCCCGGTATACAGCGCTTTGGTCTGTTTCAAGACCTCGTTCGCCAAACCACTCGGCAATCGCCCGAAACGTGAGCCGCTTTTTGTCCCGGAGGGTCCTGATAGTTTTTGTGTGGTCAGCAAGAAGGATGCGTTTTGGCTCTTTCTCCGCATCTTCCAGAAACGCCTCCTCTGGCAGTATGTCTGCCTGCATTGTTGTGGCGCTCGGCGGTTGAACGGATTCAACACCCGTCTTTGCTTTTGATTTTGCAGTTTTATTTTTCATGGTGGAGAAAATATATCACAGAACGAAAATAGTGCAAGAAAAAAAATAAAAAAAGAAATAGATTATAAAAAAGTCTTGGATTTATCACGAAACTCGGGTTCCGCAGAGAGTCCAAATTGAGATCGTCGTGACCAAACTTGGCAGTCTCCATTCCGCGCCGGCCTGGCCTCGACTCCGCTTGTGTGCTCGCCCGTCGCGTAAAATCCACCCGCCCCCAAGTCAGACTTCCGGGGAGCGCAAATTTGCCTTTCAGTTGGCCGGAAGACTGGCTTGCCCCAGGAACCCCACGCGACCGGCTACGCGCACCGCTACGCTCGCCCATGCCAGCGCTCCATTCCGACAACCAAGTTTCGTCACTCCGGGGAACTGTCACGCCCGGTAGTGTCGAATTTGCAACCAGCACCGCGCCCGTGTGACCCTTCGCGGAACTGGTTGCAAACCCGACACCACCAGGACAAATCTCGCGCGAATGAATGCCATTTGGTTTGCGTGCGCTCTTTGCCGCGAATCCGGTCGGGCAGGTTTGATTGGTCTCCATTTTTGTTTGCCATCGCCCTGTTTTGAAATACGATGCCACCACACTTTGGGCGCATGAATTCATTCCGCAATCACCGGCTCCGTGACTTTTCCGTGCCGATGAGCACCAACTGGCTGCTCAACGACCTCGCTGAAGCCAAGGGCAAGCAGGCGCTTTACACCCGCCAGTCACCCCAGGTGCTCAAAGCCCTGCGCGAAATGGCGCTGGTGCAGAGCGTGGAATCTTCCAACCGCATCGAAGGCGTCACCGTTGCCGCCGACCGTTTGCGCCCGCTCGTTCTCGGCCACGCCCGACCCAAAGACCGTTCCGAACAGGAAATCGCCGGCTACCGCAGCGCGTTGAATATCATCCACACGAAAGCGGAACATCTGCCCATCACCCCCGACCTGATGCGCCGGCTGCACAAACTTTGTCAGGAAGGCAGCGGCGACGCCGGCCAGTTCAAGCGGGTGGACAACGAAGTCATCGAACTCCGGCCCGGTGCCGCGCCCATCATCCGTTTCAAATGCGTTACCGCCAAGGCCACGCCCGCCGCCGTGGACGAACTTTGCCTCGTCTATCGCCACGCCATTGATCAGGACCACATCCCGCCGCTCGTGGCCATCGGCGCGTTTATTCTCGATTTCCTGTGCATCCATCCGTTCCGCGACGGCAACGGTCGCGTGTCCCGCCTCCTGACCTTGCTCGCGCTTTACCAGCACGGCTACGAAGTCGGGCGCTACATCAGCCTGGAACGCCTCGTCGAAGAGGCGAAGGAAGATTACTACCACGTCCTGCAAAAAAGCTCTCAGCGCTGGCACGACAGCAAGCACGACCTGCTCCCGTGGCTGAATCATTTCCTCGCCATCGCCCGCCGCGCCTATGGCGAATTTGAGCAACGTGCCGGCGACATAAAATCCCGGCGGGGCGCGAAGACCGAGCTGGTGGACCACGCCATTGAAGCCACCGTCGGCGAATTCGGCATCACCGACTTGGAACGCGCCTGCCCCGGCGTGAGCCGCGACCTGATCCGGCTCCGGTTGCGCGATTTGAAAGCCGCCGGGCGCATCGAATGTCTTGGCTGCGGCCCGGGCGCAAAATGGCGAAAGAGGGTAATATCCTTGAAAGAGGGTAAGAAAGAGGGTAACAAATCCAAGCGATGAAACACCTGGCCAAACTCGGCATTGCCTGCGAAACCACCGGGCGCAATTACTGCCGCATTTACGCATACGACAAATATCTCAAGATACTCAACGAATGGACTGAACCATGACGAAGTTTAAGCCAGTTTCCATGGCAGATTTCGACCAGATAAAGGAGAATGCAAAAATTCTCCTTATCACCGCCACAAATGTGGAATCCTCTGCCATTCATGCATGCTTACGGCCAATGAAGCCGCGCGGACGCTGCTCAACAATAATCGTTGCCAACCAAACATATTACGTCGGGCGGCTTGGTAATTACGGGGTAATCCATGTTCAGTGCCAGATGGGGTCGGTTTCTCCAGGCGCGTCAGAAACCACCGCGGCCGAAGCGATAGCACTTTGGGGTGTCAAAGCTGTAATAATGGTTGGGATCGCCTTCGGTGTGGATCGGACGAAGCAACGCATCGGCGACGTTTTTGTGTCGAAAACGGTTATCCCCTACGAAATCAAGCGTATTGGAAGAAAGGTCGTTCAGCGCGGACCAATTCCTCCGTGCGGTTCAATGCTTTTGAATCGTTTTTCGAACTGTCGTCACTGGCATTATGGATTGTCTCGCGATCAACAGGCCCGTTTATTTCCAGCACATATATTGTCTGGAGAGTCGTTAATTGATAATAAATATTATCGAAATAAATTGTTAGCTGAATTTCCTCAGGCCGAAGGCGGCGAGATGGAGGGGGTCGGCGTATTTGCTGCAGCGCATCAGAAGGGAATAGAGTGGATATTAGTCAAGGGAATCTGCGACTTCGCAGACGGGAAGAAAAGCATTGGGAAAAAGTCAAAACAGATCATCGCTGCGAAATCTGCAGCATCCCTTTGTAAACATGTTTTTTCACAATTAGGGACATTCGAAAGTTTTGGTTGTATTGATCTGTCGTTGGAAACAATTCAGGATTCGGCTGACAATCTAACGACGCATGAAGTTCTCTTTGAAGTTTATGATTTTGCATACGAATGCGCTTATTTAGAACGGAGCATTGACCGCAACATCAAAACAATTATTGACCACCAAGGATTGTGGGTAACGGGGCCAAGCGGCTGTGGAAAAACTAGCGCGCTTCGCCGGAATCTTGCCAAGGCCGGAAAGACATTCGAGTTTATTGACATGTCAAGGTGTATCGGTGCGACAGTGCCAGAGTTGTTCGCTGAACTCCATTCGGAGATTGCTCAAAGGCTGAACATCCCAGATTCCGAGCATCAAACTCCACGCAATGGAAATGGACAAAGCTTTCACATCGGAGAGATTGCACGACTAACCCAACGAAACATTGGGAACAGCACATCGCTGATTATTGACGAAATTCCGCTAGATGCGTGTGACTTTCCTGCCTTCTCTGAAGGTATTGCAGCACTAGTGATAACCATGGCAAACAGCGGATTACCAAGAACGCCCATTATGTTGGCGTCCATTAGCGATCCGACAACCGGCCTAAGACATTTTCATAGGAAATTCTACGACCATGTTCGTATTTTGTATTTGCCCATGTGGACGGATGAGGAAATCAAGGAATTGCTAGAATTGATCGCAAAGCTTCTGCCACTGGGTCTTTCGAAATCGGACAAAGCAAAAATCGCAAGAGCAGCAAAAGGCTGCCCTCGTGTATTAAAGTCAATCCTTAAGACGTGGTGTATGTTCCGCAAAAGTGATGGCTGGACATTGGATAAAATAATTTCAGAAAGCTGTTGCATATGACACTAAGGCTTAAACCATGCACGATTATTCCTCCGGAACTTTATGTTATCCGGGAAGCTGACAAGCAATTGAGAAATGTGCTCCATGACATGGGGCGTCCTGGATATATCCTTGTAGCGCGGCAAATGGGTAAAACTAACTTGCTATTAAATGCTAAAAGAGAGCTGGAAGATCATAACAACGCATTCATTTATGTCGACCTTTCCGCGCCATTTGATAATGAAAGAGAATGCTTTCGCCATATCATCGATACCGCTGTAGAAACCAAGGCCGACCTTTTCGAGGTTTGCAAGCAGCCGATTTTGAGCGCGCGCCGAACGTCTACGCTGGCACCATATAAAGAGCATGAAAATGAGCTACGTATATTACTAGGTGCGACCTCAGGCAAAGTCGTAATTATCTTGGATGAAATTGACTCGCTTACAAAGGGAGTCTTTTCCGATAGGGTATTCGCACAGATCCGAAGCGTATATTTCACGAGGACCAATTACCCGCAGTTCAACCGACTTACGTATGTGTTGTCTGGAGTCGTTGAGCCGAACGAAATCATAAAGGACAAACGCATTTCGCCCTTTAATATTGGAGAGAAAATTTACCTGGACGATTTCACTTCAGAACAATTCCTCGATTTTTTGAGCCGGGCTGGTCTCCTTTTGGATAAGGATGTAACTGATAGAATCTATTTTTGGGCGAACGGTAACCCCCGGTTAACTTGGGATATTTGTTCTGATGTCGAAAGTAAAATTGCCAGTGGCTTTTTTGCTACACCGGAAGAAGTTGATAATTCTGTAAAAAAACTTTACCTAAGTGATTTTAGCAAAGCTCCTGTAGATCACATTCGCGAAGTTGTTAGCACCGACGACGAATTGCGGAATGCTGTCACCGTAATCAAGTTTGGCAAAGGACACACCCTTCCAGACTCCACCAAAAATAAGCTTTATTTAGCGGGCATAATCCGTTCGGTTTCGACTCAAAAGGCGGTCACGATCAAAAATAAGATCATTGAGTCGGCACTTTCGGATCAATGGCTTCTTGACATTTCCGTTAAAAAGAAAGGCCTCGGGAAGCTCGCAGCAGAACAGTATGAAGCGAACAACTACAAACAAGCCCTAACTCTTTACGAGCAGCTAATCCAAAGCCCAGATGTTTCCGAAAAAGAACGTGATGCCGCATATTGGGACATGGGTAGATGTGCTTACCAAGTTGGCGATTATCAGAAGTCATTGTTGTATCTACAGAAGGCGCACTGGGACAAAGCTGCTGCTGCAGTCCTATATTACGAACATACTTTCTATGTTGGCGCCTGCCAATTGCAGCTTGGCAACATTCCCGAGAGTCGAGCCAATTTTACCGAAACCCTCGATACTCCTAAAAAAAACACCACCTATCTGAACGCCTTAATCAACCTCGGGCAAACGTATTACGTGGAGAAAAACTTTGTTAAAGCGATCGACTATTATGAACAAGCATTCAGTTCAATTGGTATTGTAGACTTGTCGAACGAAGATAGCAATAGGGCCAAGTCGTTGGCGCTTTACAGTATTGCTCGTGCTCAAAGTTCTATTGGAGATAAGCCAAAATCACTGGAGTATTTTCACAAAGCGCTGGCTGTGTCTAGCTTGGATCAGAAGCCAGCAATTCTCCTCGCGCTATGTCAAAATTCGCTATCCGAACAAAAAGCGCCAATTCTCGAAGAGTGCGTTGAATTGATAGTATCCAACAACCTGCGCCCAAATTCTTCCCAACAGGATGGAGGTCTCGCGCTTACGGTTGCTATTTTCTACAATTTGCTAAGGGAAATTTATGCCGCCAATCGCTCGGCGTTTGAACGATTATTAATTTATGCTGCCTCTCTCGACGAGCTTAAAGATTCCAACACTAATTTGCTTCTTAGACTTGCTTACTTGACAGCAGGAGTCCGTGATACTGCTTCCGCAGTTAAAATGGCACGCGACATCGTCGAGACACCACCGCCAGGTTTCATCGTTACCGAAGAAACACAATTCCAAACATTTCGTCTTTTGTGTGCTCTTTCTACAGGTAAAGAACGTCAACGCTACCAGGCCAAATACCTCGAGTGCTTGACCGTTGGGCATAATCCGAAGACTTTTGATTCTTTTGACCTCGAAATATTGATTGAGATTACTGAAAGGCAGTTGAAAACGAGAAAGGTGAAAGAGGCGATAGTATCTCTTGGTCTCGCCAAAAAATACATATCACTTTTACCTTCGGAACAAACTGCGGACTTTGCATTGGTTCACTTTTATGAAATGTTGGCCTACCGGGAATCCAACGCCTTGTCCAAGTTACGCCAGGCCGCACAGGAAACGCAAAACTTCTTGGAGTCTATCACTGGCCAGCTCGAAAATGCCCGTTTAGTAAATGGAGAATCACTTAAAAATATTGAAGCTTTCGCAAAAGATATTCTCTCACCGCCACTTGACTTTGATGTGGCGATGCCTGTAATCGCGCCTCCTAAATATGGCCGCAATGAACGAGTTTCGGTTCGTTACAAGGACGGAACAATCAAAACCGACGTTAAGTTCAAGACCGTTGAAACAGACTTGAAGGCAGAGCGCTGTGTTTTGCTGAATTAGGCATAGGAATTCTACAAGGAGCCTTAGCCGGCGACCGGCGGGCAGGCGCTCCGCGCCACCGGCCAAGGGAAGCCATTATATCTTTGCGCGTGACGCAATCCGCCGGCGGATTTCAGCCAGCAGCTTCCGTCCCCGCGACGGATTGCCGCGCTTCTGGCGCACCACAAAGCGGGCTTCCACCTGGCGTTCGGCGAGGACGTGCGTCACAAAGTTGTCAAACAGCCGTTGCACGCTGGTGCCCGTGGACCGGGCCGCGCCCAGCAATGCCTTGTGCCGTGATTCGTCACAACGATAGGGAATGGTTTTCATTTTACAATTTTCAGATGTTGCGCCGGGGTCACCACGCGCGGCGAGGCAAATTTCAGTTCGCCCCGGCTGAAATCGCGCGTGTTGTGCGTGACCAGGTGTTCCACGCCACCGGCAATCGCCAGTTCCAAAACGTGGTCGTCATCCGCATCCGGCAGGTTGGGCCGCCAGCGGAAATAAATCGGCTGCCAGATTGCCGCCGCGCAGAAATCGTCCAGCAAGGTTTCGCGTTCCGCCGCCGTCACCGGCACGCCCCGCCACAAACTTTCCCGCTGCACCAGTTCCTCGTATTCCGCCAGCAGCGCCGCGCCCATGACCGCTTGATCGTCATGCGCGAGACAACGATCCAACACTTCCGCGCTCGCGCCTTCCAGGCTGCGCAGGGCGGCGACGAAGACATTGGTGTCTTGCACGATTTCCATGCGATCTAAAATGACATCACCGGTGATACCAGTCAAGCGGGAGATTGATTTCAAAGTTGCGCCGAATCGCCAGTGTTTGGGGTTCAATCCGCATGTTGAATTTGGGCATAGGAATTCTACAAGGAGCCTTAGCCGGTGGGCGGCGGGCGGGCGCTCTGATTGGCCCCCACGAGTCATGCCACTGTTGGTGAGACAGTTTCCGGTGGTTTCGGTTTGTTGTTTTGCTTCCACTCAAGGTTCCGGTGGAAGGAGGGCGTAGCCCG
>Ga0182030_10022399_pt1 | contig 11758 bp, 8 predicted proteins | sample 812S3MmetaG_FD_121299 | JGI IMG/M metagenome (GOLD analysis project Ga0182030, IMG submission 121299) | Permafrost microbial communities from Stordalen Mire, Sweden - 812S3M metaG (Illumina Assembly) | ecosystem: Environmental > Terrestrial > Soil > Wetlands > Permafrost | place: Sweden... | reverse complement strand
CGCATCAAGGCTGCATAGGTCTCTTTGAGCATTTTCTTCTGCAGCTCTGACAGGTCGAGATAGTCGGTGCCCGCCACACTGGTGGCGCCCATTTGATTATTGCCAACCATGGTCGGGCCCACAGGTATCGGAAAATTGCCCGAGAGCCAAATCAGATTCTTCCGTCCCGGGATTCCCTGGAGATACTCCGCAAGAAAGATGAAGTTACTCATCACCGCACCGGAATCCTGATATCCGAATACTCTTCCTTCGAGAAAAACCTGGGGCATGTGCGGGCCGGGCCCCTTTGACAGAATGGCCTCGTGCAACACCGCGCGGTCGCCGGTGAACCCCTGAATCATGTGCATGCCAGTGGCATTCATCCACAGCGCAAAACGCGTCCCGGGCGCAGCGTGGTCCACAAAGTCCAGCAACTGCTGGCGCACGTTCCCCTGGTCTTCCATTGCGGTGTTGACCATGTCGTAATAGAGCACATAAAGCGGTCCCCGCTCCGCTTCGGTGGGCTCGTTGACGAAGGTATTCGTCGGCAGCGGCGGCAATTTTGCGGGAGTAAAGCTGGCCTGTGACCCATCCATGTAATCGAAGGAGAGAATTTTCTGCGGCTTGTTGTCTTCCGTTACCGTGAAGTCATCTTTGCTCAGGCCAAGCACGGGTTTTCCGTTCTTGTCGGTCACTACCACGTCCACTGGAACCCTGTTCACCTCCAACCGGAGCAGCGGAGCAGGCTGATTGGAGCTGGAATTTCTCGTCCCCGACTGAGATCGGGACCCGCCTCGCTGTGCCAATGCCTGGTTGTGAACTGCTAACGCGAGCGTCAGGGCGATGACCAATCCCCCCAGGGCTCTCCGCGAAGTGACCATGATTCCTCCGTCTGCCTGCCTATTCAGTTTATCCTTGCCCCGGGGCCGATTCGCGCTCAGCGCATCCCAGGGGGCCAGGGAGTCTCTTTTAGCATGGCGTACACTGCAGGCGCTCAAGATCCGCTCAAAAAATCAGGAACTGAAAATCGGACGGGAAGCGCAATAAATTGTTGGATGCTCGAATCGAGCATGGGGAGCACCATTAAGAATTAGACTGCGCCGACGCCCTTGCGGTTATGGCAATCGTCGCAGTGGGTCCGTTATCGGGGCGCCGGCGTTTTCTCGCCGAGCTCCAGCACCGCCGCAGGGCATCGGTGTGCGGCGCTAGCTCAACTTCAAGGCAAAACCTGTTTGATGACCTTGAGCAGGTCGTTGCCGGAGACAGGTTTCACCAGCCAGCCGGTGGCGCCCGCGCGCTTGCCTTCGTCGCGCTTGCCGGCCTCGCTTTCGGTGGTCAGCGTCAGAATGGGGATGAATCGGAAGCCGGGCAGCGCGCGCGCTTTCCCAATCAACTCCATCCCCCCCATCACCGGCATATTCACGTCGGTGAGGATGAGGTTGGGCTTGGCCCCGGCATTTAGCTTGTCCAGAGCCAACTGGCCGTTGCTGGCGGTTTCAACCTGATAACCGCCCATGGCAAGAGTGGTCTTGAGGCTCATCAGCATGGTGGCGGAATCGTCGACAACGAGAATTGTCTTGGCCATGGGAGTCTCTCTATCCTCCAGAATTCAATACCCGTTCAAGCCATGCTCGCAGGCCGGCAATTTTGCGCCAACCCGAAATGCCGGCCCAGATAGTTCATCGTCAGAATCGGGTTTAAGGATAGCGGCAATTTCGAGCATGGCGTCGATCCTCTTGAGCGGGACGCGTCCGCCAGTCAGAACAGTTCGATGGCGGGGCGATCAAGGTCCTGCCGTGCCGGGGCGCCTGTAACCGCGAAGTGAGCCGCATTCTGGCTGGCCATACTGTGGTGATCGGCGCGGCTGTCGAGCAGATCCCTGAACGTGGTATCGAAGAGGCCGTCCCATCCGGGCCGCTCCGCCATTTCGCTCAGCTTCATCAAGTGGTCGCGCATCTCAGCGAGCGAAATCTGCACGTGCTCCAACCGTTGCCGCATCACATCCTGGAATTGAATGTGCCCCATCACCTCCGCCAGCCTGTTCGCCGTCTCCTCGTAGTTTGCATCCACTCCCGTAATCACATCGAGAAGCAAGTCGCTGCTGGAGGCAAACTCACTCTGCATTTCCGCCAGGTCCTCTACCAGATGCTTCATCACATCGTCGGAGTCGTGCCGGCTCAGCGCGGCCTGCGCGTCGGACATTTCGCAATCCACTTTTTTGGTGGTTGCATCGATCTTCGCGGCGATGTCGGCGGCGGCTTTGGTGGTCTGCACAGAGAGTTTCCTCACCTCGTATGCCACCACGGCAAAGCCACGCCCCGCACTGCCGGCGCGCGCCGCTTCGATCTCCGCATTCAGTGCCAGGAGGCTGGTTTGCTGCGCGATTCTGGTAATCATTTTTGTCAGCGGCGTCAGCGAAAGCATCTCGACGCCCAGGGTATGAATGTGCCCAAAGTTATTGCGAAGCTCATCGATTTGCACCTCGAACTGGGCCTGAATCGCCGTGAATATCTGCCTGTTGCTTTCGACGCGCGCCCGGGTGCTTTCCGTCAGGTCCTTGCCGCTCTGGATGGACTCATGGATATGCTTCCTTTGTTCGCCGGCGGCGGCAATCAGCCGGTCGAGCTGACCGATGGCCTCGACCACCTCGTGCTCCGACTCGGCCAGCGAACCGCCGATCTGCCCGTGCATCACATCGATATACGGCGCGGCGGTCTTGATGTCGGTTCTGACCGCCATATAGGCCGCCAGCGTGCGCGAAACTTCTTCAAAGTTATGCTGGCCGAATGCCCACATGTCGGAAACTGACATGCGGGCCTGCCTCCAGTTCGCCCATTGGACAATGAAATAGGGCAGAAGATTGAGAATCGTCAGTAATCCCGCAAGCCGCACCCAATCGGGGACAAGCATCCCCCCCTGGGTTTGCGACAGGGCCACAAACAAAAGCACATTGCAGAGCAATCCGATCGCAGTTTGGATCAGCAGCCGGTTTCGGATTCTGAGCAGTCGCGCATCGCGTTCGTTCATGATGATCTCATCTGCCGGGTTCTCTTGAAGCCGCTCGCAATCCAGCCCCGCTTCGCGCGCTTGGGCCCACAGTACAGCTTGTTCATCGTCCGCATCGGCGCGGGGAATAGCGGAAAATTCGATTCAAGTTGCTTCAGCGCTTGAACAAAACCGATTGGGAGAGTATTTAAGCCGTTCCGGTCCTCAATTGCGTTTTCACGCATCTTCTCGCATGAGATTCGATTCATCTCTCCAGCTCCGCGGGATTCTCGCGCTCCAGAGCATCCCGCAACAGGCGAAACTCGGCTTCCAGCTCACCCATGCGGTTGTTGACTCCGGTCAGGTTCCCGGCATCGGCTGCCGTTTCCATCTCGAGCGCCACCCGGCGCATTCGTTCGCCGCCAACATTGGCGGCCGCGCCTTTGATGGAGTGAGCCTGACGCCCGGCGCCGCACGCATCGCGGCTGGCAACAAGCTCTTTCAGGCACTCGATCTGCCGCGGAAGATCGGCGAGAAACACCTCCATGATCGCGCTTGCCAGCTCGCAGTCACCCTCCAGGCGCTCGATCACGCCGGCCCGGTCGAAGACTACCGCATCGCCTTGCTCAATGCGGGACAGGACTGGTTGCGGATCGGCCCAGGGCTTCGCGACGCCCTGGGATGCCGTATCCGGTGGGCGCAGCCATCGGCTCAGAGCGTCGCGCAACACGAGCTTCGATACCGGCTTGGGCACAAAGTCGTTCATCCCCACAGCCAGGCACCGCTCGCGGTCGGCGTCCATTGCGTTGGCGGTCATGGCGACGATGGGGATTTCGCGATTGAGGACCTCGGATCGAGGATCGCGGATGCGGCGCGTGGCCTCGATGCCATCCATCACCGGCATGCGAACATCCATCAGAACCAGGTCGTACGGCGCGGCCTCAAGTGCGGCCAATGCTTCGGCGCCATTGTCCACGGCGTTTGCAGTGAGGCCGAGATTGGCGAGCATGCCCAGCGCCACTTCACGGTTTGTCGAATTGTTTTCGGCAACCAGGATTCTTGCATTGAGAAGAGCAGTCGATTGGCTTTCCGTAAGAGCCCCTACGGATTGACTTCCCATTTCCGAACTCCGCCCAAGGCGAACCGTGAACCAGAACTCCGATCCCCTGCCCTCCTGGCTGGTCACGCCAACCTCTCCGCCCATCAGTTCCACCAGTTGCTTTGAGATCGCCAGACCCAGCCCCGTCCCGCCATACTTCCGAGTTGTGGAAACCTCCGCCTGGCTGAATTTATCGAAGAGGATACCGATCTTGTCTTTCGCGATGCCGATGCCCGTATCGCGCACCGAAAAGCGCAAAAGGCAATCGGATTCTCCATCTTCGGCGAGCGCGACGCGGACCACCACTTCGCCCTTCTCCGTGAACTTGATCGCGTTGCCCGTCAAATTGGTGAGAATCTGGCGCAGCCGCCCTGGGTCTCCGCGAAGCTGAGTTGGAACCGCGGGATCGGCAACCGACAGCAACTCGATTCCCTTGGCCTCTGCCGTCGACGAAAGCATGGCGGCAAAATTGTCCAGCAGAACTCGAAGATCGAAATCGATCGTCTCCAGTTCGAGTTTCTTCGCTTCCATCTTTGAAAAATCGAGAATGTCGTTGATGATCTGCAGCAGCGATTCGCCGCTGGCGCGGGCGATCTCCGCATAGCGGCGCTGCCCGGCGGTTAATTCCGTATCCAGCAGCAGCCCGGTCATTCCGATGACGCCATTCATCGGGGTGCGAATCTCGTGGCTCATGTTGGCCAGGAACTCGCTCTTGGCCTGATCCGCAGCTTCTGCTTCCTGCCGTGCGCGTATGAGATCCAACTCGTAGTGCTTTTGTTCGGTAATCTCCTCCGCGATCCCAACGACTCGAGTCAGTTCTCCGGCCTGGTCTCGAATGGGAAACGTCCGGCCCCGTATCCATTTCTCTTTCCCGTCGGGCGTTCGTATGCGGTATTCCGAGGTGACAAGCTCGCCCCGGGATTGCCTCTCGGTCAATAAGAGAGCTTGTTCCCGATCGTCTGGATGGATCATATCCGCACATACCATGCGGTTCCGATAAATGCTTTCTAATGTCACACCCCAAAGCTCTTCAGCCGCGGGGCTGATATACAGCAACTCGGTGCCAGACGGGGTCATAATAAAAAAGACTTCGCGAATATTTTCCGCAAGCTGGCGAAACTTCTCCTCGCTGATCCGCAAGGCTTGGTCGGAAAGCTTGCGCTCGGTAATGTCCCGAAAGAACCATGCCCGTCCAAGGTGCTGGCCGCCCTCCCCATGCAGGCTGGTGGAATAGTGTTCGATGGTCCTGCCATCCTTCAATTCGACTTCGCGATGATCGTTTTCATTCGGATTGTCGTTCAGCTCCTGAATCCGCTTCAGGAACGCATCGGGATCCTTAACGCGTTCAAGAACCGCCGACAACACCACCGGAGCCTGATCTCCAATGAAGGAATCGGGCATGTTCTCTATAGTTTCAAGTTCCGGAAACTGCCAGATTTCTTTGAATTTCCTGTTGTGCGACGCTATACGTTTGTCATCTGTTATGACAAGAATTCCATCGAGCGTCCCCTCCTTGATGGCGCGATTCAGAGAGAGTTGAAACTGAAGCGCTTGCTCCGCTTGCTTGCGTTCGGTGATGTTGATGTGCTCCACCACAACCCGGGGAATACCGTTCGAGAAGAATCGCGTGACCCGGCCCAGAAACCATCGCTGCACGTTGGGAGAGTGGCACGGATACTCCCTGGAATAGAGATTGCGTTCTCCCCTCAGCACGGCCTCGATTCCGTCGGCGAAGTCCTGAGCTTCGCCTGCATCCTCGCCTTCGCTCCGCCTGCAGACGTCCAGGTAATTTGCTCCCGTGCCAATTGAGCTTCGCCAGGCATCCGCTGGCTCTGCCTGGACGCAATGCTCCGGCTTGTTCGCTTCCCCAAAGTCCTTCCATGCCTGGTTCTCGGCAATGATGACCCCTGTTTCGTCCAGCACGCAAATATGCGACGAGAGCGCATCGATTGTGGATTGGGCAAATTCCCTGGAGTTTTGCGTGGTCTGTTCGGCTTGCCGGCGCTCGGTAAAGTCCTTGGTGGTGCCCACCAGCCCCAGGAACTCGCCATTCGAGGAAAAACGCGGCACCGCGACCGACTCCATCCAGCGCCACTCGCCATCTCGACGCCGGCTGCGTTGCTCGCACTTGAAAATCGTGTGCTCCTGATGCGCGCGCTTGAACTGCTCCAGAAACTCAGGCGCATCCTCCTCGTGAAGCCGCGATTCCCACTCGCTTTCATCCACGCGGTTCGAGAGAGCGCCGGAGAACTCGCGGTACGCCCGGTTGATGAACCCCGCCTTGCCGCGAGCGTCGGTTACCCAGATTCCGATTGGGCAACTGTCTGCCATGGCGCGGAAACGCTCTTCGCTTTCCCTCAGCGCCTGCTCGGCTTGTCTGCGCTCGGTAATGTCTTCCACGTGGACCACATGGCATATCGGTACGCTTTCCGAATCCAGCACAATCGCAATTTTGATGTGCACCCACACAATAGATCCATCGCGGTGTATATAACGCTTCTTCGCTTCCTCCCATCCGCCATGGTTCTTCGAAACCCTGTCCTCCCTATGTAAAGAGGATTTCAGGTCGTCAGGGTGAGTCAGTCCTGTCCAGCGCATGCCAATCAGTTCCTGCTCGGAATATCCCAGCATTCGACAAAACGCCAAATTTACCTGCGTGAAGCGCCCGTCCAGCCCGCTTACCATCATGCCGAACGGCGCGTGTTCGAAGACCGCGCGGAATCGCTCTTCGCTTTCGCGCAGCGCCTGCTCGACTTGCCTGCGCTTGGTAATGTCTTCCACGTGGATCACGGAGTAGACCGCTGCACCTTCGCCGCCCCGGATCAGGGAGACCTTCATCCGCGTCCACACCACGCTGCCATCCTTGTGGATGTAGCGCCCTTCGACCTCTGTCCTCCCGGCTGGATCCATCCACAACTGCTGCTTTTTCTCCAGAGCGAAGGCCACTTCGTCGGGGTGGCAAAGCTCTATCCAGGACTTGGAAAGCAGTTCCTCTTCGGTGTATCCGTGCATACGGCAAAACGCGGCGTTTACCTGGACGTATCGCCCGTCTGCTCCCGCCACGCAGATTCCCACCGGCGCGTTCTCAAACACCTCCCGGAAGCGCTCTTCGCTTTCCCGAAGCTTTCGCTCTGCTTCCACGCGCTCACGAACGCCGCGGGCGATCAGCGCGACTCCCCCGCAGAAAGCCAGCAAGAGCAGGACGCCAGTCGATGTCCAGTCCATTGCTCTCGCGATCGCGCTTGCGGACTCGTCCGCATCGGCCTTGTTCCACACAACCTCAGCCTCTGCTGCCTTCAGGAAGTCATTCCGCTGGAAGATGAGTTGAGTCCCAAACAGCATTTGCGCCTCTTCGCGGTCGCCTTTGCGGATGAGACCGAGCGCGCGGATGAAACACTCGTCGTACGGTCTCCGCGCGGCTTTCAGCTCGTTGAAGAGTTTTCTATCGGTAGGGGAATCGATCAGCGCTTCGTACTCGCGCATCACGCCGTCGATCTGCGCATTGGCGCTCTCGATCCGCCGATCCAGTTCCGCCTTCCCCAACCCGTTATCCGGATCGACGTAATCGGTCAGCAAGGTATAGCGAAGCAGCGTAAGGTTCTGCAGCTTGCCGCTCAGGTAGATGGACGGCAGTGTGTCCCCCGCGATGTGCGCCGCGGTCGCGTCGATGGTCCGCATCTGGGTGTATACGAGTGCGCCGGCGGCCATGGTCATCAAAATGGCTGTCGGGCCGGCGAGAAGGCACATCGTTGCTTTCAGGGCTTTCATGTTGTTGCCGGCATCGCGATGGCCGAGGTCCTCTCGTCGGAATCTGCCCCCCGGCGCAGACGTCGTCGCGATGGGGAGGGTCACGTTACGTTCATCGGCGAACATTGAAAGCGCGTGAGGAAACGAAGCCCCAGTTCAAGGAGGAGTCCGCTCTTGCCGATAAGTAAGCGGATTGCCGTTTTTTCCGGTTGCGTACAGGACCGTGCTGTGGCATGGATGGCCGATGATCTCGCTGAAGCCGCGGCTTGGCTCTGGCAAAAGGAGCAAGAAGATGAAGAGCCTGGTTGCGGAAGACGACGCCACAAACCGGAAGTTGCTGAAGACCTTCCTTTCCCGCTATGGAGATTGCGACGTGGCCATCGACGGGAAGGAAGGTGTGACCGCGGTCCGCGTGGCCCGGCAGAATCATGCGAGCTACGACCTGGTGTGCATGGACCTGAGGATGCCCCAGATGGACGGTCAGGAGGCGATCCGCGAGATTCGCAAACAGGAAGCCGCCGCGGGCGTCTCGAAGACCGTCAAGATCATTGTGACAACCATCCACACCGATATCGACAGCATCGCCGGGGCTCTCCTCAGCCGGTGCAATGCTTATCTGGCCAAGCCCATCGATACGGCAAAGCTGCGCTCGGAACTGCTGGACCTGGGCCTGATTCAATAGCCGTCGCCGTGCCCGCAACTCTGATTCCCCCGAGCGGCTGTGTGCCCGCGCGCCGCTGGCCCCGTGTGTATCGCGATGCGGTACGCCGCCCCGGCCTGTGACCTTTAGCACATGCGCAAGCTCTCCATAAGACGAGAATGAATGCGTAAGGCTGGGCACAAGTTTGCTGCGCCAGCCGTGAGGAGATTCGAATGAGCGACCTTGCAACTCTGGCTGAAGCCGTAGCCCTTGACCCCCTGGTTGGACATCCCGCCGACTACCACGTCTTTCACCAGTTCATCGAACGCTGCAAGGGGTTGCCGGCCATCACCACTGCCGTCGTGTGGCCGCTCTCCGACGTGGCGCTGAAGGGTACCGTTGAAGCCGCGGTTGAAGGGCTCATCGAGCCCACGCTCATTGGCGACGAAGCCGAAATAAAGGCGCTGGCGAAGAAGATTGGCGTGGACATAAGCGCTTATCCCGTGTTGCAGGCCGACACCGAGCGCCAGGCCGCTGAGCTAGGCGTGGCAATGTGCCGCAGTGGCAACGCCCAGGCCATGATGAAGGGCAGCCTGCACACCGACGAGCTGATGAAGGCCGCCATGAAAGCCGACACCGGCCTGCGCACCGCCAAGCGCATCTCCCACGTGTTCATCATGGACACGCCGGCCTATGCCCGCACCCTATTGATTACCGACGCGGCCATCAACATCACACCCGAGCTTGAGGACAAGATTCACATTGTGCAGAACGCCATCGACCTGGCCCACGCGCTTGGTATTCCGGAACCGAAGGTAGCCCTGCTTTCCGCGGTCGAGACGGTGAATCCCAAAATCAAGTCCACGCTCGACGCGGCTGCCCTGTGCAAGATGGCCGATCGCGGCCAAATCACAGGCGGCATTCTCGACGGCCCACTGGCCTTCGATACCGCGGTCAGCGCCAAGGCAGCTTCCATCAAGGGTTTGGTGTCTCCGGTAACCGGCCAGGCCGACATTCTGGTGGTTCCCGACCTGGAGAGCGGCAACATGCTGGCCAAACAGCTTGAATACCTGGGCGGAGCGCAACTGGCCGGCATTGTGCTCGGGGCGCGCGTGCCCACCATTCTCACCAGCCGCGCAGATTCCGCCGAAACGCGGCTCACCAGTTGCGCGGTAGCCGTGCTGCTGCACTATGCAACCCATCCCGCTGTGAAGGTGTAAACCCCCACCTCTCTTCTGTGAAATTAGCGGGCGCCCAATCTTCCTCCAGCTATGAGCAGTCGTTGCTGAAGTGGATGGATGGGCGCCCGCTTCAGTTTTCCGCAAAACAGGCCGGCCACCGGGAACCCTTATGACCGCGTTGGCATCCAAGCCAGTGCGTGGGGAACGGGCGCGGACGATCCATTCCGGGCATCTTGATGCTCACCCCTCAACAAAGGAGTTTTGCCAATGTCGACACACACCCATGAGGATTCGAAAGCAGCCAAAGTCAACGTTCCAGACGGTTTCGATCCGGAACAGGTCAAGAATCTTTCCAGCATCCTCAACGCGCTTCTGGCCGATGCCTTCGCCCTCTACATGAAGACGAAGAATTTCCACTGGCACATGAGCGGCTCACACTTCCGCGACTATCATCTGATGCTCGACGAACAGGCCGGCCAGATCTTTGAAATCACCGACGCCATCGCAGAGCGCGTACGCAAAGTCGGCGGCGAAACCATCCGCTCCATCGGGCACATTGCCCGCCTGCAGCGCATCACCGACAACGACCAGGAATTTGTGCCCGCTCGCGACATGCTCCTGGAACTCCACGCCGACAACAAGTCTCTGGTTGACAGCATGCGCGCCGCGCACGAAGTCACCAGCAAGGCCAATGAATACGCCACCACCAGCCTGCTTGAGGTCTGGATCGATGAGGCCGAGCGCCGAGCCTGGTTCCTCTTCGAAGCCACCCGCTAAGACACCATCCAAGCGGAACCGGCTATGCTTCGCTCCCCGCCGACGGACGAAGACGGACGCCATCTCCCACGAGGTGGCGCCCACTTGTTTTCGTCAAGCCTCGACGCTCTGCGAAACTGAAAGTATGTCCAGCGCGTTGCCGGCCCTGATCTTCGACCTCGATGGCACCCTCACGGACTCAAAACCCGGTATCGTTGGCTGCCTGCGCAAGGCGCTCGACGCGTGGCACATCTTCGATCCAGGCCCGCTGGACCGATTCGTCGGACCTCCGGTGGAAGAGTGGACCGTGGAGTTGCTGCCGGACGGGAGCCAGGACGACCGGGTTCGCCTGGCCAGAGACTACCGCGCCTGCTACGACCGCGAAGGATGGAAGAACAACTCGGTTTTTGCCGGCGTGCGTGAAATGCTGGCCGAGCTTGGCAAGATTGGCCATCCGCTTTATGTGTGCACCTCAAAACAGCAGCATTTTGCCGTGAGGATTCTGGATTTATTTGAGCTGACAAGCCAGTTTACGGCAATCTATGGCGACAAGGCCGAATATGCCAGCCACAGCAAGGTCGACCTGCTTGCCAACCTGGTGAGCGAACACTCGCTCAGCCCCCGAATAACCTGGATGATCGGCGACCGGATCTACGATATTCAGGCAGCCCAGGCTAACCAGATCCGTTGCCTGGCAGCCGGATGGGGATACGGTTCGGCCGGTGAATATGCCCAGGCCGACGCTCTGGCCGGCGCTCCGGCGGACGTTGCCGTGCTGGTGAGGCCCGTATAAGCATCGGTAGTCGCGGAAGGCGTGGAAACCGAAGAACAGCAGAGATTCCTCGCCGGCCTTGGTTGTCATTCGTTCCAGGGATACCTGTTCAGCAGCCCGCTGCCATTGGAAGAGTTCCAGCAGAAATGGCCTTACTACCGCCGCAACACGGCGCCCGTCTCAAAATAAGCCATCGTTCACTTTTTCACTTCTTCACTTTTTCACTGTCTTACTCAATCCATCGACATGCTCAACTGGTGCCGCACATCCGCGCCGCGAACCCAGAAAATTACATCGGTGGCGATATTCGATGCGTGATCCGCAATGCGCTCCAGGTTGCGCGCCACCAGAATGCCGTTCATCGATTGCTGCGTGTAGCGCGGCTTTTCCTGGATAAGCTGCAGCAGGTCGGCGTGAGCGCGGCGATTCATACGATCGATCTCGTCGTCCATTTCGCGCACCGTATCGGCCAGGCGCGCGTCGCCCTCCAGCAGCGCCTGTACCGCCGACCGGATCATGCGCCCGGCGAACTCGCCCATCGCCGCGAAATCCACCGGAAGGTCGACCTCCTCGGAGTTGAGAATCTCCTTGGTCCTGCG
>Ga0182030_10022397_pt1 | contig 11759 bp, 10 predicted proteins | sample 812S3MmetaG_FD_121299 | JGI IMG/M metagenome (GOLD analysis project Ga0182030, IMG submission 121299) | Permafrost microbial communities from Stordalen Mire, Sweden - 812S3M metaG (Illumina Assembly) | ecosystem: Environmental > Terrestrial > Soil > Wetlands > Permafrost | place: Sweden... | reverse complement strand
GTGGCCACTCCCTTGGCGGCCATGATGCCGGTGAGGTGCACGCGCATTTCGAGCATGCCGTCCTGGTGGAAGACCCAGTCGAAGCCGTACTCGTAATTGCCCGGCTGGCTCCAGTAGGAGAGCACCAGTTCGCGCGAGCGGCGCGTATTATCGGCGTGCTTCCATGCGATCCCGCCGTCGCGCTCGAATAGCGCCACCGCGCCCGGGATCACGCGCGGCTCGCCGGAACTTTCAGCCACCACGGCGTCGAGCACGACGCAATTGGCGGGGCAATCGATACCGGCGCGCAGTGGACTGGCCGTCGCGCCCAGGCCCAATTCGCCCACGTCGAAACTATTGCGGAAGAACCAGGCGCCGGTGGGGTCGCCATACGGCACCACCATTTCGGAGAGCGACCCGCGATACATCACCGGCCGCACCTTGCCGCCGTCCTCATAACCCACCTGATAAAGCACCACGCCCTCGCGCGGATGGAGGGCATAACGGAAACGCCACTTCTGCCAGCGCACTTCACCGTCGTCGATCTGGAAGCCCGGCCCGTTCGGCTGGGTGACGGTCAGCGGCGCGGGCGCCGGGCGCATGTTGTGGGGACTGAGGTCGGCATTCTCGCGCGAGACGGGCACGTTGCGGTCGACATCCAGGAAATCGAGGATCTTGCGAGTGGTCAGATTGACGTGCGCCACCACGCCCTCCACGGGATGCGCGTACAGATTCTCGCCGGCGCCCGAATAGTACGGCACCACGCGAACCACGCGGCCCTGTTCGGCGCCGGGCAGTCCGAAATAGCCGGCGGTCCACGCCATGGTCAGCACGCGGTTGACGTCGCGGATGCCGCGGGCGCGGATGGCCTGCTCCCAGCGCGGGTCGGCGCGGACAATCTGGTCGGCGAGGTCGGAATCCTCGCCGTCGATGGCCGGTTCGGCGCCGGGAATCGGCTTCCAGGAATCGATGGCGCCGGTGGTGAGGTTGGCGATGGCCTCCACGGTATGGTCGCTAGCGTGGTCGTAGATTACCGCAAAGGCGCGGCGCGGCATGGCAGCCTTGGCGAGCACCTGTTCCTTGGGCGGCTCGTCGAGCGCGAGGACGCTGAACTGGCCGTCGGCGGGGAAGCGCGGAGAGCTTCGCAGGATGCGCGCGGCGGCGCGGATCTCACCGGCGGTCAGCGGTGCGAGCGGGTGAGGAGCGGCGGCCACGGTTCCCGCCGCGATCGGAATAAGGATGAAAGAGTACGCGAGAATGCTCCGCATGACGATGGGTGCCCTTGGGGTCCATGGTATCGCACCCGGGCGGGCCGCCTATTTGATGGCGCCAAACGCGGCGAAGCAACTGTTCTTGTGAAGCACTTCCACCTCGCGGAAGCCCGTGCGCGCCAGCAGATCGAGCTGCCAGAACAGCGGGCGCGGAGTATCTTCGGCCTCGATGTAGCCGAAGACAAGGTCGCGGTATTCGGGTCCTTTCAGCGCTGCCAGATACTCGCCATAGCGCCGCCACATGACATCCTGCACGGCGGGCGACTGGTGCGTCACGATGTCGGAGATCCAGAAAGAGCCGCCGGGGAGCAGCGCCCGGTAGACGGCGCCGAAGACGTGCTGCCACTCACGGTCGTTGCGGAGGTGGTGGAGAGCGGCGGCGGCGACTGCGACGTCGAAGGCCGCGTCGGGAAGCGGCGTCTCGCGGATATCGGCCTGAATCGCGGTCACGACGACGGACGGGGCAGCCGCGTGGATGCGCTCGACGGCGCGGTCGAGCATGTTGCGGCTGAGATCGATCAGCGTCACGGAACGCAGCGGGAGGTGCTGCAGCAGCTTGAGCGAGTAATTCCCCGCACCGCACCCGATATCGAGCAGCGCAGTCGAGTCGGGGCGCACGCCGCGTGCCGTCTGGGCGATAAGTTCGAGCGACAGCGGCGCGTCGATGGTGGCGGATTGGCCGGTTTCAAGGTTGGAGAAGCGGTCGACATCGGCGTCGAAGCGGCGGCGGATTTCTTCGGACGTGGACTTGTGGGGGGACATGGTTTCATTATGGCAAGGGTAGAGTGCCGCGCTTTCTCAAAGTCCTGGCGCCATCGGAGCAGGACAGTTTATGACCGTACAACTCGATTGGCCGCCCGAGGTGGTGGACCGTCTCAGCGAAGAGGCCCGGCAGAAAGGGCTTTCCCTGTCGCCATCGAAGGGAATGGCTCAGCCCATTTTCCCCGCGAGGCAGAAATTGCGGGGCGACATCAGGAGTTCTGAAAGCCGGCGTTCCAACTCTTTCAGCCCTGAACCTGGCTTGCCCCAGTACGGAAATTTACCGTACACTAGTGAAGGAGAGGATCGCGTGCCACAGACCACCCGACGAGCCCGGACGCAGAAGCGGCCAACGCCGCCAGCCAAGACCTATCGCTTCGATGCCCGTCTCAACGAGCAACAGAAGCTCCTCATTCAGCGTGCCGCGGACCTTGAGGGTCGCACGATGACGGATTTCGTTCTGCATAGTGCCGAGGCCGCAGCGGAACAGACCATCGAAAAGCGCGCCATGCTGGTTCTCACCGCCCGCGAAACAGAAGCATTTGTGGATGCGATTTTGAACCCACCCGGCCCAGGTCCCGTTCTGCGAAAAGCTGTCCGCGAATACCGCGAAAAAATGGGCTTGCGGTGAATCCCGGGTGTCGGGTGGAACTACTCAGTCCATCCCATGATCGGGCCAGTTTCGATTCGGGAGTTCCGGAACTCGACCGCTACCTCCACGATCAAGCCGGTCAGGACGCCAGACGCAAAGTTGCAACGCCTTTCGTACTGGTTGACGGCCCGGCTTCTATCCTCGGCTACTATACCCTCTCGGCCTACAGCGTCCGGGCCGCCGAATTGCCCGATGCAGTCGTACGCAAACTCCCCCGCTATCCCGTTCTGCCGGCCACCCTACTCGGCAGGCTGGCAGTCAACCGGGCACACCGGGGCCAAAACCTCGGCCGCTTACTCTTGATCGACGCACTGCGGAGAAGTTTGAGGAACACCTCGGAAGTGGCGTCAATCGGCGTGGTGGTCGACGCTTTGGACGAGAGCGCCCGCGCGTTCTATCTGCATCATGAATTTGGTCAGCTACGAGACCACCCCAACAGGCTGTTAATCCTTATGGCAACTATCGAAAAAGCCTTCAAAACGCGCTGACCCCTTCTCCGCCGCGCCTAATTTTCAACGGGAATCTTCTCCGCGCGATCGATCACCAGCGTATCGCGCTCGATCTTCTTCGATTCCAGCTTCAAACCGAGCTGTTGCTCCACCGCGGCAAACAGGCTGAGGTCGGGCGCCGCGGCCTCCTCGGAGGCGCTCGACTCAGGCCCCGCATCCACTGCTGGACGCGGACGTCCACCGGGTTCGATTGCGTCCGGCGTCCAGTACAAGGTGATGTCGTATTTCCCGATCAGCCCGGTCTCGTCCGCCACAACCCGGTCCAACTGCCTCGAAAGCGCCTCCGCGAAAGTGGCGAGACTCGTATTGCCGGCCTGAAGTCGCGCCCGGCCTTGGCGATAGAGAATAATCGGGCCGCTCGCGATCGCTGCGGGCCGTAAAACCGGGAATCCATCCGCCCCGATAGGCAGCTTGCCGCCGGCCGGTTGAGCGTCAAGGTTCGCCGCCGCCGGCTCCGGAGCGGTCTCTTTCATCTTGATCCCGCTCTTTCCCACGGTCACCGCATAACCTGGCAGGAGTCTCTTCTCACCATGCAGCGCCACTTTGAACCGCTCGGCCAGCAGGTTGCGGAACATGGCAGGCACCTGCCCCTGGTTCGCGCCCTGGGGGAGTTTGGCGACGATGTTGAAATGCGCGGAGTCCAGCCAGCCCGGCCCGAAGATCTCCTGGCTCTTCACTTTGTATGCACGCGCCAGCAGCATCTTCACGGTGGTGTATTCGCAGTTGATGCGTCCAGGGTCGTCCGATCCGGGGCCGCCCATACAGCCGCTCATCATGATGCTTGCGCCCTCGGGGAATGGCTTGATGGAAACCGCTTCGAAAGCGATGTTGGAGTCGTCCGCCCGGGTGGGAACCCGGCCGGCGATCAAGGCAAAGAGAGCGATGGTGGCGAATCGGACCACCCGCATGGAAAACCTCCTATGCTTGGACGATTCACCTGTCCATCCGGACAGCCCCCTACAGCACTTCTTCCGACCAGTTCTCCAGCACCTGCTTCACCTTCGTCATGAACTGATCGGCCAGCGCGCCGTCGACCAGCCGATGGTCGAAGCTCAACGAGAGATGGCAGATCGAGCGGATGGCGATGGCATCGTCGATCACCACCGGAGTCTTATCCACCGTCCCCACCCCGATGATGGCGACCTGCGGTTGATTGATGACCGGCGTGCCCATCAGGCTGCCGAAGCTCCCGAAATTAGTGATCGAGAACGTTCCGCCCACTACCTCATCGGGCTTGAGTTGCCGCGAACGGGCGCGCGCCGCCAGGTCCACTATGGAACGCTGCAGGCCGAGAATGTTCTTCTCGTCGGCGCTGCGGATCACCGGCACGATCAGTCCGTTCTCCAGCGCTACCGCGATACCAATGTGAATCTCGTTGTGGTAAACGATGTTGTTGCCGTCGAGCGACGCGTTGAGCAGCGGGAACTGCCGCAGCGCCGCTACCGAGGCGCGCGCGATGAACGGCAGGTAAGTCAGCGAGAAGCCGTAGTTATTCTGGAACTGTCCCTTGTACTTTTCGCGCAGCTTCGCCACCTTGGTCATGTCCACGCGATGCACCGTGGTGACGTGCGGCGACGTGCGTTTGGACAGCACCATGTGCTCGGCGATCTTGATTCGCATGGCGCTCATCGGCTCGATGCGCGTCTTAGCCTGGGCCGCTGGCGCTTGATACGGGACCGGTGGCGCGGCTGGCGCCGGAGCGGCCGGCTTCGCGGCCACGGGTACCGGTGCGGCCTCCGGCGGAGCGGTTGCCGATTGCGCCAGGTAAGCTTCCACGTCCTGTTTGGAGATACGGCCCCCGGCGCCGGTGCCGCGCACGCGGCTGAGGTCGATATTGTTCTCGCGCGCCATCTTGCGGACCAGCGGCGATAGCGGTCCCGTGGGTTCGGCCGGCGGCTCTTCCACCGGCGGCGGCGCGGAAACTTTCACGGGAGGCGCGGCCACCGGGGCATCGGAAGGCGCTGGCGCCGGGGCTGAAGGGGCCGCGGGCCTGGTGGCTGCCGCGCCGCTCTCAATACGCGCCACCACGGTATTGATGCCCACCGTTTTGCCTTCCTCCACCAGCACCTCGGCCAGGGTTCCGGCCACGGGCGAAGGAATCTCGGTGTCCACTTTATCGGTGGAAATCTCGAACAGCGGTTCGTCGCGCTCCACCCTCTCGCCGGGCTTCTTGAGCCACTTGGTGAGCGTGCCTTCGACAATGCTTTCGCCCATCTGGGGCATCACTACGTCGGTCATTATGAGTTCTCTCTTTCAGCGGCTGCGAGGACGGGAGCCTCATACAGCATCTCGCAATCAAAGACACGGCCGAAGTGCGCGGCCAGATTCCGGGAAACTTCTTCCAGCGTAACGCGGACACCAAGCTGCGCCATGGATGTTACCGGCTTGGTCAATCCACAGGGTACGATGTATTGGAAATAGCTCAGGTCGGTGGACACGTTCAGCGCCAGGCCATGCGAGGTCACCCAGCGGCTGATGTGTACTCCGATAGCGGCGATCTTGCGGCCGTCCACCCACACTCCGGTCAGCTTGGGAATGCGGCCGGCCTCGATGCCGTAGTCGGCCAGCGTATCGATGATGGTCTGCTCCACGGCGCGCACGAAGGCGCCCACGTCGCGATGCCATTCGCGCAGGTCCAGGATGGGATAGGCCACCAGTTGTCCCGGACCGTGATAAGTAACGTCGCCGCCGCGGTCGGTGGGGAAGTAGGAAATGCCGGCGCGCTCCATAATCTCCGCGCTGGCCAACAGGTTTTCCAGGTGGCCGTTGCGGCCTAGCGTGATTACGTGCGGGTGCTCCAGCAGCAGCAGATGGTCCGGCGCCGTCCCCTGCTTGCGGGCGGCAATCAGTTCCTGCTGCAATTCCAGCGCCGGGCCGTAGCCCATGCGCCCGAGTTCCCGCACCTGGCACTTACGCATTGATGGAAAGACCGTAGACGGCGTTGAAGGCCTCGCCCACGGCTTCGTATAACGTGGGATGGGCGTGAATGGTCTGCATCATCAGTTCCACCGTGGCCTCCGCCTCCATAGCGGCCACCGCCTCGGCGATCAGTTCGAAGCCCTCCGGCCCGATGATGTGAACGCCCAGAATCTCGCCGTACCGCTCGTCGGCAACCACTTTGACGAAGCCCTCGTGGTGCCCCAGAATGGTGGCGCGGCTGTTGCCGGCAAATGGGAAGCGGCCCACCTTCACCTGATAGCCCTGCGCGCGCGCCTGCGCCTCCGTCAGGCCCACGCTGCCAATGCCCGGCTCGGTGTAGGTGCAGCCCGGGATGCGATTCTTATTGATGGGCATGGCCGGTTTGCCCGCCATGTGCGCTACCGCGATCATGCCCTCGCGGGTGGCCACGTGGGCCAGTTGCGGCGTTCCCGCCACCACGTCGCCGATGGCATACACGCCGGGTTCGGCGGTCTGCTGATTCTTGTCGACCTTGATGAAGCCGCGGTCCAGCTCGACTTTGGTATTCTCCAGCCCGATCTTATCGGTATTGGGCTTGCGTCCGACGGCAATCAGCAGCTTTTCCACTTCCAGTTCTTCCTGCTTGCCGTCCTTGGTGGTGAGGGTGAGTTGCACGCTGTGGCCGGTTTTGCGGATATTCTCCGCGCGCGCGCCGGTTTCCACGCGGATCTTCTGCTTGCGGAAATTGCGCTCCAGTTCCTTGGAGATATCTTCGTCTTCCACCGGCACGATGCGCGGAAGCATCTCGATGACCGTGACTTCCGTGCCGAAACGATGGAAGATGGACGCGAACTCCACGCCGACCGCGCCCGCTCCAATGATCGCCAGGCTCTTAGGGACGGCGGTGAGGTTCAGAATTTCGACGTTGGTGAGGATGAATTCCGGGTCGGGCTCGAGGGCCGGAAGCATGCGTGCTTCCGAGCCGGTGGCGACGATGATGTTCCTGCCTTCGATAGTCTGCACACCCGCGTCGGACTTCACCTCTACGTTGCCGCCGCCTTTCAGGGTGGCGTAGCCGCCGATGCGTTCCACTTTGGCGCGCTTGAGCAGCATTTCCACGCCCTTGGAATGCCTGGTGACGATGCCGTCTTTGCGGTCTTTGACTTTGGGGTAATCCAGGCGGGGATTGTCGCACTGGATGCCTTCGAGGTCGGCATGGACGAAGCGTTGCCAGACATCGGCCGTTTGCAACAGGGACTTGGTGGGAATGCAGCCCACTAGCAGGCAGGTGCCGCCCAGTCTGGCCTGCTTCTCGACGAGGGCGGTTTTCAATCCGTACTGGCCGGCGCGGATGGCTGCGGAGTAGCCGCCGGGACCACTCCCGATCACGATAAGGTCGTAGGGCACTTTTTCATTCTACCTGTGTCACCGGGCGAAGCGCCGGTGCGTCTACCATAAAGATATGAAATGGCTGTTACTATTTCTGATGCTGGCGCCGGGCCTCGGATTCGCGCAAGCCCCGCAACCCGCTCAGAAGAAGGCGCCTGCGGCCCCCGCGGCCCCCGCGACGGGGCGTTGGCCCATCGAAAGCCTGCAAGTGGAGGGCAACCATAGTTATACCCCGGAACAGGTGCTGGCGATCGCCGCCCTCAAGGTGGGCCAGGTGGTCGGCCGGCCGGAATTCGACGCGGCGCGCGACCGCCTCATCGCCAGCGGCGCGTTCGATACGGTGAGCTACAAGTTTGCGCCCCAGGTGGGCACGCGGGGGTTCGTCGCCACTTTCACCGTGACCGAAATCGAACAGGTGTACCCCGTGCGGTTCGAAGACCTGCACGTTTCCGAACGCGACCTGACGGCGACTCTGAAAGCCAAGGATCCGCTCTTCGCCCAAGGCCGGCTGCCGGCCTCGCAGCCGGTGTTCCAGCGCTACGTCAAGTGGGTGGAGGAGTATCTGGCGGCCAAAGGGATTACGGAAAAGATCGTGGGCGCGGTGGTTCCCGACCGGCCGGGCGAATTCATCATCAGCTTCCATCCCGACCGGCCGCTGCCCGTGGTGGCGCTGATTCATTTCCAGGGCAACCTGGTGGTTTCGCAAGCCATTCTGCAGGACGCCATTCAGGGAGTGGCGGTCGGCATGCCCTATACCGAGGACCGTTTCCGCGATGCCCTCAACGCGTCGGTACGGCCTATTTATGAAGCCCGCGGCCGGGTGCGAGTCTCCTTCCCCACGATTAAGACGGCGCCCAATAAGGACATTACCGGCCTGGATGTGACCGTGACAGTGGACGAAGGGGAGACCTTCAACCTGGGAAAAGTGAGCATCGAAGGCCCCACGCCGTTGAAGCCCGAAGAACTGCTGAATGCCGGCGACTTCAAGGCGGGAGACTTGGCCAATTTCGACAAGGTCAATGACGGTTTGGAGCGCATGAAGAAAGCCCTGCGGCACGCCGGTTACATGAATGGCCAGGTCACGCCGCGGCGCACCGTGGACGACGACAAGCGGACCGTCGCGCTGACCCTCTGGGTGGACGCCGGAACGCAGTTCACCATGCGCAAGCTGACGGTTGTGGGTCTCGATCTGGATTCCGAAGCGGAGATCAAGCGCATCTGGATTATGACGCCCGGCAAGCCGTTCAATCCGGATTATCCCGATCTTTTTCTGAAGCGCGTTAAGGAAGAAGGCCTGTTCGATAACCTGGGCAAGACCAAAGCCGACGTCAAAATCAACGAGCAGGACCACACCGCCGACGTGACGTTGACGTTCAACGGCGCGCCTCCGGCCACCAAGACCGGACGCGGACGCGGCGGCCGGGGGTATTAGTGGGACCGCTCGCGGACGCGGTGGCCGTCAAGATTCAGGAACAGATGGAGCGGACCGTCCACTTAATTACTTTCGTTCCTGAAGACCGCTTGCAGTGGACCCCGATTCCCGGAGCGTGGCCGTGCGGCCAGTTACTGGGCCACTTATTGGACTGTCTGGCGGGGATCTGCGCCGTGCTGTACGCGGCGCATCCGGAGCGGCTGGCGCATTTCGCCGAACTGCGGAAGCTGCCGGTGAATGTCGCGTGCGGCCCCAGCGAAGCGTCCCGGCGGATCGGCGTCTATCGGGCGCATATCGAGGAAGGCTTCGCGCTGCTGAGCGATGCCGACCTGGGCCGCAAGCTGCCGACCGTGTTCGTGGCCGAGGGCGAGTCGGTACTGACCTTGCTGCTGGGGAATTTGGAGCACCTGGTCAATCACAAGCACCAGTTATTCATGTATCTGAAGCTGTTGCCAGTGAGCGTGGGGACGCCGGATCTGTATCAGTTTCGCGCCTGAGGGGGATTTTGGCCGAGAACCGCTTGCTGGCGCGCGCGGCTCGGAATGGCGTTTCACCCTAACGGTCGCGGCTCTGTCAAATGCGCATGCCGAGCCGCGCGCAAGCAAGCGGTTGGGCCTGAATGCACAGGATATTCTTTCGCGGCTTCTAATCGAGCTCCCGGACCCAGATATTCCGGAAGCTGATGGGCGCGCTGGGGTCGCCGTGCGCCTGCAGCTTAATAGGCGCGGTGTCGTACTTCTTATAGAGCGGCTTGCCGATGTACAGCGTCTCGCCTTTCAGCTCGAAGTGATTCTGCACCAGCACGCCGTTGAAGAAGACCGTGGCATAAGCCGGAGTTTTCAGGGTGCCATCGGCGTTGAACACCGGCGCGGTCCAGACCACGTCGTAGCTCTGCCATTCCCCCGGCTTGCGGCTCGGGTTTGCCAGCGGAATACCTTGCTTGTAGATGCTGGCGGCCTGGCCGTTGACATACGTCTTGTTATTGTAAGAATCGAGAATCTGTAACTCATATCCGGCGTCGCTAAGGCCGGTCGAAGCCAGAAACACCCCGCTGTTACCGCGCTCCTGACTGGCGCCGGCGATGTTCGCGGGAATCTTCCATTCAATGTGGAGCTGATAATTCCGGAAGGTCCGTTTGGTTTCGATATTTCCGATACCCTTCGCTTTGTTCACGGTCAGGACGCCGTCGGCGACGGTCCACTTGGCCGGCGACTTGTCCCGGGTCAACACCCACTCATCAAGGTTCTTGCCGTCGAACAGAACAATGGCGTCGGAAGGAGGCGCGGCGTTGTCGGCGCCCGGTGTCACAACCTTGGGCTCCGGCGCCCACACTTCGGTGTCTTGAGGTTTCCCCCGGCCACCTTGTTTTCCGGCGTCCTGAGGCGCGGACGGCGGTTGCGCGGAAAGGGGAGCGGCCACGGCAATCAGAGCCGCGAGCGCCAGGAATTTGGACAAACGGAGGCGCACGCCACGGGAAATCGACATAACTGGAATTTCCATTTGCCCTCAGTGTACACCCAGTTGCCGCCTTTCGAGGCGCGGCCTGGGTCGAGGAAATCGGAGAAGTTCGCCCGCGGTGACGCGGCGGACTGCGAATGGCCGGCCGGGGCTTGACGTCCCCGTGCCGATCGGCGCGCCGACCGCTTCAGAAGTGGAACACCGGGCCCAAGATAGGCATGACGATTCCTGCCGGGGACGCCGCTGAGATCGCGACCGGTCACATAGTCGCGGACATCCACGCGAAAGCTGAAGAACCGCGATAGCCGAATGTCCACTCCGCCCCCGACTCCAAACAAGGAGATGCGCAGTCGGACTTACTGCTTGCCTGTGCTCTTACTCAGCTTCTTGAAGTACTCCGCGGTGGCATCGCTATATCCCGGCGGAACTTTCTCAGTGCCGGGACTGCGGATGTTGCCGCCATCGGTATCTTCCACTTTGCGGCGGAGTTCCATCTCCACCTGCTCCACATTGGCCACCACGGCGGCCTGAATGCGCTGCGCCAGAAGAGGATCGTTGGCGTAAGCGTAGGGGTCGAGCTGGCGGATCTGCTGCAGCAGCGCGGCGATGTCTTTGGCCGTGGCCGGGTCGCCCTTGAGTTGCTGTTGGAGCTGCTGCAGGCTCTGCAAGGTCTGGCGATATTGTGCCTGATAGTCGGGACTCTGCGGGTTCACATTGCCATTCGGTCCCAGCCAGTTGCCTGCGCCGTTGCCGCCGCCGTAACCGGGATTGCCACCCTGTTGTCCACCGCCGCCCTGCTGTTGTTGACCGCGCTGGCCACCCTGACCTTGTTGTCCTTGTTGTCCTTGCTGACCCTGTTGGCCGCCTTGCCCTTGTTGGCCCTGGCCCTGTTGCCCCTGCTGGCTTTGCTTGCCGCCTTGCTGGCCCTGCGACTGTTGTCCCTGACCCTGCTGGCCTTGCTGACCCTGCTGGCCGTTGCCGCCAGGTTGGAGCATCTGACGGAAGTTTTCCAGGCTGGCGAGACCCTGTTGCACGGCCTTATCCTCGCCCGCGCCCTTGGCGTCTTTGCCGGGAGTGCCCAGGGCCTGCTGCACTTCTTTCAGCTTGTCGCGGACGATGTTGAGCCCTTGTGTGAAATTGGATTCCGACATCACCACATACTCGCCCAGGCCCCTGCGGATGTAGTCGGCGTTGCGCTGCATGTCGCGCTCCATTTCCATCTGCTGGATTTCGCTGAGCGCCTCGCGCATCTTGGCGGATGCCGCCCGCTGCGTCGCCTGCTGGTCGCGCGCCCCTGCCTGCATGCCGGATTGGAGCTTCTTCAGATCGGCAATCTCATTTTCCTTTTCACCGGCGATCTGATTGTCGCGCTGCCTGGCCTGGTCGCGAGCCAGCGCCTGGCTGTTCGGACC
>Ga0182030_10022395_pt1 | contig 11760 bp, 12 predicted proteins | sample 812S3MmetaG_FD_121299 | JGI IMG/M metagenome (GOLD analysis project Ga0182030, IMG submission 121299) | Permafrost microbial communities from Stordalen Mire, Sweden - 812S3M metaG (Illumina Assembly) | ecosystem: Environmental > Terrestrial > Soil > Wetlands > Permafrost | place: Sweden... | reverse complement strand
GAAAATCGGCGAGCGCTTCTTGCAGGCGCCCGGCCCAGTTTTCCTCGGCGGCGGCCTGGAAGGCCCAGAGGCGGCCTAAGTGATTGCGATAGTGGTCGATATCAGAAAAACGATCCTTGACCGTCAGTCGCTTTTCCAGGCGAACATGAATATCCCAGGTCATGTCCTTGAGAAACATTACTAAAACTTTCGACAAGAGCGGCTGTCGTGCTGTTGTCACAATGCATAAGCCTGAAATTTGATCGAGTCGAGCCGCCGCGGATTCGAGCAAAACTCAACGGGCGATTGGCTGCCGCAGAGCATGCGGTGCGCTCGCCTTGGCCCATGCTGGCGATTTCCGCCAGCATGGGGGACGACCTGGGCAAGGCGGCTTGACCAACTCAGTGCAGATAGAACTCCGTGTTGACCATCTTCAATTCCGCCGGCTTGATCAATCCGGAATGGGCGACGATCACCTGGTGAAGCGCGCCTTCGATCTTTTCCGTCCAGAATTTCAGGAATTTCTTCAATTCGGGAAAATCGGGCTGCAGATCATATTGCTGCCAGATGAAGGACTGGATGATCGCGGGATGATCGGGCATTCGGTAAAGGATGTTCGCGGTGGTGATGCCATAACCTTCGAGTTGACGGATAAATTCCCTGGAGGCCATCGAAACGACTCCTTTGCCAAAGAAGGATTATGGCGGCTGTGACTGAATAAAGTCAAGTATATCATATTGTTAGCAGCGAAGCTTGGTGAGTGCTGATTATGTCCGGAGCCTCGGTTCGTCGAGGTCGAAGGGTCAAGAACGCGATTTGCCGCTTCTCGCGTGTGAGGCGGGGATGGACTCGCGATCGAGCAATTCCCTTTTGCGTTCGACGCCCCAGCGATAGCCGGACAGGGCGCCATCGGCGCGCACGACCCGATGGCAGGGAATGGCGACGGCGATCAGGTTTTTCGCGCATGCGCCAGCGACGCCGCGCACCGCCCTGGGGTCGCCGATCTCCCGGGCGACATCCGAATAGCTTGCCGTGGCGCCAGCTGGAATCCGCCGCAAAGCTTGCCATACACGCTGCTGAAAAGCGGTTCCCCGCAAGTCGAGCGGGAGATTCAAACCCTGGTTCGGCGCCTCGACAAAGCCGATGACCTTGGCGACCAGCCCTTCGAAATCCGCGTCTCCGCCGATCAAGCTGGCGCGTGAGAAACAATTCTGAAATTCGCGCAGCAGTTTTTCGGGATCGTCTCCGAGCGAAATGGCGCAAATGCCTTTTTCACTCGCCGCGACGAGAATCGCGCCCAGCGCGCATTGGCCCAGCGCGAAGCGGATTTCGACCTCTTCGCCGCCTTGCCTAAACGCGCGCGGCTTCATGCCCAGCAGGGCGTCCGACTGCGCATAAAAGCGGCCGCTTGAATTGAACCCGGACTCATAGATCGCGGCGGTGACGGACGCGCTGCCCTTGATCGTCTCGCTGAGCCGAATGCGGCGGCGCGCGTCGGCGAAAGCTTTTGGCGTCAATCCGGTCTCTGCCTTGAAAATCCGATGGAAATAGGCGGGGCTGAGGCCGGAGCGCGCCGCCAGCGTCGCGAGTTTTGGCGGTTCTTCGCTCGATTCGATCGCACGGCACGCCGCAACGATTTTTTGACGCAAGCCTTCGCCAAAAGGTTCAATGGGCCGGCAGCGTTTGCAGGGCCGGTAACCTGCCGCGACAGCTTCGCCGGTCGTTTCGAAAAATCGAACATTTTCGCGCTTCGCCTGTCGCGAGGGACAGGAGGGGCGACAGAAAACGCCCGTCGAAATGACCGAATAGACAAAGCTTCCGTCGGCGGCGCGCTCTCGCGCCACGATCGAGCGCCAGCGGGCGTCGTCGCGCGACTGCCTTGTCGCGTCGGCTTCTGGCGAGTTCAAACGTCCTCTCCGGCTGTTTCCGGCCCGGGCGCAAGTTCGGGCGGCTCCCTGACATCGTAGCGCGCGCTGGCGGCGCGGACGATAGCCTTGCTTGCAACGCCGCGCAGGCCGCCTCTCGCGCCCGGCGCATAAAGCTCTTCGGCGCCCTCCGCGAGACGGGAGGGGTAAAGCCCGTCGCTCAATCCGTAAAACCTGCGGAAGCTCATCATCAACGGACGCCATTTGTCCGGGTCTATGCGGTTGGGATGATCTTCGACCCGCAGGCAGGGATCGGCATGGACGCGCAGGATCCGGGCTTCGACGGCGCGAACCGGTATCGCCATGCGGCTGTCGCCTTTGGCGAAAGGCGCGATTGAAACGACGCGCGCCTCCATTTGCAATTTGCATTCTTTTACGCGCGGCGGTTTGACGAGGATTGAGGGCTGCGGCGTCAATCCCGCGGCGGCGAATTTGTCCGGCTCCGATCGATAGCCAAGAAACGTCTTGTGCAGCGGAACCCGCCGGCTGCCGGTCAGCAGCGCCAGCCGGTCTACAGCCTCGACCATGTCGATCGAAGCGAAATTCAAAACGCATTCGCGCGTGTTGCGCAAATTCTGCAATGTCTTGGACGAGGCGTCCAGTCCGAGCAGGCAGCTCCAGCCGAGCTGCCATGCCGAGGACATGGGCGCCAGATTGGCGGCGCCGTCCTCGTTGAGGGTCGAGATCAGGACCACGGGCGTTCCCGTATAGAGAATGGCCGGTTCAATCGTCTCGTGCATCGCCGTCTCCCTTTCATCATGTCGCCGATCATGACGCGAGGGGAAGGCGCGCTACACTCCGTTTCCTGCTTTTGAATGTGGCCAGGGCGCGCTTTCGCCCTGCTGGCCGCGATGGCGCAGGAAATGGTCGGCCAGCACGCAGGCGACCATGGCTTCGGCGATCGGCGCGGCGCGCACGCCGACGCAGGGGTCGTGGCGACCTTTCGTGCGCAATTCAATTTCATTGCCGAAGCGGTCGACGGTGCGGCGCGGCGTCAGGATCGAGGAGGTCGGCTTGACGGCGAAACGCGCGACGATCGGCTGTCCCGTCGAAATCCCGCCGAGGATTCCGCCGGCGTGATTGGCGAGAAAGCTTGGCCCATTGTTTCCGGCCCGCATTTCGTCGGCGTTTTCCTCTCCGGTCAGTTCGGCCGAGGCGAAACCGTCGCCGATTTCGACGCCCTTCACGGCGTTGATCGACATCAGCGCGGCCGCAATGTCCGCGTCGAGCTTGGCGTAGACCGGCGCGCCCCAACCGGCGGGCGCGCCCTCCGCGACCACTTCGAGCACCGCGCCGACCGACGAGCCTTTCTTGCGGATGTCGTCGAGATAATCCGCCCATAGGCTCGCCGCGACGGAGTCCGGGCAGAACAGCGAATTGCGCGAGATTTCATCCCAGTCCCAGCGGGACCGGTCGATCCTGTGCGGGCCGACCTGGATCATGGCGGCGCGGATGCTGACGGCCGGGATGATTTTCCGGGCAATCGCGCCGGCGGCGACGCGGGCCGCCGTCTCGCGCGCCGAGGAGCGGCCGCCGCCGCGATAATCGCGAACGCCATATTTGGCGTCATAGACATAATCGGCGTGGCCCGGCCGATAGGCGTCCTTGATCTCGCCATAGTCCTTGGAGCGCTGGTCGGTGTTCTCGATCACCAGCGCGATCGGCGTTCCTGTCGTGAGTTGCGCGCCTGCCTCGTCGAGCATCACGCCGGACAGGATTTTCACTTCGTCGGCCTCCTGGCGCTGGGTCGTGAAGCGCGACTGTCCGGGACGGCGAAGGTCGAGGTATTTTTGAATTTCAGCGGCGTCGAGCGGAATGCGCGACGGGCAGCCGTCGACCACGCAGCCGAGCGCGGGCCCGTGGCTTTCGCCGAAGGTGGTCACGCGGAAGAGATGCCCGAATGTATTGTGCGACATGGCCTGGGTCGTTCGCGCTGGAATGCTGCGCTTTCTAAACATGAAATGCCCGAAAGGCCAAATCCGCGCCGGCTTGCCTCGCGCGCCGCGGCGGAGTACCAGATTGCTGCGGTTGCGCGGAAATGACTGATCATGCGGGTGAATGAAAGCGCCTTGCGGCGCCTCGATTTCGAAGAACCGGTTTCGCGCCTGGCGATCTGGTCGAAAAAACTGGCGCAATTCGCGCTTTTGCTGGCCTTGCTCGCCATTGTCGCGGCGCATGCCAAGGGCGGTTTGGCGCGGTTTTTCGCGATTGTCACCTTGCGCTCGACTCCAACCCCCGATCCAGGGCTGGGCCTGGTGATTTTCATTCTGGCGCTCGCCGTCGCCGCGGCGTCGCTGGTCATTGCCTCTTCCGCCGCCGTTTCGATCTGGATCCGGGGGCGGCGCGGCGTGCGGCCCATTCTCGCGGCCCTCCTGTTGTTGACGCTGTTCGCGCCCTATCCGGCCTGGCTGATCTATTCGGCCGGCAATCCGCCATGGCTCGCCGATATTTCTACCGATCTCGACGATGCCCCCGCTTTTTCGACCTCGGCCGGGGCGTTGAGGGGGCGCGGCGGCTGGACGCCTCCCGAATTCGACGCATCGCACCGGCAGGCGCAGGCCGAGTCCTATTCCGACGTCAAGCCGATCACCGTCGACATGGAGACGCAGGAGGCCTTCAAGGCCACGCATGACGCCGTGGAGCAATTGCACTGGACGATCATCGAGGAAGTCCTGCCCGGCGACGACAGGCAGCCGGATGGGCGGATCGAAGCGCTGACCCATTCGGCGGCGCTCAACCTTCCCGTGGCCATCACCATCCGCGTCAGGCCCGGAAACGATTCGACCACGGTCGACATGCGCGCCGCCACCCGCTTCCTGCACAACGATCTCGGCGCCGGCGCCGCGCTGATCGGCAAGCTCAGCGACGCTCTGGAAGAGAAGGACGATTCGGAATAGGCTCAATTTTCGACCAGGGCCCGGAAACAGGGCTGACGTCGGGAGGAGGAGCAATATCGTGAGCAACGCAGACGAGAAGCGCGTCAAGAAACTGGCCGAGAGCAAGGGGTTTCACCTTGAAAAAGGGGGGCATGGAAAGGGCCACGGCCGTTTCTACCTCCTCCAGGTGGCCGAGGGCGCAAGGATGCGGTCGGGCGTCGCCGAACACGAATATTCCTTTTCCCTGGAAGAAGCTGAGGCCTGGCTTTCCGCTTATTCGAAATGATCTGGCGCAGCGACGAATGGCCGGCCGAGCGTTTTAAAGCGCCGCCAACGCTCTGAATTTATAAGAAAAGCTTTGGAACATTTATGTTCCAGAGCTGTTCCGCGTGTTGGGTGCTTACCTCTGTATCCGACGGAAATTCACACTGCCGACCATGCCGCGGCCGAGCGTGTTTCATTGCCCATTCCGTCGGTCGACGCTCTGATCGCGCAGCGGCAAACCGGAGCAAACACATGCTGAAACGGCTCGCAATCCTCGCCATTGGCGCTTTGTCGTTGATGCCATGGAGTTTGGGCTCCACCGCCGTCAATGTCGCCGAAGCCAAAGCGGCGCCGGGGACATCCGTGCCCACCTGGCACATGCCTTGGCAGCTCAACCCGATCGCGAAACATGGGCGCGAGCGCATCTTCAAGGCCTATGTCAAGGGTACAGGCACGGTGCGCGGCACGCGTATCGCGCTGCGCTCAATCGGTCATCCGCTCCTTCGCGCGCCCGGCGTCAATCGCACGGTTTCAGCCTGCAAGGCTGTCGTCACCAGCGAAGCGAAGAAGATCGGCGCAAAACAGATCGAGGCGGCGTCAGCCGGGCCTGACCGGATCAACGCCAAGGGCCACTATGTCGGCAACGTGCTGTTTCGCATCAATTACCTGCGCCACCACCATTACGAGGTGCGCGAAGCCATGTTGACCTGCGTTGTCGATCGCAATCTGAAGATCGTCGACGCTTTCGCGCTTCACGCGAAAAATACGCGTTACGCTCAATTCGACAATTGATTCCTGTTTGTCGGACTGGCGCCCACAAAACGCCGGTCCGGCCGGGAATCACCCGTGTGCAAAAATTCCGTCAAGCTGCGGGGCGCCGTCGGTTTTCGCGAGGCCTCTCGCGCAGAGGTCTTCGAGTTGCGCGAATGTCGAGAGCGCGGCGGCGCCCGTTAGCCGCGGGTCGAGTTTTACATAGACGTCCTTGACGATCTCCGGCACGGATCGCGGCCCCTGCGCCAGCGTCGCGAGGATCGAGATTTCGCGGGCGCGCCGATGATGCAGGAGCGCGCGCAGGAAGCGCTGCGGCTGCGCCACCGGGCCGCCATGGCCGGGCCAGTAGACCGCATGATCGAAGCCGCGCAGCTTTTCGAGCGAGTCGAGGTAGAGGCGCATGTTTCCGTCCGGCGGCGCGACGATCGACGTCGACCAGCCCATGATGTGATCGCCGGTGAACAGCGCTTTTTCCTCGACCAGCTCGAAGCAGAGGTGATTCATCGTATGGCCGGGTGTGGCGATGGCGCGCAGGCAATAGCCGGGACCCATGACCTCGTCGCCATCCGCCAGCACGCGGTCGGGCGCGTGGTCGAGATCATTGGCGGCGTCGAGCCTGTTGGTCTCGCCCAGCGCCAGGTCGCGGGCCGGAAAGTGCGGCGCGCAGCCGAGAATTTCCGCAGATGTCGCCGCCTGAATCGCGCGCGCGGCCGGCGAATGGTCGCGATGGGTGTGGGTGACCAGGATTTTGGTGATCTTTTCGCCAGGCAGGGCCGAGAGCAGCGATTCGATGTGAGCAGGGTCGTCCGGACCGGGATCGATCAGCACGACTTCGCCGACGCCGACAAAATAGGAGCATGTGCCTGTGAAGGTGAAGGGGCCGGCATTGGGCGCGACCAGCCGCCGCACCAGCGGCGAGACGCGCATGAGCCGATCTGTCGGCGCATCGAAGGCCAGATCAAAGCGCGGCTCTTCAGTGTCTGCAAGCGGATCGTCCCGTCCGGATAGTCCGCTCATTCGTTTCCTCTCGGCTCACGCCTGTCAGTCGAGCTTGCGGGCCTGCCAGCGTCCGCCACAATATTCCGTCTGCGACGACCATGGGCCTTTGGCGAATTCGCCCAGCACTTCGCCATTGGCGCGCAAAACCTTCTCGCCACTGGTGAAATGCCCGACGAAGGTGTTGGTTTCGTCGATATAGCCCCAGGGATCGACGCTCGATGCGTCAATGCCGGCAATCTTGTTGTTCTTGACGGTCAGCACGGCCACGCCCGATTTGGGGCAATTGCCGACCGTGGTTTCGATCTCGACGCGCCAGTGGCCATCGTGCGACGTGGCCGGAGCCGCCTCTTGAGCGAAAGCGGGGCGGGCGACGGCCGCCAGCGCAAGAATGGCAAGGATTTTGACCGCGCGCACGGGAGTACTCCAGTTTGGGCCGTTAAACGGCGAAATTGTATTTTTCTTGGCTTGCACAGTTCGAGCGATTTGCAAAGCGCCGCTCGAACTGTTCAGCAAATTTTTTTTGCGCCGCAACAGGATTTTCAGACTTGCAGGGCGTCGCGCAGCTGGGCGAGCGCGTCGCTGCCGACATGGACGAAGTCATGCACGCCGGCCTCGCGCCATTGGGCCTCCATCTCGCCGGGACGCCCCGCGAGATAAAGCTTGCCGCCCAGTTCGGACAGGGCCTTGGCCACAGCCAATCCCTGTTCGGCATAGACGGCGTCCGAGGAGCAGAGAACGGCAAGCTTCGCGCCGCTCACCTTATAAGCGGCGACAAGCGTCTCAAGATCGGCGAAGCCGTCGTTGCCGAGCGCCTCGGCGCCTCCCGCCTCGAAGAAATTCTTGGCGAAGGTGGCGCGCGCCGTGAAAGCCGCGACCGGGCCGAGATTAGCGAGAAAGATGGTGGGACGCTTCGGCGCCGCTTCCGCCTGGTCGCGCAGGGCCTCGAATGGCTCGGCGACGCGATGCGGACCCAGCGCCTTGGGGTGCGGCGCGGGCGCGAGCGGCGCGGGCGCCAGCACGCTCACCGGTTTTTCGTGAATGTCGGGGAATTCGCTTGCGCCGGTGAGCGGCTCCTTGCGACGGGCGACGTTTTTCATCCGCTCGACCGCAATTTTCGCGACTTCGGCCTGGAAGGCGCCGGTTTCGAGTATTTTTGGCAGGCCGCCAGCCGCTTCGATCTGCTGGAACAGCGCATAGCCGCGCTCGACCAGGGCGTCGGTGAGCGCCTCGATACCGCCCGATCCCGCTGCGGGGTCGGCAACCTTGCCGAGGTTCGATTCCTCCAGCAGCACCAATTGCGTGTTCCGGGCGAGACGGCGGGCAAAGGCGTCGGGGAGGCCGATCGCCTGGGTGAAGGGCAGTACGCAAATCGAATCGGCGCCGCCGAGACCGGCGGAAAACACCGCAACGGTCGAGCGCAAAAGGTTCACCCAGGGGTCGCGGCGGGTCATCATGCGCCAGGCGGTTTCGCCATGCAGGCGGATCGGCCGGGCCTCAAGCCCGCAGGCGCGCTCGACGCCCGCCCAGAGGCGGCGCAGCGCGCGGAACTTGGCGAGCGTCAGGAATTCGTCGGCGTCGGCGGCGAGCCGGAAATCGATCATCCTGCTGGCGGCGTCGAGGTCGACGCCGCCGGCCTCACACGCCCGCAGCGCGGCGAGGCCGCTGGCGATCGCAAAAGCCAGCTCCTGTGCGGGCGACCCGCCGGCCGCATGGACCACGCGGCCATCCGCCGCGATCAAGCCGCGTGAAAATCCTTTGGAAGAGAGCAGGGCGGCCTGCTGCGCCAGTTTCGGGCCGGCGGCGGCCCAGTCGATGATTTCGCCCAATGCGACCGAGGCGCCGATCGGATCGAGGCCGAGGGAAATGTCGAGTTTTGCAGGGTCGTAGCTTTTTGAGTCTACGAGGTCGAGCAATGCGGTGATGAAACCGTCGGCCTGCGCGGGCAGGTCGAGGATGACACGCAACCCGGCGTCGAGATGCACGTCCTCGAGCGCCGGGCCGAGCGCTTGGGCATCGCTGAGCCCGAAACCATAGGAAGCGACCGCGCCGGCGAAAACCAGGTTCAGCCCGTTGGCGCCGTTTTCGAGATCGGTCAGGGCGAGGGCGTTGGCCTCGACGGCGTCGGGGTGGTCGACGCGGGCGACCACGGCCCATTCGCCCTCGGCGCGAAAGGCGCGCGGCTTGCCGGCGGCGCGGGCGTAAAGCGGCTGGATGTCGAAACCGTCATAGGTCTTGCTGACCAGTTTCGCCAGCGGCGCGCCCTTGAGCGCCGTCTCCACGCGGGCGCGCCATTGCTCCTCTGTGCCTGACGAAAAATTGTCGGCGAAGGGGGCGGCGGCTTGATCGGTCGAAGCCATGGATGAAGGTCTCCTGAATGCTTTGCGCGCTCTTTTGCCATTTTGTGCAACGCAAGGCTACCTGTCCTTTGGCGAAGGGGCAGCCGGCCTGTTAACGGGTTCGGAACAGGCGCCGTGCGAGGCTGCCCCGAGCATCTGGGCGGCGCAAGCATTGGAGTTCCATGGAACAGGGTTTTCGCAGCAATCGCCCACCGCACAGTATCTTCGGCGCCTTTCGCTTTTCGATGGCGGGGCTGGCCCATGCCTTTCGCTCCGAGCGCGCCTTCAGGCAGGAATTGCTGCTGCTGGCCTGCGGGTTTCCGCTGTCCTTCGTCGCGGCGGACGGCTTTTTCCGCCGCGCCGTGCTTGTCGCCGCGCTGTTGATGGTTCTGGTGGTGGAATTGCTGAATACTTGCGTCGAGAAGCTCTGCGACCGGATCGATCCCTCGCCCGATCCGGCGATCAAGGCGATCAAGGACATGGGCTCGGCGGCGGTGTTCTGCGCGCTTGTCGCCTGCGCGCTGCTGTGGGGCGGGGCGCTCTGGGCGCGGTTTTTTTAAGCCCGGCGCGCGAGGGGTGAAAACCACTTTTTGACCACAATCATGTTCATGTTTTGTTTCGCGTGAAACTTTTTTGGCGGTCCCGCAAGGAGAAGATGCCTGCAAATGATTGTTTTACTGAGAGAGTTTGAAAGGCTGCAATAACACAACTTTAGGCTGCTGTGGAGGATGCAAAAATCGTCATTTTCGACCGGAAATTGACAGATAATGGCAAGAATCTCGCGTTTTTTCCCTGTTTTTCGCTGTTTTGAACATCGGTTTGCAATCTGTAGTTACAGACTCTCGGTCGCGACCGGGGGAGCGTTCTTCCTTCCGTGCCTCTGTGGTCAACTCAGGCGCCAACTTTATAGAGTTGGGAACCGGCGGATAGCAGAACTGCGTGCAAGGCTGTGACTTCGTTGTATTGGTTCAGCGCCTGTGCCGTCATTGCGAGCGGAGCGAAGCAATCCAGAGCGCCAACGTAATAGGTCGAGCGCCCGCATTTTTCTCAGTAGCATCCAGCAATCCGAGCTTGCTGCCTTAGTCCGGATTGCTTCGCTGTCGCTCGCAATGACGCTATGAATATTACAGTCAATTCCATGGTACTATCGGCGTGGCGCATGGCCGCCCGCGTCGATGATTTTTTGACGATGACGAAAAGCTCGAATGTGGAGCGCGAATCCTTCTCCCGCAAGCGGGAGAAGGGAGACGCGCCCCGTTGAGTGCGAGGGAGGAGGGACTGCTTCCCTCACGATTGACCGGCGCCCAAAACAACGCCACTAAGGTCAAGCTACATTTTGACCCCAAGGATTTTTCATGCGTCCCTTTTCCTCGCTGATCGCCGCGACGCTCGCGCTGGTAGCCTTCGATTCGGCCTGTGCTGGCGATCTGCCCTTCACCAAGGGCGAGCCCACGGCGCCCTCCATCGCTTCCTGCGACTTTTACCAAAGCCAGCTGATCGGCGCCTTCTGTGAAAACACGTTCGGCGGGACGGTGACGGTCGAGGAGGAGCAGCAGCGCGCCAAAGCTCCCCGCGGATTCGGCGTGACCGATAACTGGCGAATTGATTCGCTCATTTCCGCGGCAAATGTCTATGTCGCGCCTACTTCATGGCTGAAGCTGACCATTGGGTCGGAATATATTAGCGATTTTAGTTACTTCGTCCAACCGCCCTTCGCCAGTCAGACGGTTCGATCAAACTTCGCCGCTTGGCAGACCGCGACGGCTGCGGTGCGATTGATGGATTACAATGCTGAGGGATTTCGCGCCTTCATCAGCGGCGTCGCCTTGGTGAGCTATCTTCCCGCCTATACCACTCAGGGAACTTCGCTAGGCGACCGGGGTGAATTCGCCGGGGAGCTGAATGCGGGCGTTCATTGGGTCCTCGGCAATTCGAATTACTCGCTGAATCCTTTGGCGACTCTCACGTTTGCCCATTTTACGAGTTCGCCGCAGAACGAGTTCGCCTCGAATGTCCGCGTGCTCCTGTCGCAAGATGTTTGGGGCGTAGCGGCTGGCCCGGTCGTGACGACCGCTGCGCTCAATTATCACGGGGTCAATGGCAACGGCTTTCAGTCACAGCAATATTTCGCAGGCGCGCATTTGTTGGTCGAGCCTTTTCGGACGTCGAGCACGCCCGTCCTAAAAGATGTTGTCGCCAATTTCGACGTCATGCACTCACTCGGGCGCGCGGGAACGTTCTATTACTGGATTCCGAACGCCGACGAGATGATCTACAAGGGCTCGGTGCAGTTCAACTTCACCTACTGAGCGATCGCCACGCGCTTGGCGCGGCGCTTGCTTGACCGTCGCATCCTCCCGGTAAATCCGACTTTTGTCGGCTTCCGGCGGTCTGGCGCATTCCGCCGGAAAGGCGCAATGCGCTCCTTCGTTCGAACCCGCCGCATGTGCGAATGGGATGATTTTCCCGCGCGCGAGGCTTTTGCGCGCGACCGGCTTGCCGACGCCGAGGGGCCGGCGATGTCGCCTTTCCTGCTGCTGTCGGAGCCGGGAATGAGCGCCGCCGACCAGTTCGCGAGTTCGGAAAAATGGATGCGCAAGCGGCTGCAGG
>Ga0182030_10022394_pt1 | contig 11760 bp, 6 predicted proteins | sample 812S3MmetaG_FD_121299 | JGI IMG/M metagenome (GOLD analysis project Ga0182030, IMG submission 121299) | Permafrost microbial communities from Stordalen Mire, Sweden - 812S3M metaG (Illumina Assembly) | ecosystem: Environmental > Terrestrial > Soil > Wetlands > Permafrost | place: Sweden... | reverse complement strand
TCAGCGATGCCGCCCACGCCCACGGCATGAAATTCCTGCTCTGGTTTGAGCCAGAACGGGCGGTCGTCGGAACTCCGTTGACCCTCCAGCATCCCGACTGGTTTATCGGCGAAGTCACCACCCACTTCGAAGGAAACACCGAGCGTCCGTTGGTAAAGTTCCGCATGTTTGACTTCGGTAATCCGGCGGCGCGGCAATTCATGATCGATTCCATCTCAGACCTGATCGACAAAGAAGGCATCGACATTTACCGGCAAGACTGTAATTTCGCCCTCGCCCCGTTCTGGACGCAAGCCGACACTCCCGACCGTCAGGGAATCACACAAATCCGCTACGCCGAAGGCTTGCTCAAATTTTGGGACGAACTGCGGCGCCGGCACCCCCAGCTCATTCTCGACATTGTGCAGCGCGCCGACCTCGAGACAATCTCGCGCGCCGTCGATCTGAGCCGCGCGGATTATCCCGTCTCTCCCGATGCCGATCCCGTCGGAGCGCAGGTCAGCACCGAAGGCCTCGCTTATTGGAGGGCGCATTTCGGAACCCTGCTTCAGGTCCGGCCCAGCGATACCTACCATTTCCGCAGCGGCATGGCGCCAGGCTTGGCCTTTGCGCTCTTTAATGTTGCCGGCTATCCCAATCAAGTCGGGAAGTTCATTCCCGCCGACTTTCCCTACGAGTGGATGCGCACCATGGTCTCCCAGCTTAAGCTGGTGCGTCCTTATTATTACGGCGACTACTATCCTCTTTTACCCTGCAGCGAAAATTCCGATTGCGCCACCGATCCCCGTCAGGAGCGCAGCGCCGCCTTCGAGTGGGCCGCATGGCAGTTTAATCGTCCTGAAGAAGGCGACGGAATGCTACAGGCTTTTCGGCGAGACGAAAGCGATCAGCCCTCGAAGAATCTGCCTTTGCGCGGACTCGACCCCGCCGCAACCTACGAGATTCGCGATCTCGATACCACCACGCGCGCGACGGTTTCCGGGCGCGACTTGCTCCAGCAAGGACTCCACGTAGAAATCAGAGAAAAACGAGGAGCGGTCATTCTCCTCTATAAGAAGATTCGCTGATTTAAATTCGCTGATCGAAGCAAGGCTCGCTAGTCGACCGTGACATCTTGGGCCTGCTCGCCAAGACCGTCAATGCCGAGCCGCACTTTATTCCCCGGACGCAGGTAAACCGGCGGCTTTTGGCCGTGGCCCACGCCAGGAGGCGTTCCGGTGGAGATAACATCGCCCGGCTGCAGGCTCATAAAACGGCTCAGATAGCTGATTAAATGCGCCACTCCGAAGACCATGGTGTGGGTCGAACCGCTTTGATAGCGATGTCCGTCAACCTCAAGCCACATGTTTAGATTCTGCGGATCCGGAACTTCATCCGTGGTCACCAGCCACGGGCCAATCGGTCCAAAGGTGTCCGCACTCTTCCCTTTCACCCACTGTCCGGTCCCTTCGAGTTGAAACGCGCGCTCGGAAAGATCGTTGATCACGCAATATCCGGCAACATGCGAGAGCGCATCGGCTTCAGGAATGTACTTTCCTGGCTTGCCAATCACTACGCCAAGTTCAACCTCCCAATCCGTCTTCTTCGAGCCGCGCGGAATGACGATACCGTCGTTCGGCCCACAGATGGAAGATGTTGCCTTCATAAAAACCACGGGTTCGACCGGCACAGCCATGCCGGATTCTGCCGCGTGGTCAGAATAGTTCAGCCCAATGCAAATAAACTTCCCTACACTTCCCACGCACGGCCCCAGACGCGGCTTTCCCGCAACTTTGGGCAGCTTCGTCAAATCTGTGCCGCGTAGTTTTTCGATTGCGGTGGGCAGTAAGGCCGCTCCCTCGAGATCGGCGATGGTCGCCGAGAGATCGCGGATTTCACCATCCGTAGCGAGAACACCCGGCTTCTCCTGACCCGGTTGACCATAGCGTAGCAGTTTCATTTTCTCTCCAATTAATTTCTACAGGCTAAAGCCGCCATCGATGATATGGATTTGACCGGTCGTATAACCGGATTCATCCGAGGCCAGGTAGACTGCTAGGGCAGCGATTTCTTCAGGACGCCCGATACGCCCCATCGGTTGCCGCGCCACAAACTCGGAACGCGCTTTTTCTACATTCCCCTGCGCGGCGATCCGTTCATCCAGCGAAGGCGATTGCACCGTTCCCGGACAAATCGCATTACAGCGAATACCGCTGCGAATGAAATCGGCCGCAATCGCTTTCGTCAATCCAATCACCGCCGCCTTCGTACTGCCGTAGACAAACCGGTTCGGCGCCGCCTTGATGCTCGAGGCGGCGGACGACATATTAATGATGCTTCCCTTCCTCGCCTGCAACATAGCGGGCAGAAAAGCGCGGCAGGTGCGGTACATCGACTTCACATTCAGATCGAAAGAAAAATCCCAGTCCTTTTCTGCACAGTCGAGAATGCTGCCGTGGTGAACGAACCCCGCACAATTAAAAAGAATATCGACCGCGCCGATTTCGGCTGCGCAACCCGACACATCCTGCGCATCGCGGACATCCAGGCGGCGAGTTCGAATGCCGGGACGGTTCTGGCCGAGAGCCGCAAGCGCGGCGTCATTGATGTCCGTCGCCCACACCGTCGCTCCCTCGTCAGCGAAGGCGAGCGCTGTAGCGCGGCCAATGCCTTGCCCCGCAGCTGTCAGCAATGCAATCTTACCTGCTAGTCTTCCGCTCATTCGGCTCCCGCTGAATCAATCAGTCTAAAGTGAACGCGCCTTCCACGATAGCGGATGCATTCCAATTGTCAACACTACTGTTGACATTGTAGACTACTCCGTTCGACGAACCAGCCATGGAAATCGACATCGAGCAGTTCGACGCCCTGCGCGCCTACCTTGCCGCGCACGGACATGTCGGTTCATCCGAGAAGATTTGCCTGCAAAATCTTGCCGGAGGCGTTTCCAATCGTACGGTAATGGTCAAATGGCCCGACGGCCGTTCCTGGGTCATTAAACAGGCACTCAACAAATTGCGCGTGAACGTCGATTGGTTCAGCAGTCCCGACAGGATTGCGGTAGAAGCGAAAGCGCTGCGCTGGCTAAACCATGCCGCTCCCCCCGGAACGACGCCAGCCTTCATCTTCGAAGACATCGAAAATCACCTTCTCGGCATGGCGGCAATTCCCGAAGAACACGCCAATTGGAAATCGCTCCTGCTCTCCGGCACAATCGTCCCTGATCATTTCGAGCAATTCGGATTCCTGCTCGGCACCATTCACCGTCGCTCGACAGAGTTGCGGTCCGAAGTCTCGCAAGCCTTCGCCGATACCACTTACTTCGAGAACTTGCGTCTGGAACCCTACTATCTCTACACCGCCCAGATGACTCCCGATGCAGTCGAATTCCTTAACGCCCTCGCAAACGAAACGCTCCATCACCACGACAGTCTGGTACATGGGGATTTCAGTCCGAAGAATACTTTGATCTATCGCGGCCGACTGATCTTGCTCGACTATGAAGTTGTCCACTTCGGCGACCCCGCCTTTGACCTGGGATTCGCCCTCACGCACTTTCTCAGCAAAGCGCATCACCTGCCCCAAGTCCGTGGCCGTCTGGCGAGCAGTGCCGAGTTGTTCTGGCATGTGTACTACCGAGAAATTGCGCTCCTGAGTTGGGCTGAGCCCCTGGAATCGCGTGCGATCCGTCATACACTGGGATGTTTGCTGGCCCGAGTGGCCGGGAAATCTCCGCTGGAATACTTGACGCAAATCGAACGAAAGCGGCAACTCGATGTCGTTCTCGCAATGATCCGTAAACCTCCGACCAGTGTCCCCCATTTGATCTCAGAGTTTGTTCATAAGATAGAAACCTATGGCAACCATTAAGCAGCTTTCGGGTCGCGAAGTTTTGGACAGCCGCGGGAGACCAACCGTTCTCGCGACCTGTGTTTTGGAAGACGGCACCACGGCCTCCGCTTCCGTTCCCTCGGGCGCATCCACCGGCACCGCCGAAGCATTCGAACTGAGGGATGGCAATCCCAAACGATATCAAGGCTCGGGCTGTCGTCGAGCTGTCGCAAATATCGCTGGAGAAATCCAATCCGCCTTGGGTGGGCGTGCATTTGAAGATCAGTCCAAACTAGACCACGCCTTGATCGCGCTTGACGGAACTCCCACCAAGTCGCGCCTCGGCGCGAACGCCATCTTGGCAGTATCCGTCGCTTTCGCTCGGGCCTCCGCCTTGTCTCGCGGCATTCCTCTCTATCGGCATTTCTCCGACATGATCGGCTTTCCCGCAAATCGGTTGCCTCGCCTGACCATCAACCTCTTCAGCGGCGGAAAACACGCTGGTCAGCAAGTATCTGTGCAGGATGTGCTCATCATTCCGATGTCCGCGCAGACGATCGACGAGACTCTGGTGTGCGCCTCGGATATCTATCAGGCAGCCGCTGATTTAATCCTCCGAAAATATGGCATGCGCCTGCTCACCGCCGACGAAGGAGGATTGGCGCCCCCGTGCCGCTCTGCCGAAGAAATGCTGGCTTTGGCAGCAGAGGCAATCGAACTTGCCGGCTACGCTCCGGGCAAAGACGTTTTCCTCGGCATCGATGTGGCTTCTTCTCACTTCTACGAGGAGGGTCGCTATAAAAAAGATGGAGAAATTCTCGATAGTGCTGGAATGATCCGAGCCGTTGGACAGTGGCTTGAAAAGTACCCAATTTTGAGCGTGGAAGATGGCCTGGCCGAAGACGACTGGAAACACTGGCCTGAACTTCGTCGAGCCATAGCTGGCCGCGCTCTCACCCTGGGAGATGATCTGCTATGCACGAACCCGACGCGGATCCGTCGCGCGATCGACGCCAAGGCCTGTGATGCTCTGCTACTCAAAGTGAATCAAATCGGAACACTTACCGAAGCAATTGAAGCCTACAAGCTGGCGCGAGCGGCAGGGTGGTCCGTCACTCTAAGCGTTCGCAGCGGAGAAACGGAAGATAACTGGGCGGCCGACTTGGCGGTTGGATGGGGCGCCGATCAATTCAAAAACGGATCAATTCGCCAATCCGAGCGTCTCGCCAAATACAACCGCCTGCTCGAAATCGAAGAATTGACGCACTGGCCGCTAACCGCGTGGCCTCGCGTCGAATGAATTTTGCTCACACACAAGTCTCAAACCATCCAAGATTCGACCGTGCTGAAGACACACCCAAATTCGATTCGCTACACCACCCTGATCCTCCTCTCGATCTTCTTTTGGATTCCGTCGCCGATCTGTGCCCAGACAAATCTTCAGAATCAGGATGGCTACATTCGTCGGGAAGGAAACGACTGGGTCCTGGGTACTTCGCGTACGGAGAAACGGATTCGTTTCACCGATGGCCGCCTTTCATCCGTTTCGCTGCGCAACAAGATCTCCGGACGTGAATACCTTGACGTCCCCAACCCTCCGTCCGAAATCCGATTTTCGGCAGACGAGCAAGATGTTGACGCGCCCACTTGGCACTGGAAGCTCCACAGCGATCACGCTCAAGAAACCACCCAAGGCGAACTGCAACTCGACATCGAACTCGAATCCCCCAACCTGCAAGTCACGAAACACTACGTGATTTATCCCGGAACCTCCATCATTCGCGAATGGCTCACGATCGAAAACTCCTCTGCAAAAACCGTCCAGCTCACTAAAGTTGATTTCCTGAACACACGCGTCTCGGCATCCATGGCGCAAGATCTCGATTTCAACTATCTAACCGGAGGCGGCAACTACAACGGCAGCCAACTCCTGAAGACCGAGCCCATGACCTCCGCCTACCGCCGCACTCTCGATTCCAACGGAGGCGTGCAGCCCGGCAATTACAGCAGTTTCCTGCCCCTCATTTTCCTGCTCAATCACAAAACCTCAGAAGGCCTAGCCATCGGTTGGGACTATCTCGGCCACTGGCGGTTCGAAATCGGTAGCAAGAGCGAACCGCCGCTAAGTCTGCATCTGGAACTGGCCGGCTTCGCAAAAGATCTAGCTCCCGGCGGCAAAGTCGAAACTCCAAAAGCATTCCTGGCAACCTTCTCTGGCCAGGTCGATGAACTCGGCAATCAATTGCTCGATTGGCAGTACGCCTACCTCTGGGAATTCACGAATCCAGAATATTTCGCCAAGACTCGTTGGGCAGTCGATTGGCCCGATCCCTGGGTCGGTGATGGAGGAACTCCGAGCGCCGACAATTGGGGACGCCGCCTGACTCTCGATCTTCGCTACGTCGATCTTCTCCGCGAAACCGGCACCGACGTTCTCTGGGACGACGCGGGCTGGTACGACAAGTGGGGCACATGGAACGGCCCCGACTGGAAACAAACCAACGATTATCTGCGCAAGCACGACATGAAATGGGTGCTATGGTATCCAACTTTCCTGGCAACCCCGCCATCCACCGTGGCGCAGCAGCATCCCGATTGGGTTATCCCCGGCCAAGACACCCTCGAACAGTCCATCCCAGCGACCGCCGATTGGCAGAGTCGATTACTCGACGACAGTGTCAAAGCGTGGGGAGATTATCAATGGCGCTACGACATCGCGCCCGCCGCCAGCGCGAACGATACCGATGCTCTTGCCGCCGATCAAAATTTCCGCGTCCTCCTTCAACGCTTCAAAACCAACCACCCCCAAAGCGGCATCGATGCTTGCGACGGCGGAGGTCGCTGGATCAGCTACGACATCGCTCGTTTCGCCGAGTCCGGAGAGTACACCGATGGCGGCGTTGGCCCCTACAGCGCGTACTACACTTCCCTTCTTGTGCCTCCCGATAAACTTCACAACGTCGTTGATTACGACCATACCTATTACAACTCATCCACCGACCGCACTCATCTCTCCATGAATCCAACCTGGTATCGCGATCCCGGCGATGGACCTGATATCGAATCAATCCGCAAAGACTGGGAGATGGATCACTATCTCGTCTCGCAAGGCGTCGCCGGCCGCTGGAGCCATGTTTTCCGCCCTCACGTCGATCACGATGATCCCGTCTGGTATTTCCAGCGCTTGAATCGCGACGGCTCGAAAGGCGTCATTCTCACCAAACACGCCAAGCAAGGCTCAACTTATTTCCTGATCAGCCACCCATTGAAATCTCTGCCAGGAAAATCTCCAGATTCGCTTGACCGATACCGTGGCGGCGCAGGAGATATGTCCGAAGCAATCACAACTTCCGCCGCCAGCCTCGAAACCGGAATTTATGAAGATCCAGTCGATGGAGCAATCCGCTACTACGGAGTCCCCGGCCAAGAATTCGGCCCTCTGAATCTCAAATATCAGAGTGGATCCGGCGCAGAATCGCTCGTCACCAAAGTAGTGAGACTCGGCGCCGATCGCGCAGCGACAGGCCAATTCTTCGGCACTGCAATCCAACTCGACCATCCCATGACCGTCACCGAGTTAGGCCAATTCGATCCCGGCAACAACCACGGCACTTATACGCTTTCTCTCGTGCGAGCCGAAGATGGCAAGGTGCTCGCCACCGCAGATCTGGACATAAGCCAGACGCATCCAGACGCCAATGGATTCAAGTACGTTCACTTGATGAGCCCAATTCGTCTCGAAGCCTTCTCCAAGCCCATAACGATCTACCCCCGCGGCCTCATCCCCACGGAATCCTACGATGTGCGCGCGAGCGTTTCGGGTCTGCGTCTACACGAGACTGGTTCGCAACTCATGTCGGATGGCATCACCCTCAACACAATTCCCGCCGGAGAACTGATCTTCCTAAACCTGCCCCATTACCCGGGTTCAGGTACCGACCATGTCCCTCCAAGCGCTCCGTCCAACGTGATCAAGCGGCTGGCAACCAACCTCGGCGTACAAGGAATCGAGCTCTCCTGGTCGCCCAGTCACGATGACAATTGGCTCTCCTACTACCAAGTCCGCAAGAATGGAAAACTTCTGGGAAGAACAGCCAAAGGAACCTATTTCTTCGATCATTCCGACTCTTCTCGCAACGACCTCGACGCAAGCTATGAAGTCGCGGCCGTCGACGGAGACGGGAATGCCAGCCCCAGCGTCTCCGCGCAGAAAGTCGCCAGCGAGCCAACTGACGCACAAAGATACGAAGCTCTCGGAGATTTTTCTCCGACCCAGGCGACTAACCACTGGGCCTACGAGGAAACAGCCGACGATCTGACTTACACACCCTTAGCCTGGGACAAAGCAGGCTACGAAGGCCGCTGGACCGGCTCGGGGCTGGGCCGGATTGGCCGAATCTGGATGCAGCCCTCCGCTCAATACGATCTGTCCCGCACCTTCATCGTTCCATCCGCTGGATCGGTGAGTACGTCAGGAGAAATCCGCAAAGACCCCAGCGCCAACAACGGTTCTTCTTGCTTCGTACGAATCCTGCTCAATTCCAGTCAGGTGTGGCCATCCGAAGGCTGGGCCGAAGTCTCTACAAGTTATGACCACCCCACCCGCTACGCGCTAATCAATCTGCCAGTAAGGGCCGGCGACAAGATCCGCTTCGTAATCAAATACAACGGAGAGAACCGCGCCGATCCCGTCGTTTGGGATCCTGCGATTATCATTCGGGATTCGAACCAATCGTCGCAATAAGAGTCTCTTATGGCTTCCGCATCTTCACGGCAGCCGCTGCAGCAGCAAAATATCCGAGCCATAAAGTTGTTGATCCGCAAATTCCTTGATAGCCCCATCCCCCTTGGCAAGCCATGCATCAGGCAGATGGACTGCGATGCCGTTCATCAGCGATTCACCCGTCATTTCGCGCTCTCGCCCTGGCCGGTCATTGAGGCTGGTCACCCGATATTTCGCCTTTGCATCAAGCGCTCGCAACCGTATCTTAGTCTCGGCGATTTCAGACTTGTCGCGGAAGACATAAACAACCGATTCCGACGAATCCTCTTTTACATACTGAATCGACGACCAACCGGCAGTCTCCACTTTCGGATGGTAAACATCCTCCAGCAAGAGATGGCGGTACTGCTTAAAGTACAAAAGATTGCGCTCCAACGCCTCCACAAACCCCGGCGGAGCCGCCGAAAGAAACTGGGAAGACATGCCGTTGATATTTCCGAATGTCACCCCATGTGTGAAATGCTTCCGGAAGTAGTAATCAAGAGCCGATGCACTATACCAACGAGCCGTCAGGTATTCTCCGCCCGCGTCCCCTTGTCCCGCAGTCGCCAGCGAACCCCATACATTCGGGCTGAGCATCGGTCCCGTGATGAACTCATTGGTATATCCGCCCGGAAGCAAACCCTGTGGCCCAGGATTGGTTCGCGCAAACTGCAACGACGGATCGCATTCAAACCCCGACAGATTCGGAAAGCGCTCCAGCAGATAACGCATAATTTCCATCCGCCCGCGGTACGCCGCATAAGCGCCGTCCGTCTTCCCATGCCCGTGATCGGTGCGATTGCACTCGTAGCTTACCGTCGACGAAGGATCCCACTTGATCCAATCCAGGTGCCACTTCTCGATAATGTCGCCCAGTTGTTTCTCAACCCACGCCACCACCTTCGGATCTCCCAAACAAAGCTGCTTGGTGATTGCGAGCGACGGGTGCGTAGTGCCGAGCGCCTTGCCGTCAATCATCGCCAGCCACTCCGTAGGAATCTCACCCGAAGCCACGCGCGCCGCATCCACATTCCCCGGATCCACCCACAATCCGAATTTCAATCCCGCCCCGTGAACTGCGTCCGACAGACTCTTCAAACCGTGGGGGAACTTCTCCTTGTCCTCCTGATAACTGCCCAGGCCCAGCGTCCAGTCATTCATGCCAGGTATCACCGACGCCCCTTGGTACCAGGTAGCATCGTGATAAAAGACATCAAACCCAGCTCGCTTCGCCAGACTAAGCTCCTTAAGAAGCTGCTCCTCGCTATTCTTTTCCGTGAGCCATATGCAGTAAGTCACCAGCGGAGAATCCGGCAGCGGCGCCTGGAACACATATTGCTTCAAATAACGAAACGTCTCGTTCCCCGCGTCGTCCGTGTCCCCCTTGGCAAGCGCAATAAAGCTAATCGGAGTCTCAACCGTCGCCCCCGGAGCAAGCTCGAATGTCCGCGACGATTCACCTTTCTTCTCTTTCAGCAAAATCGTTCCTGCATGAACCACCGTTCCAGCGGCGGAAGACTCGACCGCGGCTTTCCATCCGAGCACGCCAAGTCCAGGTTCCCCGCCGATCAGCGCAGACTCCCCGGCAGCGGCATTTTCAAGCACGAGCCAGTCTGGAAAATCTTGCTTCTGCGAAAGATTTCCCGTTCGATGGAATCCATGCTCACCTTTAGCCGAAGAATACGGCTTAAGTCCATCCGCCTGGCTCCTGAGTGTAAGAAACAGCGGATCGATATAAGGCGCAAGCAAAAGCGCAGTCTGGCCGTGATTCTCCAACTTCATAGCAGTCTGAACCACAGCCCCCGTTGGATATAGTTTTAGCTCCAGCGAAAGCAGCCCACCGCCCTCAGAGTGAAACCGCAACGTAAGTTGCTTTCCACCCTTGTCCAGTCCGGCAACCACGTCATCCGCGAAAACGTAAGGTGCGCCGCCTTTGTCCGGCGAGGCAATTATGGGGGTGTTCGCGACCGCCCATTGCGCGCCCCCCTCCCGGCGCAGCGATTTTAACTTTACCGTTCCATCCGAACGCACCAACTCCAAGCGAACGTGCCCATTCGCCAGTTCCCAACCACTCGCTGTCTTCACAACCGACACTTGGGCACAGGCGGAGATTACGATAAAGAACATCAGAAACACTGTGAGCGGGAAGGGTTTCATCCGGCAAGCCTCGTCGTTCTTGGCAATGCGTGTTTTGTAAGTCAGTGGCGCGACGATCGACGTTGAGCATCGAATAGCAGAAACAAAAATGAAACGGGCCACAAACGAAGACTTGCCGCGGTCTAAGACCGAGGCAAGTCCCGTCTGACGACTGAGTTTTCGAGTTAGAAGGTTAGGTGCGCTCCAACTTGCATACGCCGCCTGTAGTCGACAATGTTAAAGATTTGCCCGGCAGAGCTCGAATCGGCAGTGCTGTTGGGGCTGCCGAGATTTTCTCGGTTGAACGCATTGAATGCGTCCCACTTGAGTTCAAGGTGAGTTCTTTCTGTGATAGCGATGGATTTGATTAAAGACAAATCCACCTCACCGTATCCTGGCCCAAGTAAGATGTTACGGCCTGAATTACCGTAGGTGTACGGGGCAGGTTGGGTAAAATCTGCCGGGTTATACCATTCGCTTCGATTGGGATCGGAAACCTTACCGCTCCCGATACGATCCGGTCTCAACGATTCGACGGAATTCAGCGAGCCATTGGCGGCCCAATATACGGTGAAATACTGTCCTGCCTGGAAATTAAAGACTCCGCTGAGGGTCCAGCCTCCAATCAGGGCGTCCGCGCCCCGACTCAAACTGTTGGCGTAAGCCCTTCCGCGACCGAAGGGAAGCGCCCAGTTAGCCGCGGTCACCCAAGCCCAAGGCCGGGGGGCATCTGAATTTCCGTAATCGCACGAGTAACAAAATTGGTTCCCGGAGGGACCGAAGGTCCCGTCGTCAAGCGATTTATCCCAGGTGAAATTGCTCGACAGATAGAGGCCCTCATGAAAACGCTTTTCGACGTGGACCTGCAGGGAGTTGTAATTGCTTTTTAGTTCCGGGTAATTGGCGGGAGAGTTGCTCCGTTCGTACTCTTCCTGCGTCCAGCCGAACGACGCATAATACGGCCGGTTTGGATTGAAAGAGCCGCCTATATCTGGTGCGGGCACAGGCGCGTTGATATCGACGTTGTCCCACAAGTGGCGTCCAACGTT
>Ga0182030_10022393_pt1 | contig 11760 bp, 11 predicted proteins | sample 812S3MmetaG_FD_121299 | JGI IMG/M metagenome (GOLD analysis project Ga0182030, IMG submission 121299) | Permafrost microbial communities from Stordalen Mire, Sweden - 812S3M metaG (Illumina Assembly) | ecosystem: Environmental > Terrestrial > Soil > Wetlands > Permafrost | place: Sweden... | reverse complement strand
GAAACAGCCCCAATGGCAGACGCTGTCTTTTCCAGCCGCCCTCGCGCCAGACCAGCCACGCCGCAACGGCCATCAGCACGTAGAGCAACGTCCACACAGGGCCAAAGATCCATGCCGGTGAATTCCAAGATGGCTTATGCAATCCGGCATACCAGCCGGTGGTTGAAACAAAGACGCCGGTGACAGATGCCGCAAAACACAGTGCCAGCCAGCCGACCAAGGCCAGCCGCAGATTCCTTGCGGGAGGCGGGGGTGAAGTCGTGACATCCATAATAATTTGTTTCCTAAAACCCAATCAAATAGCCGCAATGCGCAATGTGGGGCAACAATAAAAGGAGCCACTGGAGCACGTTGACGGTCCAGCTTCACGACCAGCTTGCCAATACCTTTTTCGACGATTCACCATATTCAAATTTCATCTCATTTGAATGCCTTGAGCAACGCTTCAAACTCTGTGTGAAGGGATTTGTCGTGGGGCGTAACGACCGGAACCTTGAGAGGGATTCCCAGCAATTCATAAACCGCTATTTGCGCCGCACGCACCGAATACTCGACGGTGAACACTGTGTCCGCCTGAATCTCGACGAATTGGCTGATGAACGCGAAATTCTTCGAATCGGGCGGCACGGGCAACGGGCGGTCGCCTTGCAATCGGGGCATGAACATGCTGGTGATATAGGGCATCCGGCACGGAATGCAGTTGGCCGTCTTTAGGATTTCCAGATCGAAGCGCAGATGTCCGCAAAGCTCTTCCAATATTTCCGCTCCATTGCAGTCGGCCATTGCCTTTGGAATGAAGTTGCCAACCCGGTCAGGGAATAAGGCATAGCCCCAGAACACCTGCACGTCGGTTGGTTGGTTCAGGAAATGCGGCTGATGGGCCAGCACAATGGACATCAGCCAGTTTGAATCCTTAAACGTCACCAGGCCGCCGGTGCCCGCCTCATTGCCGCTAAACTTGTCCATCAGGTCGAAAAACTCGGGATTCTTCAAGGTCACAGTGAATGATTCCCAGCAGGACTGGGCGATGCAGTTATTAAATGCCGCAGGATTGCCAAACTGCGGGCGGCCTGCCGCCAGTTTTTCCCAAAGCGCCCAACTGCCGCTATCTTCTTTGGTCAGCTTTGCCGGTGCAATTGTCATCGAACCCAAGCTGGAGGCATCCGTCATTGATCCATTTTGCAGGAAGACCAGGTCGCCGTCATTCACGGCAATCACTTCGTTGTCGTATTGCCGCAGACAATGAATGCCAGTCACGATAAATTTCCCGCGCTCGGTCTTGTGCTCCAAATCGGTCACCTTGCAATCAGAAACCAAACGCACACCCTGCGCCTTGAGCCAGGTCTGCAAAGGCCGCACCATGGAATCATACTGGTTGTAAATCGTTCGTTTGACGCCGGCCAACGTCTCGATGCGGGAAAACTCCAGCATGAAGCGGTGCAGGTAGCGTTTGAATTCCACGGCGCTGTGCCAGGGCTGGAACGCGAAGGTGGTGGCCCACATGAACCAGAATTCTGTCTCGAAAAAAGCTGGCGACAACCAGTCGGTGATGCAGCTTGACCCCAACAATGCTTCTTCTGCCCGGCTGAGTTTCAGCAATTCCATGCGATCCTGCATGGAAAATCCCATCGAAGTCACGGGAACCTTTGCGCGCCGTCGATCCACCAACCTGGCTTGCGCGTGCGATTTGTGCAGTTCGTTGAACTCCACGGTTTCATCAAATACCGACTTGCCCGCGTGATTCAGCGAAGGGATGGATTTGAAAAGATTCCAGGTGCATTCATAGTTGTCGGTGGTCAACATGCGCCCGCCGCGCAAGGAATAACCGCCGGCGGCATCACCGGCCCCGTCAAGACTTCCGCCCATGACTGGCAGTGCTTCAAAAATTGAAATGTTTTCACCGGGCACCCCACCGTCGCGAATCATGAAGGCGGCGGCAGCCAGCGAGCCGATGCCGCCGCCCACGAGATAAGCTTTGGGCTTTGGACTCATGGTTTTTTCAGCGAGGCCATATCAATGACAAAGCGGTATTTCACGTCGTTCTTCACCACGCGATCATAGGCTTCGTTGATTTTCTGGATGGGAATGAGTTCGATGTCAGCCGTAATGTTGTGCTTGCCACAAAAATCGAGCATCTCCTGGGTCTCCTTGATGCCGCCGATAAGCGAGCCGCTAAAATTGCGACGGCCAAAGATCAGGCTTCCCACCTGAACCGCCAGCGGCGCAGCCGGCAACCCGACTTGAGTGAGCGTGCCGTCCCGACGCAGAAGGATGAGGTAGGCGTTGATGTCATGCTCGGCGGCCACGGCGTCGAGAATGAAATGAAAACTGTTGAGATGTTTCTTCATCTCCTCAGGAATTGTGGAATTGACGACCTCATCTGCCCCAAGCCGCAACGCATCGTTCACCTTGCCCGGCGAATGTGTGAAAACCACGACGTGCGCGCCCATGGCCTTGGCGAGTTTTACGCCCATGTGACCCAGACCGCCAAGTCCCACGATGCCGACCTTCTGGCCTTTGGTGACTTTGTAGTGGCGCAAGGGTGAATATGTGGTAATTCCCGCGCAGAGCAGCGGAGCGGTGGCCGCGAGATTCAGATGTTTTGGGATATGCAGCACAAAAGCCTCATCCACCACCACGCTCTCGGAATAGCCGCCATAGGTCATTCCGCCGCTGTGTTTATCCGGGCCGTTAAAAGTAAACGTCGCGCCCTGGTCGCAGAATTGCTCGAGATCATCCTTGCAGCTTTCGCAAACCCGACAGGAATCCACCATGCAACCGACGCCGGCCAGATCGCCTTCCTTGAACTTCTTTACTTGGGTGCCGATCTTCGTGACCCGACCGATGATTTCATGGCCCGGGACGCACGGGTAAGTGGTCCCATGCCATTCGTTGCGGGCGGTATGCACGTCTGAATGACAAACGCCGCAAAACAGAATCTCGATTTCCACGTCGTGCGCGCCGGGGCCTCGCCGTTGAATGGTGAAAGGTGCCAGTGGAGCCACGGCACTTTGCGCCGCGTAAGCATGGGTTGTCATAAAGATTGGTCGCCCGGCACGCATCTCACGAAGAGTGCCGGGCGGTGAAGTTGATTACACCAAAGCCCCAGCGCGCTTGCGGTTCATCCCAGCGGGTTGGATACTGCGACGCGTAGTCGCCGACTTTTTATCCGAGCATTCTTTTTCTGAGTCATTATGGCAACCACATTCACCCAAAGCTTCTTTGTCGCTGCTATTCAGCGCCAACTCGGTGAGCGTCGCGTTGGCGGCCTTCTCCTCGCCAAGAATTTCTTCCAAGAGGTCGGCTGCCTTGAGGTTTCCCAAAAGTTTAGCCCATTCGTGCAGGGCACCGTAGGAAGCGATTTCGTGATGTTCAACTTTCTGCGCGGCCGAAATCAACGCCGCATTGAGGGCCGGCGACCCTTTGAATTCCGCCGCGATGTCGCCGCCTTCTTCCAGCAGCGCCACGGTGGTTTTGCAGGTTTTTCCTTTGGCCTTTTGATCCAGCGATTGGAAAACCTGTTCGAGCTTCGTCACATGGCCCTCGGTTTCCTTTAAGTGGGTAAGCAACGCCGCCTTCAATTTCTCGCAAGTGGCGGCTTTGACCAGCTTCGGCAATGCTTTGACGATCCGACGTTCAGCGTCATACATATCCGCGACTTCATCCAAGAATAAATCTTTGAGTGTTTTCATATTTAAATTCGGTTGTTATTGTTTTTGAATTGTTCTGCAACCAAGGTGGTTCAGCCGCAGGAACAGTTGTGACCATCACCGGCCGACACCAGAATACGCGGCCATGGTTGGCTGCGCGATGCGGTCGGTTGCCATATGCTCCTTTGGTGTTGAAGCCTCCCCCGTGGTGCAGATGTCCTGCGCCCCGGCTTTGGTGAAGATGTCCTTGGCTCGCGAAATTTTCGCTGAGTTATCGGTGTGAACCGAGATGAGGATGTTGCCTTCCTTGATCTTGCCTTCGTAACGTTTGGCTTCAAGTTCAGGAATACCCAGGCCGATAAGGCCGCCCGCAATGCCGCCAATGGTGGCACCAATGGCCGCACCGCTCAACGCGGCAATAATGGGACCGGCCGCAATGAATGGCCCGACTCCTGGAATGGCCAGCGCGCCAATCCCGGCAATCCAGCCCAAAGCCCCGACGACGGCACCCCCCGTGACCGCGCCGGTGACTGCACCCTCTGGTGCTTTGGTGTTTTTCTCATGAGCGAAGTCGTGACTCGTGCCTTTGTCAGCGAACAAGGCCGAGATGTCGTTGTTGGAAAAATTGGCGTTTTTGAGTTGCTCGACAATTTGATCCGCTTGATGGCGCGATGTCGCGATGCAGAATACAGATTTCTTTGACATATAATTAACTTTTGTTTTGTTTGTTTTGTTGACCAAATTTAGTTACTGCTTGGTGCGGCTGACAATTCCAGTTGGTTGTCCACATTTCCCGCGTTCGCGATCCGATCCGCGATTTCACCAATCCTAACTTTTTCATCCGCAGTATTAACCGGCCCGCGTAAGGTGACGTGGCCATTTAGCGTGATGATTTTCACGTTCTTGGCATTCGCAGTCATGTCAGAATCCGCCATGATTTCTTTGCGAATCTGGGCCGTGGTGTCCACGTCGGCCTGGCTGTTGCCCTGATCAAGTGGCGTCAGCGTCTGACTGTCACGATCACGAACATTTAACCGGGTATTATCCACGCTGGTCGTGGCGTCGGTTGTGAAATAAGGTTCAACTTTGTAGGCGTGATAAACTCCACCGACATAACCAGGGTGATTAAAATCGGGCCATTCGTTGGATTTAAAGTGCGGTGAATTAGCCACCATCTCTTTTGAGGTGTCTAGTTGGAGAGAATTATGCTCCGTATTATATCGTAAAGCGGCTGGCGGCACGGCACTTAACTCGCCTTCCATTCCCGTGTATTCGCCGTATGAAATAATGATGGTGACAATACGGCCAGACGAGATATCTACTATTAAATTCTTCACATTGCCGATTTTCTCATTCTGCAAATTGCTCACCGACTCGCCCATGAGCTTGCTTGCCTTCTGGACATAACCCAATTTAGAACACGAAGATTTTGCTCCGTTCCCATTTGAGTAGTAAGTCCGGGTCCAAGTCCCATCTAGGTTACGGGTAGAAACATTGTTGTTGTTTTCTTCCACGTTGCGGGCTACTTCCACATTATGTGCTGTATCCCCAGGGCGCGCTCCCGCTGTATTGATGGTGCCATCCATGTTGCGGGGCAATGAATTGGCCAAGGCCGCACTCAGGCCGGTGGTGTCATCTCCATGACGGACGAAGTAAGGTTGTTGGCCATAATAGCCATAGACTTCACTCACCCGGTTGGACTGCGTGTCTTCGTCCCACTTCGCGGTGTTATACTTCGGTGCGGCATTGAATTTCTCCGTGCTGGCGTCCAGATGAAGAACTTTCTGGCCAACCTCGTAATGCAACGCTCCCGGCGGCACTGGCGTTAACGTCTCGCCCATGCCGACAAATCCACCGCTGGAAATTGTCACCTGCACGATCCGGCCGGATTCCACATCCACCGCGAGATCGGCCACTTTTCCGAGCTTTTTATCCTGATAATTACGCACCGTCATCCCAATGACGTCGCTGGCTTTAGCCACACCGTTCAGTCGTTCTGGGCTGGCTTGGGTGAAGCGTTGTTGGATGTAATTGGTTTGATCGATTGGTTGTGTTAGTGATTCCTGACCCAGCGCGGCTAACGTCAGGAGGGATACCGCCGACATGTTCATAATAATTTTAAGTTTTTGTTTCATGTGTTTATGTTTTTGGTTAAAGCAAAAGGCGTTTCCCTTTTTATAGCTTTCACAATAGGCGGTGCAGAAGTGGCAGGCTATGGGGTGTTACCCGACCGAAACCCTTAGTGCCTCTAAACGTATCTAGCGTCTGCCTGCTTGGGCTGAAATCTTTTAAAAGGCTTGTGGATCCTTGTATTCCTCGGTTTCGGGGTTGCTTCAAGATCGAAAACGGCTCAGACAGGAACCACTAGGAACTTCCTAGTCGCGATCATTTCATTTTAAAAGTAATGATTAACAGGGCTATGAACTCCAAACCAAATATGAACTGCGCCAAACTGGCCTTGGGCCGTTTTCGCGAAGTAAAATTTAAATCACGCAGACAACGGTCGTAAAGAATTGATGAGCGTAAAACTACATTGGGATTTCTGGCTGGTCTTATTGGTGACCTTCGTGGTCGTCCCAATTGGATTGCAGGCGGCATTGACGCCCGAAAAGATCTATCAAAGGGTTTTACCCTCAGTGATGACGCTGGAAGTGGAGAGCCAAAGTGGCGAAAAGTTTGTCGGTAGCGCTGTGCTTGCAATGGCAGACGATGTTGCGGTGACAGCCTGGCATGTCGTCGCGAACGCTCGAACTGTTTGGGCGGTCTTCGCTGACGGCCAACGCATGAAAGTGATTGGGTGCATTCATCAGGATGCTTTGCGCGATGTGGCATTGTTGAAGCTGGAAAGACCACGATCCCATGGGCAGGCGACCTTATGCCGGGAACTGCAAGCCGTGGCCGCTCGAATTTATGTTGTCGGCACACCCAAGGGCTATGCTTTTAGCATTAGCGATGGATTGATCAGCCAGATTCAAATCGTGGACGGCTTTCGCGAGTATCAACTTTCCTGCCCCATCTCGCCGGGAAATAGTGGGAGCCCGATCTTCAACCAGCGTGGGGAGGTGATCGGCATTGCCTCGTGGACGAAGTCAGACGCGCAAAATATGAGCTTTGCCATTCCCACGCAGGATTTTATACGACTCAATATTTCCGGAGATCCGAGGACCTGGGAGCAACTGGCGGCCACTAACTCTTCGGCCCCACCTATCAAGCTGATAAATATCCGCCATGGCCAAGACAATGCACACGAAGAAACGGCTGATGCGAGAAGCTTCACCGCATTCCAGAAATGGTATTATGATTCCATTGGTAAATCTGTCACCGTAGTGGTTCAGGAAGAAGGACGAACCAATATTTTTGCGTTCACAGTAAAATAATGGAAGACATCGCCTCACATTTTAACTCTTGCATATGAGTCTGGGCGATATTCTTCTCAAATAGCAGTCTGTCCGGGGCTTGGGATATGGCGGCGTGAGTGGGCGATAAATGCGGGGAGCGCTGAGCCAATACTACTACAAAACCCGATCTTGAACGCCACATAGAACACCAGATAGCCAGTGACCACTACGGCCACCTGACCTGCGGGTAATGATCCGCTGGCGGTGATTTATCAGATGATGATCACAATCCGGGTTTGGTTATGCAAAAACGCCAGATGGCATCATCGCCGAAACGAGGTTCTGCACCGGCAGGAAATTGCACCAAGTTAACGGCGCCGGTTCCAATAGTAGCCGCCGCCGCCGCCGAGCAATAACACCACGAGCACGATGAGTAGAATTGACATGTTTAAACTTTAGGACCGGCAATGATTTCGCGCCATGGGGTGTTTCCCTACCGCATCCGCATAGACTTTCGCCGGCTGCATGCAGCCCGCACGCGATGTCTTACGCAGCGGTTAACTGGGCTTCAGCTTGGAGCCAATGCTCCACATCGTATCCGGGAATGTATCCACTCGCGGAAAACAGAATGTAGGCCCGCTCGGCTATTTTATCATGGGAAGTTTTTACGGCGGCATGGCGTCGGTTGATGTGTGGTGTCTTAACCGGCGCGTGAACATGAATTGACCCCAAGTGTGCTGAATCCTCGGTTTTCTGACTTTTGAAATAGTGTTGTTCGTTCATGCGAGGAGGATAGTTCGGGAGCCGACACTGCGCCATAGGGTGAACACCCCATAGCTTTCATGCGCCATCATTTACGGGGCGCTCAACAGGTAAATATGTTATTTGCGCCCGATGAGTTTTCCTGTTCAATAAATGCATTCTTCCGGACACCTTCATCATTCGCCAAACCGGCGAATGAACCAGGTCTTCACCGGTGGCGTTTGCATGGCGACTAACAGTCAAGGCAAGAAAGCGAATGTAGTCAACCCTATTCCTATGACTTATAAGTTCACCGTTATATGAATACCAATTTACCATCTTCCGCTCCGCCAACACCGCCAACATCTAAGTGTTGGCGGCGGTGAAGGAATGGCCGGCCGCTATTTGGTCTATCGTAGTCGTCGGTGGAACGAACTCGACCGTCAGCGAACCAATAAAACGATAACGACAATAAGGAGCACAAGGCCTAATCCGCCGCCGATGTAGATTGCACTGGCAATAACTGGTGAGAATAATAGAGTCATATAATTTTGGTTTTCGTTCTGGATGGAAAATTATTCGCCATCCATTTCTGATATAACCCTACGCGATGCGAAGGGCATTTGCCATGGGGTGTTACCCTAACTGGATGAAACCATCTCCCCGACTGCCTGGCAGGTTCAAAGCAGTTGGCTGGGTAGTTTTTTGCGGGGCCGCAACCGGCAAGTTTTATGGTTCAAGCAGCAGCCGGACCTCTTCCCCGGTCAGGGTTTCTCGTTCTAGCAATGCTTGTTCGATTCTTTTCACCCCGGCGCTCCGCTGGCTTAACAGCTCGCCGGCTTTGGCCAACACCTCTTTTAGGATTCGGTTTATCTCGACTTCCGCGGCCGGCTGTTTCGGTTCGTAATACATCTCGGTGCCCATGCCCCATTCGCAAACCATGGCGTTGGTTATGTCCCGGGCGACGGACATGTCGCCGGCGGCACCGTTGGTTATAGTATCGAAGCAAAGATTTTCAGCGGCCCGTCCGCCCATCAGCATGCAGAGTTGCTCCATCAGCAGCTCTTTGCTTTGGATATGGGCATCCTCCTTGGGCAGCAGCATATTGGATCCCAACGACTGATTACGCGGCAGTATGCTGACTTGATAGAGTGGCGGCAACCGCTTGCAGGTGAAGTGGACCACCGCATGACCCGCCTCATGGCGGGCTATGATCCGACGCTCTTCCAGGTTTTCCACCACGGTGCGGCTGCGCCCAAACATTACCTTGTCCCGGGCATAAGTCAGTTCGGACGGGGAAATTTCAGACACGCCTCGAGTTACGGCAGTAATGGCGGCCTCGTTCAGGAGGTTGGCCAGGTCAGCCCCGGTCATTCCAAAGGTGGATATGGCGAGCGCCCCCAATGATGCCTCTGGTGCCATGATGGGCTTGCCCTTGGCATGCACTTTTAAGATGGCAAGTCGGCCGCTGGTGTCTGGCTTGGCCAGGTAAACTTTTCGGTCGAAGCGCCCTGGTCGCAACAAGGCCGGATCCAAGTCTTCCACCCGATTGGTGGCCCCAATTACCACCACGCCGGTCTTATCCTTGAAACCATCCATCGCCACCAGCAGGGCGTTGACGGTCTGCCGGCTTTCCTCATGCTGGCTGTCGTTGCGCTTTCCGCCAATGGCGTCAATCTCATCAATGAATATGAGGGCTGGCCGGTTCCGCATCGCTCTTTTGAACAACTTGCGAACACGTCTGGCACCAACCCCCGCATATAGCTCGACGAAGTCGCTTCCACTCATATTAAAGAAGCTGGCATTTGCCTCAGCCGCGATGGCTTTGGCCAGCATCGTTTTGCCAGTTCCTGGGGCTCCCTCGAACAAAATGCCTTTGGGCAGCTTGCCGCCAAGCGCATGCAGCTTTTTGGAATTCTTGAGAAATTGAACCACCTCCATGGCCTCGGCTTTGGCCTCTTCTATCCCCGCCACATCTGCCAGGCGAACATCCGGCTTTTGGTAAACGCGGCTGCGGAAGCCAGTGGCGGCGCTGGATTGCACAAAAACCAGAAGGCAGACCAAGCCAATAAGGAATGCTCCATACGCCACCGTCGATCCCACTGCAGAAATCGTGGTTCGGGCCGTGGAGGGATGAACGAAGCCGACCTGCACGTTTATCAAAGCAAGCATGGTAGCCATGTCAGCCGCGTCAATATAAGCGGTCACATTGACGGTCAGGTTGGTGTTCCGGTCCATAACTTCGCCCTTTACCTCAAACGTCTGTGGTTGCCCGGCTGGGGCGATATAAAATGCTGCCCGGGGGTGCTGGTTCATCAGTCGGAGCAGATTTGAGATCCGGGTCTGCTCCATGGTGGTATGAACCAGCCTTGGGCCGGCGGCGTGCCCCAGCAAACCGGAAAACGTAACCCACCCGACGGCCAGCAGCCAAATAATCAGCCCGCCCGTCACGGTTTGCTGAACAATGAATTTCCAGCGAGCCGGCAGCCTGCTTTTGAGAAGCAGCAGGAATACGGCGGCAAAGATCATTACTGCAATAAAAAGCTCAGGCAACATAGATAAAGATATTTCTCTTAAATTCTGACCGCGACTAGGGCATTCCTAGTGAACACAACGAAGCACAACGAAAAATTCGTTCACCGATCCTTGGCTCATTCCGGCTGCCCAGCGCGAGGTCGCCCTGGCAGTTGTCCTCGAAACGGGCGCAACTGATGATGTTGTTTGTGCAACTGGCGTTATTCACATTGAAGGCCACTTACTAAACAGACGGCTTGGATTTATTTATATCCGGTTCGTTGGTGATATGGAAACCAGTTGAATCCACATAACCATCTGTAATTACTATCGAATTCCTTAGTTTTGTTGAAAATTCATGACGGAACAACGCAAGAGATCCCCTTGGTATTTTCGGAGTTAGCATTGCGCCTGGCAATTGTGCTGGAGTGCGGGTTCTTTGCTGGATCAATACGTTGTTCCGGGTTTCCTCGCCAAATAATATTTTAAGTTTCACAATTATCATCCTCAGTGATGTGTATTAAGGTTTCGCTCGTAGTCATGAAAATTTGTTTATACGGCGGCTCCGGGACTTTATTACAGCCGGTTCCGCGCCAATGTGGAAACCGGTTGAATCCTGATAACCGTTCGTTATTTCCATCGCATTTGTTAGTTTTAAAATGACCTCACGAAATTGCGATGCAGACACCCGCTTCTGGAATTCACGGCGTATATAGCCAATTGCCTTTTCAAGGTTTGTTCGCATGAATCAAATTACTTTTTGCGAGTTCAGCCCGCGACTAGGGGATTCCTTGCCGCGACTGGGGAAACCCTTGGTCGCAGTTTGGAAGCATGAATTTGAATTCCGCTGACCGAAGCGTTTTATAATGCGTTAACCTAGCCGGCAATATACCGGATGTCGCAAATTTTTGAACTGTGGTTTGTGATGAAGACGAAACCCTATCACTTGTCGGGGCATCAAGTCCGACAAAATATTGTGTGTGATTGCGATGCTGCTTTTGCCTATCGCCTTGCATGGGCGAAATGGCTGCAACGAATCATTCTTACACCCGCGGTCCAAAGTCCGCTCGTCGCGCTGGCCGCCCGCAGCGATTACTTCTGGCGGCTGGCGTTTGAGCGCACGCGTTGATTCAGGCTTTCAATTTTAGCACGAGCGGCGACAATTGTTCCCACTGGAACGGCTTTCAAGTGAATCTTGATTTGCTGGTGCTTCGACAGAATTTCTCGACAGAATTTTCGACTGCTTCGCGAATTTCGGCCATGTATTTCTACCGGATGCGAAAGCTTCCATTCCCCCCACCACTACCATTTCCACCAATGATGACGATTGGTGCTGGTATTTGAAATATTGGTGTTGCCGTTCGAGGTGTTCGTGGTGGTGAACGTGGCGTCGGGTCGCGCAGCAAATTCCATCAGGCGCGCTTCGACGCGTTCGATAATTTCGTCAGGCGTGGAAGTTCCCGCCGTGAGGCCGACGGTCTTGGCGTTGGTGAACCATTCCAGGCGCAGATCGGCGG
>Ga0182030_10022392_pt1 | contig 11760 bp, 14 predicted proteins | sample 812S3MmetaG_FD_121299 | JGI IMG/M metagenome (GOLD analysis project Ga0182030, IMG submission 121299) | Permafrost microbial communities from Stordalen Mire, Sweden - 812S3M metaG (Illumina Assembly) | ecosystem: Environmental > Terrestrial > Soil > Wetlands > Permafrost | place: Sweden... | reverse complement strand
TCGTTCCAACTGCAAGAGCGCATCGAGTTGGCCCGCCACCTGACGCAAAGAAAGGCAGACCGCCGGGAGCTCCGCCACGGGAGCATTGGTGGCATCGGCGTGGCGCACGGCTGCTTCGGCATCTTCAATGGCCGTCCACATCCGCCGCCTGGTGCGCGCCGCTGTACCCAGGCTCAATGACTCGGGCGTCGCCCGGGCGCCAGCTCGTTCCCGCCACGACGACACCAGCGTTGCCGTGGCCAGCAAACCCTTGGTAGCCACATGGTTACGCACGCCGTGCCAGCGTCGCCGCCACATTTTGCGGGCCACCAGAAAGGCCACGGCGCCACCCACCACGAAGATCGCAGTGAGAATCGCCAAGACGACCAGGGTTTGCTCCACGAAAGTCACCACAAAATCTTACGCCCGAAACCGGCAATCTTGACCGCAGTACATTGAGACGCCACCACGGACAAGGAGCAGGCATGGCTGACGAAGTTTTGAGGGAGCGGCGGGGGCACGTCGAGATCCTCACCATCAACCGACCCGAAGCCCGCAACGCCATCAATGGTGCCGTGAGCGCTGCCATGTCAGCGGCCATGGATGCACTCACCGAGGACGCTGAGTGCTGGGTCGTCGTCGTCACCGGGAGCGGCGACAAGGCATTCAGCGCAGGGATGGATCTCAAGGCCTTTGCCGCAGGCGACGGAGCAGCCATAACCGCCGCCAGTGGCGGATTCGCTGGCTTGGCCACCCGCGACTTTCCTAAGCCGATCATTGCCGCCGTCAACGGTTCCGCCCTGGCCGGTGGTTTCGAGATCATGCTCTCGTGCGACCTCGTGGTGGCCGCCGAACACGCCACGTTCGGCATTCCCGAAGCCAAACGAGGGCTGATTGCTGGCGCGGGCGGTCTGATCCGCATGCCCAAGCGCCTCCCAATGGCGATCGCACTTGAGATGGCCATGACCGGTGACCCGATCGACGCCGAGCGCGCCCTCGCCCTCGGACTGGTGAACAAGGTGGTGGCGTCCGAATCTCTGCTGGACGAAGCCATCGCCCTGGCCGATCGCATAGCCGCCAACGCGCCGCTGGCCGTGCGGTACTCCAAGAGTGTGATGAAGCAAGCGGCCGAAGTCTCCGAATTAGAAGGCTGGAAGATCAACGCTGCGGCGGCGGGCGTGGTGTTCTCCTCCGCCGACGCCATGGAAGGTCCGACGGCGTTCGCCGAGAAGCGGGCTCCAAACTGGCAAGGCCAGTAGGGGTTCGGAAGGATTGACGTCGTGCTCGCACCCACTCTCGAGACGATTCGCCTCTCACTCCACGTCCTGGCGGCAGCGGTCTGGGTAGGAGGACAGATCGTGTTGGTGGGCATGGTCGGCCCGGCCCGGCGACTAGGCCCTGATGCCGGCGCAGTATTGGCCCGGGCGTTCACTCGTTTGGCCTGGCCCGCCTTCGCCGTCCTGATCCTGACCGGATTCTGGAATATCTCTACTTTTCATTGGGATGCCCAGAGCACGGCCTGGAAGGCGGTGCTGATAGCCAAGATCGCGGTGGTTGTGGTGGCTGGGCTGGCTACCCTCCTTCATACGCGAGCCACGTCGAAGGCGGCTTTGGCCTGGTGGGGCACAGTGGCCGGCCTTTCCAGCGTGGCTGCGCTCGTTATGGGCATCCTTTTGGCCGGGTGACTCCGAATACCTGGTGCACAAAGGTGCAGCCTCAGGCGATGCGCTGTATTGAGGTGCTCGATTGGGTCTAGCCTGAGGGGTGGTACACCCTCAAGTGGACCGATGCGAAGGAGACACACATGCTGGCAGACATCTTTGGACCCGATTTGCTCATCGTGGTCATCGTTCTCGTCGTAGTCCTGTTCGGAGGCGCCGCCATTCCCAAGCTGGCCCGCAACCTTGGCTCAGCCAAGACCGAATTTGAAAAGGGTCTGGGTGAGGGCAAGAAGGGTGATGCGGCTGCGAATGCCGCTTCGGCCGCCGGAACGGTTGCCACCACCAATGGGACCGCAGCGGCAGCCGACACCCCACTTCCAACGGCTGCGCCGCAAGCAGACGACACCACTTCGGGGAACTGAGTTCACCGGACGAGGCTCCGGTTTCAACCTCGCCAGCGTCGCAGTAGGGGAAATGTGGCCCAAGACATCTTGACCATGGCCGACAAGCTCTGGCGGGGAGAGCTGTCGACCGCCACCCTGCATCCGGTTGATCACATCGGCGGCTTTGTCGAGATTACTGACGGGGTTGGATTTACCCCCTCATTTGCCAACGTCTCAGCGTTCGACACTGAAGATGGATTGGTTCTCGTCGATACCGGGAGTTTGCCTCTGGCGTCAATCGTGCACGGCGACATTCGACGATGGAGCGCCTCGCGGCTCAACACCGCCGTCTATTCACACGGTCACATCGACCACGTGTTCGGTGTGCCGATCTGGGAAGAGGAGTCGAAAGCTCAAGGCTGGTCGCCGCCGCAAGTCATTGCCCACCACGCCCTGCCAGCTCGCTTTGACCGCTACATCTTGACGGCGGGCTACAACACCATCATCAATCGCCGGCAATTCGGATTCGCCGATCTCAACTGGCCGACCAAGTACCGCTATCCCGACCAGACGTATCACAACACCCTTGATCTCTCCGTTGGTGGCGTCGATTTTGCCTTGCGCCATGAAAAGGGAGAAACCGACGACCACACCATCACCTGGCAGGCCGACACCAAGGTGCTGTGTTGCGGTGACCTGTTCATTTGGGCTTCCCCCAATGCGGGCAATCCGCAGAAGGTGCAGCGCTATCCGCGCGAATGGGCCGAGGCGTTACGACGCATGCTCACCCTTGACGCCGATTTTCTCCTCCCAGGCCATGGGCTGCCGGTCATGGGGGCTGACCGAGTCCGTCAAGCACTCAGCGACACGGCCGACCTCTTGACGTCGCTGGTCGACCAAACGTTGGCCATCATGAATGCGGGAGGGCGACTCGACGACGCCATCCACACCGTCGCCCCCCCAGCCGAGTTGGCGGAGCGCCCCTACCTGCGACCGGTCTATGACGAGCCGGAATTTATTGTGCACACGGTGTGGCGCCAGTACGGCGGGTGGTGGGACGGCAACCCAGCCACCCTCAAGCCGGCTCCCGAACGTGCGCTGGCGGCTGAACTCGCTGAGCTGGTCGGTGGCGCGGGCGTTCTGGCTGATCGCGCCGTTGAATTACTGGAGCGGGCAGGCGTGACCGAGAACACCGACGAGGCCGATCATGCCCTGCGTCTGGCCGGGCATTTGGCCGAGCATGCGTGGTTGGCCAACCCGGCCGATGTGGCCGTGGCGGCCGCCCGGCAGCGGGTCTTTGCCGCTCGGGCCGAGCGGGCCACCTCCACCATGGCTCGTGGCGTCTTCAACTGGGCCTCGAAAGAGTCGTCCGAAGGTGAGTCGCCACACACGCACTAGGCACGAAGATGGGTCCTGAACAACGCCTTGAACAGCTACTTCGTGTTTTTTTGTCGGGTTCGATAGTGTCAGCCTCGTGGACTCGTCGTTGACCAGCCCTTCTGCCGATATTGAAGGTGCAACTTCCGCAATTTCGGCCCCCCGTGCTCGCCGGCGTCCGCTGGCCGTCGTTGGGGTCATCGCGGCCTCATTCCTCTTAACCGGGTGCACGCTCCCCTCGTTCGGCGCCTATCACGGTGCGACCACGCAAGGGCGTACCACCTTCCACCTCTGGCAGGGTTTCTTCGTCGCCGGACTCGTGGTGGGCGGATTCGTGCTGCTTCTCATCCTGTGGGCGCTCATCCGTTACCGCAAGAAGTCAGAAGAGATCCCGAAGCAAACCCAATACCACACGCTCACTGAAGTCATCTACACCGTGGTGCCGATCATCATTGTGGTGATCCTCTTTGTGTTCACTGTCCTGGCGGAGAACAAGGTGGATGCGCTGCCGCCCACCAAGACGGTTATCCACGTCAATGCCTTCCAATGGGGCTGGGAATTCGACTACCCCGGTGGCGTCAAGGTCATCGGCGACCTCACTGACGCACCAACCATGGTGGTGCCTACCGGGGACAACGTGCGGATCTACCTCAACTCGCTCGATGTGTTGCATGGGTTCTACGTCCCTGAGTTCAACTTCAGCCGCTACGCCAGTCCGGGCTACACCACCGATTTCAGTTTCAACGTCCTGCACACGGGTACCTTCCGTGGACAGTGCACGCAGCTCTGCGGGCTTTACCATTCACTCATGTTCTTCAACGTGAAGGCCATCACTCCGAGTCAATACGCCAACTGGCTGCAAGTCCAACAAGCCAAGGTCAAAGCCGATCCGGCATCGGTGCCCCAACTCCCCACCGGCGTGAAGAACACATCCGGGAACCCCGACAACCCCACTACCTCAGGAAGCGGCGCCTACGGTGACTGACGTTCTCGACCCACCCCTCGTCGTCGACCAGCCGCATGAGCCCGACGGGCACGGAAATGGGCATGGTGGTGGTCACGAGGCCCATGGGCCGACTGGAATTCTGAAGTGGCTGACGTCGACCGACCACAAGGTGATCGGGATGAGCTACATGATCACGTCGCTGGTCATGTTCTACCTGGCCGGGATCATGGCGCTGTTCATCCGGCTGCAGCTCACCTCACCCCATTCCACCTTGCTTTCGTTCAATCAGTACAACGAGCTGTTCACCATGCACGGCAGCCTCATGCTCTACCTGTTTGCCGGACCGTTCGCCTTCGGTGGTTTGGCCAATTACATCGTGCCGTTGCAGATCGGGGCGCCCGATATGGCGTTCCCCCGACTTAATGCGCTGAGCTATTGGCTGTACCTCACCGGATCGATCACCATGCTGCTGGGCTTCTTCGTCGCCGGCGGCGCGGCCAGTTTCGGATGGGTGGCCTACGCACCTCTCTCGAGCGCCACCAGTTCACCTGGTATCGGTGGCGACGTGTGGATCATGGCGCTGGCCTTGACCGGATTTTCGGCCATCTTCACCGGAGTGAACCTGGTGGCCACCACCTTCTATCTACGCGCCCCAGGCATGACCATGTTCCGGATGCCCATTTTCACCTGGAACATGCTGGTGACAGGGATTTTGATCCTCATCGCCTTCCCCGTCTTGACCAGTGCGCTCATCATGTTGTTCTGTGACCGCCACTTCGGTACGCACATTTATACGGTGACCGGCTGTCACCTGGTCAATGGAGCAGTCACCCATACATGCGGATCGCCCCTGCTGTGGCAGAACCTTTTCTGGTTCTTTGGCCATCCGGAGGTCTATATCCTCGCCCTGCCCTTCTTCGGCATCGTGACCGAGGTGCTGCCGGTCTTCTCTCGTAAGCCGGTCTTCGGCTACAAGGGCATGGTCTTCGCCACCATGGCCATCGCCGCACTTTCTACCGGCGTGTGGGCCCACCACATGTTCACCACCGGCGCGGTGTTGCTGCCCTTCTTCTCCTTCTTGAGTCTGCTCATCGCCGTGCCCACTGGAATCAAGTTCTTCAACTGGATCGGAACGATGTGGCATGGGCAACTGCAATTCACCACCGCCATGTTGTTTTCCATCGGGTTCTTGTTTGCCTTCTTGATGGGTGGGGTCACGGGTATCATGCTGGCCTCACCACCCATTGACTTCGCCACTCACGACACCTACTTCGTCGTGGCCCACTTCCACCAAGTGCTCTTTGGCACCGCTGTCTTCGCCGGATTCTCCGGCCTCTATTACTGGTATCCGAAGATGTACGGTCGCATGCTCAACGAGAAATTGGGCAAGTGGCACTTCTGGCTCATGTTTATTGGATTCTGGGTTACCTTCATGCCGCAGTACGTCGTCGGGCTGTTGGGTATGCCGCGACGCGTGGCCAGTTACCCCTCCAACTTGGGGTGGCAGAGCTACAACATTGTCTCGACCGTCGGCGCCTTCATCATCGCCCTCTCGTTCTTGATGCTGCTGATCAACTTCGTGGTCTCGTGGCGCAATCCGGTGCCGGCCGGGAACAACCCGTGGGATGGCCACACGCTCGAGTGGTTCACCACGTCACCGCCGCCACACCACAACTACACCCACCTTCCCCCCATCCGGTCGGAGCGCCCCACCTGGGACTACAACCATCCGGATAATCTGACCGTGCATCACGGACCAGCCAAGAGTCCGCCGAAAGAGAAAGTGCCTGTCGCATGAAGATCGAATCGGTGTTCTTGCTGTTTCTCGGTGTCTTTTTCGGTCTTGTCGGTACCGTGTACTGGTTCTGGAGCTACGAAGACGGCGGGACCATGATGTTGGCTGGCACGGCAGCGCTCGGCTTCTTGCCCGGTCTCTACTACTTCTTCTGGCACAAGCGATTCCATGGAAAGAAATTCTTCTTCTGGGGAACGGCGCATGGCGCGGGCGATCGTCCATCCGACAGCGACGACGCCACCATCGCCGAAGGCGCTGGCGTGATCGATTCTTTCCCCAACTCGTCCATTTGGCCCTTCGTCATGGGCATGGGCGCCTTCTTCACCGTGCTGGGCTTGGTCTTCGGTATGTGGCTCGCCTTCCTCGGTGTACCCCTCATCATCACTGCGTTGACCGGCGTCACGGCCGAGAGTCGACGCGGTGGCCACGTCTAAGCGCTCACCTTCCAACTGAACCCGGCTGGACCGGGCGCAGCAGCCTGGCCGGTACCCTGAACCGGTGACCAGCCCGTCCCCCAGTCTCACCCCACCGCGGGAGTTGTCCCGAGGGTTGGTGGGCCTCATAGCCGTGGCCACCGGCGCTGTAGTCGCCAACTTGTATTACGCCCAGCCGTTGCTGCACGAAATCGCCGGCGAGTTCCACACCACCCCCGGACCAGCCTCCCTGGTGATCACGGCGACCCAGGTCGGCTACGCGGCGGGCCTTCTCCTCGTCGTTCCTCTGGGCGACCTCTTCGCCCGACGCAAGCTCGTGGTGCAGATCTTCGCGGTCGCCGTACTGGCCCTGATCGGCTGCGCATTGGCTCCGAACCTCTTGATCTTTGGCCTGGCGTCGGTGGCGGTCGGCTGCGCATCTGTGGCCGGTCAGGTCATGATCCCTTTTGCCGCTGACCTGGCTGCACCCGAACGCCGAGGACGGGTGGTGGCCCGGATCATGACCGGCCTGCTGCTCGGCATCCTGATGGCTCGAACCGTGTCGGGTCTGGTGGCTCAATGGGCTGGCTGGCGAGCGATCTACTGGCTTTCAGCCGCTCTCATGGTGCTGTTCGCCATCATTTTGTGGCGTGCACTCCCCGATGAGGCACCCCGACCCCATCGTTCCTACGGCCACCTGGTGGGTTCGTCCCTGCGACTTCTGGTCGATGAGCCCGTGCTGCGACGGCGGGCTTGGCACGGAGCATGCGGCTTCGCCTGCTTCAGCGTGCTGTGGACGACGCTCGCTTTCTTGCTGTCCGGTTCTCCCTACCACTACTCCAACGCCGTAATCGGACTCTTCGGGCTGGTGGGTGCTGCTGGCGTCCTGGCTGCCAATGCCGCCGGCAAGCTGGCTGATTCCGACCGGGCCAGGGCGTCCACTGCCGTGGCGGGCGTTTTGCTGGCCGGTTCGTTCGCTGTCTTGTGGCTTGGACGTACCGACCTGGTAGCGCTTCTCATCGGCATCGTGATCCTCGACATCGGGACGCAGGGCATGCAGATCACCAATCAGGCCATCATTTACGAGTTGCGCCCGGATGCTCGCAGCCGGATCAACAGCGCCTACATGGTGTGTTATTTCATCGGCGGTGCGGTGGGATCGATCACCGCCGGGTCGGTCTATGCCACTTGGGACTGGCGAGGCGTCTGCTACCTCGGTGCGGGCTTCGGGCTCTTGACCTGTGCCATGAGCGTGTTCGATCGGATTCGGCCTCCAGCGGCCCGGGAACGCCCCCTGACGGCTTCACCAGCACACAGCCGGTAAAGCCGTCAGGTTCGACAACTCGTCCCCTACGCCGCGTTAGAGGTGCGCGGTACTGCCCTTGACCAGACTGAGCTTGCCCCCCTTCTTGGCAAAACACGCCTTGATGGCCACCGCATCGCCGATGTGGGTATAGGTCGACGAGCCTCCGGTCACCGAACCACTGGCGTCTTCCTCGGTGTTTCCCTTGGCACAACCCCCCTTACCGGGAGACTTCACCGTGAGTTGAATCACCGAGGTCTGCCCGCTGGGAGCCCAAGTGATGGTGCCACCGGTGAGCAACGAAGACGATGCACCCGAGACCGACACGTTGGTCTTGGCCTTCGGCGAGCACTTGCCGACGGTGACCTTCCCGGTCGCCGTACCGGATAAGGAGGCACAACTGACTTTGGTAGCAGCGAATGCCGGCGTCGAAATCCCGACGACAGCAACCGAGGTGGGTATGGATATGGCCATCGCGGTCGCAGTCACGATTTTGAATCGACGCATAGTTTCCTTTGTCTCAATGCAGTCGGAACTCTTCCGACGCCGGGGAACCTGTACCCAGGCACAGTCGACCTCACACTCGAACAGATGCCGGGGGCGATGACAGCCGAATAGCGACCCACGCGGAGAATTAGTCCCTCTATTACGATCTTGTGCCATGCCAGTTGCCACATGGATGTCTCAGCATCGGATTTGGACCGTCGGGATCGGGGTGATCGGTCTAGTGGCGCTGCTGGCCGCTGTCGCCGCCGGTCTGTGGTACTTCGTCTTGCGCACACCGTCGACCCGAGTCGACCTGAGCCAGGCCCTTCGTCAATACCAACTGGCCCAAAAGGGAAAGCAAGGCGCAGCGGCTGGGCAGATACCGAGTGGGGTCTATCGGTACGCCACGTCGGGGAGCGAACACCTGAGTTTCGGCGGCATCTCAAGATCCTTTCCACCCACTTCGGAAATGATCGTCACCAACAATGCCGGATGCAGCACTATGAAGTGGGAGCCGATTGAGCAGCACATCGAGGGGTTAGTGGTGTGTCCATCGGGCCACGGAAGCCTTTCCGTGCGTTCTGCGTCTTCATTTGAAGACATCGCCGGATCCGCCACCACCAGCACCATTACCTGTCCGGCCGGCGCGTATTACCTACCACCCACCTCGACCATCGGTCATCGATGGCAGGTCACGTGCCACTCGCCCGGAGACACGGTCAGGTTCTCGGGACAGATCATGAGTCCATCGTTGGTTGACGTGGGCAAGACCAGCATTCCGGCCGCCCATGTGCGCATCGTGTTCTCTTTCTCGGGATCGGAGTCTGGCCTCAATCCCAACGACTACTGGGTGTCGGCGCACAATGGCCTCGTGCTTCGTCAGAGCGAAACGGTGAACGTCTCGCAAAAAGCTGGTCCGTTGGGGTCCGTGCACTACGCCGAAACCATGGCCATCTCCTTGAAGGCGACATCGCCGACTCGCTAACTCGTTTCACGTTTCCGCCCAAGAAGATGCCGGGTTGACGAGCTCCACCAAGTGGTGGACACGACATGCCGCATGGGGCCAAATGGGCCCAATTCCACTCGAATCAGCCGATTTAATGCCTTCATTCGGCTGAAGGCGACAATCGAGCACCCAGCACACCCGGAGCAATTTGGCGCACATTGATCGTCAATCGCTCGAAAACCCCTGCGGCAATGCGTATGTCCAGGGGCTGAAATGCCTTCGCAACTGAACTGCGACGTGTTCGCCCCAAACATGCGACGTCACACCTTTACCGTGCAGGAGTCATCCGGAGTCGGGTGGCCGTGCCGGGCTGCTGCTGGCGATGCGACCGCCAACAGCAGACCCGGCCTCATTCTTGAATACACAGGAAGTGAGAGAGATTCGTGCGCACCGCTGTTTCGTTGGACCGCAACACGCAAGGGCATCCTTCGTCACGCATCGATTCGTTTGGGCCGGTGACGGTCGTCGCTCCAACCGAGTGGTCCAGAGGCAATGAAGCCTGGTGCGCTGAGGAACGAAGTCGATCGACAGACGGCACGGTGCAATGCGCGGTCTGTCGCTGCAATTGCGATGCCCTGAGCGACGGCGCCATCTACCGCGTGAGCGATGATGTCCCAGAGCACGACAACCACGAAGATCTCGTCGCGCTCTGCCTCAATCATTCGGTGATGGTCGAGCGGATGTTCGACAGCGACCCCGGGTGGCGAGGATACGCCGACCGGTCCACCGCCATTCGCACCATCATCAAGATGCTCTCGGGAACCGGTGCCCCAAATTCGGGGCCAGAGGCGGCGCAGTAGTGCTGCAGTGTGGCGAGAACACACCCTTGACCTCCCCCGGCGAGATCAGTCGCCGGGGGAGGTCAACAGCATCTCTGACCAACCAAGCTGTCGAAAGGTGGCCAGTCGACCTGGTGACCAACATCGGCAACGCCGCCGTCGCACACGACGTTGGTGTCACTGACGTCATCGAGTCCGCAGTACACCAGATCCTCGGCGACCTGCGCCAAGAAGCGCTCAATGGGCCGAATAGGGATTCCGGAGCGCCCAGCGAGGTGTAACTCGTAGCATGTCCCAGTGGACAGTCCATTGGTTCGAGGAGCCGAGCCCGTCTTCCGACATGTGGACGATTCCGAAGTGCCGTGGCAGGCCGTCAAGGGGCAGCGCAATGCCGACGGGAGCGAATCGTATGTCTACGAGAAGTGGCTCGCCTTCTCCCCAGATCCCCAATACCTGTCGCTCTACGCTCGCTACGACCCCGGCATGGTGGTCCGTCGTCATGGTCACTTCAGCCCGCACGTGCTCTTTGTGTTGGCGGGCGACATCTGGTGCGGAGGTCGTCACTGCCCGAGCGGCACGCACATTGAATTGCCGTTGGGGGCGGCGTTCGGTCCATTCGTCGCCGGTCCTGAGGGTGCCACGCTCTTTGAGGTGATGATGGGCGATCCCCGCTCCTGGGGCGACGACCAAGCGGCCTTCGAGCGAGTGCTCGACGAGCGTGGCATTACGCCGTTGCCCGATCCACCGCTGGAGTTTCCCGAATGGCTGGCCGATATGCGAGCCCACTGGAACGACGAGACCTAACTCCGCCGGCCATCCCCCATGACGTTAGAAAAACAGCACCCGGTAGCGAATGCTGCCGTGCACCCGACCGACTCGGTAGCTGATGGCACCGATCCACCAGCCTCGGCGACTGCGGTCAACCAAGAGTTTCGGCCCGATGGCTACGCATTTCCCCAAACGCAAGGTTGCCCTGACCACATTGTCCCGCTGTATCCCTTGAGAGCGAAATTCCCGGTAGAGACGACAGTGAGAGATGCCCCATTGCTCTGACTGCTTGGCGTGTGCACGGAGTGTCGAGCGGTGACGGTGACACATCACGGCGTCGGGAGTGAACCCAAGCCGGTACCCCGCCAGTTGCATCCGCCAACTGAACTCGACGTCGTTGCTTCGACCAGTGCGAAACCCTCCTACCGAGCTAAAAATGTCTCGCCAGACGGCGAAATTGCCACCTAATGCATAGGGAAGAAAGCCCAGGACCGTCGGTAATTTGTCCGCCGGCTGGTGTCGACGCCAATCCTTCACTTCGGGCGAAGTCAAGGTCACATACTCATAAGGACCGGCGACAAAGTCCCACTCTCGAGCGGCCGAGATCAGATGGCCGAGCCAGGCGGTGGCGGCGACATCGTCCGCATCGGCGAACACCAGCAGTTCACCTCGGGCCACCTCGTAGCCGGCATTGCGCGCTGGACCGGCGCCCGGTTCCGCCGATGCATCAATCACCCGGAGATTGAGCCGGCTAGCGAATTGGCTGGCCACCTCCACCGTTCCGTCATTCGAACCATTGTCAGCCACGATCACTTCAAAGGACCCGTCGTAATCCTGGTCGCAGAGGCTCCGCAGCTGCGCACC
>Ga0182030_10022391_pt1 | contig 11761 bp, 8 predicted proteins | sample 812S3MmetaG_FD_121299 | JGI IMG/M metagenome (GOLD analysis project Ga0182030, IMG submission 121299) | Permafrost microbial communities from Stordalen Mire, Sweden - 812S3M metaG (Illumina Assembly) | ecosystem: Environmental > Terrestrial > Soil > Wetlands > Permafrost | place: Sweden... | reverse complement strand
ATTGGACGGGTGTGGGATGCACTCGGACGCCCTATAGACGGCAAACCACAGCTTGACCAAGCCGTCTTAGATAAGATGATAAAGCGGCCGATATTCAGTCCTTCATTCCAGGAAACGAGCTTAAAAGGTCGGCCCGATGAGATTCTGGAGACCGGTATTAAGGTGCTCGATTTCTTCACCCCGTTCGTGAAGGGGCGCAAGATTGGTATTATCGGTGGTGCCGGTGTGGGTAAGACGGTGCTTACCATGGAGATGATCAACAATGTGGCCGTTGGCTCAGGTGCGCTCAGTATCTTCGCTGGTATTGGTGAGCGTATCCGTGAGGGTCACGAACTCTATAAGACCTTATTAGATAACGAACTATTGAAGACGACGGCTATGTTCTTCGGGCAAATGAATGAGAATCCGGTACAGCGTTCACTTATTGGTTTGAGTGCTATCACACTCGCCGAATACTTCCGTGACGACCAGAAGAAAGACATTCTGCTCTTTGCCGACAACATGTACCGATATATCCAGGCTCGGAACGAAGTGTCGACCATTATCGATCAGACACCAGCAGAAGGTGGCTACGAGCCGACGATCTTCTCCGACGTAAAAGCACTGCAGGATCGTCTGGCAAGTAACGAGAACGGCTCTATTACGGCTCTCCAGACGATTTACGTGCCGGCCGACGACTTGTCCGACCCGGCCGTGCAGATGATCCAACATGAGCTGGACAGCACTATCGTACTTAGCCGTGCCGTAGCTGCCCAGGGTATTCGTCCGGCCGTCGACATCAACCAGTCGGGCTCGTCTCTGCTGACGACGGATATTGTAGGAGAACGTCACTATATGCTGAGCGTTCGGGTACAAGGGATTCTCCAGAAGTATGAATCACTGAAAGGTATCGTCGCCATCATCGGTGAGAGTGAGCTCTCGGGCGAAGACCGCGACGACTATAACAAGGCGAAGAAGCTAATCCAGTACTTCAGCCAGCAGTTCAATGTGATGGAGAAGATGACCGGTATACCGGGTGAGACACACACGCGTGAAGACACCTTGAACGGCATCGAAGAAATTCTCGTATGAGTGACGACGTCAAACCGGCGATGCGCCAAGACGCCAGTACCGGCGAGATGGTCGAAGATAAGTCGTCTACCGATCAGGCTGCTCAAAAGGCCGACCCGAAAAAACCACTCATGAACGTGAAGGTGTACGCGCCGTTTCAGGTTTATTTTGAAGGTGAAGCGTACAGCATATCCGGTCTGAACGAGACTGGTCCGTTCGATATCTTACCGCATCACCATAACTTCCTCTGCATGCTTATGCCCTGTGAGTTGGTTGTAACGACGCCGTATGAGACAAAACGGATCAAGATCGCAAGGGCTCTGATGCACGTCAAAGCTGAACAGGTGACGGTATTTGTTGACGTGTAGCTGTGTATGCATGACGTCCGGTAGTAGAACAGCGTTAGACATATCTCTGTGTCAGCCGGGAAAATACACGGCAGAAGAACTGCTAGCTGTAATCCGAAGTCAAAAGCACGTGAACCACGAAGCCTAAAACCTGCCTAACTGCGCACAAAGCGTGTGCATTGCTACTCTGTTAAGTGCTTTAAACTAAACAGGAGGATAAGCAATGCAACACGCTTTATCTCAACAGCATATCGTTGATCTTTTTGCCTGGATAGATGAATTCTTACCCAGGTACCAGATAGGAAAGGTTTCGTGACTCAGCTGTCTAAAGCTCTCAAACAATTGAGCGTTAAAGCTTGGGCCGAAATTGAATATTAATCAAGTACTCATTAAAGTCCTGTTGCGCTCGTATATACGTTCTCATATGAATTATATAGGCTTGAGAAATTAGTTACATTTGTTGCATATGCCACTATCTTGCCGTTTGAACTTATTGAGAGATTGTCATAGTCTGGATTATGAATGTGATCATAATTTCCTGCCGCCCCCGAACTGTTTATTGAAAGTAACTGCGTTGTATCCGCGCTGTTATCGCGAAGCCACACTTGTCCAGGGTCTGGCGAAGGGTAGTTGGTTACTGAAGATCCAAGATTTGTGCCATTTGAGTAGAAAACAACATCACCATTGTCATCTACTGATACAAACGAATCGGGCCCCAGGCTGCCGCCACCGCTTGTGGCATTAGAAACGGTTCCACTGTTGTTCTGGTCAACTAGGCTGTATGAGTCACTGATGCGATTGTACAGATACACATGGTAGTGGGTATCTGTAGATGATACCTGACTAGGGTCTACGTACGGATCATCGGAAGAAAAAGTAACATAGTTCCCGTTACAGGATGTTGAAGCTGAACGAAATGAATCCGTTGAAGAGTCTGTAAACGTCGACGTGAGGTCAGTAAGTGTGAGCCCGTCTCTAAAGTCTGCTAAATATACCTTAGGCTGTGTACCTGAGGCATCAGACGTTAAGTTACCTGCATCCGTAAAAACCATAAGGCTGCCATCGCAATTTGTGCTTTCACCATTAACACTGCCGTCGCCTATTAGGCTAACGTTGTTATTTGCCATATCAACTCTATAAATATATTCTCCGTATCCGGAAGGTGTACCGGCTAAATCTGAACAGTTACCTTGGAACACTACAAACTTGCCATCATTACTTACATATGACCTATCTTCGCCGCTAAAACCGCAATCAGCAGGCTGACCACTAGAGTTTACTGTGACTAACGTAGTTGTTCCTGTAACCATATCATGTATATACATCTCACCAGCACGGGTTGTTTGTCCGTCTATCAAGTTTGTCCCCGTAGATCCAAAAACGGTATAGCGACCGTTTTCGCTTATTCCTGGAGCGTATCCGTCAAATCCACTGTTATCTAAAGCTCCAGAGCTCGATACATCTACAGGAGTTGTGGTGTTAGTAGAGAGGTCACGCTCATAAACGTCAGCTGAGCCGGTATCGCCCGAAACGAGGTCATCTGAAGCTGAAACAAATATCACAGAGCTACCGTCTGCAGATACTACAGGCTCATATGCACCCTCATTTCCCACAGCAGTACCGCTGGGAGTAACTGATATCACAGTATTCGTGCCTGGTACACTAGCTGACGCTTTGGGCGTGTAGCTTATACCGAAAGCTAAGCCGACTATTAGTAAACCGCTTGCAATAATCATAAGTTGTTTTTTCATGTTTACCCACCTCATAGCCTCATTATTTACACATATAGCTTATGCCCAAAAGCACAACGTAAGCAATATGATAAATATCACAAGAATCGACTTATTGGTTCTGCATAGACTCATGCGCTGAATCCATCCAAGGCATTTTATTCTGACCGCAATACTCCGACCGTCAGGCAAGTTGCAAACCGTATAGTGCTGACTGGCGTGGTACCGCGTGGATAAGGATTATATAGCGATGAAGGCATTTGAAGAAACTATGCCGCGAACGGATGCGGCTAAGACTCACTCGGTTTTTTACGTTACGCTCGTGAACAGTACCTAAACGTGTTTAGGTACTTATTATGTACTCCCATTGTGCGCTAGCTAGTAATAAAATAACTGTACCCGAACGCCTGGTTCGCAGCTGCGGCATTAGCAGTACAAATATGGAAATCGGTCGGGCTTCCCTCGGCGTAATACTGGGTTCCACCGCCAGCTGCATTGATTGGGAAGATGACGATGTTGGGGGTCTGGCTGAAAGGCACGTTAAACCTGACGTCGATAAAGCAGCCGGCAAGTGGGTTATTTCCGGTGTTAATGGTAATAGTACCGCTGGTATCGCTCCCAAAGATAGAAGCAGAACCTCCATTACCAAGTACGTCGAAATCAATCGTGCGTCCCGGCGTTGCACCCGTGAAGACGATATGGTTCGGAACGGTCAGCTGCGCGTTACTGGCCAATGTTAGATTCGTAATCGTCAAGTTGCTGATACTAACGTTACCGGTGAAGGATGAATTTCCCGCTACGTTCATGCCGTTCTGGACGGTAACCAGTCCTGAAAAGAGAGCAGTGTTTTGAACCTGCAATGAGCTAATCTGTGTGCTGGCAAGAATGGCACTGTTTGAGACCGTCAGCTGTGCAACGTCGAGCGGCCCCCCTGACTCAATAGTACCGGCGACATCAAGATCGCTTCGGACTAACACATTACCCGAGAATACTGCGTTACCCTGGACGGTCAATGTCTCGCCACTGTCACCCACCGTTGCGTTCGAGTTGGCCAGTTTTTTCAGCTCGCTCTGGTTAAGCGATTGACTGCTAACAGACGGAATAGGAGCAACTTTCCTGCTGTTGAGGTATGAAATGGTGGTGAAGATTCCGCCAATGACGATAAGTAGAACAAAAAACAAAAAATAGACATTAAAACGCTTAAAGAACTTCTTAAGCGCGCTCGGTTTCTTGGCTGGTTTACCGTCACTACCGGTACCCTTATCTCCGCCAACTGAGTTTAGACTACCTCCAGTGGTGGCATCGATGGTACCATCATCGGGCTTTGCCAATGCGTCAGCTGCAGGCTTATTATCCCCCGAACCAGACGGGGCAGTCGTAGACGCTGTTTTCTCCTCAGGTTTTTTGTCTGCTTCCATGAGTGATTACGCTATCCCTTGGCTATTCATTCTAACCCGAGGGACTCGTGATAAAGTAACTAAGCCCAAACTGTTGGTCGGTAGGCAGAGTGCTAGGAGGTGTGACATATGCACACATTTCAAATCCCGTATTACTAAGGCTACCCACATAAGGCCGAATGTTAATAGGCGTATTAGTGGTACTAACCGGACCAATAATCACATTAGGCTTAGCAGAGTACGGCTGGCTAAAGGTTACTGTCACTATGCAGTAGTCTGACGAACTACCGGTCGGTTGCGGGTTACCACCCTCATTCACGGTAACAGTACCACTTGTGTCACTGCCGCTGATTGAGGCATTACCCCCGCCAAGTCCAGATAAGTATGAAATGCGCGGAGCCGTTGAACCATTAAAACCAACGTGATTAGGTATCTGTAGCTGTGCATTGCCTGCCGCTTTTAGATTCGTAACCGTCAAGTTGCCGATACTGACATTCCCGGTGAAGGAGGAATTACCTGCTACGTCCATGCCGTTTTGGACAGTAACCAGTCCTGAAAAGACAGAAGTGTTCTGCACCTGCAACGAGCTAATTTGTGTGTTGGCAAGGTTGGCACTGTTGGAAACTGTCAACTGTGCAACGTCAAGCGGGCCACCGGATTGGATTGTACCGGCGACGTCAAGGTCGCTTCGCACTAAGACATTGCCTGAAAATACCGCGTTACCCTGGACGGTTAGCGTCTCACCGCTGCCACCTACCGTAGCATTCGAATTAGCGAGCTGCTTCAGTTCGCTCTGGTTGAGCGACTGGCTGCTAATAGCCGGAGTAGGGGTTGCTTTTCTGCTGTTGAGGTACGAAATGGTGGTAAAGATCCCGCCTATGACAATAAGCAGTATAAAAAATAGGAAATAGACATTGAAACGTTTGAGGAACTTCTTAAGCGCGCTCGGTTTCTTGGCCGGCTTACCCTCGCCGCCAGCAGCTTTATCTCCAACTGAGTTTAAACTGCCTCCGGATGTAGCATCAATGGTATCATCGTTGGGCTTTGCCAATGCATCAACTGCAGGCTTATTATCACCATCACCAGACGGTGTAGCGGTGGCCGTTGTTTTATCGTCAGGTTTTTTTTCTGCTTCCATGTCTCTGCTTGCCGCGCTTTTAGACGCTAGTGCTTATTGTTAATAATACTAGATTCGGACGCCGGTGACCAGATATGCTGGTAGTTTGGCAACTGGTTGTCTAGCGTGAGCGGTTTGTCTTTCGAGTCCAGTTCTAGGATAATAGGACTATCGATATGAGGAAGGTAGCGACTAGTCGGTATAGATTCGTGGTGGTTCTGGCGCTCGTATTATCATTCGGCCCGGTAGGCACTGCTGTTGCTGACGGATCTCAGTCGTCATCTTCAAGCTACTCCATAAGTGATGTGCAGATCGGCGGTAACGGTTCGGCACAGCATGACTGCTCGACGAGTTACTGCGCTCAGGAAGAGCTGGGCGATACGGTAGACGGAAGAGCCAGCAGCGCGAACTATTCGGCACAGTTCGGTGCTGATACGACAGATACGCCTTTACTCGAAGAGACGGTGACTGGTGGCACGCAGAATCTGGGGACCATCCAGTCGTCCTCTACATCGACAGCTACCTTTTCTGTAAAGGTGCGCAGCTATCTCAGTAGCGGCTATGGGCTGTATGTGGACGGTTCGCCTCCGAGTCAGGGCGAGCACACGTTAAAAGCATTGAGCAGCGACTGTCCATGTACGTCTCAACCGGGTACAGAGCAGTTCGGCATCAATCTAGTAGCAAACACAACTCCGGATATGGGGACAAATCCCGTACAGGTACCATCAGGTGACTACAGTTTCGGAACAGCAGAACCGAATTACGACCAGTCTAATCTCTTTATGTATAACAACGGTGACGAGGTCGCTAACAGTCTGACGAGTACGGGAGAGACGGACTTTACTTTGTCTATGATTATAAACATATCGAATGCAACCCCTGGTGGCCAATATACCCAGCAGTTCTCAGCGGTAGTCGTTCCCCAGTATTAGCATAGATACGCGGAATCTGCAGTAAGGCTGTGGATAAACTACTTGTGGTAAAAATTAACCAGTGATAAAATCCGAACGTACCTAGACAAAAACAAAAACAACAAAAAGGAGAACAAGTAATAATGTTTAATAAACTTAAAGACGCAGTCAGGCGCAGTTCGCTGTTGCTTGGTGTGGCGGTTCTGTTAGGCGGATTAGGTGCAACCGCCATACCGGCCTTCGCATCAGCCGACGACACACTGAATCCGTTGACTGACCGTAGTTTGACACTGTCAAGCTCCTCACCGGGCTGGTCATACACTGATGGTTCGGGGAACTCGACCTACGCTCCACCGAACAGCGGTTCGAATGGTAAACAAACAGGAAACACGTTTACCTTCGATGCGAGCTCGACGTCATCCATAAACGCTTTTTCATTCCAATACTGTACATCGGCGGCAGGAAACTGTACGAGCCCTGGTACTGATGGCTACACCCAAACTGGTGGTGCATTGACTACCTGTCAAACTGCTAGCACCCCCGACTGTACCCGTGCTAGCGACAGTACTACAACTAGCGACCTTAATGTCGTTACTGGCACTAGTGCCGGTGCCCCTGCTGAAATTTCATCCGCTACCTACTCGGCGATTACTAGTACTCTCCCTAACACCCGCGGAACCGGGTGTTACGACAATTACGTTAACACTAGTTCAACGCCAACGGACTGTGAGGCTTCTACTACAAATGAATTCCCGGGTCAACCGAAAACGGACAACACCGAAGGTAACTTCGCCGTACTTATTGGTGGATCCTACTCAGCTAACTGGGTGATGGGAACAGAGAACCTGGAAACCGATGGCACTCACAATACCGTTGGTGACGGTACCGGTGAAACAGGTGCGCAGAACATGATCGTCTTGCAGAACACCGGTGTTACTCCACCTACTATTACTGGAGGCGAGGCCGTAAAGATTGTTTTCTACGGAAATACCGATAACTACATCACGAACCCAGGTGCGGGCGCATTCTTCGTGAAGATCAACGACTATGACGACTCGAACATTACGTCCGGTACCCCAGTCACTCTAGCAGGTGATGATGATACTAACTTCGGACCTAGCCCTACCGATAATGACATTGTCGATGGTGGTGTGACTGTTGCGAATGTCATGAACCTGTCGATTGAGATCCAAACCAAAGTTTTGGAAACAATGGACTTCTCAGTTGGTACCGTTGACCCTGACACGCTTTCTTCGGGCCAGCTGACGGCTGACGGCGATTCAGGATGGGGCCAATGCCTACCGATCCTACCTGCGTTTACTACATCAGGTAGTCCCGCGCAGAACACATTAATACTCGGTAACGAGAATGCCGAGAACTCATTGATGACAGAAGATGCATCGGCCACCCACTCGTATTGGCGGCTGTCATCCAACTCTAGTGGTGGTGCCACGGTGTACTACGCTGGAGACACACTTAGTAACACGGAAGGCAACCAGATCGATCCAACCGGCCTAACTGCTGCCCACTCCGTTGATGGTACGGAACAGTTTGGACTTGGATTGGATGTAAGTGGATCATCCTATGGCACAGGTGGAATCGATCAACCCGACTATTCTGTTGCTAATAATGACTCCGCTTCGAGCATTAAAATGGAAGACGGTGTGGATACGGACCTTGGTGTGAACACACCCGGTACAGGTGGAGCTTCACCTACTGCGGGAACCTTTGGCCTATCGAGTGATTTCACAACCTACCAAGCTGCTAACAGTGCGGCAGTGCACGATCCGCAACTTTACCCCCTGGTGCCCGAAACCGGGTATGGTGGTGCCTCTGGCGGTATTAACGGGGCAACGACAGCAGACGGGAATACGAATGCAACATTCTCGTTCAGCCCAACTGCCAACACAATACCAACGCCAATTGCATCTGAAAGCTCACAAGTAGTTAACTGTGTAACCGGTAAGGTTCGCTACCTTGGCAACATCGCAGCGACTACTGCAGCTGGTATTTACACGACGAAGATTAACTACGTCGCAGCTCCGGAATATTAGACGTAGCTTCTAACCTATAAGCCACATAGTTTGGCAGAGCATAATGTAAAACTGACCCCACGAAGCGGGGTCAGTTTTACTGTAATGAGGATGGGAGTATATCAGATAAAAAATCGTTGTAGGCGAGACTTAAGGATCTGCTGCCATTGTCCAGCTAGCGGGCGGAGTAAGTAGAATTGGTTTTTGTAGTAATTGTCAATTAAGGTTAGTATCATAAAGTCAGGCGCCTAAGTAGCCCCACCATCTTGAGGTTTAAAAGGACATTTTGGTAATGGTTCTAGTACAATAGAGCTTATGCAAAGGTTGAAGCGGCTGAAGGTGCATTTACTGCCGCACCGTCTCGCGGTCGCTCAGACGCTGGTATTGTTAGTGTGCGCATTCGTGATCTTCGAATCCCAGGCATCAGCTGTTATTCGCTTTACGGACAGATCACTGATGATTAACAACTCTTCACCCGGGGCCACGACGAGCTATACGGTATCGCTTACGTATAACAACAGCGGTGTATGGACTTCAACCGTCGGATCAATTGATATGCAGTTCTGCGTAGACCCGATCCCCGGTGATCCATGCGTTGCTCCGGCAGGACTTGATGTTTCACATGCCGTACTTTCAAGTCAAACGGGAGAGACGGGATTCAGTATTGCTTCCCAGTCAAGCAGCGAGGTCGTACTTACGCGCACTCCTCAGGCAGCCGGTGAGACGCCCTCAACGTATACGTTTAGCAATGTTGTGAACCCGACTGATACTACGCAGTCGTACTCGATACGTCTGAGTGACTACCCAACTATTGATGCCAGCGGTCCACTGATAGACTTAGGGTCGATAGTATCCCAAGTCACTAACAGTATTGAAATTGATACGCAGATACCACCGATTCTTATCTTCTGTGTCGCGGGAGAGGTTAATAAGGACTGCTCGCAAGAATATGGGGGGAATAATGTAGACCTTGGTGATCTCTATCCTGACGTAACGTCATCCACGACTTCACAAATGGCTGTCGCGACGAACGCGGAGAATGGCTTCGTTATTACCGCGAATGGTCCGACGATTGAGGCGGGTACACATGTCATACCAGCACTGGCTGTGCCCACGGTGAGTGCCACCGGAAATAGCCAGTTCGGTATTAACCTAGTAGCGAACACGACGCCACAGATAGGAAGCAACATAGACGATAACCCTACGACTCCAACTGCCGTCGTCATGCCGAATTACAGTACGCCGAACCAGTTTATGTATAGTGACGGGAGCGTTGTGGCCGAGGGATCTGGCGTTAATCTGGGGACTATCTATACCGTCAGTTACGTTATCAATGATTCGCCTAGCCTAACCCCTGGTGTCTATAGCACAACGATAACGTACATATGCAGCGGTCGTTTTTGATGGTACAATACCGCTTATTGTTGAAAAAAATAAGGTGAGAAATTAACGCAGCATGAAACGGTTTTTAAGTAACCTCAGCACCGCTCTGTCGGTATTATTTATTATTATTGTTGTCGCACCAGTGTCTGCGGCGACAACAACTAAATCAAGCACAACGAATACAGCTGGGACAAATGCATATGACTCCGCTGGTCTAAGCATTGAACCGCGCAAAAATTACATCATAAACCCTGGTCAGACGATTAAAGATACATTGGTAGTTGGTAATCTAGACTCAACGGGCGGCCTTAACTTAACGCTCAAGATGATCGACTTTAGCTTTATGAATAATTCAGGTACTCCAAAATTATACTTGGCAGCTAACCATCCCGATACCCCATGGTCACTTAAGCCATACACAACGTTGCCAAGTAATGTCCTTATAGGGCCCGGTGAAACAAAGACAATTAATTACTCAATAACGATTCCCAAAAACCTGGGTGCCGGAAGTTACTACAGTGCCATATTGTACGAGTCTGGGGAAGGTGAAGGTGGTAATGTGGGGCTCGGTGCATCCGGCGTATCCCTCGTATTCGTGACCGTACCAGGCACCGTCAATGAAGATCTGTCTCTCAAAAAGCTCGGTGCATATGCGTCAACCGATAGCGGAACTACAGGAAACTTTACATATTTTGCCACCTCGACGCCACAGATGATTGCTTACGAACTTAAGAACAACGGTGACGTTGCTGAAGCGCCGGCAGGCTCAATTGTATTGAAGAATATGTTTGGCAAGCAGGTTAAGACTATTAACAAGACGAATGCCAATCAAGACCTCGCACTCATCGGACAAACCAGACTATTTGCGACATGTATAGAATCCCAACAAAATGACATTACTAAACTAGGCGGAATTGTGACGAGTGCTAACGCAGGGAGCACTTGTGTTACACCTCACTTAACCCCGGGACTGTATAGTGTAAGTCTTGATACTTTCTACGGTCAGAATGGCAATGTAACTCATGAAGTTGCGGGAACGGCTCACTTTTGGTATCTCCCCATATGGTTCGTCTGCACAGTACTGGCCGTGCTTATCGTCGTCGGCATCATTATCTGGTGGTTGCAGCGAAAAGTCCGGTCTCTCGTTAAGGGTACGACCTACCACTCGGGCCGCGGTATCAGCCGCAAAGGCTAGTATGCTAGCCGTCCCCGATGTTTCGGGGTAGAATAAGCATATAAGCTATGTGGGGACTACGAAGGCACATGACCATTTATCGGCGATTGTTTACGGTCTGGGCTACAGTCTCTGCGATTTCGTTCATAGTGTGTTGCGCTTCGGTTGCTAGCGCGTCCATAACTCCGGTTCCCGATCCTGCTCCGTCGGCCGACTCATATGGTATAGAGGCAGAGAAACTGCAGCCACCCCCCACTACAACCGCCACTATTTCCACGCCGAATAATGGCGCCTCATACACAACGTCGCCCGTAACCGTTACGGGACTCTGCACGACTGGCTTACTTGTACAGGTATATAACAATGGCGTATTCGTCGGATCCCAAAACTGTACGTCGGGTAGTTTCAGCATTCAAGTCACGCTATTCACGGGCCAGAATGATATCACTACCATCCAATACGATAACCTGAGCCAGGCTGGACCTACTACAGGTAACAGCATTACCCTGAACTATAACAACTCCAGTTTCTCTGCCTTCGGTACCCTGGTTACGCTTACTAGCAACTACGGGCGGCGCGAAGCGGATCCGGGCGATACGCTTACCTGGCCGCTGCTCCT
>Ga0182030_10022390_pt1 | contig 11761 bp, 9 predicted proteins | sample 812S3MmetaG_FD_121299 | JGI IMG/M metagenome (GOLD analysis project Ga0182030, IMG submission 121299) | Permafrost microbial communities from Stordalen Mire, Sweden - 812S3M metaG (Illumina Assembly) | ecosystem: Environmental > Terrestrial > Soil > Wetlands > Permafrost | place: Sweden... | reverse complement strand
GTGGGGTGGCCGGGCATAGCGAACGACAACATCATCGAGGTTGCCGACGTGGTCCACTTCTACGCCGACGCTGACGATGGGATTGTCGGCTCCCGGCGCATCGTCGAGCATTGCTTCGACGCAGGCCTCCCACGCAACCAGCCACTGGAACCGATCACCCGCGATGCGAACACCCGTGGCGCTCGGACGGGGTAGCGGTTCTCTCATGTCGCTTGCGATCGGAACTCTGGGGTAGCGCTCATCCTCCCAGCGACCTCGATCACCACGTCGGCGGTGAGGGGCTTGTCCGGGAAAGCCGCCATGATTGAAGTCGGGATCAGGCGCTGGGTGAGGTCGGAGTAGGTGAATCCGGGCTCCGCTCCCTTCGGTCCTGTCAGAGTCACCAGCTCGGTGAGCTTGCGCTCGTCGATGCCGGTTCCGTCGAGTCCGGCGGCGAGCACCACTCGACGCTCATCCTCGCCCGGTCGGCCAAAGTGGAAGATACCCGCCGCTCGACGGAGGACGGCGGGATCGAGAGCCATCTCACGGTTTGTGCACATCACCACGATGACGGGGATGTCCTCGCCAGCCAGACTGTCCACACCGGCAAGCAGCGCGTCCACGCCGGCCCGATCCTCGTGATGCATCTGCTCGGCGGCTCGGGATTGTGCCAGAGCGTCAGCCTCATCAACGACCAGCACGAAAGCGGACGTCGGCTTGGCCTTGCCACGTGCCGCCCGGCGGCCCTCGGCCAGGATGTAGGCGAACGCATTGCCGATCAGCGTGGTCATCTCGCCCACAAGGCCGCTTCCCCGGGCACTCAGCTTCAGCCGATAGAGAAACACCGTCAGATTGAGGGTGTCCGCCATGTCACACCCGAAGGATTCGGCGAGGGCGCTCTTGCCGGAGCCGACGTCACCGGCGAACACGAAAAGGGGCGGTCTGTCGCGGAAGAGTTCCAGCGCCGCCAGTTCGCCGCCGTGGTGCTGTTGTGACCAGATATGAAGTCGGCTCGGGTCGGCAAGCAATGACGCCTCCCGACGCAGTCGCTCCTTGATGTCATCGAGTCCGACCAGACGGCGGTAGCGGGCAGTGCGCACAGGTTCCGGCAACTCGATGATCGGATGGAACAGGTCCTCGACGCTCATGATCTCCCCTCGCCGCAGCCGGCCTAGGCGGTTGTGTAGACGTCGCGGGTCACCCCAACGCCGTTGCGGGAGTACCCGTTGCCGGAGCCCGTCGTGCCCGATCGCGCCGACGGCTCTTCGCCGCCAACCCGAGACACAGGAAGGGCCGCCTTGATCTCCGCCTGCTTAGAGGTGGTCTCCTCCTCGAACTTCGGGCTATAGGTCAGGTAGGAGTAGAAGGAGCAGCCGGCGATGACCGCAGTTGCCGGCAGCGATCCAGGCCGCCCGTCGGTCAACTGGCCCCCGGTCGTTGCCGTGTACCGCAGTCGAAGCTTCCATTCATTGGTGGAGGCCGCTCGAAAGCCATAGGAGACGGTGCCCAAGTACCCATCCCGGAGCAGGATTGCGACCTCCTCGACGTAGCGGTCAATGTCGCCGATGGCCGGGGAGCCGTAGTAGCCGTTCAGCAACCTCAGATCGGCGCCGATCTTGGCCCCGACATAGCGCGCTTCGGTAATGGTGAAGGGCGCCGTTCTCGTCCCTGTGTTCGACATCATGCGCCCTCGAATCCTGGTCCGAAAACAACTCGCCAGGCGTCATTGGCGTCACCATTGGTCGGGGCCTGCACGCCCCACACGACCTCCTCCAATGTGGCGGTTGCGGTCTTGACGAGCCGCTGCCGGTCACCATCCGTGTAGGTACGGGCGACGTTGTTCGCAGGATTCACAGGGTCCCACGCCTGAATGGGATCCCCCGACGCCACGACCTCGGTCGCTGCGTAGCAGTCGCTGAAAATGATCGGCGTCCGCATCTCGGTGTTAGACATGAACGAGAGCACCTGTTCGAACGCCCGCGGATAGTCGTGAACAGCCAGCGGCTCGCCATGCCAGCCGTTGTCCCACAGGTGGGCGACGATCAGCTCGATGAGGAAGCTCTTGCAGCGCAGCTTGTCGTCGACGCGCTTGGCTTCCCGCACCCATGCCTTCAGTAACCGGATCAGCTCGCGGTACTCCGGTCCAGCGGCGTTCCGGCGGGTCTGCAGGAACTTGAGGTGGAGGGTCACGGAGGTAAGAACTCGGTCGCCTTGGCGCGTGATGAGGTAGCCGCGGTCGTCTGGCTCGCCGGTGTAGAGCACGGGGGCGACGTCGATCTTGAGGCCCGAGCCGTGCATCGTGATGCCCACCGCGTGATCCGAGATCACGAAGTCGTCGGCCTCCTTGGTGGCGCCGTACACCTCCATACACCGGTCACGCAGCCAGTCGAGCAGCCCGCTCTCCTCGGCGTTGATGCCGCCGACTTTGCCGGCGCGAACGTAGGCGGCCACATCGGCGTCGGAACCCTCTCCGTGGCGCCGCTGGATCGCAGTGTGCTTCGCGGTGCTGCCCGAAGCGCGGAGCTTGACCAGGTCATAGTCCGGGTGGGCCGCGATATAGGTCTCCAACCGGGTCCGGAGATGGTTGACCTGAGTGCGCCGCTTGCTGGCCTCCTCGGAGGAGATGTTCACCTTGGAGGCGGCATAGGCGGCGAGGACGTCGTGGTCCACATGGTTCGCGGGCATCAGGCCATCCTCCGTGTCACGCTGTCCGTGTTCGGGTATCCCATCGCACTCCTGGGCTGTTGCAGCTAAGCGTCACCTCCAGTATACCTGACGGGTAGCGTCATCCGCGCATCACCGCCGCTTCACTGATACAGTGCCCTAGTGCCAAAACGACTCTCGCACTCCAGCGAGGCCGAGGCCCCCGCCCCCGATCTCGATATCTCGGAGTTGGGCCGCCTGATCCGCGAGAAGCGATCCGATGAGAAACTGTCTGTACGGCACGCCGCCGATCAGGCCTTGGTGAGCTTCTCCACCATCAGTCGAGTTGAAGCGGGTGCCCAACCGGACCTGTCAACGTTCACGAGCCTCTGTGCCTGGCTCGGCGTCGATCCTTCGCGCTTCTTCGCTCCGACGACGCGCCGGACACAGACACCCCTCGACGAGGCGATCGAGCACCTTGTCACCGATCCCGCCCTCACTCCCGCCGCGGCCGACCGGATCGCCTCAGTCGTGCGGGACCTCTACAGCGCCCTCGCCTCGAAGGTGCCCGCGCCGGCAACGAAACCGCTGGCCGTCCATCTCCGCGCCGCATCGGTCATGCGACCAGGCGTCCCGGAGCGCCTCGCCTCCGTGCTTAGGGACATGCGAGAGGCCCTTGACCACTTACCGCCCGCATGACGCTGCGAAGGGGGTTTCGTGCCGAGGCCGAGCGCATCGCCGCCTCCGTCCGAAGTGAACTCGGCGTCGGCCCAGCGGAGAGACTCCCACTCGACGACGCTGCCAAGTCGTACGGAGTGCGCGTCGTCTCCGCGGCCGATCTGATCGACATTGATCGCCTTGCAGAGCTGGAACGCATCCAGGCGTTCGCTTTCTCCGCGTGCACTTTTGACGTCGATGGCGATGCCGTCATTGTCTTCAATCCGCTTCGGTCAGAGCCGCGGCGCCAAAGCGACGTCGCCCACGAGTTGTCACACCTGATCCTCAAACACGAACTGAGCGAAATCCGCGAGGTAGCAGGGCTGCCCTTTCGCACATGTCGATCGGAGCAGGAGGAAGAGGCAACGACACTAGGCGGAGCATTGCTTCTCCCACGTCCGCTGCTTCTCGGCGCCATCTCTCGCGGCATGGGCTTCGAGGACATCGCCCGGAAGTACGAAGTGACGCCGGAGATGGCCCGGTTCCGGGTCAATACGACCGGGGCGGCACGCCAGATCGACCGTGCCCGCGCACGGTCCTAGCGCCCAAATCATTCACTCTGCGGGTCCGTCGCCTCGGCAGTGCGAAGTTGTGTGTAGGTCTCGTGCATCACTGCGTCCTCGATCATCTTCGCGAGATCGGGCTTCGATGTGAGCAGGTCGTACAACCGACGATTACGTTCTTCCTGATCCAGAACGGCGCCCTTGAAGCGAGGCCCGAACTCAAGTGCGTAGTGCTCTTCCGTGTTCGCCTGGGCGAACGTCTTCAGGTCCTCGTTCTCCAACAGACTGAGTTTGATCTTCTCGACCTCCAAGCGATCACGCTCGTCAAGGTCGGCGCCGAAGGTCTGATTAATGGCTTCGATCACGGTCCCGAGTCGATCGAAGAGCGATTCCGCCTGACCCCGACCACCGCCTTCGCCAACGAACACCTTGGACGGTGTGATCCCCTCAGGTTCGAGCGAGATGTCAGCGGCTCCGGAGTCTTCAAGCCGCAGGTGTGTCAGAACGATGTCCTCGCCCAGGTCCAAGCCGCCCGAGGCCGGATCGCGGAGCAGTGCGCGCAGCGCCTTGACGTAGACGTAGAGCTGTTCGAGCGCTGGATCGGTGAACGGCATGACCTGGCTCAGGAAGGCATAGGCCCGCACGAACTGGTCGACGGCGTCTTTGAACTCGATCTGCGTTGTGTCATCGAGACCGGCAAATCGGAGCACCGCCGGATCGAGGTTCGCATGGATCATCCGCAGGCTCCGCTTCGCGGGGTCAACGCCGAAGTACGCCTCCGACGCGGCCGCCACCTCCGCTGGATCGAGGATGGCCGCCGCCATAATCCGGGCACGCAGGTCGTACAAGACATTCGGGTCGGTCGGCTCGACGATGACCGCCTCGTAGTACCTCTGGAACGCCTTCCGGATGTCTTCGGCATCGTTGCGAAAATCCAGGACGAAGGTCTCATCCTTACCGGGTGCTTTGCGATTCAGTCGGGAAAGCGTCTGGACAGCGTTCACACCCTTCAGCGGCTTGTCCACGAACATTGTGTGCAGGTACGGCTCGTCGAACCCCGTCTGGAACTTCTCGGCAACGATGAGAACCTGGTAATCGCCAGGTTTGAACGGCTCCTCGCCCTTGAACCGCTTTGCGGTCTGGGAATCTGGAAAACCGTTGAGGCTCGACTCGGTAACGTCCTCGCCCAAGTCATCGACGAGGGTGCCGGAGAAGGCAACCAGCGCTCGAATGTCGTGGTAGTGGTGCTCGGAAATGTGGCGGTCGATGGCCCGCTTGTAGCGGACGGCGGCAGCACGAGAGTCGGTGACAACCATGGCCTTGGCACGCCCGCCGAGTGCCTTCGCCGTGTGCGCGCGGTAGTGCTCCACGATGATCGCTGCCTTCTGGGCAATCATTGCGGGGTTCTGGCTCACGAACCGTTTCAGTTCGGACGCGGCTTTGCGGACGTCGACTTCCTCGTTTTCGACATCGACCGATGCCGCCAGGCGGTAGTACGTGTGATACGTGACGTAGTTGCGCAGCACGTCGAGGATGAACTCCTCCTCGATCGCTTGGCGCATGGTGTAGAGGTGGAACGGTTGCTTCGTACCGCTGACCTTGTCGGGGGTTCCAAACAACTCGACGGTGCGATCTTTCGGGGTGGCGGTGAAGGCAAAGAAACTGAGGTTGGGCTGGCGGCCACGAGCGGCGACTATCGCAGCGAGCGCCGCCTCAGCGTCGAACTCCTCACCATTCTCGGTCGCGGCCTCGGCGGCCTTGCTGCCAAGAGCCTGCTTCAAGGCCGTCGAAGCGTCTCCGGTTTGCGACGAGTGGGCCTCGTCGACGATCACCGCATACGTCTTCGCAGCTAGCTCGGCATCAGCGATCTTCTCGATGACGTACGGGAACGTTTCCAGCGTCACGGTAACAATCTGCGCGGTGCCCGTCAGCGCGTCGGCAAGCTCCGTGGACTTCGGACCGCTCTTGCCCTCGACGGTGACGATCGTGCCGGGGACGTTCTCGAATTGCTGCACCGTTGCCCGCAGTTGCTCGTCGAGCACTCGTCGGTCCGTGACGACGATGATCTTTCCGAACACTTTATTGTCAGCGGCATCGTGGAGCAGTGACAACCGGTGCGCAAGCCATCCGATCGAGTTCGACTTGCCTGACCCCGCCGAGTGCTGAACGAGATAGGTCTCGCCGGGACCCTTGGCGAGTGCGTCATCGGCGAGGCGCGTTACTGCATCCCATTGGTGATACCGGGGGAAGATCGTCCTGCGGGTGAACAGCTTTCCCTTGGGAGCGGGTTCGACGAAGGACTCGACGAACCGTCCCAAGATGTCGAGCCAGGTGTCGTACTGCCAGATCGTTTCCCACAGGTAAGACGTTGCATAACCTGCCGGGTTTGGAGCATTCCCTTTGCCGCATGACAGTTTGCCCGGTGCGCTCCCGCGGTTGAACGGCAGGAATTCTGTCGTAGTCCACGCCAACCGCGTCGTCGTGTAGACAAGGGAAGGATCGACGGCGAAATGCACGATCGCTCGTCGACCCAACGCGAGTTCGGTCGGGTCCCGGTCCTCCATGTACTGCTTGATCGCATCGTCCACGGTCTGCCCATTCAGCGGGCTCTTCAGCTCGGCTGTCGCCACCAGCAAGCCGTTGACGAAGAGCGCGAGGTCAAGCGAGTTCGCGTTATCGGTCGAGTAGTGGAGTTGCCGTGTAACGGCAAGTCGGTTTTGGGCGTAGAGGGCTGCCAGGGTTGGATTGAGACCCGATGCCGGTTTGAAATGGGCGAGCTTGAACTCCACGCCTTGGTCATCGACACCCTTCCGGAGCACGTGCACCGTGCCGTTCTTGTCCAAGGCGGCCACGACACGCGAGATGAACTTGGTTTGCGCAGCGGACTCGTCGCCGCCGTACCGAGACACCAACTTGGCCCACTTCTCGGGCTGGGTGGTGGCAATGAAGCCGAAGAGTTGCGACGTATCGATCCCTGTAGTGCGATCGAAACTGGCCCCGTCGCCTCGGCTATATCCACCGGTTGCGACAAGGGACTCGACGACGTCCGTCTCGAACTGCGTCTCCTTGACGTGGGCCGGCATCAGGCGGCTCTCCCGGTAGCGTCGAGGCCGCCACCCACTGCGGCGGTGATCAGAGCAAGCCGGTGTTCTCGAAGCCGCGCGACCGCGAGGTCCGTCTCAGCGATCAGCCGGTCGTAGCGATCGAGATGCGAAGTCAGATGGCGGAGGACGCGATCCTGCTCTGGCAAGGGCGGCACCACCACCATCACATTCGAAAGCGCGCTGGTGTTGAAGTGGGACTGTAGGGCTCCGACAGAGCCATCCACCACCTGCCGCTGAACGAGCCGAGAGTTGATAAGCAGTTCCAGGAACTTCGAACGCATTCGAGGTCCGGGCCTGATGAGCAACAGGTCGACGATGTTTCCGCCCACAGCCCACTCGGGTACGACCGCTGCGGAACCAGCATCCCCGGTACGCACCACGACAACATCACCCTCGTCGAGCCGGGACTTCGCGTGGTAGTCGTTGGACGTCGCACTCATAAACACCAGATCGTCTTGATTGACACGCCCGGGTCGAATGTTGAGCCCACGGAGTACAGGAACGCCATCGTCCTCGTAGTAGTGCGACGGATTGACGACAATCCCAACCGTCACTTTGTCCACGCAGTGTTTTAGCGGCATCCATTGCCAGCCTGGTGGCAAGGCGTCGAGCCACTGAGACGCGAGTGGCATTAGCCCTTCTGCAGCGCCTCCGCGTTCGATCAGCCGGTCAATCTCAGCCATACGCCGATCGACCACGAGCTGCCGCAAACCTGTCTCCTCGTCGATCAAACGATCGATTCGCGACGTCTCGGTGTCGAGATACTGGACAACCCTGTTCTGTTCCGCGAGTGGCAAGTGGGGAACACGGTAGTTCTTCAGCCAGTCAACGGAGATTCTCTTTTGGCCTGCGACCCCATACTGAGTCGCCCCTCCCTCTTGCAGGAATGGGGAGCTCTTGGTTACGTAGAAGAGCCAGCGGGCGGCGACGGCCGGCCCGGGACGGAGCACGTGAAGTTCGGTCGTGCCGGTGCCGATTCCTGCGCGGAGTCCCGACGCGACCGCGGAACGACCATGGCTGAAGGTCGGAGAAATCTTCGGCAGCAGCAGGTCCCCCTCCTCGAAGCGTGTGTATCCGACTTCGACCTCGTCCTTGATCCGTTCGGATAGTTCGAGTGCGTCCGGCCACATTCCTTCCATCGGAAGAAACGACACCGGCTCGTCGCTATCCAGCGCTTCGAATCGACGGCATGGTGGATTCAGTTGCACGAGGTTCGCCAGTCGAACCGTCGTCAACTCGTCACCTCGGCAAGCAAGTCAAGTATTCGTTGCTGGCTCGCCTTGATCTCAGCGTCGATCTCCTCCAGCGGCCGCGGTGGTTCATACTCAAAGAAGTACCGAGTGAACGAAATCTCGTACCCGACGCGAGCCTTGCTGTCGTCCACCCACGCGTCGGCCGCGAAGGGCAGGACCTCACGCCGCAAGAACCCGCTGATGTCTTCGCCAAGCGGAACGTTCTCGGTGTCGCGCAGCTCGCTATCGGGTTCGTAGCCATGCTTGGTTTTGACCGGATCGGCTTCTGGGTCACGAACAATGAAGGCGTTGCTCACCGCCTTTCTCAGCGGCGCAGCAGGCGACTTCACCAACTTCGCATAGATCGGCCGCAGCGCCATTTCGAGTGCGCTCATGTCTGGATAACGCTCGCCGAGCAGCGTGCCCAGAGCGTTGAGAAAGGCGTCCGACTCGTCTCGTGCCAGCTTGGTCACCGGTCCCACCGTTGCCAAAGCGTCGATGGCACTCGTCGTAACCTCGTAATGCACTCGAAGGGGCCGTTCGACCGTGATCTTCCGATAGCCGAAGCGCTCGTTTGGCACGATCTTGGACCGACCGCCTTCGGCAAACCCCTCGTAAGTTCTGGTGATCTCAGCGATGTGTTCGTTGAGCAGTTCATTACGCTTGTTGCCCAGGCTCTTGCGCATCTTGGCGTACATATCGCGACCGTCGATTAGCTGCACGAACCCCTGCCGCTCTGGCCGCTTTCTATTGGTGACGACCCAAACGTAGGTGAAAATGCCCGTGTTGTAGAAGAGCTGGTCGGGCAACCCGACGATCGCTTCAAGCAGATCGCTCTCGATGAGCCACCTGCGTATCTCACTGAGGCCAGACCCGGCGTCGCCAGAGAACAACGGTGATCCGTTGAAGACGACAGCGATCCTGCTGCCGCCATCCTCGATTGGCCGCATCTTCGAGATCATTTGCTGAAGAAACAGAATCTGTCCGTCTGTCGTAGGTGGCAGACCTGCTCCGAATCGACCACTCCACCCGAGATTCCGATGTTCCGCCTTGATCTTGGACTCTATGGTCTTCCAGTCCTTACCGTAAGGCGGATTGGCGAGCATGTAATCGAACTTGTCGCCGGGAAATGCATCCTGCGTGAACGAGTCTCCGAAGACGATCCTGCTGGCATCCTGACCTTTGAGCATCATGTCGGACCGGCACACGGCGTACGACTCGGGCTGTAGCTCTTGGCCGAACAGATGCAGGCGCGCCTTCGGGTTGATTGTTCGCAAATGCTCTTCTGCCACTGAGAGCATTCCGCCGGTCCCACAGGCCGGGTCGTAGACGGTCGAGATGCGGCCGGGAGTGAGCAGGCGCTCCTCGTCGGCGAAAATCAGGTTCACCATCAGATTGATAACTTCGCGTGGGGTGAAGTGTTCACCCGCCTCCTCGTTGGAGAGGTCGGCAGTGACCCGAACAAGCTCTTCATAGATGTAGCCCATCTCCAGGTTGGAGACGACGTTGGGATGCAGGTCAATCGCAGCGAAGCGCTGCACAACCATGTAGAGGATTTCCGCGGTTCCCATCTTGTCGATCTGATTGGGGAGCCCGAATTTGTCAAGGGCATCGCGTGCATTCGGACTGAAACCGTTGACGTAGTCGTGCACGTTCTCGGCGATGTGGTGCTGGTCGCCTAGGAGTGTGGCGAACGTGAACCGAGATGCGTTGTAGAACGGCTGACCGGCCGTGTGAGCCAGGAGATCGGCGGAACTGTCGAGGTCCCCCTTGATCGTCGCTGCCTTGGCCACAACCTTGTCTTTGGTGGGTTCCAACACACAATCAAGGCGTCGCAAGACACAGAATGGCAGGATGACATCTTGGTACTGATGGCGCTTGTAGTGGTCCCTGAGTACCTCCTTCACTGACCATATGAAGTTGACCTTCTCGGAGTGGGCCGTCACCTCAGTTCCTCCGCTCGCGTGCTCGACCGGGGCTAGCCCTGTGGCGGCTCACGACCTTTGAGGAGCTGCGAGCGCACCGATCTGGCCATACCAGTCGGTCATGGTGCAGGTCGCGGCCTCCTGCGCCGACGCAACCGGAGGTCCTTTCTGGGGGTCCACTCACAGCGACCCATCGTAAGGGGTCACCGTGGCGCCTGCGGGGAGCGGCCCTTCCGCCCGTAGCGAGGCTCGTGTCTGGGCGTGATGACGCTCTGGCAGAGATGGAAACGGGATCCCCCAGAGCCTCGTCGCTGCTGCTCTGACGGACAGACGGCGATCCAGCGTGACGGCTACTCGCTCTGCCGTGGGGCTTCGGCACCTGCTGACGGTTGTTGGGGCGGTGAAGGCGCCGATGCGCTGGCGGTGAGACGAGGTTGCAGACTCAGTTTCACGAAGGAGCTGCTGCCAGGGACCCACTTGCTCCCATCATCGGCGTAGACGACGGCGTGACCGAGAAGCGGCGCAGGTTGGGGTCTCCACGACGCAGCCGGATCGGCGGACTGGGTACGGCTGGGGACGAAGCTCACGGCGACGACTCCCCGTCAGCCGGCCCCCCAGCAACTCAAACATCTCCTTGGGCAGCGTCCACATGACGCCCTGCATAACGCCATGCTCCCTCTTGGAGCCGAAGGTGACCTTTGCTACAGACCACTCGAATCCCTTCACGCCCTGGGGCACACTGCCTACCTTTAGCTTCGCCAAGGTCGACAGGATGGGAGCGGCGCCCGCGGCGGCCGTCCCGATCCCTGGGACGACGCCGAGCTTGGATGCAAGCGTCCCGGCGTCTGCCATGAGCGGCTGGAACTTCGTCCATTCGTCAGCGGCGGCTTCTGACCATGACTTCTGGTCCGTGACAGGGCTGAGGTACTTCACGGTGGCCACCAGCTCCTTGATCCGCCATCCGCCATGGATGGGAAAGTACAAGTACACCCGAGCGGCTGTGTCATTGAGCTTCTTCCAGACCGGCTTGTCTGCCTTTCGCTCCGGCCAGAGGTGGTGGTGCTCGGGTGCGGTTCCGGAGTGTCCGAGAGTCCACCAGTATTCGTAGATTGCAGACGCCGCCACGGCCTGCCCCGCATCCCCGCCGGGCGGCAACACTTCGGCGTACGTCATGTCGAGCAGGGGCTCCGTCTCGCCGTACACCTCGAAATAGAACGGATGGTTGTCTTGATCCCACGTTGCCAGGTCAGGCGGATGACTGACGACTTCGATCACGGCGCTCCTCCCGGGGCTCACCCTCGGAGGCGCCCCAACCCCTCCAATACTGGCGGGTTGTGAACCGGCCTCGCGGCTTGCCTCATCCAACGGTCTAACGAGGCTGGGCGGCGTCGTGGGCGATGCACCGAGCCGACGTGGGGTCCCGCAACCTCAACGGTGGTGTGACGATGCTTTCATCCCTAATCCATCCCTACTTTGTCGGGACGGACGTCGCGAGGGCCGCCCTGGTGCGAAGTGCGTTCCCGCCTGAAGTCGCAGGTCAAGACCAACTTCGGGCTACTGCCTATTACTCGTTTTCACCGCTTAGACAGGCCAGATAGGGCTCATAACCCGAAGGTCGTAGGTTCAAATCCTACCCCCGCCACCAACAGGCGTTCTCG
>Ga0182030_10022388_pt1 | contig 11762 bp, 11 predicted proteins | sample 812S3MmetaG_FD_121299 | JGI IMG/M metagenome (GOLD analysis project Ga0182030, IMG submission 121299) | Permafrost microbial communities from Stordalen Mire, Sweden - 812S3M metaG (Illumina Assembly) | ecosystem: Environmental > Terrestrial > Soil > Wetlands > Permafrost | place: Sweden... | reverse complement strand
ATCTAGATTAAAAAAGATATTGCTACTATATTATACTTATAGTACTTGCTTTATAAAAGTCTTAATTTAGTATAAATAAAAAGATAATATAAGTTTATTAATATTCTAGATATCTAAGAAAAAAAGAGAAAGAAGCTTTTGTTCTAAATCTAAGGTGCTAGGGTAGGAGCTAATGTAGCCTCCTCACGTGACCATGACACGAAGACATTGTGGGCAATCCGATTTTTCATACGATTTCCAAACACGTCCGGACATTGATGCATTTCGAATGCTTGGTGCACCATCACACCTTCCAGAAGTTGACGAATAGTTCTAAGGAGCTAATTCCTAGAGATTTCCGAAGGGCATCCATGATGCCATAGAGCACAGGGGTTACGACAGTAGTTTTGACTAAAGTCGTGTCCCTGCCCTCGAGCCAACATTGGGAATGGGGCCCAAGCAGTTCACAGTATCAGCTAGGTACGGTGAATCTGGCCTCAAGGAAGAACCGTTTTGTGAGGGAATTTGTACTCTACGGTTCTTCTGGAGGTAGAAAGCTCGCGATTCCTGGCAGGTCCTTCCAATGTTTCGATCTTTGGGGTTCATACTGATAGAGCCTTATGTCCACATGGAGTACGGATAAAAATATGTGGCCTTACAAAATACAACGGCTCTAACAGCGGCTGCAATGGGACTCTGAGTGCTATGAACAGTAGAGGCTGCATTAAAGGAGGTTGGCCAACGTTTCGCGGCGAATAGTCCCTAGACGAAGCTGCCGCGTGGGTTGCCCAGGATTGCGACTTAGAGTTCTGGTACGATGCAGTTCATACACTTAGGGTGTCAAGTGTATTATTCAAGTCAATATGTCCGCGGGATTTGAGAGCAGACTCTGATGAAAAAAAAAATGATGTCGCCCTGATAAGCGCAAAGAGAAGTCAGAAATTGAATTGCCTGCTTTGGTCCTGGGGTGGGGCTATAGATCGATCTGGTTTTCCAATTCGAGCAGGAGCTTCAGGTTAAAATCCGGATGAAATGTCTTGGGGCGCCTACACAGAAGTGTTATTGTCACCAACTGCCGAATTCCTAACAAGAGTAGTGGCAAGCGTATGTAAAGAATCTACCACAGAAAATGGGAGCTATATCTGCAACTCAAAAACGAATACATCCATAGTGTGGAGCACACATATGAGTGTTTTGGTAAGCACTAATAAGAGCAATCCTAGGAGGACACCGCGACTCTTAGGATGAACCGGTCCCTATGCGAAATCACCACAAGGAAACTTGTTACCATGCGCTATAGAATCAAAAATACCTGGACTCTTAGGAGTATTTTAGAATCTAATGGATACAAGAGTTCATTCCTCCATGTCGACTCCCGAATCCACAAACAACCCATCCATCTCCTGCAGAGTATACTCAACGAGGTAACTATCATCGACTAGTTCCTCAGTCCTTTTGTAATGCCGCTCAGAATAGACCTTCAGCGCGTCTAATACTTCCTTCAAGCTCTTCGATCCTTTGGCTCCTCGAACCTTTAAATTGCACAGTCGGGTTGCAGGGTAACTTCGTACCACAACCCAAAGAATCTTTTGCGCCACTGTAGAAGTACGATTGTTCGTATTCCAATCCCTCAATCTGAGCAGTAATGTAAATAGCTGCTCGTCGGAGAGGGTAGCTAAGACTTCGTCCACGGCTTTCGAACCACATAGGCTTCCTTCCTCTGGGGGATTCATCGTGACGACAGATGTGAAAAGTGAAAGTAGACGAGCAGGGTGATTGAGCTGAAGGGCAAGGGTAATTGCAGAACGATATGAGCCAGCACGGATATAATTCTGCAGCTCCTGTTCTTGTTCCACGAATTCTGTAGCTGCAGCCGTGGTCGCCGCTTGGGTGGAAACAGTAGTATCCTTCCAGAACGTGACCGTCGAATCTCCGCTCCCGGAAACAATCATATTCGTGACGGGATGAACAGTGAGCGCCCAAACTCGATCTTCATGGTTATCCAACGTGGTATCCAATTCTCCAGTCGTCGCATCCCAAACCTTGACTAGGCCATCACCGCCGGCACTCGCAAATTGAACATGTTTCCTTCCGCGTTCCTCCGATGGAGTCCTCAGCCATGCCACTTTCAAAACACTGTTGGAGTGGCCTTCAAACGTTCTGACACAGCTGTAATCCGAAAGATTCCATATTTTGATCGTCTTATCTCCACTTCCAGTCAGGATAAGTCCTTTTCCAGCAGCCGGTCCACTCTCTCCAACGATACCTGGTGTGTCCTTTGGCGCAAATTTGACGGACCATACACCTCGTCGGTGGCCCCGAAGAACTCCTTGAACTTCACCCTCCTCGACCGACCAGATCTTAACGGTTTTATCTTGCGACGCTGATGCAAACAACTGGCCGGTTGGATTGATATCGATTGCGTTGATATCCTTCTCATGGGCTTTTCGTGTATACAGGGCTCTAGGGGCTTTCTGTCCTTGTGTACTTGGAACATCCCAACGCTTTATTGTCTGGTCTTGAGACCCAGTAATCAAATAATTAGGAGGATGCTCGAGGGGTGATTTGAAAGCGGGAAATGACTCAGGAGGTATGGTATGTGGAAGAGCAATAGCACCAAGAGATTCCGCGTGCCCCGTAAATATTGTGTGGCAAGTGAAGGATCCATTCCCGGGATCAATCCGCCATAATCGTGCAGTATTATCTTTTGCTCCAGATGCAATCCAGTAACCGGACCAGTCAATGTCAAGGCAGATGATAATATCCTCATGACCCTGCAATTGAGCAACATCAGCTCCAAAGTAATCAAGACTGTCGGTGGAATCGTCTCCTTGGGCAAGTGATACGATTCTCATCTCCTCCGAGTTCGTGGCAAGGGCAAGAAGTGATCGATCAGGTAGAAGATATCCCAAATCAATGATTTCATCATGGGTTCCGGATATTCGTCTGACTTGATCCAAGAGGGGGATGGTTTCCATCGAGCCCAGATTCTTGAGATCCGTTGTAGAATGAAGGGTCATTGTATGATCTGCTTGTACGGACAGGATGAACGAAAGCCCTGGGCAAGATATTGCATTGACAATAGCGTCTGCTTCGCCTCTCGATGACTGTGAATATGTGACTTCCCGACCATTTTCTGTTTGCCAAAGTCGAATGTTCCCATTTACGCCCCCCGTGTATGACAGCCTCCCGGAATCAAGAAACCCAGCAGCCTCGACTTCTTCCAGGATAGGTACCACTTTTCTAACCTTCCATGTTTTTGCATCCCACCGCATTATCGTCTTATCTCGACTCGCCGTTAAAAGAGCATTTTCCTCCGGTGAGTAATCTAAAGCTCGAACGTCTGATACATGCGAATCCAGAACTGATGCACAATTCCGCTTGTAGAGATCCCATATCCTGACTTTCCCATCTTGACTGCCAGAAGCAAGACGAAAACCTCTCGCTACCTCATTATTCGTATTCTCGCCAGCATCGTGGCTCTTACTTCGGTCTTTCTTTCGATTTCGTCCGGAAATCCCAGATTCATACTCCCGGTTATTCGCGACCAATTCGAAAAAATGGAGTGCAGAAACGAGAACATTTGGACCTCGAAATGTATGGGTAACGTAACCTCCAGATATATCCCAAACTTTGACAACCCCATCCGCAGCCCCTGTTGCCAATAATGTGCTCGTCCTATCCACTGCTAATATTACGACCGGTGTAGTATGGGGTTTGAGGGTTCGTAGGAGTTCGAAGTTTATAGAAAGAGTCGGAGAAGGTCGAAGGGAGTATATTCGCATTGACAACGATCTCGAGCATATGATCAAATGGGAGGCAGATGGCGTAACTGGTAGGAGGTCAGGAATGCAGAGCGTATGGAGGGGTAGGGCCCAACTTACGGGTCAACGTCGATATGAGCTCGCCATCCTACGTTCTCATTAGTAGCTCCTTGACTATACAACAAATTGTATCCACTCACTCCTTCGATCCTCGCGAGCTGCTTTCCACTATTCAGATCTGTCAACAAAGCATCCTCTCCCAGTGTAGTTGCAAGTATGCGGCCGCTTTGGTCGAGTGCAACGCTTCCACCAGTATATATTGGTTGTATAGTGCGATCCACCTCGAAAGTAGTCTGGTATGGAGCTTTATTGGCCATTGCGAAGGATTATAATGGCACCAATGCTCTGTTGACGTTACGCTGCTGAATGCTCGAAGAAAGAAAAAAAGATTTTGATATTTACAGGGGTCCGATAAGCTTAATCTTAGCGTTCTTTCAGGCTCCCCTACCCTAAATTCGTCGGGCCTCTTTCTCCTCTCCAACACCCCTATATCAAAGCCAGTAACGCAAAAAACAGAACGACTTGAGGTATCCCATATGATTCTGCTACTAAAGCTTCAATACATCGCGATGGCAATGCGTTGAAATCTGCGCCTTTTCATATACGAAGTACCTATTATGCGAGCAGGATCCAAGGGAATCAGTTTAGACACAGCCGCAATGGGGAGACTCGAATCACTGACTGCCTGGGCCCTTGTACGTATCAAGCTCTCCTCCTTTCTCACAAGTCGGTCTCTTCCATAGCCTGTAGCAATGAGGAGTGAAAGCAAGAGCCCATACCCACCTCACCCAGAGCTGAGTGCTCACGTGATCATTCCTCCTCGACCTGCCCGCTTCCTGTATTCTGCATCCCACGCTGACTTGAGAAGGGCCGGACTCCATTTGAAGATGAAATCATCAGGTCACCTCCTACCAGGAATCCAAGGAGGGCTCAGCAATACAATGAGCATGGCCATCCAAGAAATCCTGAGACCAAGAGACGAGAGCGTGACAATGTCCGCGCCGCAAACGAAGTTATGCAAGTCACCGGCGTCGTCGAAGATGCTCTGGCTGCTCGAGCAAAGTCAAAGGCTTTAGCAGACCAGAAAAATGATGATACCTTCACGGGACTGAGGCTTTTAGAGGTCGGCCGTGGTGCACTAGTGGGCGGGGTATGGGGAGTCTTAGGTTTTAGGAGACGAATATTAGTGAGTACATTCAACTGGTATAGAAATATATGCTGAATGGTAGCAGCTTTACAAGCCATATACCGAGACTGCCCTCATTGAAATCATTCGCCGCGAAACCGCTGTCAAACCGCTCTCAAGCTGGATCTTCTCAGGCCTCCCAACAGTCGTAGCTTATCATATATCTGATTATGCGGGGTTCATCCTCCAAGCACTTATAGAGGGAATGATGGACGAGGATGATGATACTTATACCCCACAGGAGCTTTGGTACAAGCATACATCCCAAACATTGTACGTTGTTCCATCCATCATTTGACTGCATGCTGACGTTCCAGGATCGACGTTGTCTTCTGCTACATCACTCTGCACTACCGCATGTTCTCTATCCTCCAACAATTGAATCTCATACCTGGTTCCCGCTTTTTCCCTAGCTTAAAATCTTTCATTCCATTCTCCGCCGCTTCACCTGTCCAACTACCGCCTTCTCCTTCCCCCAATTTCTTGTCTCTCGCTTCCTGGGGATCCACACTCCTTGGCTCACTTGCACCTATGCTAGTAATCTTGATCCACGGTCGAGTGAAATTCTTTGTCTGCAAACTCCTATATCGACCAGTCTACAAAGCTCTTCCCCGACCAACTGGAGACAGCATGTTCTCGGGTCTGGCTCTTGATGCACCCAGCTTGGAATACGATGCTCCCGATAGAGAGAATGAAAGGCCACAATGGCATGGCGAAGATGCGCCAACTTTACGAGCACTCGAAGGCCGTCCAACTTTGGAAGATCGGGAAGCACGAGAAGAAGAGCGCATGCGTCTCCTCTCACTTGCAATGGAGCAGAATGACGACTCAAGCATTGATGAAGGAGATGAAATGCAGCAAGCAACTTTGATCAGTTTCGATGTGGAGGCAACCCCACCCGTTGAAAACTCCTCGGGTCCATGGTCAGCAGAATTACGAAGCGCAAATGAACCGAAGAAATCGAAAGGCATTGATTATCGCGTGACTGGCTTGACTATGTTACCCACCTTTCTTGCGACGGAAGGCCTGAGAGATATTATTGCCGGGGTCATCGTGCTACCCCTCGAGGCGATAATGGTACGAATTATCGGAAGAGCATATCAGCAGAGCGCAGGGATGGGATTGTCTGATTTTTATACGGTCTTCGCTGTGAAGGACCTTGTCCCAGCAAGTGGAAATATTTTCGGAGCGTTCGCCCTCCAGGCGTTGTTCACGGGAGCGATCTGGACAGGATTTACCCTTGCAAGTCAGAGGTGGATTGCCAAAAGGAAGCCGAAACTCGACGAGAATGGCAATCCAAATCCATGAAGTCCTGGCCGCGATACCTGAAGTTTGGGGGAGGCAATATCATGATAATCTCCAAATAGTCCCAACAATGAGATCATAAGAACCAAAAAAATTCCGGCTCATCTCATTTCATCGGCCTTCGCGGAGCTTATGTTCTTTGACGTTTTAAGGCATGCGCATGCATCGGAATAAGACTTCAAGGATACGAAGAACTACCGTCTAGCGAGCAGCCCATGACTCGGTGGAAGACACGAAGAAATCTTAGAAGAACGCTAAATGATGAGATCAAAAAGAATCGGGCGCCTTTTGGCTTCAGCTGTTCCGGTTGAGGCGCAAATCCATGGTCCACTTCTAACACTAGAACGCCAGTGCAATGTTGCTACAACTTCGGTCGGTCTCTTTGTGGATCGTCAGTTGGCCGACTTGATGCCGGTGAATCTATCCCGGGATGTTAGGACGAAAAATTCAGCGAGTGCCCAATCAATCCAATTGCCTTCCCATTACCTATAATTCCCGCCAGTCGCCTGTCAATGTTCCTAACGTCAAAAACACGTCTTTATCTCTTCATCACCGATCTTTACCCTTTTCACTACTGCTTCGTGCCTCCATCTTTGTCTCCAACTCCCGTTGTGCATAACTCATGGAGATGCGGATTGAATGGAGAGAGGGGTTCCCCAGGGGAATTGATTGGGTCTTTGGGGATTGCCGTCGCCCTAATAGGGACCTAATAGGGATGTTGACTGACCTGCAACCACTAATTTGTGACGGGTAGAAGCTATGAATTTGCCCCGCAACAATCTAACCTTACGGAGTATGAATTAATTGCCGATCAGAAGCCCAAAAAAGGTGATTTGTAGATATAAACTCTGAGTTTCGCCGTCTTGTATGATATTGATGTATACCGCAGTTCCGTGGGAGGATTTCATTTGGAAATTCGACTCTAAGACCTGTGTCTCCTCTCTTTCCTTCATTCTTTCACACCTCCACTCTCAAGACCTTTCATCACAATGTCAGATACTAAGCAGGTCAACTCTGATGTGATCAGCTCTACACCGGGCAGTACTACGCCAAACAAGGAAGATATTGTCAACGAAGAGCATATGGAGAAGCCAAACGCGCCCGCGCGGCCCCGCCATGGACGCCGGGTATCTGAATGGGAAGCCCTTCAAATTGCGGCTGCTGGAGATTACGATACAATCGATGCCGAAGTGGCCGAGATTGAAGCAGATTTACAGCAAATGAATATCAGGTCCACTTGGTACAAGCCTCTGATCCGTTTCAGTGATCCAAAGTTCTTCACATGGCTCCTAGTTGGTAGGTCTTTCACACGAAATCTACATGAGGTACGCTAACCCCTGGAAGCATTTGCGTCCATGGGCGGTTTACTATCCGGTATCGACCAGTCACTCATCAGTGGTGCCAATCTATACATGCCCAAGTGTAAGTAGGAGTCTTTTTTTTTTGGCCACAAGCATCCCACTAATTTGACTGCAGCCCTCCACCTCAATACCAAGCAAGTCAGTCTAGTCAGCTCTGGGGTACCTCTCGGTGCCGTAGGTGGTGCATTAATACTTGGACCTCTTAACGAGCGAGTTGGTCGACGTATGGCCATCATTGTCTCCTTAGTTCTCTACACAATCGGAGCCGCTCTCGAAGCCGGCGCTATCAACTTCGCAATGATGCTGTCTGGGAGAATTATCCTGGGCCTTGGCGTGGGTCTAGAAGGAGGGACTGTTCCCGTCTATGTCGCCGAATCTGTCTCTCGCAAATACCGTGGAAATCTCGTATCACTCTACCAATTTATGATCGCGCTCGGTGAAGTTTTAGGATACGTCGTTGCGGCTATATTCGTCAACGTGCAATCGGGAAGTTGGAGATATATGCTAGGCTCGTCTCTCGTATTCTCAACAATCATGTTTTTCGGTATCCTCTTCATGCCCGAATCACCCCGCTTTTTGATGCACAAAGGACGGACTACCGAAGCGTGGTTCGTGTGGAAACGAATCCGGGGAGAAGATGAAGAATCCAAGAAGGAATTCTTCGTCATGAAACATTCAGTCGCGGAGGAGTATCATCTCAAAGAGCAAGGTGCTAATAAAAGATTCGTGTGGCTGGACTTCTTTACTGTTCCTCGAGCTCGACGAGCTATTATCTACGCCAATATCATGGTTTTCCTGGGACAATTTACTGGTATCAATGCTATACAATATTACATGGCAACCCTCATGTCTCAAGTTGGATTCGGCGACAAGCAATCAGTCTTCATGTCTCTCGTCGGTGGCGGTTCCTTACTCATCGGTACCATACCCGCCATTCTATACATGGAGAAATTCGGGCGTCGTTTCTGGGCATGCGCGATGTTGCCTGGGTTCTTCATCGGTCTCCTAATTATCGGAACGTCCTATCTCATCGACCCCAAGACCAACGTTGTCGGTGCCCAAGGAGGGTACATTACCGGACTCATCCTCTACGAAGGCTTCTTCGGCTCGTACGCTTGCTTAACATGGGTCATCCCATCCGAGGTATACCCCACATACCTCCGATCCTACGGCATGGAAACATCAGACGTGACGCTCTTCCTCTGCTCCTTCCTCGTCACCTATTTCTTTGCCCAGATGCAAGAAGCCATGTCCCAAATTGGACTTACCCTCGGCTTCTACGGAGGAATCGCCGTGCTTGGATGGTTCTACCAATTATTGTTCATGCCTGAAACGAAGAATAAGACTTTGGAAGAGATTGATATTATTTTCAGTCAGCCTACCAGTCAACTTGTTAGGGAGAATTTCAGGAGTGTTATGGTTACGGCGAATGATTTCGTGCATTTGAGATGGGGGAAGGTCTTCTCTCCTGTGTCGGAGGCGGATATTTTTAGGAAGGAGAATGGGCATAAGAGTGAGTCGGAGGGGGAGGCTAAGCATGAGGAGTTGATGAAGCCTGAACTTTGAGGAGACATATATTTAGATTATCGTTGAAGTGTTTGATAGATGTCGGAGATACCTATATAGCTTTCGTTGCATGTCTAGAAAATACCCTGCATTTTCCAACCTTTCGTAGCAATTATCGCGAGTGCAGTATTCACTTCTCATGGAAGTTCATAGTGGAGATGGGTCTCGATAGTTTCTTATTGAAGGTAATAAGTCGTACCATTCCCAAGCAAGGCAGCCCTGCTCCCTAACATCTTAAATATCACTTATATCCTAGATATTCCCTGAGATCCCCGGTTGAAATTTCTCTAGCTTTTGCAACACCTCGTTCCAGACTCTTACTTGCGTTCTCCTCCCTTCCTCACTGCGCACAAACTTAGACACCCTATTTGGATATTAGAGATCAATTACCGTCAGTGTTAATTTGGAACTCACGGTTTGACTTTACACTCGCTCAGGTATTGCCCATGAGACTCTTGTCCCTCTATCACACCATCGACAATGCACCTACTGCCAACCTCTACATCCCTCGCTAAAACCTTCTCCATGATCTTAAAGGCGATGGAATCCTTCTGCTCGTGCACCAGATCTGTAGCAACATATCCCGGCGCAGGACAATTAAGAATAACTTGACGGCTTTTGCCGCCATTGTTCGTCGATTTGTCCATCTGCGCCGCCAGTTCACGAACACAAAACATGACAAGCAACTTGGACAAAAAGTATCTGTCTTTCATATTGGCCTTTGCCTTGTCATTCAGTGTTTCGAGGATTTCTCCGGGTTTAGCTTTGCGTTCCTTGAATTGTATGAAGTTCATTCCTTCAGATCCTACGATCGAGATACGCGGTGTGATGTTAAACTTCTGTGCTGATTCGCGCAGCTTCGGAAGCATCAGAAGACTGAGCAGGAAGGTGTTGATAACATTTACGGTAATGGTCAACTCATTATCTTCTGCAGTCTTATAAATCCACGTTGCAATTCCGACGTTGTTGACCAAGGCATCAATCCTCGGAAGGGTCCCCGCGCGCTGAGCAAAGGTTTTGACAGAGGCGTAACTTGTCATATCAATAGGCCAGACTTCGATTTCCAATGACTTCGACGGATTGGCTTTGAGAATCGCCATTTTCGCATCTTCTCCGGCAGTGATTGAGCGTACGCCGAAGATGAGCTTGGAAACACCGAGCCGGGCGATATGTTTTGCCGTTTCGAACCCCAGGCCACGATTCGCGCCGGTTATAATGACAGTTTGTCCAGAGAGGGAAGCGGTGGGAACAGCAGGCGTGGTGAAAAGTTGGGCATAGATGAATTCGGGGAACAACATGGCTCGAACAGGTAAGATGTGGTGTTTCGAGGTTCCTAGAAATGAAGTGAAAGCCACGAAATCTTGAAGCAATCTAGTTCGAACTTAGCCTCCTTTCTTTAAATAGAAAGTTTGAAAAAACACAACGAATTTACGTTGATAAGAAAAGACAAGACTTCACTGGGGAGGAACAAGAATGAAAGGGGTCTTTCGTTGCTTTATCCCATCACTTTCAAGTCGGAGATTGTCCCTACCCTACCCTGACGGACTTGGAGCCAGTTCTCTCCATGGCCACTATGGCTATGTAATCTTATAGGCTGATCTCGATTCTTTTTTGGTGAAGTGGTGGAATTATCTTCGAGGCTTAGAGAATTGCAAGGGGCATAGTTGCTTTCATGCTGTTCCTGTTAGCTTACTCGCGCAAAGCCTAGCTTGTTGCGGCCTAGAAGTTCTCCACTCCCACCCGAGCTCAAAACCTAACTGTTTCCGGCATATCCACTTCCTCTTCTTAATGCGACCACGCTTCAGGTGGGAAATGGAAGAGATAAATTTCCCTCGCCCTGGCCACAGGTTAAAATTACACTACTTTCCAAAAGCCTTTTTGTAAAGCCATACTCACAAGCTCAACAACTAACTCCTTCCGGAGCATCCCAAATTTACGTCATATCAACCCTCTCTTGTGAGCATGGTGAATAATGGACCGTCAGGGGCATGCCATGCATGTAAGAAAAAGCACAAGAAGGTATTTCAAAGCCATTGCAGCTCACAATCTCAAACTATACTGATCATGTGGTTAGTGTGATGAGACACGCCCAGTAAACAGCCCTATTATCAAATGCCGTTATTGTTGCATAGAACCATTCTTTGCTGGTTTAATTGCTTCAGAGCAACGCTAATTCGTCATCGTTGGTAGTCATGCCTCAGATGCAGCAAAGCAAGCCGTAAGTGCCCAGGATACAATGTCAGTAAGGACCTGAAATTCGTGAATTATGCTGGAGAACCCGGCTGTAATTTGCTGCATCGAAAGTCCGACGGGCGGTTGTACAATTATCTTCCAATTGATATCCTGGACTGGCCTGATACTGAGAGAACCGCTCTTTTAGAATTTTACTCCGACTACTGTATTGTTTCACCCAACCAGGGTGTCATGGTCACGTGAGGAGGCTACGTTAGCTCCTACCCTAGCACCTTAGATTTAGAACGAGAGCTTCTCTCTCTTCTCTCCTTAGACGTCTAGAATACCAATGAACTTGTACTACCTCTT
>Ga0182030_10022386_pt1 | contig 11763 bp, 18 predicted proteins | sample 812S3MmetaG_FD_121299 | JGI IMG/M metagenome (GOLD analysis project Ga0182030, IMG submission 121299) | Permafrost microbial communities from Stordalen Mire, Sweden - 812S3M metaG (Illumina Assembly) | ecosystem: Environmental > Terrestrial > Soil > Wetlands > Permafrost | place: Sweden... | reverse complement strand
TAATTACTTTGTAATAGCTCACTTTGCGAGTAATTACTTTGTAATAGCTCACTTTGCGAGTAATTACTTGGAATAACAAACAAAGTGAATAAATCATTTATATAACAATTATTATTTATTCTTTCAGAAACAATTTAAGATATTACTTATTCTCCAAGAATTTGTTCTAAACAAGATTGTAAATTTCAAATTATTATTTTATTAAATATATAAATCATTTAAACACTATAAATGATTTAATAAAATCATATAAAATCGGAAATAAATTCAATTTATTTGTAAAAACAAAAAAATATTAATTTATGAATAAATTTAATTAAATGAAAATATTAAATAAATGATTTATTAGTAAATATCATTTAAGTAAATTATAAATAAATAATTGATAAATTATATTTATAATTAGATATTTTTTATATTAAATAAAAAATATAAATAATTTTAAAACAATTTGAAATAAATATTGTAAAATTTTATTTAATAAAGATTTTTCAATTAAATCATTTATTGATTTTTAAGAATTTGCCATGTTAATATTATCAACTTACGTCTAGAATCTGGAAAATAACAATGAGTAATAATAACAATAATAGTAGACTGTGTAAAGGATTTGGAGAGTGTTTGAAACAAATGGAGAATTTAAAATACAAAGAAGGAATTATAAAAGATTATATCATTTGTAAACATAATTGTGCTCCACAAAAATGTCCCAATTATATTTTTTGTGGAGAAGAATTACCTTTCATAATTTTAGATTGCCATGGTGGGCTATGCTTACATTGCGATATGAATTTCGGTACTTGGAAAGATGGAAAAGGAAAACTTATTGTATTTGACTCAGAGGAGTGTCCAATTTGCTTGGATATCAAAGATTGTGTGTGTTTACCATTTTGTTCACATCATGTTTGTGTTGATTGTTTAAAAAAGTGCTATGAATTTGATGAAGATTCTGAAAATGAACCAGAATTTCCTTATTCACAAGAAATTCAAGAAGAATATGAAAAGATGAAAGAGTATGGGAAGTGGGAAAATGATGAATTGATAAATAAATACAAAGAAGAATGTAATGAATGGGAATGCAAAAGAGAAATTGCTCATGAGGAGAAAAAAAACTTAAGATGTTGTCCAATTTGCAGAAAATAAAGAGTTTTTGTCTGTTAATTCCAAAGTTACATTAATTTTGTATTAAATAATTTATAAAATATATTTAAAACAATATAATAAAATATTTCTGTAAACTTTATAAATGATTTATATTTTTATTTAAATCATTTAGAATAAACAAATTTTATTTATTTTATAATATTGTTTTACAATTTTTTTTACAAATTGTTAAATATTAAATGATTTATTTTGGAAATATTGATATAATAAATATTTAAAATGATTATATAAATTAAAATAAAATGGATTAATATCTTATAAATCATTTATTTTTTAATAATATTTTCTTTCGAAATTATTTATCTAAAATAATTCAAAATGAGAATAAAAGATTTTCAACATATTTAAATGATTTTTTATAAATCATTTAATTACAATATTACAATATTGCAATATTAAAAATTATATATTTTCAAAATTTTTGTTTTAATAATTTAATGAAAATATTTTATAATATTAATAAATGATTTAATATTATTAAATCATTTATTATTTTTATTGATTTATTAAAATTGAAAGAAGATCTTATCAAAATTATATTTTGATAAAAAGACAAAATTTGTAGCGATATTTTTGAATGTTTTTTCATTAATATAAAAGTTTCAATAAATCATTTATTTTCAAGATACTTTATTAAATAAATTCTTTTATTGAATAATAATATTTAAATAAATCATTAAATTTACAATTATAAATCATTTAACAAATAATTTAATTTCTTTTAGATATTTCATAGCATTAAGTGATCATCAGATCAAGTTGCATTAAAAAGAATGGAAAATCAGGAAAATCAAGAAAATAATGGTTATTTTGTTATTTTACAATGGCATTCATATAGAAAAGAAGAAGATCTAATTGTATCAAAAGCCATTAAATATCTTTCGAAAAATAAGGATGAAAAATATAAAGAAGCCAAAAATGAATGTGAAAAATATGCCATGAGTGCAAGAAAATATTGGGTCGATAATTGCAAAGATGCTGTTATTTATCATGCTTCAAATATTTGGAAACCGGATGCTGGATTAAATAACCCAATAGATATTAAGGATGATTATGCAGAATCTGGATTTGAAAATGAAACTGTAATTTATGAAATATTTGATGTAAAATCTTCAAATATTTATTTTAATGATGAAAATAATTCAAAAGAAAAGGATTTATATTTAAAAATACAATATTCGTTATTTAAAAGATCACCAATATCATTTGAATGGACTAAAGATAATAGTGAACATGATACATTTAAAAGATTAAATGGAAAATTTGGTGACAGAATAACAACATGGTGCTTTTTATTGGATAATATTCTGATTTATTCAGAAGAAAGGGATAAAAAATTTTGGTCAAGTTGGCTTTATTATTAATACATTTATTTTATACAAAATGCTCAAAATTTGAGCTTATTACATGGAAATTGTTCATCTTGTTAGATATTTTATAGGAATCATTTATAAAATTAACTTAAATAAATTATTGATATTCCCTTTGATATGAAAGCATTTATGAATTCATTAAGATTTTTTGGAATATAATATTCTGGACTTTGATTTGAATTAAAATAAATAATTAAAACATTATTTTTATCCAATGAAATTTTCGATATATCAATAAATTTATGTTCAATTCTAACATTTCTAGTTACTGGATCTAATCTTGAATATCCTTCTTTAGATATTTTTATGATTCTTTTCTGATGGCGATAATACCAATTAATTTGAATAACTTCGAATTCTTTTGATTGTTCAATGTCAAAAGAAGTATATTCTTTTGGAATTATTCCTAGTGGAATACATTCTGGAGAAATCAGCTTTGAAGGAAAATATTCATTTGGGATTTTAAGATCTTCCATTTTTTATATGTATCTAATTTTGTTAGATTGAATTTTATTAATTCTATAAAAAAGAACCAAAATTGTATTTAAATTAATATTTAATTATAGATTTGGAAATATTCAAAAATAAAATATTTATTATGAAAATTATTTACATTTATTAAATTATTTATTAAATTATTTATGAATTGATTAAAATTGGTATGGCAATAAAAGAAGAACAATTGAAAATACAACTTGAAATAAAGAAAACATATATGAAGAATCATCAATTAATTGTGAAGAATTAATTAACATAGAGAATAATATTATATATCCAAACATTTCAAACTTTAGATAGATTCCAACTATAAATGGAAAAAACATTGAAATTAATTCAAACATAATATATAAAGATATCATCTTATCTAATTAATATTTTTTATTAAATTTAATATTTTTTATTAAATTTAATATTTTTTATTAAATTTAATATTATTAAATGATTTAATATTATTATATTAAATTACAAAATAACAATTATATCAAAATGATTTAAATTATTCTAAAATAATTCTAAAATAATAAATAATCTCAAGAATTTTTTAAAATGTTCATTTTATTTTCAATTTAATAAGAGTAATTTTTATTAAATTAAAAAAAATATTAAAGCAAAATTATTAAGAAAGCAAAATATAAAAGTTATTAAATTTTTTAAAAATGCAAAATACTCCATCTTCATTAATAAATTCAAAATTTTCACTTGGAAATTATGATACAAATCTTTATGAAATAATTTGTGTTATGCAAGATTTTTTATCGAAACCATCTGGAATTCCAATTATTGGAATAATGGCTTCCATTCTAAAAATATTTATATCTTTATGCATATTTCCATTTGTATTTATACTTTCATTAGTTGTATCTCCAATTGCTTATTCTAGAAATAATATTAAATTATATGTATTTTATCAACTTTTAAAACATTGTTTAGTACATCTCTTTTATGCTACATTAAATGTATTAACTCTTGGATCTATTTGTTTCTATTATGAAATTTATTTACCACATATGTCAATATATAAAAATATCGATTTACCATTAAGTTAAATTTTTTTATTTTTTTTATAAATCGATATAAATAAATGGTTCCGCAGTTTTTTCTCCAAATTCAATTTGTATATAATTGTATATAATTGTCTATATTATCTATATTATCTAATCTAATCGAAAAATTTCCGTAAGTTTAATATTTAAGATTAACAAAGAAGAATTCTTTTATAATTTTATCAGATTCTAGCAAATTTTGATCTTTTTCATAATTTTTAATTTTTCATTCTCCATGAATTTGGATATTCAATTTTTGTATTGGCATAAACCCTATGAAATTTATTTAATAATTTATCCAGTTCAATATAAACTTTTGAAACGATTTTCATTTTTTCTTCTTCATTATTAAATTCTTTAATGCATTTTTCTGATACTTCAGTATAAATACATCCTTCCTATTGTTCTGAAATGTATCGAGTTTCTTTTTCTCTTAATAAAGATAAATCTTGTTTTTGCATATTATTTTCAATCTTTTCATATCATTTTAATTTCTCCATAAAATCGAAATTTTGGATAATGTTTTTTTAAATGATTTGCAAATTTTTAAATCATTTAATAAATTCACTAATTAATTTCGTTAAATTGAAATTGTTGATATAATCAAATTTATAAATTGTAAAATTCCTAATATCTTAATGAAAAATGATCAAAAATGATTAAAATTTTTATGATTAATTATTAAAAAATATTTGCGTTCAATTTTTTAATTTGTTTTTAAATATTTTGAAGATTATATAATAGATTTGAAGTTAAATTTAAAATGGAAACCAAAACAACTAAGCACATTTATTGTTTAAAAAATGAAAGAGTTGCTACCCAACATACTCAATATTTTGGAGTTGAACATTTACCAGTTTCAGTGGATCTTCGTCCGAAATTCCCGTTTCCTTGCTTTGATCAAGGTGAATTAGGTAAAAAAAATTTTATTTATTTTTATTAACTTTTTTTAGGATCCTGCACAGCTAATGGATTAGCTGGAGCTTATTCTTTTATTGATAAAACCTTTCTTCCTTCAAGGCTATTTATTTATTATAATGAACGAATGTTGGACCATGATGTTTCTCAAGATAATGGATCTACTGTAAGTCAAGGAATTAATTCTTTGATTAAATACGGTGTTTGTTCTGAGCAAAATTATCCATATGATATTACTAAATTTGCTGATAAACCACCCCATCATTGTTATTTAGCTGCAAAATCTCATGAAGTTGTTACTTCTGTTGCAGTTGCTTGTAATGGAAATGCTATAAAACAAGCTCTTGCTGCTGGATATCCAATTGTTGTTGGTATTACTGTTTATCCTCAATTGGAATCACAAGAAACTGCATCAACTGGAATATGTGCAAATCCTCAACCTGGAGATCAACCAATTGGTGGACATTGTGTGGTCATTTGTGGATTCGATGACAGTAAACAGATGTATTGTATAAGAAATTCTTGGGGAACTTCTTGGGGTCAGAATGGATATTTCTGGATTAGTTACAGCTACATTAACAATTCAAATATTTGTTCCGATTTGCACATCATTAAGAAAGTTGAACTTTAAATTCCATGAGTTTTATCAGATTTTATCAGGTTTTTTCAGGTTTTTTCAGGATATGTTTTTTTACTAACTATCACTTTTCATCTCTTGTTTTCCTAAAAATTTAATTGCTAATAAATGTTTTATCATGTATTTTTATATTCAATTTTTTAATTTTATTAAATAATTTATAAATGATATCATTTAAATAAATAATAAATCATTTAATAAATCATTTAATAAAGCATTTAATAAAACATTTATTACAAAATATTATATCGATATTATTATCAAAACCGACTTTTGATATTTTGAACAATATTAAATTTCTATTTTATTATAAGTGAAATCTATGTTAATTTTTTCAATAAAATAATAAATATGATTTAAAATCCAATGTTTTTAATATATTTATTTAAATAAAATTTCTTCTTCTTTGTTAATATAAGGATCAGAAATTTCTTTCTTTGATTTTATTTCTTCACATATTAATAAATGATTTCTTTTTTCTCTTTCTTTTCCAACATCAATTCTAGTTTTTTTCATATGACAATTAGAACAACTATGATATTATTAGAATGAATAAATTACAGTAATTGACATTTAGCAATTTCATTTCTTATTATATCTATTGAATATCCACGAGTTACCAATTCTGAAACATTTGCAGCTTTTTGCTTTTTATCCAAATGATCCTAAATATTATTGATTTTATGAAACCGAAAAATAATATTTAATTTTTTTTTGTTTTGAACTTGATAAGGAAATAAGATCAACTTATTTATTTAAAAGATATTTCTACCAAGAATAAATATATTTATATAAAAAATAATTTTTTTACAATAAATATTAGATTTTCTAAAAACAATTATTTCGTTTTCAAAAATTTATTAAATTATTTTGAAAATCATAATTTAGAAAAATTTCATGTATAATCCGAAAATAAATTTGCGAGATAATGAAATATTATCATGGTTAGATCTTGGTGAAGATAATGTTTATGGTCTTGATGAAAATATTGCAAATGAAATTTTATTGAAATATAAATCAAATTACAAAACAATCAAAGCATTAGATTTTTGTCAATATTGGATGAAAAATCGACCTAAACTTTTCGATACTTTAATACAAATATTAAAAGATGAAAATAATCAAGTAGAGAATATAGATTTTCATGAATCTGGTTTAGAAGATGAACATATTGTTAAATTATTCAAAAATTTGGGATCAAATATTAAAGAAATTGATATTAGTTTAGGAGAATATGGATTAATTGGAATAAAATCCATTTCAAATTGGCTTATAAATCCAAATTGTAATTTGGGTCAATTATATATGGGAGGTATGGGTAAACTACCAAAAGAAGCCACTTCATTTTTTGAAAAATCATATCGCAAAAATACTTCGTTGACTGTGTTGATGCTTGATGGTACTCATATATCCAAAAAAAATTTATCACATCTTCAATGGCTTTCTACATTGAATAAAAATTTGAAGAAACCTTTTAATAAAATAAACTATTCGAATTTAGTTTATAAACATTTAATTTTGGAAGAAAAACAATCAAAAATATATTTTTCAAATGCAAATAATTTATCTAAAAAATTAATAGATATAAGTTGTTCATGTTTTTTATATTGGATAATTTCAAAATATGTTTATAAAGATTTAATACATTTAATTTTAGGAAGATATTGGTGGTTTTTTAATTTTGAAAATCAAGCTTTTTGTAGTATTATTTCAAACATTGAAAAAAATAAAATTTAATTTAAAATATTTATAGCTTTGTTACCCAGAATCGACATTTTATAATTATAATGTTCAAAATGTTTTATATCAATAAATAGTACAGTTTTCAATTTTATTTAAATGAAAAGAATTAGTGACAAAAAAGAGGAATTTTATTCCAAAAAGTCAAAATCAGAAGATAAAGATGAAATTGATGAAAATAAAGATATAATATTTTCAAGAGTTTGGGCAATGCCAAATTCTGAAACATTTTCTATTATTTCAATTTCAAATTTATTGAAAAAATATATTAAATCTGATATGATTGTTATAGATCCATTTGCAAGAGATACTAAATGGGGAACTATTACAAATGATTTGGATGAAAATACAAAATCCAAATATCATATGGAAGCTTCAGATTTTCTCGACATGTTAATCAAGAAAAATACACTTGCAGATGTTGTCATTTTAGATCCACCTTATTCACCAAGACAAATATCTGAATGTTATAAAAGTATTGGAAAAAAAGTTACAGGAAAAGATACACAAAATTCTAGACTTTATAAACAATGTAAAGATCGTATGACAAAAATTTTGAAAAAAGGTGGTTTAGCTATAACTTGTGGATGGAATTCATCAGGATTTGGGAAAACAAGAGGATTTAATATTATTGAAATTTTATTAGTTCCACATGGCGCTGCTCACAATGACACTATAATAACTGTAGAAATAAAATTGTAATTTATATTTTATATAAAAAATAAATCATTTAAAAGAAAAAAATCATTTAAAAGAAAAAAATCATTTAAAAGAAAAAAATCATTTAAAAGAAAAATCATTTATTTAAATATTTTAAAGATGGAAAAAGAATTAAATATATCTTCTTTTATGTTAATTATTGATGGTCATCTGAATTTAAAAAATAACAGAAAAGCTAATTTAAAATATATTGATGAAATATTAAAAAATAATAATAATATTCATAGTTTAAGTTTTTTCAATAAAAATATAAATTTAAGAGAATTAAGATATATAATCGAACCATTAAAAACAAATAATAAAATTCTTAATATAAATCTCGATAACAATAATATTGGATCTGAAGGTGCAAAATATTTAACTGAGATATTAAAAGGTCATGAATCTATTCAAAGCTTATCTATCAAAGATAATAAAATTGGAAATGTTGGAGCAAGATATATTTCTGAATTGATTAAAGATAATAAGATAATTCGTCATTTAAATCTTCAATATAATAATATTACTCCAAAAGGAGCAAAATATATCATAAAATCATTAAAAATTAATATAAATATTCGATTTTTGTATATTACTTATAACAATCAAATTGAAAAAGAAATGGTAGTTATAAAAAATATTTTACAAATAAATGAAGAATATAGAAAAAATTGGAAATATGCAGATTTTAATTCTATTTGTAAAAAATATTATTGGATAAAAGGTGAAGAATATGATGGAGATAAAATATATCATGATAAAACATTTGATCATTTATCCATTTATTGGATTTTAAATCATATATTTCCAAAAGATATTATTAAAAATCAAATATTAAAAGATTTCTGGTTGACAGATATTGAAGGAAAATATATAAATAAAGAAGTTATTCAATAATCATTTATTATATGGTAAATTAATTTTCTTACATAAGAGCAAAGCTGCATCAAAATCTTTTTCGCGAACATAAATATATTTAGAATTCAAAAAATGAAAAGATTCATTTATATTAATTAATTTTTTTAAAGATAAAATATATGATTTTATACGATTAATAAATTCTGGCATTGATATTGATATTTTCAACCCTGATTTCCGAAAACTATATGGAATTGACATCACAACTCCTTTCCTCGATTTTTTTCCATTTTTTATAGTTATTGTTGTAGACTCTACCCATGCTAAATATTGAATTTCCACTTTGGACGAATTATATTAAAATAAATTTTTATATTTCCATGTTCATTTTCAATTTCTAATTTTACTTTATTAATAAGATTATTCTGCAATTCCGAAATTTCGATAATTTTAAAAGTTGGAGCATATTCAAAACTTTTAATATGTATAGGTCGAATTTTTTCAATAATTGGTTTTGCAATAATATAAAATCTAGGCAAAGATAAAGCAAATTTACAATTATCATTATAATTTAATAAAGATACAAATATAAACAATATATCGGTCGGCAATTCTTCCATTAAAATTTGTTTTTAATATTTTTAAATGATTTATTATTTTTCTTTACAATTTTTACAAATGAAATCTGAATTTAAATCAAATTTAGATAATAATTTTAGAATAAAACATTTTTCGCAAATTTTCATTTCACCCACAATCGAGTTTGAATCAAGTTCATTAATATTTGAAACAACTAATACATCATAATCTCTTTTAATTTCTTCTAATAATTCATTTTTTAATTCATTTTTTTTTGGTTCTTCTTCAACTTTTTGTTTTTTTCTTTTTCCCTTTTTTTTTTCGTCTCTTTCTCTTCTGATTCTATTTTCACAAGCTTTACATTGTGGTCGATATTTTTTTGTATCTTTACGCCATCTGAATTCAGAAACTGGTTTTAATTCTCCACAATCTGGATTATTACATAATTTCATTTCTTCATTTAGATTCATTATTTTTAAATGAAATCCATCTTTTTTTGTTTAAAAAATTATTTTTTTCAATTAATAAATAAATTAAATGATTTATTATTTATATTCGCAAATAATTTATTATAAGTATAAAGTAATGGATAATATCATCGATAAAAATATTTTATTTGTTCATCTTGGATTTTCTTGTAATACACATTTTTTTTTAGCTGTTTATAAATATGATGAACAAATTATTGATATTTCTGGACAAATTTATAATTGTTTAATTTCTGAAGAAATGATTAAAAATAATGATCAAGTAATCATATTTCTTATAAATTCAAATTCAAATTCAAAAAAACCAATTATTATCCATCACATTTTTCATTTAAATTTTAAAATTATGATTTATATAATTGAAGAACTTGAATCTATATTTAAAAAATTAATATCTATCGACAGAAAACATGATGTTTTACTATTTCTTTACGATTCTAACAAAAACGCATACATTGCACATGAAATAGATGGATCTCTATTATCCTATTTAAAACTTTTCAAAAACAAAAATCTTAAATTTAGATTTATTGAAACAATAACAACAAAATCAATCGATTATTTAAAATAGGATTCTATATTAAAAATCATTTTTTTAATTTTTTATTTAAATTAAAAAATTTATTTTCTTTTTTACATTTTCTCAATAAATTTTGCATTTTCAATATGATCTGACCATTTTATACTGAATGTATCATAATTATAAATACTTTTTTCATCTAAAACAATACAATAAAGTAATATTCCCTTATTTGTTTTCATCGATAAATCAAATTTATATTTAGAATAATTTATTCCAAGATTTTTAAAGAAAATATTAACAAATAGAAATTTTTTTTTAAATGATTTATATTTTTTTATAAATCATTTATTTTTTTATTTCTTCAAAAAAAATAAAATGGGAAACAAACAATCAGAACTTGTATCTTTACCTGAAATAAGGGTTGAGAGCAATGTTGTTTCTTTAGAAGATTTTAGAATTAATTATAGAGATAAAATATATAATGAAAAAGATGATGAAAAATATAGCCAAGATTTTATTACAAGAATGAATTTGTGGATGAAAAAGAAATTGAAAAAGAAAAAATTAACATTCAAAAAGAATATGGATGGTATTCCAATAAAAATGATAATTGATATGAAGGAATATTATGGAAAATTCATGAAAATTAAGCCACCAAAGATTCAATTTGATTTTATTGAAATAATTGATTATGATATAAATGATTTATATCCAGAAAATGATAATAATTTTTATAGTTTATCTTCAATATTTTATGATATACAAAATTTAATTAAAGAAAAGCAAGAATCTATCATTAATAAAATTCAACCAAGAATTGCAACCACAATTATAAATAATGAATTATGTTTTGGGTATGCTATACCATACAATAATGAAATATCAAAAAGATCTGTTGATAAAATCATTAGTACATTTTTATTAATTTATCAAGGATATATGATTTATTTCACAAGAGGAGAATATATAATTATATTTTTTTATTTCGAACATAATGACAGAAAAAGAATTTATAAATTTAACGATATAATGAAGACAATTTAAAATATTAGTTTATTAAAACTGTTATATTAAAACTGTTATAATAAAACTGTTATAATAAATGGGATTTGTTCATCTTGTTCTAAATTTGATCTAATTCTAAAGTGAAAAGAATCGAGTTTATGTATAAAAATTCCCATAGAATTATTATCATTAATAGTGCAATTGAGAATTTGCCATTTTTCCCCTAATTTTAAAG
>Ga0182030_10022382_pt1 | contig 11764 bp, 16 predicted proteins | sample 812S3MmetaG_FD_121299 | JGI IMG/M metagenome (GOLD analysis project Ga0182030, IMG submission 121299) | Permafrost microbial communities from Stordalen Mire, Sweden - 812S3M metaG (Illumina Assembly) | ecosystem: Environmental > Terrestrial > Soil > Wetlands > Permafrost | place: Sweden... | reverse complement strand
CTCAACTCCTGCTTCGCTCTCCACCTCAACCCGAGCAGTGCGCAGCATGAACCTCTATCCACATCGTCAGCCTCTGCTCGTGCTCCGGCACGCACGGAGATCCGTTGTCTCGTCGAGCCCGGAATGCTCTATTACTTATTCTTTCAGCCTATGCCGAACGCCTCTGTGCAACGCTTCGCCGCTTCACCAGGACCTCAAAGCGGCAGATCGTACCTACCACAGCGGCCTACTTGAACATCTGCACCTGCTCACCCCCGTTCAAAGTACATAGCCTTCCCCCGGGGCGGCTTCCTCCAAGTCGCTGTATCCGAAGCGCCCGGCCAAGGATCATGCGACTGCCGACTGTTCCGCGACGGGCGCTTCAGATACAGCACTAAGACTTACCGGTACCAATTACCCTTGGCCCTCTTCAAGAGTAATATGTGGGCGGGAAGCCGATTCCCGAGTGTTGCTTCCTAAGGAATGCGGAGTAACTGTCTAGCTTAGGGGCCTGATGTTGGAGTAAGTTTTAGGTCGGTAAAGTAACCCTTGGCACGATCCTGCCTGAGTCGTGGGTCCCGGTCCGTTCCAATGTATTCGGCTAGGAAGTCGAGTAGCGCCTGCACTTTCGGCGTTAGTCGAGACGAGCCTGAGTAGAGCGCACACAACGTGATCGGCTCCGGTTTCCACAATGGAAGAATCGGAACCAGGCTATTCCGGTTATTCGGGCGTTTTGCCAGCCACAACGGCAGGACGGCTATGCCAAGACCGCTGAGCGCAAAAGTCATAGCGACGCCAGGATCACTCGTCACGATGTGAAACGTAATGTCGGGAATGACCTCTTTCCGTCCGCGGGACAGCTTCCAGACTCCAGAGCCGGCACAGCGATGTTTGGATAGTTCTTCAGGACTGGCTGGGGGCCCCGCCTCCTTCAAGTATGCCGGACTCGCGAAAAGCCCTCGGACAGTGCCCGGAAACGAGCGGATTCTCCGTTCGGAATCCTTTGGGGCTTTGATCTTGAAGAACACGTCAACATCTTCCCGTGGTTCCTGGTCCCAGCCAAAGGAATAGGGCTCGATCTCCATCCGGAGCTCCGGAAAGCGAACGACAAACTCTCTTAGCAAAGGTGCAAGGATTTCTCGTGCCATTGTCACCGGGCAAGCTACCTTGACCACTCCACTTGGGTTGGACCGCCGCGTCTCCAGCAGCTCACCGCCGTCGTTAAGCGTACGCAGGGCACGTCGGCATGACAGAAGATATTCCTTGCCATCGTCTGTCAGCGCTAAACCCCTCGGACCTCTCCGTACAAGCAATACGCCCAAATGTTTTTCGAGGCGAGTCAGCGATCTGCTGATGGTCGAGGCGGGCTGGTGAAGAGTCTTCGCAGCAGCGCTCAGAGTTCCCGCCTGTGCAGCAGCGACAAAGGTCCGAACGTCGTTTAGGTCGAATGGGTTGCGCATGATGTGCTCCGGTTTACTGAGGCTCCTCCGCTGTGAGGCCGATTCACGACCGTCCGGACCTCCCGTCCCTCAATTTACAGACAGCTAGCATCCAAATTGCCGATCCCAAGGACCATTTAGTGCCGTACCTCGATGCTAATTCATTTTGCGCTACGGCAAAGCACATTTGCGCCGGTAGTTGGATTCAATCACCACGATCCGCGCATCTGTCCTGTAGCAGGCGAGGCAATCCTCGTCTTCTTAGAAAAACGAGAATGGAGAGCACGCATGAAAGTACTGGTCATTGGAGCGACGGGTAACGTAGGTAGCGCGGTTGTCGCGGAGTTGCACAAGCGCAGAGTAGAAATCCGCGCACTGGTTCGCAAGGAAAGTGCAACCGAGAACAAGATACCAGCGAGCGTTGAGATCGCTGCCGGCGATCTGCTCGATCCGGTGTCTGTCGAGAAGGCATTAAACGGAGTGGATAAGCTCTACTTGCTGAACGCCGTCGCCCCGGATGAACTGACACAGGGGCTTATCGCCTACGACCTCGCCAAGAAATCGAAACTGAAACATATCGTGTATCACTCGGTTTTCGGCGTCGAGCGCTTCAAGGATGTTCCGCACTTTGCCTCGAAACTTGCGATCGAGAGCGCTATACGGGAGTTCGACTTGCCTTTCACGATCATTCGTCCGAACTACTTCTTCCAGAACGACGCTACTTTGAAAGAGCCGATCACCAGGGGCGGCATTTATCCCATGCCTCTCGGACCAGTGGGCATCTCGGCGGTCGACATACGAGATATCGCAGAGGCCGCGGCGATTGCTCTGACCTCGAACGCTCACTATGGCAAGACCTACAACCTCAATGGACCAGAGGTCTTGAGTGGTCCGAAGGTGGCATCCATTTGGAGCGGATTGCTGGGCAAAACCATTGGCTACGCTGGAAACGACATGGACGCATTTGAGGAGCAGATGAGAAAGCAGGCTCCATCGTGGTCGGCGTTCGACATCCGCATGATGTTTCAGGGATACCTCGAACGTGGCTTCGTCGCAGAGCCAGGAGACGTCGAGGATCTGACGAAGCTTTTGGGTCATCCACCTCGTCGATACGAAGACTTTGCCCAAGAAACAGTTCAGAGTTGGCAAAAACAGCAGGCGGCTTGATTTTGATCCGAATGCCGGTGCGGCAGGTCGCGTTCAATCGCATTCGCACCGCAACACCTTGCAGACTAGCAACATTGAACGAGGAGAACGCATGTCATCGATTCCACCGGACGATCCCAAACGCACTCTTACACTGGTTCAACCCGACGACCTTCCTCACGTTGGCCTGGTTGGCGATACCTACACCATCACCGTCACCGGCGAAGACACCGATGGACGCTTCTGTGTAATTGATATGCACGTCCCTCCCGGCGGCGGACCACCGCCACACCGCCATGACTTTGAGGAGACGTTCATCTTGCTTGAAGGTGAGATGGAAGCAACTTTTCGTGGCAAGAAGTCAACAGTTCGCGCTGGCCAGACGGTGAACATTCCCGCCAACGCTCCGCATCAGTTTCACAACGCTTCGCCGGAGCCCGTGCGCATGCTCTGCATCTGCTCTCCCGCCGGACAGGAGAAGTTCTTCATGGAAGTTGGAGTGCCTGTACCAACGCGGACGGCGTCTCCTCCAAAATTAGACGAAAAAGAGCAGGCCGCATTCATCGAGAAGGTGAAAGCCATCGCCCCCAAATACCGCACGGAATTGCTTCGAGAGGCGTAGCGGTTCAGTACTCCACCAGGAGAAAGTATGGTGATCAATCACCCAATGCACCCGCCTGATCGCAAAACGATGGCGGAGATGCGCCGGATGGTCGCCCCCATGAAAGGGAGCGTAACTGGGCCGGCGGCCCGGGAAATGTTGGATGAATTGATGGAGAAGACGCCGGCTGCTGCCGGTGTGACTTACGAGAAGGCGGAGGTGGGCGGAGTGCCGGGATGGTGGTGTCGTCCGAAAGACGCTGTCGCCGAAGCAGCCATTCTCTACTTCCATGGCGGCGCCTATGTAGCGGGTTCGGCGCGTTCTTTCCAACACTTCGTTGGACAGGTTGCGGTGCGCGCGAAGCTGGCTGCCTTCGTGCCAGAGTACAGTCTCGCGCCCGAGCATCCGTTTCCAGAAGCGATAAACGAAGCACGGGCCGCTTATCGGGGCCTAGCGGAACAAGGTGTTACGAAGATCGCGCTGGCGGGCGACTCTGCCGGAGGCGGCTTGGCACTGGCGTTACTGTCGCGGGTCACAGCCAAATCGCGAGACGGCTCTACGCTGCGTCCCATCGGTGCCGCGGTGATGTCGCCGTGGACTGATTTGACTCTTTCCGGGTCCAGTATGGAAACTCGTGCCGAGGCAGACCCTCTCCTAACCAAGAACTCGCTTGCTTCCGCGGCACGACTCTATCTCGGCTCGTACAACCCGCGCGACCCATGCGCCTCCCCGTTATATGGCCACCTAGCCGAACTGCCACCAGTCAAAATCCATGTGGGCGATGACGAAATTCTCCTCGACGACTCGCTTCGCTACGGTGAGCGCCTCGAGCGGGAGGGCGGTACCATCCAGGTCCATAGCTGGGAAGGCATGATCCACGTCTTCCCCTCCAACGTCGAAGTGCTACACGCCGCGCGGGTAGCACTGGACGATATCGGTGCTTTCCTGCAGCAGCAGTTCTCAATGCGCGTGGGACAGACGGTGATCAGTCAGGCGACCATTGATCGGAGAACATAGTGAATGAAACAACACCACCCAAGACAATCCCAGCCTTCACAAGCAACACGGCTAGTATCAATGGAGTGAGACTGCACTACTTTCTTGGTGGCAACCCAAGTGGAACGCCCGTGCTGCTGTGGCATGGATTTCTGGGGACAAGTTACTCGTGGCACAGCGTCGCGCCATTGTTGGCCGACGCAGGCTACGCTGTGCTTGTGCCGGACATGCGTGGCTACGGCGATTCCGGCAAGCCCGCGGGAAACCATGGGTACGATGGCAGAGCTCTCGCGGACGAGTTCCGTTCGCTGGTGCGGCAGGCCCGCTTTGGAGCGGGACGTCCTTTAACGCTCGTCGCACACGATATGGGGGCGCCACCTGCGCTGATCTGGGCTGCCGACCACCCAGAGGAGGTCACGGGACTGCTTTATATCGAAGCACCTGTCATGCTGCAATCGGTGCTCGAAAAGATCCTCACCTACACTCCAGAGGCGATGGCGAAAGGAAGCATGTGGTGGTGGATCCTGCCGCTCGCGCCGGGGGTTCCCGAAAGCCTTTTGGTTGGAAAGGAACGCGAGTTCCTCAGCTGGTTTTACCAGGGGCCAGCAGTCGTCAAGCACGAACGAATTCCACCCGAGTCCGTGAACGAGTACCTGCGCACGTTCTCCGGAAGTGAGGGCGTTTTGGGGGCGCTAGGCGTATATCGCACCGCCTTCACCACAATCGCGCAGACCGCTTCCTTAGTGGACAACAAAGTACGAGTGCCGATCGTGGCCTTGGGCGGAGAGAAGGGATTGGGGGAAAGGGTCGGACAATTCGTCTCCATGGTCGCAAGCGATGTCCACCGCCAGGTACTGCCTGGGTGCGGACACTTCGTCCCCGAAGAATGCCCGGAGGCAGTGCTGGAACAAATCGATCGGCTGACCGGTTCCGTAAGAAGCAGTTGAGCCGAGCATTTAGACTACGCGCACCAAAGTCCAGATCTGGGAAGCCAGCTCGTTTACCGGGTTCGACTCACCGAATTGGATCGCCTCTCCATTTGTCAGCATGCAGCCAGGTTTGCGTGCGGGATTAGTAACGGTAACGCGCCAGGGTCTACGAATGCTGTTGGGGGCATTTCGCGGCGGAAGTCCACTTGAGCGAATAGTCGGCAAGTCGTGGAAGCGACTGGTCGTCAGGAAACGCCCCGGATGGGCCCCTATAGGAGATACCCTGACGATCAACGCGCCGAATACGCAGACAACCGGCTAGGTTTTCACGTGTTCGCTATTTGTCGCGCTCTGAACCGTAGACGATTTTGTGATGGTCGCGCTCCACAGTTCACTAGATTTTGCTAGGTTTCAACGAGGCAACGCCAAGTCACACATCACAAATAACTTCGAATTACTCAATTTCACCAGATTTTACCAAGCCCTGAAATCTGGTTCGGGATTATTGGAGCTATCTACTTAGTACACATGCTATGTGTCCCATAATCAGCAGGTTGCATTTTTCGGGTTGTGGAACTTTTGTTGATCCTCGATGGATCTCCAGTTACAAAATTGACCACAATCGCACGCGGCTTCCCGCCAACACGTTCCAAAGTGATTGAGAACAGGTGTTTTTAATCTGCACAACTGACGGCCGACCACCTGGTATTTCACCAGATGGTCGGGGAGGGATACCGTTGTGTGCCACGCCCAAGGGTTCGAGCCGCTGCGGAAGTATCCAAGCCCCAGACGGGATGTCCAGACTTCTCATGGCGTAAAACCTTCGTTCTCACTTCGCATCCGCGACTACGTAGACGTATCGCAGCGGGATGCTGCCGGTATTCTTGACATCGTGCTCGATCATCGGCGGGCAATAAATCGCAGAGTTCGCTTCCACTGGCAGAGTTGAGCCATCGGGGAAGCTCATCTGCCCTTTTCCCTCGAGAACGACAAGTAACTCCTCATGCCGTTCGGTACTATGGCGTCCGACAGACTGGTTTGGCGAGAGAATCACCAAACCTGACTTCATGGTGAAGGTCTCCGGTGGGCCGCCCAATACTCGTAAATAGCCGGCGTCTCCGGCATTCAGTTTGATGACCTTCGCGTTAGGCATGGAAGAGTTGGCCTGTGCCTCAGAGACGGGCACTCTCCCGTTACCATCAGGACCATCCCTTTATCGTCAATGTGGAAGGCCAGGAATTCCGCGTGAACTATCTTCCGGCGGAGTCAGACACCGGCATGTTCGGAGGAAACTCAAACTGGCGCGGGCCGATCTGGATGCCGGTGAACGCGATTCTGATCCGCGCCTTGCTGCAGTACTACCTCTATTATGGCGACAGCTTCAAGATCGAGTGTCCCGCCGGTTCCGGCAAGATGATGAACCTATTCGAAGTGGCCCACGAAATAGCCAATCGGCTGGAGCGGATCTTTCTGCGAGATAAGTCAGGCCGGCGACCGGTATTCGGAGGCACGGAGAAATTCCAGACCGATCCGCTGTGGAGGGACAACATACTCTTCTACGAATATTTCCACGGAGATAACGGCGCGGGTTTGGGAGCCAGCCATCAGACTGGATGGACCGGTATCGTCGCCAAGCTGATCGAGCTTTTCGGTCACATGGACGCGCAGCAGCTTTTGGATGCCGGCAAAGCAGGCGGCTTTGCGAAGGGCGAATCCGCTGGGTAGTGACCAACAACAGGCAGTACTACCCGGCTGCCCTGCTCGGAGAGCATTTTGTACAGCTTCAGCGGCGGGTAAGACGGCAAAGTGCAGGGCAGTCGATTGGTCAGACGAGCATTCAATCGACGCCCTGTTCTCATCAAGTGACGGTCATTTTCCGTTTTGCTCGTCACTCGACCGGTAGAGATTTCCTGAGTCCAGGCGTGTAGCCAATCGGGATGCCCGACTATTCCTTTCTTCCCAAAATTCCGCCAGTGTGCGTGTTCTCGCTGCAGCGCACAATAAGCATCTTCTGACATTGACAATCAGCTCTACAAAATCTATATTGTGGGCTAATGCTGCATTGCAGCAAAAAGGAAGTTGGATTCTCTAACAAAGTCGCTCCATGCGCGGCTTAATAGCCCAAGAGGAGCGTTAGCCTAGGCTTTGATGCTGGGAAGGGGGTCCCATGTCATCCATCGCGCCAGCTGTAAACGTTCGCCTGAGGTCAGTCCTGGTCGCGACTGATTTCTCGAAAGTATCTGCCAAACCCCTCCGTCATGCTCTCGCCATCGCCCGGCACTATGACGCGAAATTATACATAGTGCACGTGGTCTCCTCGTCTGGATTCACCCTCGGTGGCCCAGAAGCAGGAGTCGCCTCCACTGAGGCCGCGTGGAGGGATGTTGAGCAAGTGGAGAACGCTCTCGCTCAAAGCGGGGCACTGTCCGGTCTGCGTCATGAGGCCATCGTCCGACAAGGCGACGTATGGGAAGAGTTGGATAAAGTAGTCACGCAAGAGCACGTTGATCTGATGGTCATCGGTACACGCGGCCGGCAAGGTTTAAGGAAAGTCCTTTTTGGGTCAGTAGCGGAGCAGATCTTTCGTCACGCCGATTGCCTTGTTCTGACCGTTGGTCCGGGTTCATTTCAAGAGGCTCCAGTCGAGAACACTAGCTTGGTTTGGCCGGCTCTATTCGCCACAGACTTTGGTGATGCCTCTTTGCATGCCCTGCCGCATGCCATTTCCTTCGCTAATCACTTCGGAGTAAAACTCGTTTTGCTTCATGTCGTCGCTCCGGTCGGGATATCGGATCATCTCCATTGGCACACTGGGGGTGACTTCATGCAAATGCGAGAGAATGCTCGCATGACGAGCCTCCGGCGGCTCCAGAAGTTGGTGCCGCAGAACATTGAGCTGGCAGTTGAACCGGAATATGTAGTGGAGTTCGGATCGCCGAGTGAAGAAATCCTGCGGGTAGCTGAAAATTTGCAAGCCGACGTCATCATTATGGGGCTACATCGCTCGGTCCATATCGACATGGCCTCCCACAAGCTGTGGGCCACTGCGCATGAGGTGGTATGCGGCGCAAGTTGCCCCGTCTTGACGGTAAGGGATTCAGGCGAGATTACTGAGAGCGTCAATCGATCTTAGGATTCGGATTCGGTCGGTCTCGTCCGTGAAGACTGTGCCTCGCCAAACTCAAAATGCCTTTGTTTTTCGGCTGCCGATCACTGTGATTGCCAAAGAGCGTGCCGTCAACTCAAGCACTCAGGCATTGCATTGAAATCGCGTGAGGTCCTGGCAGTGGTTGATGAGGAGCGAGATGACTTGGGTACGCGGTCCCGGCAGTTTCGGGCAGATTAGATAAGCAGGAGTATTTCACGATCTGTCGCGACTTTTAGGCTGCGACAACGTAGCGATGATGCAGTCCACCAAGTCGTGGCAACGAGACGATCCTGTTCCCGCTCGGAGACGCCGAATCAGGCACTCGACCACCAGGTGTGTCCTTTCCAAGTCCGAGATGAGTCCGATCCTCGTGGTAGTAGTGAACGTACTCCTTCAGCAATCGCTTCAGGTGTTGCTGGTTCAGCACGATTACATGGTCGAGCAAATCCCGCCGCACACTCCCAATCCAACGCTCGGCAACGCCGTTCTGCCAGGGACTTCGAAAGGCCGTGCGGATCGACCGACTGCCGCTCTCCTCAACCGCGGCGACAATGTTGGTGCTGAACTTCGAATCGCGGGCGAAGATGACGAACCCATGAGGCTGTTCCGACGCCCAAGCTTCACGTAGCTGCAGCACGATCCACAGGGCGTTCGGATTCCGCGTGACATTGCAGTGCAGGATCTTCCGCCGGTCGTGACCGATGACAAAGAAACAGTACAGAACTCCGGACGTCAGCGTGGGCACGGTGAAGAAGTCCATCGCGCATAGTATTAGACGCGCATCAACGATAATCGTTACTATTTACGACGCACTACACTAGCGAACTCGACGATGGCTACTCGTTGTCCAGATCTTCCGAATATCGATGGCCGAGATGCGGAGCGAAGATGGAGGACAATCGCGCATGGTGATCTTCCGCAAGCCACATGGGAAAGACGTTGAACTTGTGGTTGCCGGGGAACATGGCATAAAAGGCCGACAGGTTCCCTAGCGTCTCTTCCATGACCTGCACTCGCGCATCGACGAAGGCTCGATGCACGGATGGCGCCAGACCGCGCAATTCATCGACACCCCGTGCGGCCAAGAGGAAGCGGAGAGAGAACTCGCCCTGCGCTTTCTTGTCGAGCGAACGGATGACCTCCCCGAGGTCGTCCACCTGCGTGTTGGCTGCCCGCGCACCGGCACCCGTATCGAGTGAGGCTAAATCGTGTCCACTCATGACGCGCGTCAGCACGCCGACTTTGAAGAACGAAATGAACTTCTCTTGCGCATCGATCTCGTTCCGTGCTGCGGCCGTGGACTTCGGACGCCAGGTCGTACACATCACGCTGTCGCAATCGAGTGTTGAGAGCTTCGCGAACAGGCAGGGCCGCGATGCCTCGGGCGTTGTTTGCAGAGAGAACATCTGGACGAATCTGCGCCCGATTGTGAGATGGTCGCTGTGCCATTCGACTGGACTCTTCACGATCTGGCGGTCCACGCCGCCATCGCCATGCAGTTCATCCGTGGCGGCCCATTCTTCGAGATTGAAGAGGTAGCTGAAGAACTGATAGATCGCGTTCTTCTCAAGCAACTTCAATCCGAGCGAGCTGGCGAGGTGTCCTTCGAGTAAGGTCGCCATCTTCGCAAGATTGGCCAGCATTCGAGAGGTATCAGCAGCATGTTCTTGAGGCTTATGCGCAAAGGCGCTGGCTTTTGGTGGCTCCAGCGTGAGGCACCAGTACAGGTCGATGCGACGAAGGCTTCCTGTTGCTTCAAGAAACGTCAGTCGGTCGCCCACGAAGACCTGTGTGACTGCATTGGCATAGCTGGAGTTTCTCGGCAGGTCAAAGCCCGACATTACCCGTGTGTACTGATAGAGGCATGACCCTTCCGGCAGTCCACGGAGCGCACCTTCAATCGAGCGAACCTCTGCTTCAAGCTCCTGGTCCGTCAGTCCCTCTTCGTCGATACCTGTGAGCGAAAATAGACAACCATAGCCGCCGCCCTTCAAGGCGAAGATCCGTTCGTTAGCAAACCGGCCGATTGGGATGATCGAGCACGCGGCTCCGGCCTTGGCGAACCAGGGCGTATAGCGCTCGTGCTCAGTGTTTGCGTGGATCATAGTAGGACCTCTGGCTCAGACTCAATCCCCAAAGCTCGAACATCTTTGGGTGCTTACGGACAATCAGCCATGCAGCACCGGCCATCATTGGGAAACTGATGACCGCAACGATCCGGAACCCAACGAGGAAAGCCGTTACGCAGACGAAAAGGATCGTCATCCATGCTGCGAGGTCGAGGCCCAGCTTCGCTCTCGGCCGATTCAGCGCCTGATTGATTGGCGACGGCTCTCCACGTTTGGTCATGGCGCACACCTACATCGTCTGGCCGGTTAGTGAACCGATCCAGCCAGCGCCCCACCCGAGAACTGCGGCGCCGAAGAGCGCGCCGAACAGCCCCGGAATAGCCTCCTGGAAACGTCCGCTCATCATCCGGATTCCGGCAAAGATCAGGCCGCCGAAGCAGATGACCGCGCCCGCATAGATGGCAAACGTCTTGAAGGTCTGCATGAGTGTGGTCGCCCCGGAGAAGTCCATCGTTCCCTGGGCATGGGCTGCGCTCGTCAGAGTCAGCGCAAGAAGGGTGGGAGCCATCGTGCGGATGGCCGGAAGAAGCTTGGCTTTCAGGAAGGGCTGTGCCCGGCGGAAGCCGGACGGACCAGACGGCCGATTGCGAGTCGCATCGGAGCGGAAGAGACGGCGGAATCGATTCACTTTGCACCTCCCGCTGACAGGGCGTCAGCACTGGCGCAAAGTTAGATTTGAACGCTCCTCAGCGTCCAATGAATTCCATGCCGTCCGTTATGCCATTTGCGCATAACGACGCTTCGCTGTTCTTGAATATGGTTAGACTTCGTAGTCCTGGAGAATCTCGGGCGTCCCGACCCCACCTTTATATAGGGTAGCTTTGACCTCGGGGCGGCTGCTCAGAGAGCAGGAAAAGGTGGTGCCGTCCGCGAACTTGATTTCGACATTGGTTCCATCGCCGGTGTCGCGATGGATGCGAAACGCATGTGCCGTCTTGCCCGCGAGTTCCGGGCATTCGATGTACTGATCCTGCATGGATAACGACCTCAGCCTCATTAGAATCGCACTCGCAATAGCTCGTTGTCAGGCGCATTTTTGTAAATCTTCCGTGTTTTCTGCCGTAGCTCCGTCCAAGGAGGTCCGCGGGAGAACAACGCAACGCCGTGCGGCATCTTCGAAGACAATATCACACTGATCGTGTGTAGACTCATAGTGGTCTAACCCCAAGCATAGGAGTGTGGCGACACGCTCGGTTAAGTCTCGATTCGGCTCCAGGTTGCGAGAACTCCGCGACGAGCGGGGCTATTCGCAAGAGGAACTGGCCGAACGAGCCGGCCTGCACCGCAACTACGTTGGCGGTGTGGAACGTGGCGAACGGAACGTCGCACTGGAGAACATCGTCAAGTTGGCGAAAGCCCTTTCGGTCAAGCCTGGCGATCTGTTTACAGATTTCTCT
>Ga0182030_10022381_pt1 | contig 11765 bp, 6 predicted proteins | sample 812S3MmetaG_FD_121299 | JGI IMG/M metagenome (GOLD analysis project Ga0182030, IMG submission 121299) | Permafrost microbial communities from Stordalen Mire, Sweden - 812S3M metaG (Illumina Assembly) | ecosystem: Environmental > Terrestrial > Soil > Wetlands > Permafrost | place: Sweden... | reverse complement strand
GAGCGCGCACTGGGCTACCCTGCCCTTGGGGTCAACTCAGCGGATCACCCTTGAAGAATTCACCATCGAAATAGCAGTTGACATCACTGAGCATTTGCGATATTTGGGAGCCGCAACACCTCATAAACAGGGATGTCGACCGAGTGTTGACCTCCGGGAGGGGAGAGCGAAATGCTGGTATTGAACAGGCGCGGTTTTGGGAAGTGGGCGGGAACAGCGGCCACCGCATTGTGGGCAAGCGTGGCGCAGCTTAAGGCGCGGCTCAAGGCGGCGGATTTTATAGGCGGAGGGAGTACGCTACCTAGCTCCGGCGGGCCGCTGGCGGGGGCGGGGGCTCTCGACGCCACACTGGACAAGCAGGAAGTCTACCGTCTGCTCGGTTTTGCGACGATGAGTGGCGAAGACCCGCTCAAGCTTTGGCAGCGGCTTAGGGACACGCAGAATTGGAGGGTCGGCCCTCTCTCTCCCGATAGCTGGTCCGGCAGCGTCTTTGTGGCCGACGACCGCGACATCTTCGCCTTTCGAACCCTTTCACTTCCCGATGCCTGGATGAAGGATTCTCCGACTGCACACCCCGCTGAATACTGCGCCAAGCATTTCGCCGGATGGTGGTCAGGCTGGGCGGGCGTGGAGCAACCCGGTACCGCAGGGATCCCGGGATGGTGGAAATTCGTTGGGCCGAAAGTGTGGGACAACTCTTACGCCCGGCTCGTTTGGCAGATGCCCGATGGGGGGCCTGAGGTCACTTATGAGTGGGCCCAGACTGCGAAGAACGAAGTGGTTGGACGCCTGACGCACTCTCAACCCGCCGCACTGGTGTTGCAGGGCTACATTCCATGGGATTCCGCGCCCCCGGAGTTCTCCGTCCTCTACTCGGAAGGTCCGGACCGGCGCTTCCTGCGCGGGCGTTCGTGGATTCCTGAGACCCGCGACGGCATGCGGTGGGTGCTGGCATTGAGTGCACCTCCAGACGACGTGGACGGGACGGGCGCGGTGCGATGGCACGGATACTACCACCGGATCGAGAAGCTCTATTTCTGCGGGCGGCAGGGCCAGAGCTACGAGCCGCTTGAGGCGGCGACCAGCGCCTGGCTGGCAGCGGGAAAGATTGACCAGTTGCTAGATGGCAATCGTGAGCGCTATTTGCAGTCGAGGCCGGAAGGAACGGGTTGGCTGGCCGATGCGCCCTCCGCCATCAACGACAACCTTGAGTGGAGCGAGGTCTACACCCCGTCGCGTCGAAGGACCTACGTAACCGTTAGCCGGAAATGGGCGCAGTCCAACAACTCCGCTCCGGATTTCCTATGGGACAGCTTCTTCAGCAGCCTGCTGGTTTGCCAGGAAGACGAAAAGAAGTCCTATGAACTGATTCGCGATATCACCTCCTGGCAAAACGACCAAGGGATGTTCTGCCAGTACGGCCAATGGCCGAGCCACCCGGACCGCTGGATATTCCCCGCCGCCTGGGGTCACACGCAATACCCCATCGGGAGCTTGTTGATGGCCAAGATCTATCTTCGCCGTCCGAATCGAACGTTCCTCGAGGAAATCTACCCACGGCTGTTGAAAAACCAGCGCTGGTGGTTTGCCGACCGTGGGGACGGACAACCCTGGCGCGACGGCAACAAGAACGGGCTGCTCGAGCTGGGCTCAAATTACCCGGAAGAGATTCCCTACGAGGACCGGGCGCAAACTGCCTATTTCGAGTCCAACGACGATAGCCCGCAATGGTGGCACGTCGCTCGCTACAACAACCAAACCCAGACCTTGGAGCAGGATACGGTTGAGCGTAATTGCCTGTACGCCCTGGATTGTTGGATTCTGGCGTGGATGGCCAACCAGATAGGCAGGCCCGCCGACGCCGCCGCTCTCACCCTTGAGCATCGGCGCATCGTTCAGACGATCAACCGCCTGCTCTGGGATCCCTCCCGCGGGTGTTACTACAATCGCCATTGGGAGAACTTCGCCGGAGATCCCTTTTTTCCCCAGATGGGTCCGGACATCTTCTTTTCACTGCTCGGAAAGGTAGCTACACTCGAACAGGCCGAGTCTCTGCGGAAGGTCTTCCACGATCCCAAGAAATTTGCCGGGGAATGGATATTGCCCACGATCAGCCGCGATGATCCCCTGTTTCCCCGGCAGGATTACTGGCGCGGCAAGATCTGGCCGCCGCACAACTGGCTGTTCTATCAAGGGCTGAAACTCTACGAGTGGGATCACGAGGCGCGGCTGCTGGCGGAATCTTCCGCCAAGATGTTCTTGACGGCATGGCGCGACAAGGGAGAATGTCATGAGAACTTCAGCGCCATCACCGGGGAGGGCACGGGGCAAAGCGATCCCCACTACACCTGGGGTGCGCTAATGGCCTTGCTGGCCATCGAGGAACTCATCGACATTAATCCATGGAATGGACTCCGCTTCGGTAATCTGGAGCCTGTCGCGCCGGCCAGTATTCGACGCTATTTCGTCAGCGGATCGCTCTACGATGTCACGCAATCATCGGAGGGACTTGAGATCCACAAGGACGGCCAACTGCTGTTCGCTGCCAACGCGCCGGTGGAGATCCGGCACGTAGAGTTTGTGGGCGATCAAGTGCGGTTTGAGGTGCGCGCCGGCAAGCCGGTGAAGATTCGCGTCCGGAACAATCCGGCAAAGGATTTTCCGGCGGGGCTGACCAGGGTGTGAGGCTTTCTGCGCCAGGTACGAACGGAGGGAATGAGGGTGTTGCTCGTCCTGGCAAGCGGCTGAAACTCGCTGGACCGGATGTTTTCGGGAGGCTGTTGCCATGACGATTGGAGCATTGAGACCGCACAGAGGCGGGCTGCTGTCCGTGGCCCTAGTTTTGACCTTCTCAACGGTGGTCCTCGCACAGGAGCGACCGGCGCCGATTCCGCTCGAGTCCCTCAAGAATGTTATTCATTACCGCTCCGGCCCGACGTGTTTCAAGGATTTGGCCTCACATTTTGGAGTCTTCTGGGCCGACCAAATCTTTTCCTTCCCGAATTCGCACTCGTCGGTTGATTCCAGTGAGGTGGCGTTCCTGACTCATGGCTGGGGACAGAAGGTTGTGAACGAGCCAGTCGAGAGCCTCGGTGTGGGCCCGCAATTGGTGACCGCGCTTTATGGTGATGACTCGATAGTCTTCACGCCGGCGCTTTTGAATGCGCGAGTCACCATGATCGACGGTAAAACTGTCGCCCCAATTGGCGCCATCCATCGCGACTACTATCCGTACGGTGTGACCGAAAGCCAGGCCTATCCCTTGCGAGTCAGCGTTACAGCCACCACCGTTTTTGCGGATCTCGATACTCTTGTCGTCAAATACGCAATGCAAAATGATGACCGGCAAGCTCACAGAATTGAATTCGAGTTGTTGGGCACGACCAGAAATGACGCACTGGCGAAGAAGATCAAATACGATACGGAATTTGGTCTTTTGGCGCGTTACCATACGCCTTTTGCCGTTTGGATTGAGGAAAACACGGAATGGAACAGTCCAGCGGTTTATCTCGGCCCACCGGATCGTCAGGTGGATATTTATTGGTCCGTACGTTCCTCTCCCTGGCCGGCGAGTGTGAGGATCGAAGACACCGCAGAGCCAAACGGCGCGTCCGAGACAACCCTCCGGGAGTTGAAACGGGGCAGGCCGGGCGCATTGCGATACGTCGAGAAGTTTGGCCCAATGTCCATACCCCCCCACGCCTCTGCGCAAATCGTCGCCGCAGCGGGGTTTTCGTTTGAGAAGCCTGACACGGCGGTCTACCGGACGGAGAAAGTTCTTTCCGATGCCCGGACCGAAAGCACCGGCGAGCCGATTGGAGCCGCCCAATCCCGCTGGGCTCAGATTTTCGCGAGCCTTCCCCCCCTGCCTGCCCGTTACGCCCAGTACCGAAGGCTCTACCAGCACGCCGCGATGACTCTGGTGATGGACGAATATCAGGGTCGCGGGCGATGGTTGGGCAATCGAACTTCCAGTTACGTCGCACGCAGTGTTCTCCCCGGGATGGGGTTTTGGGATACCTGTTTCACGTCAGTCGGAATGCGCGAAATTGATGCGGAGAAGGCCGAGGACCTCATCCACGTGCTGACGGATCATCCTTTGCCTACCTCGCTGGTTCCCAGCATCATGAGCGAGGAGGTACGCACGGGTGACGGCCAGGCCCCCATCCTCTCCTGGGCGGCTTGGCGAATCTACCAGTCGACCGGGGATAAGAGCTTCCTCGAAGCCGTGTATCCGTCCTGTGCCCGGCTTGACCGCTTCTGGTTTGAGACCCAGGACCGCAATCGCGATGGGCTGCCGGAATGGCGGAACGGTGGACAGATTGGCGACAATTCTCCGCGTTGGGATAAAGGCGGGAAGGCCCGCACTAACCTGAATATGGGCGAGTTTGAGTCGCCTGACCTCGCGGGATTCCTGCTGATGGACCAGCATTGTCTGGCGCGGATGGCTCAGGCGCTGGGCAAGGATGCGGAGGCCAAAGAATGGGAAGATAAGTCTGACGCCTTGGGTCGGAATCTCGTGGGCAAAATGTACTTCTCATTTGATAACGCGTTCTGGGATTTGGACATTAAGACGGGTGAACCGTGGAGCCGGATTGTCACTCCCAACATGTTCATACCGCTGTGGGCTGGAGCACCTTTATCCCCGGTCCAGGTCGATGGCATGATCCGAGCCCACATGCTGAATCCCATGGAGATGAACGGGGCGATTCCGTTTCCCAGCGTTGCCTACAGTGACAGGAGTTATGATCCGCTCGCCTACTGGCGCGGGATCATGTGGCCGCACTTCGTTTACTGGATGATAGAGAGTCTTCAAAAGAACGGTCATCCCGAGGAGGCCCAACGTGTTGCGGACCGCCTGCTGGAAATCCTCGATCGCTCAGAATACCTCCATGAATGCTACGAATCGGAAGCCGGCAAGCCTGCGGGTATTCCTGAGTACAACTGGATTGGCGCGGCCACGCTAGAATTACTGCTAGAACGGTGGAAGGATCCGCTCTAGGTAATTCATTCCTCTCCAGTCGAACATCCGAAATTGGTAGGGGGGACCCGCCGGTCGAGATCAGGCAGGTTGAATTCGGGGCCGATCCATTGAGGCACTGGATGCGTGCCAGCCGCCATGTTAAGACTCGGATTTGCGACAACCCGCCAATAGAGTTTGCCGCCGGTCTGAGCAGGCGTGAGTGTTCACCTCGACGCCATAGACATGGGCCTCATCCTCCCACATTCCATATTTCATATTCCATTAATAGTATTATCATGAATTGGCCAGAGGACGTTTTATTGTTGAGGGAGTGAAATACTATGAAAACAGGAAGCTTAGTAATGGTGATAAATCTACATTTTAGTGGCTATAAATTTGCTCGGTTACTTGTATCAAAATTGGGGGGCATTTCTAGGAACTCGTTACCCAAATTCTTTAGAAGGCAGCGCGAGTTGTTAGTTGCTCCGTCGGGGAATTACTTGAAACTCTCCGTTTACTCCTATACGAAGACGGCAACCCTAATTCCGCCCGGGTTACCGCTGCCACCGTTTGGTCAATCGAAAATCCCGAAAAACCCGGAAGAACGAAGCGAGCCTGCCAAGCCCTCGATGATAAAAGTACTGTGCAGGGTTTGTGGACTTTTCGTTGGCCGGATCCCTCAACTTTTTTGGCCATTATCTGGCTGGGGTCAGTTAAATCTCGGCGCCACCCATCCGGATGGCGCGAGCACTAAGCGCAAAAGGAGGATCGAGATGGAAAATCCAAGAACGGGGCGAGTTGCGGCGGCGAGTTCGTGCTCAAGCTTGCTCGCCATGCTGTTTCTCGCCACGATCGTATTGTTCTGGCCGCAACCGAATCTTGCTCAGCAAGTGTCTGGAAGCATAACAGGTTACGTGACGGATGCGTCCGGCGCGGTCATCCCGGGAGCGGGTGTGATGGTCACTAACGTGAAGACCGGAGTTTCCACCGAACGTAAGACCGAATCCTCGGGGTTATACGTCTTCACCAACCTGATTCCGGGAACCTATACGGTGGCGGTTACCGCTTCTGGGTTTCAGCGGTTCATCCGTGAAAACGTAGTGCTTGATGTGGACTCTACAGTGACGGTTGACGGTCAAATGCAAATTGGGGAGATGTCTCAAGCGGTGACTGTCACCGGCGCTGCGCCGGTACTTAATGTCCAGAAATCGGACGTCAGCAATACCCTGCCGGCCGAAGCTGTGGCAGACTTGCCCACCCTGAGTCGCAACGTCTCTTCTCTGGTGGTGTTGGCGCCCGGCGTGACGCAGAACAGTTATCAACAAGGGGTTTCGGAGTCGCCGGCTAATGGCTTCGAGGCCAGCGCTAACGGGCAGTTTCAAGGAATCAACAACTACCAGGTGGACGGGGTCCAGGATACTCAAATGGGCCTCAGCGGCTATCAAATCATAATTCCACCCGCGGATGGTGTGCAGGAAATGAAGATCACCACCGCCGACTACGATGCCGAGCTAGGGCAGGTTGCCGGCATGGTCGTACAGTACTCGACCAAGAGCGGCACTAATCAGTTCCACGGAAGTGTCTACGAGTTCAACCGCAACAGCGATACGTTTGCTGCCAATCCCTACACGGAGAAAGTTCCAGGTACCGGACCCAACGGAAAGGGAACGGGTCCGTCACCCTACAATGAGAACATCTTTGGCGGCAGCGTCGGCGGCCCTATCAAGAAGGATAAGCTGTTCTTCTTTGGAGACTACCAGGGGTACTATACGGCACAAAGTTCGGCCTTTCTTGAAACCGTTCCCAATACCGACTTCGACGGTGGAAACCTGACCGCGGGCTTGGGCTCAAAGCTCTGCTTTGATCCTTCCAACCCAGGCACTAATGGTGTGTGTGGCGGATCCTTGGCCTCGCCCCTGATGGTTCCCACTACCGAAGGTGGCACGATTCAGGCGCAGCAGAATATGGTTTTCGACCCCAGCACCGGGAACCCCGATGGAACAGGCAGATCAGCGATTACCGTGGGGGGCGTTCCCAATATGATTCCGAATGGACGCATCAACCCGGTTGCCACTAACCTGACCAACTTATTGAGCCAGAATCTGGGGCACGGCGTATTGAATCAGAGCCTGCTCAACAATAACTTCACCGCCGTGGTTCCCGGATTGTTCCATAGCAACCAATATGATGCGCGCGTTGACCTGAATATTTCGCAAAACAACCGGATGTTCGCCCGCTATTCGATTTTGAATTCGATCCTCGACGATCCATCGATCTTCGGTGTAGCGGGGGGCCCCTCGGCAATCGGCAGCGAGGGGGAAGTTGCTAGCTATCGTGACCAACTTGGGGCTGTGAACCTCACTCACACGTTCTCGCCTACCCTGGTGGCCGAGTTCCGCATGGGGGTTACCCGCTTCGCCCTTACCGGTTACCAATCCGATTCGGCATCCCAAACCGATAACCAGGTTGGAATCCTCGGTGTCAACACCGGTGGCGCACTGTATGGCGGCTTGGCCGGCATCACCGTTTCGGGCCCGGCGGGCGGCTTCACCATGGGCGATCCATCGGGACAGGGCCTGCCGCGATTGAATTACGACACGATATTCGAGTGGGACAGCAACTGGAACAAACTGAAAGGCCGGAACCAGATCCGGTGGGGAATCGATGTGGCTCGTGAACGTCAGAACTTCCTCACCGTAAACGAAAGTTCCCGCGCCAACTTTCAATTTAACCAGGACGTCACCAGCGATAGTGGTATAGCCGGCACGGGTTTAGGGATGGGCACGTTCCTGCTGGGCCTTCCCTCTTATTTCGACCGTGCGGTTTTCAGTCAGTTGCCCGCCGAACGCGCCTGGAGAGTGGCACCTTACTTTGAAGACGATGTTCACTTAACGCCAAAACTGACCCTTAACCTGGGAGTACGCTACGACTATATGGGCCCCTCGACCACGGCATTCCCGGGCGGCGGCGTCAATTTCGATCCCAATACCGGCAACTTGCTTCTGGGCAACTTGGGATCGGTGAGTGCAAGTGAAGACGTGCAGCCCAACTACAAGAACTTTGAACCCCGATTGGGGTTCGCGTACAAGGTCCTGTCTAATACCGTCATTCGCGGTGGGTTTGGCCGAGCTTACTACACGGCCCAGTACGGTGGGGGCACATTCGGCACGATGTGCTGCAGCTACCCGATCCAAACCCGTGAGGACATTCACCAGCCCAGTAACTACTTCCCGATTGTCTTCCCGGGGCAAACCGCAAGCTATGTCCTGAATCCCAACCAAGCCCTCCCCGCGGTGCCCGCGAATGTTTTCCCCAGCAACGGCTTGATCCCAATTTTGAGCGTACCGGGATTGGGCGCATTTTATGTTCCCTTTCACAACCCGACGCCCTACGTCGATTCCTGGAACTTTACCGTGCAGCGGCAGTTGAAGCCCAACCTGAGCCTGTCAGCCGCCTACGTGGGAAACGTGGGACGGCACGGCTACGGTTCCTGGGACTTGAACGCACCTATCCCTGGCCCGGGTCCTCTGACCTCCAGAGAGCCACTCTACAGTTCGTTAGGAATAGACTGGACGGGGATCGGCGAGCGCTCTAACAGCCAAAACTCGGACTACCACAGCCTGCAAGTGGTGTTGGAAAAACGGTTCACGGGAGGTTATTCAATCCACTCGGCGTTAACGTGGCAAAAGGCCTTGGACCTGCCCTACGGAGGTTCTGGTGATCCCTATGATCGCGAACTCTCCATCGCTCCCGATGGCAACAACCGTACGATCGTGTGGGTGGTGTCACACGAGTGGCACTTGCCTTTCGGGAAAGGTCAACACTTCGGCGCAACTGCGCCCGCCGCGGAACAGGCTGTGCTCGGAGGATGGGTGTTTAATGGCGTTACTACGATAATGAGTGGTTTGCCGACGGGCATCGGATGGAGCGACACGACCTCGCTCAACAACTCCGGTGACTGGGGCCAGCGACCCGACCTGGTGGGCAACCCGCTCAGCAGCATTCCCGCGGGTCTATGGTATAACCCCGCTGCGTTTGCGGATCCCGCCGCCTGCACTGTTACCGGATTTACGTGTGGGTACGGAAACAACGACAGAGTGGTCATCGGGCCTCATTTCTTCACGGCAAGCTGGTCCCTCTGGAAGGAATTCAGAATCAAAGAAAACATTGGTCTCCAATTGCGGTTCGAGTCATTTAACCTGTTCAATAGTACCAATAAAGGTAATCCTGATGGAACCGCTAACGATTCCACTGCAGGTTTGATAACCAGCACCATCGTTCCTATGCGACAACTCCAGTTCGGAGGAAGACTTACCTTTTAAGGTCGCATCACACCGTTGAGTTCAGCGGCCGTCGATTGCTCTGTTGGATCGACGGCCGCTCGCTCCTCTCAAACCCGCGTCACTTGACGGCTTATCGCGTGTCCACGAGCAACAACCCCGGCCTGAGTTGGAATGTGGTCCCCCCTTGCCTCCCCGCTTTGGCTATAAGTCAAGCTAACCAGTCGAACATCGGTGGTGTCATTAGTGCAGTTTTGATTTAAGTGCTTACTTAACCTCTAGCACAGACCGTTAGCGCCAAAACTGTCCACTTAAGAGGTTGGAGGAAATTATTGATCCATCTGTTCCGGAAGGGTCCCCTCACCCACCGCCTTGCGGTCCCCCCTCTCCCCCCTGGGAGAGGGCTTTTGAGAATTGATTTTAGCCCTCGCCCCCGTGGGGAGAGGGGGGACCGCAAGGCGGTGGGTGAGGGGGCCGCACGTTTTTGTTTGCGGATTTGCCGAGATGTATACACTTAAATTAAAAAGGCTCTAGCCCGGATTTCTCACCACGCGTTCTACCCGCGCCAGCAGACCAGTTTTAAATCGGTCATCTCTTCCACGGCGAAATGTGGCCCCTCACGCCCGATGCCACTTTTCTTGACCCCGCCGTAAGGCATATGGTCGGCGCGATAGGACGGGACATCGTTCACAATTACGCCTCCCACGTGCAACTGACGGGCGGCTTGAAAGGCCTTTCCCATGTCGCGCGTGCAGATGCCGGCCTGCAAACCGTACTCGCTGGCATTCACTGCATCGACGGCCTCTTGCAGAAACCGGTAGGAATGTAAGACCACGACCGGCCCGAAGACCTCGCGACAGCAACCTCCAGGTCGGGAGCGACATTGGCAAGAATGGTCGGCTCAACCGTAGCGTTTTGCCTCTTCCCTCCGGCGATCACCCGCGCTCCGCGGGAACGAGCGCGCTCGATCCACTCTTCCACTCGCTCCGCCTCGCCCGTGGTGATTAAGGAAGAAACCTCGGTGCTCTCGTCGAGGGGGTGCCCGATCTTGAGCTTCTGGGTGGCAGCGACAAAGCGCTCCGTGAATTCCTCTTCAATAGATTCGTGCAGGTAAATATTCTGCACCGAGATACAGACCTGCCCGGAATGCGTGAAGCTCCCCGTTACGCAGCGCGGAACCATTGTGTCCAGGTCGCTGTCGGGCTCGAGAATGACGGAGGAATTCGAGCCCAATTCGAGGGTGGCTCGGCGCAGACCGATTTGCGCGCGGATTTGTTCCCCCACCGGAACGCTACCGGTAAAAGTGATCATCGCCACCCGCGGATCAGTGATCAACGGCGGCCCCAACTTCGCCCCGGACCCCGTTACGACGTTATAGGCACCCACGGGCGCGCCCGCCTCCTGGATCAATCGGGCTAGACGCAGCGCGCTAAGGGGAGTGTTCCCGGAAGGTTTGTGAACTACGCTGTTGCCCGCTGCCAAGGCCGGGCCGATCTTGTGCAGCGCAAGGTTCAAAGGGTAGTTGAATGGAGTAATGGCGCCGATAACTCCCAATGGCTCTCGTACGGTCATGGCCCATCGCCCTTTTCCGCTGGGGGCCGCCTCCATCGGGATCACTTCTCCACGCAGGTTCCGGGCAGCGTCAGCCGAAGCGATCAGGGTTTGTTGGCCGCGATCGACCTCGATCCGCGCTTCACGAATTGGCTTTCCGGTTTCATAACAGACGAGCAGGGCAAACTCCGCGGCATCACGCTCCAGCAATCGGCGCATACGTTCAAGGATTTCGGCGCGTTCGTACTGGGTGAGCCTGGCCATCGCCGGCGCTCCCGCGTGGGCCGCCGACACCGCGCGCTCGGCGGTCGCCGCCGCGGCCTCATAAATGTCTCCCACCGGCGTACCATCGTATGGGAGGTGGATGGTGCGCTGCGCGGTCGTGCGCACCCACTCTCCGCCGATAAACATGGGGAATTCCCTTTTTTCAATGGTGGCTGTGGACATGGGTCATACTCCTTTTTCGTTCGCTTACGGCGCATCCTGAGTCCTTCCGGCATTACGCAAAATAGACCAGCAGACCCCCCGAGCGCAAGTCTCGTGCGGCGTTCCCCATCCCTTTGAGCGCCTGGCGCAAGTCGACAGCCAAGGGGGAGCGCCCAGCACTTCCCCAAATCAAGTCATTAGGCCGGTCGGCCAGGATTCAGCACGTTTGGTCGATGGTCTCTCACCCCGCTCTCTGCGCGAGATCATGATGCCCAGCCACGACTCGTGCCACGGAGCCGGGCGGGAATAGATATTCCTGATCCTTACTCAAGATTCGTCCGCTCCCCAACCCGAAGAGAGGTTCATGAGGCCTAAGAGCCTTTACCACCACCTGCATTGTCCGCACCGCGCTTTCAGCATATAATCTGTTTCCGGCTCCGCCGGTATTCATAACACCTGCTCGCAGTCCTTCCTGATATGTATCTGATTTACAGCGTGCTTTTCTCGGTGGGGGTGATACTGACAGCGCCATTTTACTGGTGGCG
>Ga0182030_10022380_pt1 | contig 11765 bp, 12 predicted proteins | sample 812S3MmetaG_FD_121299 | JGI IMG/M metagenome (GOLD analysis project Ga0182030, IMG submission 121299) | Permafrost microbial communities from Stordalen Mire, Sweden - 812S3M metaG (Illumina Assembly) | ecosystem: Environmental > Terrestrial > Soil > Wetlands > Permafrost | place: Sweden... | reverse complement strand
TCGCCGAGCACGTCATAGGAAACGTAGTCGATGTCCTCATAGGCGCCGTTCTCCTCGAGGAAGTTGATCGAGGTGATGACGCCGCGGCCGGCGCAGCCGACGCCGGGTTCCGGTCCGCCGGACTCCACGCATTTGATGTCGCGGTAGCCGACCTTCATGACCTCCTCGATCTCGAGGTCCTCGACGCTGCCGGCGGCCGCCGCCAGGCTGAGGATGGTGTCCTGCGCCTTGGCGTGCAGGATCAGCCGGGTGGAATCCGCCTTCGGGTCGCAGCCGACGATCAGGATGCGATGACCCATCTCCGCCAGCGCCGCCAGAGTATTTTGGGAGGTCGTCGACTTGCCGATGCCTCCCTTGCCGTAGAACGCGATCTGCCTCAGAGCCATCTCAGTCTCCTGGTAAAGCAACCGCCGCAGCCCGCCACCTTGGCCGCTCATTCATCGAAAGGCATCACACGACGGATTGCTGCGGCACACCAAAGCAAGACCAATACCAAACGGGAATGTCGCAAAGCCAACATGCCTATGGCGACTTCGCCCAAGACAATTGATCGTTATATCTAAATGGATATAATGCCAAGAACCGTCATCCACCTGCCAGAATGGCGTCGAATGTGTCGGCCATCTCGGTCATGTCGACATCCGCAAGCGTCGGAGCGAGGCTGTCCTGGCCCGCCATCCAGGCGGCACGTCTCGGTTGGTCGGACAACGCCAGAACGAGGCCGTGGTTGAGTTCATAAAGCCCCCAGGCGACACCGGCGTCGCGCAGGGCCGCCTGCAGCGCGTGCTGGACAAGTCCCCGTAGCTGCAGATGCGGCTCGGATACCGGCACTTCGACATCGCGCCCCGAGGCGGCACGTGCGCAGGCCGTCCGGTCGAACGATGCATGTCCTCGGCAGGCGAGCGGACGCACCGGATGGACGATGCAGACACCTCGCAGGATCAAGGGGCACGGTCGGCGCAGCGCCATCCGCTCGTCTTCGCCGAGTCCTTTGGTCGCGCGATCGGCCTGGGCGATTCGCTTCGGCAGGTTGATCGGCGCGCCGGCCGGCGAGGCGTCGATCAAACGGACATAGTGCGCGAGCTGAAAGACTTCCGGTGCGGTCGCCGTCACGCGTAGCGTGCAACACGACGCGCAACCCTTGTGGCAGGCGAGATCGGGCAAGCCTTCGGCCTGGATGGCGACATTTTGCTCGAAGAAATCGTAGGCCCGACCGGTAAGGCGATCGACCAAGACCTCGGGCTTGTGGCCGGCAGCCAGAATGCGCGCAAAGGCGCCGTGCATGTTCCTGAAGAAGTCGAACGGGCCCATGGTCGTTCCCTCGACCGCGATCCCCTGCATTCCCGGCGGCCACAAGCGCCGAGGTTAAAACTCAGGATCTGCCCTTCGCAAGTATAAATCTGCAATCAGTCCGGGCGGAGCCGCCGCAATCGTCATATAGACCGTCGCATTTCGGAATGTATGGAGTCAGACAAAGTTGTCTTCAAACATACACCGACGCTGTTCTTGAAGATTCCATGCCCAATACTTTTTCATATAAACCGACTATATTAGGGCGGAGGCGGGCGCGGAGTTGACGCGGGTGTGGAATGGCACCAAGAGCGGTCTCCGGATTTTTCCAGCTTTGGCAACGGCCCAGCCGCGCAAAGGCCCGGGGCGGGAAGGGAGCTTTTGGCTATGGCGACGCCGACGAAAATCGACGCCATGATTGCACTCAGGAGCAACGGACGGTTCCTGGTTGGGCGAGACCGCATCGCGATCCTGGAGGCGGTTGCGCAACATGGAAGCATCACCGAGGCGGCCAAAGCCCTGGGGTTCAGTTACAAGACCGCGTGGGACGCGGTCGCCGCCATCAATAATCTGATGCCGCGGCCCGTTCTGATCACCCAGGCCGGCGGACGTCGTGGCGGCGGCGCCATCGTCACCGAAGAAGGCCAGCGGCTTGTCGCCGCGTTCCGGCGGCTCGAAGAGAAGCTGGCTCGTATCTCCAGCCTGATCGCAGAGGAGGGCGTCGACAGCCACACCGACCTGTTGTTTTGGAGCGTCGCGATGAAAACCAGCGCGCGCAATGTATTCCATTGCACCGTGACCGAAGTCCGCCGCGCGCTGGTCAATGTCGAGGTTGTGCTCCGGGTTTCGGATGCACACTCGATCGTGGCCGTCATCACCAATGACAGCGCCGATGATCTTGGCATTGCGGTCGGGCGGGACGCGGTGGCGCTTGTGAAGGCTTCCTTCGTGATGCTTTCCCAGCTTGACGAGCAGGTGAAGATATCAACGCCAAACCGGATCTCCGGCATCGTGCTGGAGCGCCGCGACGGAGGCGTCAATTCCGAGATTGTGCTGGATATCGGGGACGGGAAAACCCTGATTTCGGTGGTTACCCGCCTCGGCGCCGAAGAAATGGCCCTGAAGGCCGGAGAACAGGTCAGCGCCTTTTTTAACCCCTCACAGGTCATCCTCGCTGTCGACTGATCAGTGGCGCGAGGGCGCCCGCAACCCGCAAATTACTTGGCGATTCTTTCATACGTCGCCGTTCGCGAAATTATTTCCGCGCAGGAACTCGCGATGGCCTGCCATCCGCCCCAATGAACGGAAACAACCCGGCACGAAAGCTCTCGGTCATGAGCACCGCGCGTGCCTTGGCTTTTTGCGCTGCCGCCGCCGGCAGCGTGGCATCGGCGGTCGCAGTGAACAACTCCAGCCAGCGATCGAAGTCCTCGAACTTGATGGGAAGATGCTGATGGATGGGATAAGGATGTCGCTTGTAGCGAGCGGTCCCCAACAACACGTGGGACCAGAAATCGGCCACCGTCTCCATGTGGGAATCCCATTCGGTCACCGCTGCGCTGAAAACCGGCCCCAAACTCTCATCGGCGCGGGCCGCGTCGTAGAATCGATGGACCAGCGCCGATATTTGCTCTTCCGTCACACTCATCCCGGCCCCATACCTTTCAACGAAGCTGCCTGATGAACGCACCGTTGCAATTGACAGGCCAGGCAGTTTCGCCGCGGCTTGTTCAGAGGCCTTTCGGAATGGCCTCGAAGCTACTGCGCGGAATGCGAAAAAACCCGCGACCGCCCGCCAGCGCCTGATAATGCTGCGGCGCGGCTTCGCACAGGCGACGGTGCCAATCCCTCGGGCTGAGATGGTCCGGCCGTGCGTCGATCGAGAAGATCTCGGCGTTCGGATGAAAGCGCACATGAACGAGAACTTCGTCGGGTTTCTCCTCCTCGACAGCGGCCGGCGCCTCGAGCTTGGCCAGAACAGTCATCTGCATTCTCCAATATGGCGGTCACCAAACATCGAAGACCGTCATATAGTGACAATACATAACGAGTCAAACTTGGCACGGCAGCCTGATGCGAAGCGAGTAGCTGCGGGTCATCGTTGGGATGCTCCGTGTCCCACGGGGGCGTCTTTCCGGTTCAATCTACGGTCTGGCGTCGGCAATGCGGTATGAGGCGTGGCAGCCAACGCAGTTGTTCATGAGTTCGCCCAGTTGCCGGAGAGACTGACTTGTATCCTGCTTGTCACCGATACCTTTGGCCAGGGTGTCGAAGCCTTTCCGCATTCCTCCACCGAATTGTTTCCATGCCGCGGGGAGTTTGGTGCCCAGTGTCGGGGGGAATGCCGGGTCATCGGCGTTACGCTTGATTCCACGCGCCGCGGCTGCATCTACGGCCATGGCGCTGTCTCCGACCGCCAATCCTGCCACGATACGCTGGATACTTCCGACGAACTGACGCATCTGATCCAAAACATACGCCTTCTCCGGGGGCGTCAGCGTGAGCGCGGTTCGACCACTCCCGTCGTCGGTCTTGATTTCTTGGGCTGCTACGGCCCCAACAAGAAGGATTCCGAACGCGAGAGCTAAATTAACCGTTCTCATCATGGGTTCGCATCTCGCTGGCGTGATGGGCGACACCGCTAATCCGCCAAAAGTGATCGGTTTGAGCGGACGGCCTCGAGGCGCTATTTGACCATTATATCTGTTTGAATATATCGAAAATGACGGCGGCGTCGAGTCGCCGGCGCGTTGAGCTACCCGCGCGTCGAGGAGGTGGCGAACGCAATGACGATCGCATAACGGCGCGGATTCGACAGCAAATGGCCACACGATGCGTCTGCGGGTAAGTCGCAATATAAAATGCCGATCTGGCGCGCACGATTTCCTGCAAATTGGCTCCGAGCCGGATCCCGATCTCGCACTGTGGCGCATGGTTTGCACTGGCCGACCACGACGAGGTAACTGCCGCGGCGCAATGCGATGAATGATGGGCTGACAAGACCGATTTTTTGCAAGCGGCTCAACAAGATCGCGCTCGCGGTTTCATCCAAGTTTGGGCGGCGACGAGAGCTGCCAAGCGAGACTTTCAACGGACCGGCGACGTCACCGGACGACACCCAGACCGGCTATGAAGACCTCCCTTCCGAATCGGCATGGGTTGAGCTCTCCCGGTCCTCCTGGCTTTGATTCTAATGCCGCACGTCGTCGGCCGGCAGACCACTCAGGTTCGGCGCGGATCGCAAATGTCGGCATCAGATTCGCCCTTCCAATCGTGTCACCAGCTGCGGACCGCCAGCGCTTGGTTTTTCTACGCCGTTGTGTCCGTTTGAATACATCGATGTCGGAGGTCCTACAAAGATCGGGGCAAGAACCGCGGTTTCGTCCCCCGAAAATCACTGAATTCGAGAGCATTCGGCCGCGAAGGCGGTGGCATGGACATTGCAAAAGTCGAGATTGCAAAAAGTGAAGATTGCAAAAGTTGAGGTACCAAGGCTGGCCTGCGAAAAACCTTCAAAGGACGATCGCCATGACGCTAAACCTTCTTGACTTCGATCCGAACCGGTTGGCCGCAATTGTCTATCGGCCCGAGGATGACGTCGATACGCTCCTTGCCGATTTTGCCGCCGATCTGTTGCGTGCCGGTGAACGCATCGGCGGTATCGTTCAGCGAAACACCAGAGATGACCACGGCAAATTGACCGGCATGCAACTGATTGATTTGATGACCGGTCGGGAGATCGGAATCTTTCAAACGCTCGGCGCCGGCTCTGCCGCCTGCAAGCTGGATCCCTCCGGTCTCGCCGAGTCGACACGCGCGGTGACCAGTGCAATAGCAGCCGAGGTAAGCCTCATCATCGTCAACAAGTTCTCGAAGCAGGAAGCCGCCGGCCGGGGGCTGCGAAGCGAACTGGCCGACGCAATCATTGCTGATCGCCCGGTGCTGACGGCTGTGTCGGAAAAGTGCTTTGATGCCTGGAAAGACTTCACCGGCGATCGGGGCACAACACTGCTCTGTGCGCGCCGCGTCGTCGATGGGTGGTGGCGGGAGGTCTCTTATCGCGACTCTATGGTACGCGGCATCCCGCAAATGGCGCGTACTGCGGCTTCCGGCCGCCCCGAAATCACTTACCTATCATGACGTCCGAAGACTTGATCACGGCCGACACGCTGTCCCCAATCTTGAGGGCCAGCTCGTCGACAGCCTCATTGGTGATCGACGACAAGATAGTCAGGCCGGAAGCGAGTTCGACCTTCACATGGGCCGTGGTCGCCCCTTTATTGACGGCCACGACCTTGCCGGGAAGCATATTGCGTGCGCTCAATTTCATTTGTTCTATCCTTGTGAGCTCGGGCAGTCATCTCCTGCTGAGATCAAGCTATCCAAGCCGTTATATCGGGTACTGCGACACCGCGCGCAGCGGCACCACAGGCAACGGCCCGTTTTTGAATGGGGTCACTGCAATCACCCGGGGGTCACCATGACCGATACCCGTCTGACACCCTGTACACAGTCCAGTCAACTGCCGATCGCCGTGATTCTGGGTACCAACGAGATCGCTTCGGCCGTAGCGGTCAGTCTTACCGACCTGGGCTATTCGGTCGTTCTCAGTCACGATGCCTTCCCGCCGGTCATACGCCGCGCCATGGCGTTTCACGATGCCCTGTTCGGCGATCGAGCCGCGGTTGACGGGGTCGAAGGCGAGCGCGCGGAAACCGCAAAAGAAATCGCTACCGTCCTGGCGAGGCCCAGCCACGTCGCCGTGACGCAGTTGCACCTCACCGATCTCATTGCGCTGTTTTCCATCAGGGTTCTGGTCGACGCCCGTATGCAGAAACATCGCACCACGCCGGATTTCAGGGGCATCGTCGATGTGACCGTTGGCTTGGGTCCGCACTTTGCGGTGGGTGTCAATTGCGACGTCGCCGTGGAAACCCGACCGGTGAAGAACGGTACCATTGTGAGGTTTGGTGAAACCGATCTGGCTGACGGCGTCTCTCGGTCGCTCGGCGGGGTGGGCGCCGGGCGATTCGTCTACTCCGGTCACAACGGGCGCTGGCACACGCCGCTTGAGATCGGGATGCGGCTATTCAAAGGCATTGTGGTCGGCCACCTCGACGGGCAACCGGTGCCGGCGCCGATCGATGGCGTGCTGCGCGGGCTCGTGCGTGACTCGACGTCGGTACCTGCGGGCGTGAAACTTGTCGAGATCGACGCCCGCGGGCGCGACGCCCAATGGACAGGTACCGACGAACGGGGCCGCGCAATCGCCGCGGCCACCATAAAGGCTATCCGCCTGCACGAACTGCGGCCGGCGATGAGCGCTATGGGCAGCCTGTTCACGTCCATCTGAGCGAGCGATGGGTCGGCGAAGCATGGTCGGCAATTTCGTCGATAGACCCGCAGTCGCCATCCTCAAATCCAACAACGTAGCTCGGCCGGCGACCACACGCTGTCTCCTCGTCTGCATCGGCCCCTGTTGCGATCGGTTCGGGCATGCTTCGGCGAATCTCACTGCTCTGCACCAGCTTCTGCTCGATAGAGGCTGGACAGACAGCGGCATCGGCAGTGCCTCCTGCGTCCGGCGGTCCTGTCTCGGCAAGTGCTCGGGCGAGCCGCTCGCCCATGTCTTGCCGGACGATATTTGGTACCGTGACCTGTCGGCTGAAAATCTTTTGCGGATCTACGAGCAACATGTCTTGAATCGGCAGCCTGTCGTTGATCTGGCTCTTTACGAAGATCACTGAAGGATCAGGGCCTATGCCCACGATCAGGATTTGTGCCATGCCCGGTGGCGCCATTGGCCCGCTCGGCGGACCGTTCACGATTGAAAGCGATGAAGTCGATCCGCGGCGCCCGCTCGTTTCCAGCATCGTACAATTCGGCCGTTGGATTATCGGTGGGATGTCTTCCTATGGCAATAGCGGTGGGATTGAAGCCTCGAGCCTGTTCAAATCCTTCGCAAGCGAATGCTTTGACGAACTCGCGAGCGAGAACCCTGAAGTGGCGGCCCATCTCGTCGATCTGGTCGTGATTTGCGACGGCCTTCCCGCGAACCTCAGGAACGACCACATTTGGCGCCTGTGTCGCGCAATTCTTGCCACCCTGCCCGGCGTCAGCTTCGTCGGATGAGCCCTGTTTTCGTTTCTGGTCCAAAGCCTGTGTAAGACCGCTGCAATGTCCTTGCGGCCTTGCTTCGACTCAAAAGAGCGTGAAACGGACTCCTGTAGTGCCCACGGCTGGCCGCAGCGCCCGAAGGCGAATGGCCGTCACGGTGGCCTCTGCGATCGCGCGACCTCGTTCGTCGATACCGGTCCATTTTGCGTTTCGTCCGCGGGTGTCGATTTCGAGAAGTTCGACCCCAGACGGCACCAACGTCGAGTCGCGGACCAGCCCGCGGAGTAATCCGTCGACCGGCGCCGGCACCGGCTGACCATCCAGATGGCCCACCACGAACCCTTTGAAGACCCGCGTACCGATCTCAAGCGGCGTATGCCAGCGGCCCTGATGATCGGTATAAACCACCCGTTCTGCTCCAGCTGCGCCAAGCGGCTGGGCAGCGCCATCGGCAGGATCGGTCTGGCCGAACCTCACCACCGTTCCGCTTTTCGCCGGACTGGTCTCTACCGCGATGTCGCAATTGATGCCAATTGTGAAGTTTGGGCCAAGGCCTATCGTTGCATCGGCAATGCCGCGAAGATCGGGAATGACCCGATGCTCCTGCAACCGGGCGTCGACCAGAACCTTGAAGGAAAGGACTGCGATGAGATCCGTGAGATGAAGCGGGGTAACGGCAACGCGGCCGGGTTTCGTCAGAACTGAAGCGATCTCCACCGCCGTCTCGGCTCGCTCGCCTTGGATCTGGTCGACGACCGCGCGGTCGTCGAAGAGAGCGTCGTGGAAAGCCATCCCGCGACGTATGACCGGCGGAAATGGATCATGGCTCAGAATAACCGAATAACCGAAGACCGTAAGATTTACGGCGACCGCCGAGGCGGTTTCATTGGTACCCAGGACGACGGCAAGTGGCAATTGCCTGAACCGCATCCAGGATGTCAGAGAAGGGTCGCTCAAGCTTACCTCCGGGTGGTCTCAGAGACACGACTCAAGATTTTTGGTCCAAGCCGTTCCAGGCCCAGAGCGCGGGGCCGCTGCACCCGAGACAATCCTGATCAGACCGCCCATTTCTTGTAAGAATTCCATATCGCTATAGTCAAGAAGATATAACGCAAAATGGAAGCTGGCCAGAACGCGATCCAGGATTGCTGCCAAAAAATGGGTATCAAGCCCCCGCCCTGGATCTCCGCCTCCATCTGCGGATCGGGCCGTAGATAACAACGACGGCCGAGGCGAGAGAGGCAACCGTGCCCTGGCCGAGATCGACAGGAGAACTAACTGGCTGCCTTCAGACCGGCAAAGTTGTTCATATCTGCAGAGACGTGATGGCGCACCATTGCAGCTCCTGGAGGATGCCCCACCAGGGGGCCTCGAAGCGGGATCTCGAAAACGGGCCGATCGCAGTCAAATGGGCGGTGACGATCCTGTCTCGCTGCGCCCAATCGGTTCGATCAGGATCAGTCGCGTCCCGGCCTGCACCGTCTCGCCCGCCGCACATGCGACGTCTTTCACCGTTCCCCCGACGTCCGCCTCCAGGGAGATGAACAGCTTCATCGATTCGAGGACCGCGACGACCTGCCGGGCCTCGACCCGGTCACCGACCGCGACCTTGACCTCGGCGACAATGCCGGGCATCGGGCTCAGGATCGCACCGGACTTCGAGCCTCCACCCTTTGCGGCGGTTTTCTCGGTCTCGGTCGATACGACGAACCAATAGCGCTCTTCACCGATCGCGATCGACAGGTTCGCCCCGTCGATCTGGAATGCCACCTGGATGAGACGACCATCCTGGACGATCTCGAGCAGGCTCCCGTCCGGTTTGACCTCGAGTTCAAGCGTCTCTCCATTCCCGGTCGCGCGATATCGGCCGCCTCGAAGCGCCTCGATGGTCAGCGGGTAATCGACCTGCTCTTCGCGCACCACGACCCGGCTCGCCGCGAGGCCTCCGGCCGGGCCGAGGACGCGAAACCCGGCGAGCCGCCGCCACACCGATGGCGTGCCCTCCAGGGACGGCGCGGTGACGAACAGGATGGCCGCGGCGGCACGGGCCAGCGCCGCTTCCTTGGCCTGCGGCGCCCAGCCGTCCGGAAAGGCCTCTTCGATGAACCCCGTGGTGGCGCGCCCTGCGGCAAAGATCGGATGTTCGATCGCGGCGATCAGGAACGGGATGGTGGTGGCCGGACCGGAGATGATGAAATCCCGCAATCCCGCCGCCAGGCCGGCACAGCTGTCGCTGCGTGTTTCGCCGAAGGCGATCGCCTTTGCCAATAGCGAATCGTAGAACAGCGTGACGTCGCTTCCCTCAGCGATTCCGCTGTCGACCCGAATGACCTGCGGCTCGCGATAGCCGGTCACCCGGCCGTTGTCGGGACGAAAATCCTGGTCCGCGCGCTCGGCGGTGATCCGGGCCTCGATGGCGTGGCCGCGCTCGCGGATCTGATCCTGCCGGGCCGGCAGCGGTTCGCCGGAGGCAATTCTGATCTGCCACTCGACGAGATCGAAGCCGGTGATGGCTTCGGTGACGGGATGCTCGACCTGCAATCGCGTATTCATTTCCAGGAACCAGGGTTCTTGCCGGCCTTCTTCCAGAATGAACTCGACGGTTCCGAGATTGTCGTAGGCGATGGCCCGGCCGACGGCGACCGCGCGCTCCAGCAGCATGGCGCGGATCGGTGCGGCCAGATTCGGCGCCGGCGCTTCCTCGAGCAGCTTCTGGTTCTTGCGCTGCACCGAGCAGTCGCGCTCGAACAGATGCACCACGTTGCCGTGCTTGTCTCCGGCGATCTGGACCTCCAGATGGCGCGGCCGCAGCACCAGCCTTTCGATCAGCAGCGAAGCATCGCCGAACGCCGCCTCGGCCTCCCGTCTTGCAATCTCCAGCGCCGGAGCAAGCTCGGCTTCGCAAAACACCCGGCGCATGCCGCGCCCGCCGCCTCCGGCGGAGGCTTTGACCATCAAGGGAAACCCGGTGAGTTTTGCCTCTTCGAGCAGTCGCGCATCGGACTGGTCGTCGCCGACATAGCCCGGCACGCTGGCAACGCCGGCGCGCGCGGCAATGATCTTGGATCCGATCTTCGGACCCATCGCCGCGATCCGGTCCGCGGAGGGGCCGACGAACACGATGCCTGCGGCCTCGCACAGGGTCGGCAGTTCCGGCTTTTCGGACAAGAAGCCGTAGCCCGGATGGACGGCCTCCGCGCCGGCGCGCCGGCAGGCCTCCATGATGGCGTCGGCTCTCAGATAGCTGTCGCGGGCGGGCGAAGGTCCGATCCGGAACGCCTCGTCGGCGGCCTTGACATGCGGCGCATGGCGATCGGCGTCCGAGTACACGGCGATCGAGCGGATGCCGAGCCGCCGGCAGGTGCGGGCGATTCGAACGGCGATCTCGCCGCGATTTGCAATCAAAAGGGAGTGCATCACTCTGTCACATCCGATAGACGGGGCGGTTGCCGGGAAGCTCGATTTCCTGCGATGCGAGGCTGAGACAGAAGCCCAGGACATCACGGGTTTGATCGGGCTCGATGATGCCATCATCCCAAAGGCGCGAGGTGGCGTAGTACGGTGTCGATTGCGCCTCGAACTGCGCGCGTGTTTCGCGATCGACCCTGTCGATTTCCTGCTCGTCCGCCGCGCCGCGGGTGAGGCTGCCGCGGCGCAGATCGGTGACGACGTTTGCGGCCACCTCGGCGCTCATGGTTGCGATGCGCGCGTTCGGCCATGCAAACAGAAACCGCGGCTGAAAGCCCCGGCCGCACATGCCGTAGTTGCCGGCGCCGTAGGATCCGCCGATGATCACGGTGTAACGAGGCACCCGCGCATTCGAAACGGCATAGACAAGCTTGGCCGAATGCTTGGCGATGCCGCCGCGCTCGGCCTCGGTTCCCACCATGAAGCCGGTGATATTCTGCAGGAACAGGATCGGTGTCCGGCGCTGGTCGCAAAGTTCGATGAAGTGCGCGCCCTTCACCGCCGACTCGGAGAACAGCACGCCGTTGTTGGCCAGGATGCCGACCGGCTCGCCGTGAATCGCCGCAAAGCCGCACACCAGCGATGAACCATAGGCCGGCTTGAACTCCTGGAATTGGCTGCCGTCGACGACGCGCGCGATGACCTGGCGAACGTCATAGGGCTGCTTGAGATCCGTTCCGACGATACCCGGTATCTCGGCGGGGTCGTGGACCGGGGCGCTGACCGGACGCGGTGAACGCTCCTTGCGCGGCCATTTCAGCGCCCCGACGATGTCACGCACCTTGGCGATCGCCTCCAGCTCGCTCTCGGCCAGATAGTCGGAAACGCCCGAGACCGTCGTATGCATTTCCGCGCCGCCGAGCGTTTCGCCGTCGACCACTTCCTTGATC
>Ga0182030_10022379_pt1 | contig 11767 bp, 10 predicted proteins | sample 812S3MmetaG_FD_121299 | JGI IMG/M metagenome (GOLD analysis project Ga0182030, IMG submission 121299) | Permafrost microbial communities from Stordalen Mire, Sweden - 812S3M metaG (Illumina Assembly) | ecosystem: Environmental > Terrestrial > Soil > Wetlands > Permafrost | place: Sweden... | reverse complement strand
GTGCAAACATCCACAGAACCCGCATTTTCATTGACATTATTGGCTGTCCGACATGGATTCGAACCATGAATAACGCCTCCAAAGGGCGCTGTGTTACCATTACACCATCGGACAAACCGGACACACATTAGATTTTTAAGGTCGCCGGCGCAAAGAGAAAATCAGGGTGTTTTCCAGTCATTTACCCCAATGCGGACCGAAGCGAACCGCCGGTGAATCGGCTTGTAAAAAATCCTGCTTGTCATCCCGCCGTTTCATGGTAATTTTCCGGCCCTTTTATGAAGACGGACATTCATCCTAAATATGCGGATGCGGAAATCCGTTGCGCCTGCGGCAACGTGATCAAGACGCGTTCCACCCGATCCACCATCATCGTCGGCATTTGCAACTCCTGCCATCCGTTTTACACCGGCCAGCAGAAGTTCGTGGACACCGCTGGCCGCGTGGACAAATTCCAGCAGCGCCTCGCCAAGACGCAGGCCGCGCAGGCCGAACAGGCCACCAAGAAGAAAAAGAAAGTTTAGCTTTTGCCCCATCACCGCCCGCCGTTCCGAAATTCGGAATTGCGGGCGGTTGTCTTTTTCCCGGTCAGGAAAAATTAAAATGGACTTGCGACCGCACATCGAAAAATTCCGCCGCCGCTTCACGGAAATCGAAGCGGCGTTGAGTGATCCGTCCACGTTCGACAACCAGCAGCGCGCGCAGGAGATGTCCAAGGAATACGCCCGGCTCAAGGAGCTGGTGGCGTGCGGCGACAACTTTTTCAAAACCCAGGCGCAACTGGCGGAAAACCGCGCGCTGCTCAAGGGGGAAGTGGCGGAATCCGAAATCGCCCAGCTCGCTCGCGAGGAAATTGCGCGGCTCGAGGCCGAGGAAAAAAAGTTCGCGCAGCAGATCCAGTTCGGCCTCGTGCCGCCCAACCCGACGGATTCCCGCAACACGATTGTGGAAATCCGCGCCGGCGCCGGCGGCTCGGAATCCGCGCTGTTTGCCGCCGACCTTTACCGGATGTTTTGCCGCTACGCCGAGACGCGCAAATGGAAGGTCGAGCCGCTCGATTCCAATCCGTCCGATCTCGGCGGCTTCCGGGAAATTATTTTTGAAGTGACCGGCACGGACGTTTTCAAGCGGCTCAAATACGAGAGCGGCGTGCATCGCGTCCAGCGCGTGCCGGCAACCGAGGCGCAGGGGCGCATCCACACCAGCACCGCGACGGTTGCCGTGCTGCCGGAAGCCGAGGAAGTGGACGTCGAAATCAAGCCCGACGAGGTCGAGATCAACGTCTGTCGCGCGTCCGGCAAAGGCGGTCAAGGCGTGAACACCACCGATTCCGCCGTGCAAATCATTCACAAGCCGACCGGCATGATCGTGCGCTGCGCCGACCAACGGTCGCAGCAGAAAAACCGCATCCAGGCGATGACGGTTTTGCGTTCGCGTCTCTTGGAGCGGAAAATCGCCGAGGAAAACGCCAAATACGCGGCGCACCGCAAAGACCAGGTCGGCACCGGCGAACGCAGCGAAAAAATCCGCACCTATAATTTTCCGCAGAACCGCGTCACCGACCATCGCATCGAAGTCACGCTTTACAATTTGTCGAGTTTCATTGACGGCGACCTCGACCCGCTCATCGAGCCGCTGATGACGCATGATTTGGACGAAAAATTGTCGGCATTGAAATTATGAGTTTGCCTTCGCATATCAAAGGTTTGGTTTTCGACTGCGACGGCACGCTGGCCGACACTATGCCGCTGCACTGGCGCGCGTGGCAGGTGATCGCCAACAAATACAAACTGCATTTTCCGGAAGACCGGTTTTATGCGCTCGGCGGCGTGCCTTCACGCGACATCTTGAAGATGCTCGCCCAAGAACAGGGCGTCACGCTCGACCACATCCAAGCCGCACACGAAAAGGAAAATGCGTATCTGCCGCTTATGGCGCAAGTCGAACCCATCCACGCTGTCGTGGAAATTGCGCGGGCGAATCATGGGAAAATCCCAATGGCCGTCGCGTCCGGCGGCACGCAGCCGATCATTGTGCAAGTGCTGGAGCATTTGAAAATCCGCCATCTGTTCGACGCGGTCGTGACGAGCGAGATGGTGCAGAACCAAAAGCCCGCGCCGGATATTTTTCTCGAAGCCGCGCGGCGCATCGGCGTTGACCCGCAATGCTGCCGCGGTTATGAAGACACCGATCTCGGCCTGCAAGCTATCCGCGCGGCCGGCATGGAAGCGGTGGATGTGCGGAAATTATGACGTTGAAACCGCGGCCGCGAATCGTCCAGCCGGTGCCCGGGCCGGCTTCCTGATTTTATTTCTCCGGCACTGATTTCTTTCCCCAGGTGAACCACGCGCAGACGCCAAACAGCAGCAGGTTGAACACGCCGAGCGTTTGCAGCACGACTTCCAGCCGGCCGGGAAAATGATTCAGCATCGCCGGCAGCGTGAAGCCGTAACCGAGCGCGATCACCACCATCCACGGCACCACCGCGTAACGCGCGCGGGCCAGCAGGTCGTTGATCATCACGTTGGCGAGCGCCAGCGGCACCATCGCCGCGGCATACCACGGCAGCAGCGCGGTGGTGGCCGCGACGTAGCTGGTTTTGTAAACGATTTTTACCATGATGGGTCCGACGAGCCACAAGCCCAGCCCGCCGCAGATGGAAAGCACGGCGGTGCCAAGGACGACGAGGTTGAACAGGTTCGTTTTCTCGGACTTCGCCGCCGCGTGGACGATTTTGGGGAACATCACCGCCGCCAGCGGCAGCACCAGCCAGAGCAGCGCCCGCGACAATGTGCCCGCCGCGACATACGGCGCCATCTGGTCGCCGGTGAAATACGCTTTCGCGAACATCGTGTCCGACGTGAACATGAATTGCAGCGCGCCGAACCCGAACAACAGCGGCACGACCTGCCGCTTCAGGCTGGCCGTTTCAAATTTTTCGGAAGGCAGCAGCCACAAATCCCGCGAGCGCCAGATGACAATCACCGCGGAGCAGCCGACACCTAACAACGCTCCGGCCATCATGCCCGCTGCGCCCAGGCCCAGCGCGAGCACCAATAACGCTGCCGCAAAAAACCTTCCCGCGCCGCCCAGAATCGAAGCCCAGCCCAGCCAGAAAAAATCCTGCCGGCCCTGCACCACGCCGCAAAACATCGGCATCCACAGTGACGCCAGAATCAGTGGCAGCGTGACGACCAGGCCCGTTGCATCCGGCAAGTGCCAGCCCGCCACGATTTGTTTTTTGAAAATGAAAATGATCGCCGCCACCAGCACCCAGGCGATGAATGTCCACAGCCACGCCAGCCGGATCATGCCCGCCAGTTGCCGCTCGCGGCCCGTGGCCAGCGCCTGCGCCGTCTGCTGCGCGAAAATCATCTGCAACGGCATCGTCGGCAGGCACGCCACCACCATGAGCAGCGTTCCAAACGTGGCATACTGGCTTTCGGGAATGGACTTCGCCAGAAAATGCACGCCCCACGTCAGCGCCCCGCCGGCAATGGCTGAAACCATCAGCCAGCCGCTTTGCCGGAAAAATACGGCGTGCCGCTTGTGGTCAACCGTCTTGATGGTTTCTGTGTTGGCTTCAGACATGAGCGTTGGACAATACGCAAGCCGGCGTGTTCAGGAAAGCGATTTCAGAAACGTCAGCAGCAGGTTTTTCCCGCGCTCTAGTCCGGCCAGTGAAATCCATTCGTCCGCCGTGTGCGCCTGCGCGATGTCGCCCGGGCCGAACACCACGCTCGGAATCCCGCCTGCCGACAGCACCGCCGCGTCGCAAAAATAATCCACGCCCGCCGGTCCTTTCTGTCCGACGCTGCGCAAAAATTTGCGGACGAGCGGCAGTTGGTCATCCGTTTCCAGCGCCAATGCCGGCGCGAGCTTCGCGCTGGAAATGGTGGCGGACAATTTTTCCGACTTCAGCAGCGCGGCGATTTCGCGGTGGACGGAAACCTCCGTTTCGCCCGGCAGCGTGCGGCGATCAATTGAAATCGTGCAGCCGTCCGGCACGATGTTCGGCTGCGTGCCGCCGCAAATGGTGCCGACGTTGATCGTCGCCGTGCCAAGCAGTTTATGTTTCCGCCGCCGCAACTGCGCCGCGTAATCCGTTTCCAAAACGTCCACGATGCGCGCCATTTCGTGGACGGCGTTTTGGCCGAGGTGCGGCGTCGCGCCGTGCGCCGCGCGACCGTGCGTGGCGAGCTGCAGCCACAAGCTGCCCTTGTGCGCGGTGACGGCCCGCAATCGAGTTGGTTCACCCACGATGGCCAAATCGGCTTTGAATTTATTTTTCACCAGCGCGCGGGAACCGGCCTGCGCGTGTTCCTCGTCAATCAGGCCGGCGAAAATGATTTCCGTTTCACGCGGACGGTTTTTTGATTCCGCCAGTTCGCACAATGCCGTGAGCATGGCGGCGACGGAACCTTTGGTGTCGCATGCGCCGCGACCGTGCAGGCGGCCGTTTTTCCGGCGCGGGATGAATTGCGATTCCTCCGCGACCACGGTGTCGAGGTGCGGCGCGAGCAAGATGGTGCGACGGATATTGCCGGCCGGCCGCAGGCGCGCGATAACATTGGCGCGTCCGGGAAAAACATTTTGAAATTCGATTTCCAGGCCAGCGCGGGCGGCGACGGTGGCGAGAAAATCCGCGACACGTTTTTCACCGGCGTGCGGATGGCGCGGCGGCAGAAAGGCGGGATTCACGCTGGGCAGCGCGATCAGTTCGGCCAGAAGTTTTTCCGTGCGCGTCATGGGCTGACAGCTTGATGGCCGGTCGCGGAAATGTCGAGAATTGGGTTAGCGGAACTCCTCCGCCACGCCGCCGAGGAACTCTGCCAGTTGGCAGAATCATTCTGCCAAGCCGATGAATTGCCAGAATGTGCTGTAAAACCCTTAAAAAGAGTCAAAAACGGTCAAACACAGCTTCCCAAGCTGCCGGGTGGTCATGGGGGCATTGAATGTTGCTAAACCAAAAAATCAATAGGCTGGACGCATCCGGCACAAAGTCGGATGATTTGAAGATATGGGATATTGGAAAACCAATTTCTGCCAATCATTTCACGACACGATTGCCATTACGGGTTTTGCTCCTTGGTTTACGTTGCTTTTTACAGGAGGGGTTACCGTGATTATTTTTTGGATTCTTAATAAGATTTATCCGGCTGATTCGATGATAAAGAAATTGGTTGAGACTGGAATTACCTTATTAGTCGTTTCATTTTTCGCGTGCATTATTTTTATGGCATGTGTGTTTTTTGCGTCTCCGGTTCAAATTTTCAACCGGCAATCCGGCCAAATCGAAACCTTAACTCCAAAGATAAAAACCGTTTTGTGGCAATTGCCGCAATTGGGTCAAACAGACGATACAATAACTTTTGACCCGCCACTTTTGGAGATTAACGTGAAACAACTAGAATTAATGGGCGGTTTTGGAATGCCAATGAATAGAACTCCATATGTAATTTACTCCCATATAACTAACAACACTTTGTTTGTAAACGCGAGCGTGCCGACCGCCGGAAAACCAATTAAAATAATAGACGGGGAAATTATAGGAATCCCTGCCGACTGGTATGAAAAGGACAATTCCAATTCTCTTGAAATAGTGGACGAAAAATATATTCCTGTTTTCCAAGAGGTTTATGCCAACCATACATTAACTATCAGAGGAGCGGTTGTTTTGGGTGGAACAATTTACGAAATAGACAAAGATGATTATGGGCGATACCAGATGAAGCAAACATCTTACAAATTCTTTTCTCATAACATGGATATAACCCCGATTTTCAGTTATTAAGTTCAGCAGTGCAATGTCGTCGCTGGGCGTTTCGGCAGCACGGCAATTTAATCCCATTCCTTCACCCCGCGTTTCCAATAACACGCCACGACCATCAACGCGCACAGGACGGTGAAGGCCGCCGGCACGAGGCGTTCCTCCACGGTCATCGCCGTGCCGCCGAAGAAGGCCAGCAGGTTGGCCACGGTGAAGCCCGCCCAGAGCCTGGCCGCCGCCGGTTGCGGCTGCCGCAGCATCTCCACGAAGCCAGGAATGCCCGCGACGCAGATGGCCGTTGTCACCGCGATGGTGGCGTTGCGCGAGTCGCTGAACTGCCACACCGCCAGGCTCGCCAGCACCATCAGCGCGGTGACGGTCTCGAACCGGCCCCACGTCCAACTGCCCTGTGCCAGCAGCACCGCCGCCAATGCCACGCCTCCCACGGCGAAGCCGAGCGAGATCAGGTAGTTGCCGTGCTGCTGCCAGAGCGTGATGGTCAGGATGGTGTCCAGCACGGCCCACAAGCCCCAGGAAGCAAAGCTCTGGCCCGCGCCGCGCGCCCGGATGATTTCCACAATCATCGGCACATACAGCGCCAGCGCCAGCACGCCGCCGGCGAGTTTGAGGAGGTCGTGGCTGTTCATCACGCGACGATTTCCACCGGGCATTTTGGCAGCGCGTCAAGGAACGCGTGGCCGTATTGCTTGGTCAAAACACGGTTGTCCAAAATCACCACGATGCCGGTGTCGGTCTTGGTACGGATCAACCGGCCGACGCCCTGGCGGAATTTCAGAATCGCTTCCGGCAAAGAAAATTCGCCAAAGGAATTGCCGCCGCGCGCTTCAATCGCCTCCAGCCGCGCCTCGATGAGCGGATGATCCGGCACGGCGAACGGCAGCCGCGTGATGATGACGTTGGAGAGCGCCTCGCCCGGCACGTCCACGCCCTGCCAGAAGCTGTCCGTGCCGAACAGCACCGAATCCACGTCGTCCTTGAATTTTTCCAGCATCGTCGAGCGCGGCGTGCCGGTGCCCTGCACGAACAGCTCCAGCTTCAGCTTGGCGAAAAACGGCTGCATCCGCCCGGCGACTTCCTGCATCAGCTTGTAGCTGGTGAACAGCACGAACGCCTTGCCGTGCGTCTGCTTCACGAAATGCGCGATCCAATGTTCCAGCGCCTCGGCGTAGCCGTGCTCGCGCGGGTCGGGCATTTTTTTGGCGACGAACAATTTCATCTGCCGTTCGTAATCGAACGGCGTGCCGACCTGCAACTGCGTGGCGGCTTCGCAGCCGACACGCCGGGCGAAGTAATTCAAGCCGCTTTGCTTGGCGGCTGATTTTAATCTCAGATTTGAAATTTCAGATTTGAGATTGGCGGAAGTCGCCAGCGTCGCGCTGGTCATGATGACGCTCGTGTCGGTCTCGAACAGACGCCGGCGCAAATACTCCGCCACGTCCACTGGCGCGGCATTCAAAGAAAGGTTGCGCTGCGATTTGCCGCCGCGTTCGACCCAGTAAACATGGTCGTCCGCCTGCTGGCTCAAAAACTCCGCGACCTCCACCTTTAATTCGCCGAGCCGCCGGTTGCATTCGATCAGCTCCTGGCCAATGTCCTTGTCGTCGCTCGTCTTGACCAATTCACTCACGGCTTCGCGCAAACGCTGGATTGGCAGCGTGACATTGTCTTTGACGAGTTCCGCGCGGCGGATGCGCAGTTCTTTCCACTCGCGCCGCCGGGCGGAAGAATTTTCACCACCGGAAAATTTGGGCTTGGCCGTTGCCTGAATTTCCTCGCACGCCGACTCGACGTTCTCAAAAAACTTGTCCGACTCGCTCAAAATGTCCGCGACCAGCTTCACCGCCTTGCCCTGGCGCAGCGTCGCGAGCAGGCCTTTTTCTGTTTTCGGATTCCACAGCCGGTTCAGCGAATAACGCACTTGACCACTCGACACGCCCAAGCCGATGAGCGACGACGCGACGCTTTCCATCGTGTGCGCCTCGTCGAAAATCACAAAGTCGTTCTTGAACAAGATGCCGCCTTCCATCTCCTCGTCCACGCCGCCGAGCAATGTGAAAAATAGCGTGTGGTTCAAGATCACCACGTCGGCGGACAAAATCCGGTTCCGCACGCGCTGGAAAAAACAGGCTTCGTGGTCGCGCGCAAAATCCGACTGATGACCGCAGGTCTTCGGCGAACACAAACCGCGCTCGGAGCAAACCTGCGCCCAGACTTTCGGGTCCGGCTCGATGGAGAAATCCGACAGGCTGCCGTCCTTGGTTTCCTTAGACCACTCGTAAATGCGCTGCAATTCTTCCGCTTCCGACGACGTGAATAAATTTCCCGACTGCTGCATCGCCTTTTGCAGCCGACGCGTGCAGAGATAATTCGCGCGGCCTTTGAGCATCGCGTAGCTGAACTTCACCGGCTCCGGCAGCGCGGCCAAAACGCCCGTCAACATGGGCAAATCTTTTTCCGTGAGCTGCTCCTGTAAATTGATTGTATGCGTGGAGATGACGGCTTTTTTGTTTTGCGCGACGGCGAAGAGAATTGCAGGAATCAGATACGCCAGCGATTTGCCGACGCCGGTGCCGGCTTCGACCGCCAAGTGCTCGCGATGCTGCAACGCCCGCGCCACGGCCACGGCCATTTCCTGCTGCTGCGGGCGGAACTCGAAGTTGCTCGCCTTGGAAAGAATTCCGGTGGGCGAGAAAATTTCTTCCACTTGGGAAACCAAGTCGGCGCTCGCCCCGGCGGGCAGTTGTTCGATGGAAGAAATCATTGGTGATTACTTTGACGGCTGCCGGGAAATTTGCACACGAAAAGTTGGCTTTCGTTTGAAAACATTTCACTGAACCGGCCTCGGCGTGCCGATTTTCATGTAAGTCACCTCGCTGGCTCCGGCCTCGGTGTTGACAATGAAGCTGAATGCGCGGTCGTGATCCAGCAGAGCGGTGGTCTTCGCCATCCCGAAATCGTCGCGGTAATATTTGAAGCTGTAGGCGCCGGGCCGGGCGTCGCGCGCGATGTCCATTTTTTTGTAGCCTTTCTGCCAGGTCGGTAACTGCACGTTCAGCATGAACGCGATAAAATCCCGGCCGGGTTTGGACTTGTCCCGGATGATGCCGATCCGGTCCGGCGAGCCGTCCGACCAGATGCCTTCGACGGGATCCAAGGTCGCCGAATTTTTTTGGAGATAGATCAGGAAATCATTTTCCGAAAGGGAAACCGTCTCCCACTTGTCCGCATAACGCAGCAGGTTGGCCGCGACGCGATAATGCGCGCTTTCAAAGTCCGGCTGTTTGATCGAGGTCAGCTCCACCACGTCCGCGCCTTTTTCGTGCGCCGTGTCCATGAGGGTTTTCATCACACCCTTCATGTCGCCGCCAAACATCGTCAACTGCGTGTCGCCGACGGAAAACTCGCCGATCAACTGGCAGGGCCGGGGAATCCGCTGGTCTTCGTTGTAAATCAGAATGGGATAACCCGGCGGCTTGGCCGGCCCGGCGGCCGTGTTTGGCTTGTAGGTCTTGGTCGTGCTACAGCCGGCGAGCAGCAAAATCAAGGAGACGAAAAGCATCGCTCGTTTCACCGGTTCACGGATGAAAATGATTTTATCCTCAGTGCCGCGCGTGGGCGGCGCGGTGTTCCGGGAGGTCGCCGGGCGGTCGTGAATTTTTTTGGCAATCGCGATTTTCAATCGCGCGCAGCCTACAAAATTCCGGTGCGGGAAACCAGCCTGCGAAATAAGTTTTCAGTCGCCGAGACAAATGCCGAGCGAACGCGTGGCGTGGACAAAACCTTCGTCCAACGGCACCGTTCGCAACCGGCCGGTGGCTTCCGCGAGTGGCACGCTCTCCACAAACTTGCCGTTGTGCGCGACCATCCTTCCAAAACGGCCTTCGGTGATCAGCTCGACGGCTTTTGCGCCGAACAACGTGCAGAGCACGCGATCCATAAACGTCGGGCTGCCGCCGCGCTGGAGGTGGCCGAGCACCATCACGCGGGTTTCCTTGCCGGTGCGCTTTTCCACTTCCGCCGCCACCACCGCGCCGATGCCGCCGAGCCGGGCCTCGCGATTTTTCTCCTGGCCGCTGGCGGTGACAAAATCGCCGCCCGCCGGTTTCGCGCCTTCGGCGGCGATGATGAGCGTGAAATGTTTTCCCTTTTTTTCGCGTTCCATGACGGCGTTGCAAATGGATTCGTATTGAAAAGGAATTTCGGGAATCAAAATCACGTCCGCGCCGCCCGCCAATCCGGCGTAAAGCGCAATCCAGCCGGCGTAGCGGCCCATCACTTCGAGCACCATCACGCGGTTGTGGCTTTCGGCCGTCGTGTGCAGGCGGTCCAGCGCGTCGGTCGCGCAGGCCACGGCGGAATCGAAACCGAACGTGGTCGTGGTCGCGGCGAGATCGTTGTCAATCGTCTTGGGCACGCCGACGATCGGAATGCCGGCCTCGTGCATTTGCTGCGCAATGGTCAGTGAACCATCGCCGCCAACGGACACCAGCGCGGAAACCCCCAGTTCCTCCATGCCGTGTTTGGTCGCATCAATCAATTCCTTCGGCAACTGCCGCGTTTCGCCATGGCCGGTCTTGGCGGAAAACTGGCCGCGATTGGCGGTGCCGAGAATGGTGCCGCCGCGCACGAGCAGGCCATCGAGCGCCTTGTAATCGAGCACGCGGTAATTTTGTGGCGGCAACAATCCATCGAAACCGCCGATGATGCCGAGGGTTTCCCAGCCGCGTTTGGCGGCGGTTTTGGCGACCGAGCGAATCACGGCGTTCAAGCCGGGACAGTCGCCGCCGCCGGTGACAATGGCAATTTTCATTTTATTTAGGTTTCTTATCGGCAGAACTCGCCACTTCTTTAATCGCTTCCAGCGCGGCCGGTCCGATTTGCCGCCAAAACTTTCACGCCGTCGCCAGATTGTCTTCCAACACTTTCACGGGCGCGGAATTTTCCGACATTTCTCCGTCGGCTGGTTGGCGGTCGGCAAGGACTTTGATTGGTTCGTAAAAAGTATTCCGCTGCACTGGCGTGCGACCGGTTTCGCGGATGGCTTTGATCATGTCCGTCTCGGTCTGCAATTGCGGCGAGGTCGCGCCGGCCATGTGGAAAATGTGCTCCTCGATGATCGTGCCGTGGAGGTCGTCCGCGCCGTAGCTCAACGCCACCTGCGCCAGCTTCAGACCGAGGCCGACCCAATACGCGGTGAGGTGCGGAAAATTGTCGAGGTAGATGCGGCTGACGGCGATGGTGCGCAGCGAATCGAATCCGGTCGGCGGATTTTTCACCGGGATGTCGTTGTCCTCCGGCTGATACGCCAGCGGAACCAGCGCGGTGAAGCCGTGCGTCTCATCCTGCAACGCGCGCAATTGCCGCAGATGATCCACGCGGTCGGCGAGGCTTTCGACATGGCCGTAAAGCATCGTGCAGGTGCTGCGGCCGCCGAGCTTGTGCCAGGTGCGATGCACGTCCAGATATTCCTCGGCGGATTCTTTTCCTTTGGCGATCTGCGAACGAACTTCCTTGCGGAAAATTTCCGCGCCGCCGCCGGTGAGCGAATCGAGGCCGGCGGCCTTCAATTCGGTGAGCGTTTCCAAAACCGTTTTTTTTGCGAGCCAGGCGAGATGGAGAATTTCAATGGCGGTGAAACATTTTAATTGCAGCCGCGGTCCTTGCGGACGGCCACCATCAAGATTTTTCAGCGCCTTCAGCATGCCCGTGTAATAGCTGAACGGCAGCGACGGGTGCAGTCCGCCGACGATGTGCAATTCCGTGATGCCCAGTTTCAACGCCTCGCGCGCCTTTGCAACAATTTCTTCAACGGAAAGCTGGAAGCCGTCGGCATCGCGCTGCTTGCGCGCGAAGGAGCAGAACTGGCACGACAGGATGCAGTAGTTCGAGTAGTTGATGTAGCGGTTGATGATGAAGCTGGCGCGGTTGCCGACTTTGCGCTGCCGCACGAAATCGGCGATGGCACCGAGTGCGTTC